>JACCDG010249707.1_pt1 | contig 70263 bp, 56 predicted proteins | sample 7442471 | NCBI WGS metagenome assembly JACCDG01 (sample SAMN15323444, study PRJNA562643) | freshwater metagenome | isolation source: river surface water | place: USA:Blue River Watershed | collected 2017-08-17 | reverse complement strand
GAGCATTCGGGTTTAGAAACTTTCAAAATTACAGAAACCGAGTCCTTGCTCACTGCGGTTGGGATGGGGTATTTGCGATCAGAAATTAACTGCCCAGGGGCCATGCCCCCTTCGATGGAGTAGAGCCGCGTAATATTAAATTTAAGTAGCATGGAGGGGGAAGGATTCGAACCTTCGAAGGCAGAGCCGTCAGATTTACAGTCTGATCCCTTTGACCGCTCGGGAACCCCTCCTCGGAAAAGGAGCGTAAAAACTATTCGCCCGCTCTTAGAAGGTCAACCGTTCTAAAAGGTACGCGGTTACTTTTGGAAAAACTGGAGCCGACGACCGGATTCGAACCGGTGACCTACTGATTACAAATCAGTTGCTCTACCAACTGAGCTACGTCGGCCGATATAAAGGCTAGAGCGCAGTCTAACCCTGAGGGCGCCTTTTCATCAATTCATGAATTAATATAGCCGCGGCGGCGCTTACATTGAGCGATTGCACGCTCCCACGCAACGGAATTTGAAGCTTCCAATCGCAAATCTGCTCCGTCAGCGCAGCCATCCCATCGCCCTCCGCCCCTAAAACCAAAGCGATTCTTTCGAAATCGGGCATTTTATCCAAGCCGGTTGCGCTCTCCCCCAACGTGGAGCCCACGATCCAAAACCCAGACTCTTTGAGCTGCCGCAGGGCTTCGTTCAGATTGGTTACCTGGCAAATGGGCAAAGTTCCCACAGCTCCCGCCGACGCTGCAAAAACCGAGGCCGTCACCGAGACGCTGCGGTCCTTGGGGAGCACAACGCCGTCCGCCCCCAACGCCTCAGCCGATCGGCAAATGGCGCCTAGGTTCTGGGGGTCTTGAAGGTGGTCCAATGCCACGACCAACGCTCTAGGGCGCGCGCCCCACTGCATTTTAAGGGCTTTGAAATCTGCAAACACAAAAGGCGCAAGTAGCGCCACAGCCCCTTCAGATTCACTCAGGCCTTTGTCGAGGCCCGGCCGAATGCCGTTCGTTTTGGCAAGCGCCTCGAGGTTTTGAAGACGAGGGCTGGTCCGGTCCGATAGACGCAACGATCGAATCCAATCGGGGCGGTGCTGCAACAGGTGCTCAATTGCAGAAAGAGAAGAAGTCTCCAACGGGTTGTCGTGCCGTTTTTTCACAAAGAATGCATCGCCTCTAGGACTTGGCGGGGTTCCCTGGCCTGGGTAATTGGACGGCCGATAATCAGCATATCCGCTCCCCATTCGAGGGCCTGTTCCGGCGTGGCGGTGCGTTGCTGATCGTCTTGAAACACTTCTCTTCCTGAAAATCGGATGCCAGGGGTTACCAGAAGAAACCCAGGCGTTGCATGAGGGCGCAAAGCCCGCAGTTCTTGGGGAGAGCACATGACTCCTGCGAGTCGCGCTTGAACGCCCAGCCGAGTCAAGCGCGTGACCATGTCCAGTTCCGACTCCGGCCATCCCCAGCTATAAGAATCTTTATCCCCTTGGCTGGTGAGCAGAGTCACCCCAATGAGTTTGAGCTGCGATCCCCGGCAAGCGCTACCAGCGGCCTCAAGCATTGTCCGGCCGCCCAGGCAGTGCACAGTCGCAAACTCGACTCCCAGACAAGCAAAGCGCTCAATCGTTCTGGCAACGACATTGGGGGTATCGTGGAGTTTGAGATCGAGAAAAACCTGTTTCCCCCTGTCATGGAGAAAGCGAACTACATGGGACCCAGCAGCGGTGTAGAGCTGCGGCCCGATTTTATAGCGGGAGACTTCGTCCCCCAGTTTATCCACCAAGTGGAAAGCGGAAAGCTCGTCTTCAAAATCCAGCGCGACTACCAGTTTTTTGAGTGAGCCCGACACAGAGAGGGTTTAACTTCTGGAGAAGCAATGTTCAAGTCCACAAGTCTTGAGATCGGACGCATTAAGGACAATAATATCGCAATGAGCGTATTAGCCTATCGTAGACCCGCCTTGCTCAGTCTTGCGCTGCCCGGATTAGGGCAGCTATCCCAAAAAAGGTACCCCTGGGCAGTTGGCTTTTTTGCTGTTTTTGTCTTTGTGACCTTGGCCGAAGATGTGTGGTGGACGTTGCCCTGCATCGCATTAGTGGCCGGGTTGGAGACCCTGCGTTCAGATCGAACGGTCGCTTCAAAAGATCGAACCCGCAAAATCGCCTATGGCAGCATTGGCGCGCTGGGATTGCTTTGCTGGGTGGGGTTCTTCGGGGTGCATTTTTTCTCGCTGGGGGGAAACATGCGCATCAACGAGGATGTTGACGCGTTGCGCGCGGTATTTCGACGCTGCCAGACAGTGCATCAGGGCGACGACCCCACGATACTCAATTGCGTGCAGTTTGACCCCGACGCTTTAATGAAAGACCCGTGGGGCACAAGCTATGATATTTCGCTCCGCGATGGGACGTTTGAAGTTCGGTCCCTGGGCCGGGACAAAATCTTGGGTAGCGACGACGATTACGTATACACGCTCTTCCACAAATCCGAAAAAGGTGGAGAGTGACTCGGCTCCGAACCATCTGTCTCGGTTTGTTTTTCTTGGTTTCTTGGGTTCCCGTACAAGCAGAAGGGTTTCGGTCTCCGCGGTTCCTAGCCACGGGGACGTCCTCTTTGAGCTTTCTGACGACCCCGTTTAATCTTCCTTTATCCATCGAGATGAATATCGGAATTTCCCCTGCTCCTGGTGCGTATATCGGTGTGGGAGCAGACTACTGGTTGGCCGCGGATGCGGCTTCGGATCGACTCAGCTACATCGGGTTGATTGGTGAAGCGGGTCTTTTTTTGTCCTACCCGCGGTGGTTTTGGCTTTTGACTGCCGCAGTAGTTTACCCAGCGACTTTGAGTGTCCAAGGCTCGGGCAGTTACTCGGCCTTAGCTCCGCCGCTGAGCTACCGAGGCAGATTGCTCATCGGAGTTCGCCTGACAGCCCCGGTGAGTTTGCTTTTGGGGGGAGGGTATCGCCTCCAAAACCTCGGAAGTCTCGTCTCTGGCGCCACTCCCTACAATGCAGGTTCGCTCGACATGACGGGCATTTTTCTAAGCGCCGGGCTGGCGTTTACCCTCTAGCTTAGGCAGAATACCTGAGTGAAATCCCTTGTTTTCATCGCATTGATCTCCTCAGGGGCGGTCTTTGCAGTGGCTGAATTGCCCTCCACCAAAGGTATCGATCATTTCGAGCCCGCTGAAGACGTAAAAAAAACCGGACGCGACGACTCTCGCGAAGGTCTGGATGCCATGGGACACGATATCGCCAAGTTCGGCGAGGATGTCGCCCAACGCATCGATCGCATCGTAAAGAAGAAGGCATTTGAGCTAGGTGGCGATCCGTGGACCATGCAAGGCATTCCGATCGTTTTCCCCAGCGTCCGCAACGGGTTCAACCTGGGATTGCGCTTACAACTGCAAAACATTCGACGACAAGATCCGCACACCGCTGAAATTATTGCCCAGGTTCTGGCGTCGGACCGCGGGCGTCAAAAACACCAGCTCCAGTTGGATTTTCCATGGGCCTTTAGGGAGCGCATGCGCATTACCACTCGTCTGGCTTATGATCGAGACATCTCCCTGAACTATTTTGGAATAGGGAATAACCCACCGTTCGATCAGGCGGCCTACGATGCGCAGAGTGTCTTGTACCAAGATTTATTATCGAGCCCATCGATTTATCTGCAAACTTCGTGGTATTTCGGCCGGTATTTTCGCGCAGGGCCGTTCTTGCATTTGAAATGGACCGATGTCGGGGTTCCCGTGGGCAGTCTGCTGGAACAGCAACGCCCGGTCGGCGTCGGAGGCGGAAGAACTCACTCTTTGGGGATCGCACTGATTTACGATACGTTGGATTTTGAACCGTATCCCTCGCGTGGGGACTACCATGAGATATTTTTCAGTGTGGCCAATCGAGCGATCACGGGGAGCGAATACGACTTTACCCGAACGACGTATACATTTCGCAAATTTATCCCTCTGGGGAAACGGTTGGTTTTTGCTCACCGTACTTTGATCGAATATCTCAGCGGGGACGTCCCCTTTTTCGAGCTGGGGTATGTGGGGGGGACGTTTTCTTCGATTGGGATAGCCGGGGATCGTTTTGTTCGAGGTTACCAAAGCAATCAGTTCATCGACAAAATGCGTCTGTTTCTGGGGTTTGAGCTGCGGTGGGATCCCATATTCACCAATTTACTGCGTCAGGATCTGACCATTGGGTTTGTCCCCTTTGTCGACTTCGGGCGAGTTTGGCCCAATCTGGTTCCCAACGATTTTACGCGTTGGCATGCTTCCGTGGGCTGGGGGGGGCGATTGATTTGGAATAACCGATTGGTACTCCGCTTTGATACAGCGCTCACCCCACAGGGCATTCGGCTCGCTGCTAATATCGGAAACTCTTTCTAGCTGTTTAAAAACTTTTCCATTCGATCAAAGGCTTTTTCCAAATTCGCCGGGGAATTGGCGTAGCTAAGGCGAACAAAATTTTCTTTACCAAAAGACGACCCTGGCACAGCTGCCACATGGGCTACCGCCAAAAGATCTTTGCAAAGATCCAGATCATTCTTGCCGTGTTCTTTGCACCACTTAGAAAAATTCACATAAAAATAAAAGGCGCCCGTCGGTCGAACGTATGAGCAGTGCTTAGACAGAGCGTCGAGCCTTTTCATGCAGTACAGACGGCGTTCATTAAACTCCGTTACCATTTCAGAGACCACCGATTCGTCCAATTTTGCAGCCGTAATTGCCGCCCACTGCACAAAGCTTGTGACGTGACTCACGCTCTGGCTCTGCAGAGCGGCCATTTTTTGGATGAGCTCGCGATTGCCGACGGCCCACCCTAGTCGCCATCCCGTCATACAGTGGCTCTTGGAAAAACCGCTGATGGTGATGGTATGGTTGCGCACTTCGGGTCCCAAAGCGGCAACGCTGACATGCTCCGCCCCATCGTAGAGAATTTTTTCGTAGATTTCGTCGGACAGGATCCACAGATTGCGTTGGAGCGCCCACCCAGCAAGTTTTTTGAGTTCCTCGGCGGAAAACACAGCACCCGTTGGGTTGTTGGGGCTATTGAGGAGAATTCCTTTGGCGTTAGCGGGAATGGCGAGGCCTTTCCAACGATCTACGTTGAGCCGAAATCCATCTTCTTCAAAAAGCGGCAGCGGAACCATGTTCGCGCCCGTGAGCTCAATCATGGGACGGTAACTCACCCACGCCGGAGTGGGGACAAGCACGGTGTCTCCTTCGTCGGCCAAGCATTGGAGTGCGAGGTAAATGGCCATTTTGGCGCCGGAAGTCACAATGATTTCGTCGGGAGTTACGGGAAACCGGTTTTCGCGCGAGATTTTTTCCGCGAGGGTTTCTCTCAAGGACAAAAATCCAGCAGCCGGTGTGTATTTGGTGATCCCTTCAGCCATCGCTTGAGTGGCAGCTTTCTGAATGGCTTCGGGTGTGTTGAAGTCGGGTTCCCCCGCAGCGAGAGAGACGACGTCGACTCCTTGGGCTTTCATCGCCTGAGCGCGGGCTGCAATCTCCATAATCGAAGAAGACTTGAGTTTTGCGACTCGGGACGACAGGCCTACCATAACTTTTCCTTTAGTTTTTCTTCCACGTGAGGGGGCACCATTTCGGAGACGTCTCCGTGATGAGAGACCACTTCTTTTATCAGGGTGGAGTTCACAAAAAACGATCGCTCGCTGGCCATCAAAAAATACGTCTGCAAGTCTGGGTACAGACGGCTATTCATGGTGGCCATTTGAAACTCATACTCAAAATCCGATACCGCGCGCAGGCCTCGCAATACAGTGCGGATGCCGTGTTTGCGCGCGTAATCCACAAGCAAGCCCTCGTAGGTGTCCACGTGTACGCGCGGATCGCCCGGGAAGCAGCGTTCAATGAGTGCTTTGCGCGTGGCGGAGTCGAAAAGGGGCGCTTTTTTTCTGGAATGTGCCACTAGCACCGTAACGCTGCCAAAGACGCCAAGGCTTCGCTTGATAAGATCCACATGCCCATTAGTAATGGGGTCAAAAGTCCCTGGGTAGATAGCGCGGCTGTGGATGGGATCACTCATCGGCTGTCCTATAGCGAAAGTAGGTGAGGGTGGACTCTCCAAACTTCGATTGTTTCAAAAGGGTTAGACCCGGAAACGGGCCCGAAAGTAACACCCGGCTTGGGTTTTTAACAAGAAAAATTGAGTCCGGATGCATCCGCGGGATTACAGCACGGAGAAGCTTCTCCAGGAAAGCAGCCTCCCAATCCCCAAAAGGGGGGTCTGCAAAAACGATGTCAAAGCAACCCAGATTCGGTCGGGAAGTGAGGGCGTCTCCGACCAGGATTTGACAAGAGTTTTTCCAACGGGCTAGGCGTTTGTTCAACTCGGCGCTTGTGGCAGCCTCTTTTTCGATGAAGGTTACCGATTCGGCGCCCTCTTCCAAAGCCATTTGCCCAAAGCGCCCCTGACCTGCATAGAGGTCGAGCACGCGTGCGCCCGCAAGGTGAGGTCGCAGAGTATCCGAAGCGCTTTTCAGCGCTCGGGCGCCAATGGGACGCAGACTTGGGTTGTCTTTGGGTCTAGTTTTCAAGGGGGTCTTTAGAGCAATGGACCGGAGTGCCGCTCAAGACCACTCGCGTGCCATCCGGGGATAATACCCAGCGTACCGCTACAATGCCATTGGCTCCGCATTGGAGTGCCTGACTCCAAAGCGCATTGAACCCGGGGCGCAAAGGGTTGGGTTCCGAAGCATCCAATGCCGCTACCGCCGACACAGGTGGGAGGTACCGATCGATTTGGTAACCAGGCAAACTATCCCCCGCGGTTAAAATGGCATCCAGGGCCTCGACGGAATTTGTGGCCCCCGGGAGAGAATCCAGTTCTGCCGTGGCGTTGGGGGGCGAAGGGGGAGGTGTCACGGCGCCAGTTTCTGCAAACTCCTTGAGCTCAGAAAACACACTTTGGCTTTCGCTGTAATCTGGCGTCGAATCCTTGTTTTCCCAGACTGGAGTGGCAACGACTTCAGCGGGAGTTTCTTCACTCATGGACATAAACGGATTAAAGCGCGAGCCACACTGGCACTGAACTTCAAAAAGAAAGTCCTCGTGTTCGATCTCTTTTTTGCAATTGGGACAAGTCGATAGCATGTATCACTCTCTACTGGGTTTATTTCCCGTGGCACTTTTTATATTTTTTGCCGCTGCCGCAAGGGCAGGGGTCATTTCGGCCGACCTTGTCTTCTTCCCGAGTCACCTGAGCTGGCGCCATCGGCTCATCCGAACCTCCGTGCAAGAACGTCATAGGTGCTTGTTTCTTGGGTGCGATTTCCTCGATGTGGCTCTCCGGGGTGACCTCGACTCGGTACAGCTTTGAAATGACGTCCGTCTTAATTTGCTCGTCCATCATCTTAAACAGAGTAAAACCTTCTTTTTTGTACTCGACCAGAGGGTCTTTTTGTCCGTAACCGCGCAGGCCCACACCCTCTTTGAGGTGGTCCATGTTGAGCAGGTGATCTTTCCATAGCTGATCGATCGAGCCTAAATAAATCATCTGCTCCAACTGACGAAGCAGGGGGGCGGTCATGGATCGCTCTCGAGCGTCGTAAAGCGCAGTAGCTCGATCCAAGAGAGTTTTTTCCAACTCTTTGGAACTGCCAGTCACTTGCCAAAAGTGATCGTCGATTCCGAGCGCGTTTCCAAAAAGCGCGGAAATGGACTCGGAGATAGGGGTTCGTTCCCACTCGGTGGTGTTCTTGGCGGACGCAAAGGTCGAAACAATGGTCTCAATCTGCTCCTGGACAATGTCCAGAATGAGGTTCTTGGTTCCGTCGCCCCCCGCGAGGATAAGTTTGCGCAACTCGTAAATCACCTCACGCTGTTTATTGAGCACGTCGTCGTACTCCAGCAAGTGTTTGCGAATATCAAAGTTATGCGCTTCGACTTTCTTTTGAGCGTTTTCGATCGCTCTCGAGATGAGGCGAGATTCAATGGGAACATCTTCTTCCATTTTGAAGCGTTCCATATAGGCTTTTATACGCTCGCCATTAAAAATACGAATCAAGTCGTCGTCCAAAGACATGTAAAAACGGCTATAGCCAGGGTCCCCCTGACGGCCAGCACGGCCTCGAAGCTGGTTGTCAATGCGACGGGATTCATGTCGCTCAGTGCCAATGATGTGCAGCCCGCCCATTTCGCTAACGCCGGGCCCTAGAACAATGTCGGTCCCGCGGCCCGCCATGTTGGTTGCGATCGTCACCGCTCCCGGTTGGCCAGCATTAGCGACGATTTCTGCCTCGCGTTCGTGGTGCTTGGCATTGAGTACGTTGTGCGGGACGCCCTTTTTTCGCAAAAAGGAACTCAAGAGCTCGGACTTTTCAATGGACGCAGTTCCCGCTAGCACGGGGATTTTTTTGCTGTGTAGCTCCGCAATTTCGTTGCAGGCGGCTTCGAATTTTCCGCGCATGCTCTTGTAAACGACATCGGGAGCATCTTTGCGAATATTTTTCTTGTTGGTGGGGATAACTGCGACGTCTAGGTTGTAGATTTTTCGAAATTCTGCCGCCTCTGTGTCGGCTGTTCCCGTCATCCCCGCAAGTTTTTTGTACATGCGGAAAAAGTTTTGGAAAGTAATGGTAGCGAGCGTTTGGTTTTCGTTTTCGATGGTGACGCCTTCTTTGGCTTCGAGCGCCTGGTGCAGCCCATCGCTGTAACGGCGTCCGGGCATCAGGCGACCGGTGAACTCATCGACAATAATAACCTGACCATCTTTGACCACGTAGTCGACGTCGATCTGAAAAATCGCGTGGGCCTTCAGGGCCTGGTGCACGTGGTGCACAATGTCCATATTTTCGGGGGCGTAAAGATTCGATACGCGAAGCGCCTTTTCTAGCTTTGTCACCCCAGCGTCGGTGAGCGAAGCGGAGCGCGATTTTTCCTCGATTGTGTAGTCTTCCTCTTTTTTGAGAATCGGGATCACGGAATTAATGGTGTAGTACTTGTCGGTCGAGTCCTCCGTCGGGCCGCTGATGATAAGAGGGGTTCGCGCTTCATCGATCAAGATGGAATCGACTTCGTCGACAATCGCAAAATTAAGCTCTCGTTGCGCAAAGTCCTCCAAGCGGAACTTCATATTGTCGCGCAAGTAGTCAAAACCAAACTCGTTGTTGGTGCCGTAGGTAATGTCCGCTGCGTAGTTTTGTCGGCGCTGCGAGTCGTTTAGCCCGTGGACAATTACGCCTACTGACAATCCCAGAGCTGTGTAGAGCTGTCCCATCCATTCCGAGTCCCGCTTTGCAAGGTAGTCGTTCACCGTGACTACGTGGACACCTTTGCCCTCCAAGGCGTTGAGGTATACAGGCAGGGTCGCGACGAGAGTTTTTCCTTCTCCGGTTTTCATCTCGGCAACTTTGCCACTATGCAAGACCATGCCTCCGATGAGTTGGACATCAAAGTGGCGCATTTTCAAAACGCGTTTGGACATCTCGCGAACGACAGCAAAAGCTTCGGGCAGAAGGTTGTTGAGGGGCTCCCCTTGCGCGACCCGGCTACGAAATTCGACGGTTTTCGCGGCCAGCTGCTCCTGAGTCAAAGGGAGCAGCGCTGCTTCGAGGGAACCGATTTTTTGAACTAAAGGCGCAAGGCGTTTGATTTCTCGGTCATTGGCGCTGCCGAATATTTTTTTTGCAAATGCGTTTATCATGATTTTGCTACCATACTAAGTAATGGCCTAACATACTATGTCGCTTTAAGTTCGTCCAAGAGGCGAACCATTTCTTTTCGATACCGTTCCATAAAAATTTCGAGTGTTTCATCAGGGGACCGTACCAGGGGACTTCCAATGCGGATCTGAACCCGATGCCCCCGTTTTTCTGGCAAGCGCCGGGGGGCTGCAATCTCAAAACTCCCCACAATCGCGATGGGGTAGAGTGGGGCCCCGGTGTTGATCGCGACCCGAAAAGCGCCTTTTTTCAGGGGGCACATGTGGCCATCGGTCGAACGCGTGCCCTCAGGGAAAATCAGCACTTTTTTACCTTCTTGAATGCCTATTTCAACAGAATGCAAAACATTGCGATCTTGAGCGGCATTGTTGCGACTGACAAAAAAACACCCCATTTTCCGCATGGCCCAACCGACAAAAGGCAATTGCCCGATTTCTTGTTTGCTCACCCATTTGAAGTCCAGGGGAAGCGTCCCCAGAATCGGCATGTCAAAGACACTTTGATGGTTTGGGGCGAGAATAGCTCCCCCTGAAGGCAGCTGGGGGATCCCGTTGGGGGGTTGGACGCGAATTCCAAAAAGGGCGCACACGCCTTTTGCCCAAAAACGGTGGCAGGAATGTCCCCAGTCTTCTCGCAGGGAGAAGCCAAGCAAGCACAGCAGTGCCCCAAGCAGAGTCCATAACACTCCCGCAATCAAGGCAAGGGTGATAAAAAGTAAGTCCCAAACGCGTTTCATAAAAGAAGAGTAGGGTAGCGAAGGCCTGAGCGAGCTGGCAATAAAATCGGGGGTGTTAACCTGCTTTTTTAGAGTCTTCGGTTTCGTCTGCTTGGTCCAGTTGCTCGAGGAGTGCGATGGCCAGTCGGAGAGTTTCAATGAGGCGGCGTTTTTTCGCTTGGACCGCTGAAACTCCCTGCGTAGCATTGCGTAGCTTTTCTTCGAGGGCTTCCATTTCTAATTCGAGCGCGTCGTTCTTTCGCTTGAGTTCTATGACGTGTTTGTCCTTGGAGTCGAGCAGTGCTTGGGTATCGCGTTTGAGCAGCTCGTATTTGTTTTCGAGTTCACGTTCTTTGAGTTTGATGCGTTTGAGATCTTCTTGGACTTTATCTTTCCATTCCTCTCGCCGTTTTTTCAGCTCTTCGTATTCATTGGAAACATTGCCTGTCATGCGCAAACGTTCCTCGTACTCGTTTTTGAGGCGTGTGAGTTCTTCTTTGTGGCGTTTTTCCAGTTCTTGGTGGTCCGACTTTGCTTGCTCTGAACGGCGTTTATGGGCTTCGAGTTCATCCACTGTGCTCTTTAGCTGTTCGCTGAGTCCCTTGACCTCAGACGTGAGCTTTCGCACATAGGTTTGGTATTGCCGTTGCTGCTCTTTGAGATCCCGGGCTTCGCTTTCTTTTAGCCCGATGTACTTGCGGAGTGTGTCGACTTGATTCGAAGAGGGATCTTCCGGTGGGGCTTCGGTTTCAAACACCGGCTCCATGGGAGCGAGATCCGAAAGTGAGGGCATGGCCGGTTCCTTCTTGTTGTAAGAAGCCGAAGTGTCCTCGGTTTTTCCGGGTGATGTACCCGGTTTGGTTTTCGAATCGTTATCCGCCACGGTGCGCGTTCTCCCAGTAGTCGTATCGGAATAAATCTCCAATGAGTTGATAGCTCAAAGCAGCGCAGCGCGTCGGTGTTTTTAGGTGTTCGAAGGCGAAATTCCAGCGTAATCTCGGTCTCTTGGAGGAAAACACCATGAAACGATTCACTGGGTTCTCGGGGATTTTGGTTCTTGCTTTAACCGTAGGCTTTGGCGCGCAGGGCGCTGCACGGGGATTATCGAATACGGGGTTGCCCGCCGGGCGGCCTACTATCTACGTGGGAAGCGCTATCGACACTCCCTACACTCAGAGCGCCACTGTGCCGGGGCTTACGGCCATTTTTCTCCTTTCGGAAAAGTCTGCGTTGCAGGCGTATTTGGGAATGCCGACGATCAATCCCTTTTTGATCGGTGCGGGTTTTAACTACCGCTACACGCTCGTCGGAGATTCGCTCAAGGGCTTTCATATTGGAGCAGGTCTAGGTTTGGGGGCGATGAATTCGGCCGCTCGGACGTTTTATGTCAACGTGCAGCCGCTGTTTGGGATTCACTTCGAAATCATCGAGCGGGTGATGCTAGTTTTCAATTCCGGCCTGAATTTCCAGGTAACCACACAAGCCGGCGCGTTAGAACTGGTCTTAGGTGGAAACTCGCCTTTGATGGGCGTCAGTCTCGCTTTTGGACTTTGAGCGGGCTTCCGCTTTTTTATTGCACTCCTAACAAGTGCAGCCCCTGCACGGCGAGCACTGCGACGGCATACGCCAGTAGGTTAAAGCTGACTAGCTGGAGCAGGGGCATTTTCCAACCGCCAAATTCTCTTCGGGCAACCGCGACTGTCGACATGCACTGAAGAGCAATGAGGACAAATAGGATCAGGCCGGCGGTGGATGCCGTTGTAAACAAAGGTGTGCCGTCGGAACGTTTTACGGTTTGCATGGATTGCAAGAGGGAGACCTCTCGTTTCTCTTCGTCTGTTTCCGAAACTTGTAGGACCAGGCCCAGAGAACTGACAAAAACTTCTCGCGCAGCAAATGCGGATATCAGTGAAACCCCAGTTCTCCAATCGCCTCCCATGGGTTCCATCCAGGGGTTTATCCAACGCCCAGCCTGTGCGGCATAGCTGCTGTGGAGTTTTTCAGAGGGATCCGTGGCGCGATAATTGGGAAAAGTCGTCAAGGCCCAAAGCGCGGTGGCAAAGACAAAGATCGCCGGCCCGGCTTTTTTTAGATAACTCTGCGTGCGCATCGCCACGGTCTTGAACACGCCAGAGAGAGACGGACGACGGTAAAGAGGCAGCTCCATCAGGAAAAACGAGCACTCTTCGCGCGGGAGCCACCGATTTACTACAGCGGCTGAAACTGCCCCAACGATCAAACTGAGTAGATAGATCCCTGCCAATGCGAGTCCTGGCTTCCAGGCAGGCTGTTCCCAGAACAAAAACGCCAAGAGCAAGGAATACACCGGAAGTCGCGCGCTACAACTCATCAGGGGGATTACCCAGAGCGTGAGCCAACGTTCTTTTTTGCTGGGAATGGTGCGTGCAGCCAGCATGGCGGGGATGGCGCAAGCGTATCCCGACAGCAGAGGTACGAAGGATCGTCCATTGAGCCCCAGCCGAGTGAGAGGTCGGTCTATTAAAGTCGCTGCGCGCGCCAAATAACCCGAGTCTTCCAGAAGAGTGATTCCAAGAAAAAGTATCATGATCTGGGGGACAAAAGTCAGGATCGCTCCCAGACTCAGGACGATACCGCCAGCCAGAAAATCGGCCCAGAGCGAATGGGGTGCAAACTCCAATATCAGAGCAGCAAATTTTTCAAAACTTTCGCTGATAAAGTCCATGGCGGGAGCGGCCAGCGAAAATATGGACGTAAAAAGCGCCGCCATGATGACGGTAAAAATAGCGAGCCCCCAAACCGGATGCAGAAAAACTGCGTCCAACTTGCGGGTTTCCGCTGTGAGAGAACGGGGATTGGCAGCTAGGTTAGGTGCTTTTGTTACGACTTTTTCCTGAGTGCGAGCTGCCCATTGGAGCTCGGTGGTCAGGCGATTTGCCGACCAGGCGGCCGGTTCTATTACGGTCGAGGGGGGTTGCGCTGCAAGCCTCGCTGTCTCCCGTACGAGCTCGCGTAAGGATTCTGGCTGTGTGGCGTTGATCAAAAACGCTTGAGTGCCCAGTTCTTTCGAGAGCAGTTTTGGATCTAATTGGGTTCCCTCCTTGGCGAGCAGATCGTGCATGGTGATCGCGAGCACCACGCGGTAGCCAGTTTCGATGACTTGCCGGGCGAGGGGGATGTGGCGTGAAAGTTGGGTGCCGTCCAGAACCACGATGACCACATTGGGCTTCTCGATTGCATTTCCAAAGAGCACTTGGAACGTCACCTGTTCTTCGGGGGATTTCGGGGACAGGCTATAAGTGCCTGGGGTGTCGGCAATTCGAAGCGGGACTCCCCACGCTTTTCGCGCGGTGCCCAGCGCATACTCGACCGTGGCACCGGGGTAGTTCACTGGCTGGCTGCCCGTTCCGGTAAGAGCATTGAAGAGTGAGGTCTTTCCGGCATTTGGCGGCCCGACGATAGCGATGAGAGGAGGGGTTAAAACCGCAGGCATAGGACTTCGTTTTCTCGCAGCGCCAGAGTGGTGCCGCGGACTTCGACTAGCCAGGGCCCTCCTAGAGGGGCTTGGCCGTTGAGTCGGATAGACTCTCCGGGCAAAAAGCCGATTTCATGGAGTCTTTCTACGAGGGCCGCCGGGCCTTCGATAGATTTTAGCTGCCACTGGGAGCCCGCGGGTTGGCCGGCAAATGGGTTGTTATTTGGATGCTTTTGCACTGCCGGAACAAGCTAAATCAGAATAGGGGTGAAGACAACTCGGCGAGTATTTCGGTACGCGGTACCTTTTTAAAAAGGTACCGCGTACCGGCTAGATAGTATCCCAGCGATAGGACTCGGCTTCCACCGCATCGTCTGCGAGAGATTTGATGAGTTCATCGTCATTTTCATCGATCTTGCCGATATTGCCGTTGATACGGCGACGGCACTGGCCCGAGAATACGGTGAGGATTTCTTTTTCCTTGGAGCAAGCAGCAGATCCTTTGCTTTCGATCATCGAAGTCACTCGGCTAATCGTACAGCCCAGCGCAAAGAGATCGATCATCACATCAGCCAGCCGCCGGGTGGCGAATTGGCTATCGACGATTTTTTTGCCGTGCTTACGCAATAGCCGGTCCGCAAAAGTTCCCAGGCGCTGTGCGCCGTCATTAAAGACGATCGCCGCGTTTTTGAGATCGGGGTGCGATTTGGTGAGCTCAGACTTTCCCACTCCGGTTGCGTATGAAACTCGCTTGCGAGCATAGTCAGATAGCACTCCGAACCCTTTGATGGGATCCGAAAAAACGTTCCCCAAAGATGAGCTGAGTTCCTTAAGCTCACTGCCGACGTCATTCATGCCAGTAAGAGCGATAAACAGGCGAAGGATTTCATTCGTTCCTTCAAAAATGCGGTTAATGCGGCAATCCCGCATCATGCGCTCGTAGGGAAACTCGCGCATGAAACCATTCCCCCCCGCAATCTGCAGGGCCTCGTCGACCGTGCGCCAGAGGCACTCGGTGGCAAATACTTTGCTGATCGCCGCTTCGACTGCGTAATCGTCATAGCCTTGATCCACCAGGCCGCTCACCATCGATACGGTAGATTCCGTAGCAAATGTCTCAACGACCATGTGGCCGATTTTTTGTTTCACCAATCCAAACTCAGCGATGGGTTTGCCAAACTGCGCGCGCTGTTTGGCTTGTTTGGTGCAATGAGCGATAGCTTCTTTCATCGCTCCGACCGATCCTCCGCCCAGACCTGTGCGGCCAGCATTGAGAATACGCATTGCAACCTTAAACCCTTTGCCCACTTCGTCTAGAACGTGTTCGTCTCCTACTTCAACATTGTCCAATAGAATGGTGGTCGTCGAACTAGCGCGGATGCCCATCTTATCTTCGTGGGGGCCATTGGAGACGCCTTTCATGTCGCGGGTGACAATGAAAGCTGTCATCTTGCCCTCTTTGGTATCCGTGCGAGCAAAGACCGTAAAAAAGTCCGCTATGCCGCCATTGGTGATCCAAAGTTTCTCACCATTGATGACCCACTTATCCCCTTTGCGCACGGCAGTGGTCTTGATAGATGCCGCATCGGACCCCGATCCGGGTTCGGTCAGGCAAAAAGCGGCAATCATTTCCCCGGTGGCGAGTTTGGGAAGGTATTTGTCTTTTTGGGCCTCGGTACCAAAAATCAACAGGCCACGCATTCCGATGGAGCTATGTGCTCCTGCGGTGAGGGCAACCGAAGATTCAAATCGAGAGAGTTCTTGAATCGTGCGCGAATAAGCCGACGTCGAAAATCCCATGCCGCCGTGTTTTTCTGGGATAATAAAACCGAACAGACCAAACTCACGCATCTGCTGTAAAAACTCGGCTGGTAAATGGCCTTTGACGTCCCATTCCCGGAACTCTTTCTCGCGACCGCGTAGCCAGGTGCTGAACGCATCAAAAGTCGCTTTGAGGGTTTCTTTTTCTTCTGCTTTGATCTGGGGAAAAGGGAAGATCATGTCTTCGCGGATTTCGCCTAGACAAAGTGAACGCATGAAACTGGCATTTTTGTCGGATGTATCGGCCATGGGAGCTCCTCTTGGTTGGAGCTAGTATCATCTCACGTCACAGCCGATGGTGCCAAGCGTTACTCGGTTGGCGGGGGCGGTGGGTTTTCTTCTTCTGAAACAACCGCCAGAGATTTGAAATACCGACCCAGTCCCACGAGCCATTTCCCGACGTGTAGCGTGGGGTCGAGGAAGTTGGGGTTGGCCCAAAAGGCCGCCTTTCCCGCTAGGGCGAGCGCCGCTAGAGCGATATGCCCCGCGTTGAGATCAAACGCGCCATAATGCCATAGGCTCCAGGCATTGGTGCTAGCGTAAAAGAGTGCGATCGCGTCGAGCACTAATATGGGCGCACGGTTCACGTTGGCGACGGTTCGGACGATTTCGGAGTCTTCCACACCGCTTTTGCTGTTTTGCCATTGGCCCAGTCCTTCGACCATGACCATTCGGTAAAACATCACTTGTAAAAAAGTCGTGAGCCCTTGTGTAGCGCCAAAATTGGCCAGTTCGGCAGGAAAGCGAGCTAGAGTCGCTTCCCACCCGTTTTGTAAGTAGAAATTGTGAATATCAGAGTAGTGGCCGAAGACGGCGTAGTTCAACACAAACGGAAACGACAACGCTGCGCTTTTTAGAAACTCAGCGACCTTACTGCCCCCTGGGCGCAAAACCCAGTTGGTTATCGCTTTGGCCCAGACATTGTAGGCCAAGATCAGCGAGGCGTGGATACCTGAGGTGAGCGCAAAGTCTGCAGTTTTATCCAGAGAGTTGAACAGGAAGACCAGGTTGGGCGCCTCGACCAAAATGTCTGAAGTGATGCCTGAGGTGACTTCGCCTCTGAGGGGTGTTTGGTAATCTCTGTCCATTGAGGGAAACCAATATTTCACACGTTCCAGGACGGCGCGCGCGGTTTGCAGAGAAAAGCCTTTGAACTTTGCCGTGGGAATCGACATGACGGTAACTTTAACGTCGTAAAATCCACGGGCTTTGAGTGCCTTTTCAAACTGAAAGCGTGTGATCTTCTCTTTGCCCATGGGCACGCCTGTGACATAGATGCGTCCACCGATAACCGCCTCAGGTCCGCGTTCGGCGACCAGTTTGTCGAGCTGGGCGCTAAAGTCTTCTACCCGGATGCTTTCGGCGAGCACTACTCCGACGGATTGGTTGACCGAAGGAGAGCTTGAGCCCTGGGGGATTTCATGGGGCGCAAGCAAGGTGCGGCAACTCGGTAGCTCGAGGGGTGGGCGGATGGGCGGCCGACCGGCCTCGTTCCAAACGATGTCTTGGGACTGGCCTGCTAGGGGTAAAAGAAAGAAAACAAGAAAAAGGATCCGCCCAAAACTTCTCACAAACTCTCCCACAAGTGTTGAGAGCAGACACTCGTGGAGTTAATGCGGCACGGCAATCGGTGAATCGCGTGACGCAGAAAGTCATCTTAACTCTTGTCTAGATCTCGCGATACACCGGCGGTACGCCCGCGGTACGCGGTACCTTTTGTGAAAAAGGTACCGCGTACCGGTTAAAGATAGAGCTTCTGGGGGTCGAGTTTTTCGCGCAGAAGCTTGAGTTCAGCGGCAGTAGGCTCGGGAGCGGTGCGCAGCTGCGAGGCGATTTTCATTTTCCACCCACAGGCCGCGTGCACTTGTTCTGGCGTTACCCCTTGGTAAGTCTCAGTCAGCACCATTTCATCGCCTTCAAACTGACAAACCCCCAAGTCGGTGATCACGGTAAGTGGCCCGCCGCCTGGTAGGTGAAAATCCGTTCGAGGTTTTCCTTCTTGATCAGATTTTCGTTTACTATGAAACCGCTGCCCTGGGCTTGTGACAAAATCTACTGTTTCCACGAAACTGCGCGGACTCATTCGCATCATGATCAATAACCGTTGTGAATGCCCCGCTATTTCACAAGCGCCTCCGCTACCGGGTAGGCGCACTTTGGGGTTGTCATAGTCTCCGATGACCGTCGTATTCAGATTGCCGTAACGGTCTACCTGCGCCCCGCCCAAAAATCCGACTTCGATCAGTCCCCCTTGCAGGAAGAGCTGAAAAATATCGCTCTGGCTCACAATAGCCAGGGAGTCTGTGACCAGAGTCGGATCGCCAATGGATACTGGCAGCCGATCGGGCAATGTTCCAACGGCACCTGACTCGTAAATCATAAACAAGTCAGGAGCGTGGGTAGCACGCGCCAGATTGCACGCCAGATTGGGCAGCCCAATTCCTACAAATACGACCTCGCGGTCGTGCAACTCGGCGGCAGCTCGGACTGCCATGCGCTCGGACGGGGTGGCAGTGAGGTTAGTACCCATAGTCCACCCCTTCGCACTTGCGCGGTTTGGCCTTGAGCCGGTCGATCAGGCCCGTGCCCATTTTTTTCAGGTAGGCTTTGCGATCAGCGACTCCATGAACAAACTCGGCCAAGTAGTCCTGATACGGTTGCACCTCACGCGAAATTTCTTCCCACTTTACGTAAAAATCATTATCGCGATCGTAATGTCCCTGAACATAACTCGGGTGGCATCCCCAGGGCTCATGCACCACATGGTCGACTAATAGACCAGGGATGAGAGTTCGGTTGGGGTCTTTTCGAATAAGAGAAGTATCGACGATTTCCTCGGCAACCACGATCACGCGTTTAGAAGCAAAAGCCGCTTCTTTTTGGGTGCCCAGAAGGCCCCAAACTTGCGCGTTGCCCTCTTTGTCGCTGCGCTGGCAATGCACGACAGCGACGTCGGGGTTGAGTGCTGGCACAGTAGCAAACCGGCGACCAGTGTAAGGGCACTCTACCTGGCGAATCCGGGCGTTGGCTCCGGCAATGTCGCTGCCCTGGTAATTGTCCAAAGGCCAGAAGGGCAGGCCACTGCTGCCCGCCTGCAATCGGGCAACCATTCCAAAATGCGAATATTCTTCTAGCTCGATTCGGCCAGCGGCCCCTTTTTGGCTGCGGCGACGTAGGGCGTGCAGCGAGCCGACTCCAGGATTTCCGGCCCAGCTAAAGACGAGTTTTTTTACTAAGCCCGCCTCCATAATCTGATCGTAAACAAGGTCAGGCGTCAGCCGAACAGCCGTCAAGTCTCCGATGCCTTGGCGGATGATCTCATGTCCCGCCGCAAAACAAATGAGGTGAGTGAACCCCTCAATGAGCAACGTGTCGCCCGGCCGAACGGAGTCGGCAATCGCTTCTTTCATCGATCGACGCTTGTCGCGACCCAGCTTCGGGGCTCGACGGACTATTTCGCGAGTTTGGTCAGGCATTTGTCTAATATCTCCAGGCCGACCTGTACTTCATGTGAAGTGACCACCAGGGGCGGCGCAAATCGAATGGTGGACTGGCCGCAGGATAGCAATAGCAGTCCTTCTCTAAACGCCATCTGTTCCAGATCTCCGACCAATGTCGAAGCTGGCTTGCCGGTTTTCGGGTCGATAAACTCTGCTCCAATCATCAGTCCCACGCCCCGGACATCTCCAATGCAAGCGTGCTTTTGGGCAAGCTTTCGCAAGCCCTGCATCAATTCTGCTCCCACCGTGCGAATCTGGGGAAGCAAAGGTTCAATGACTTCCAAAGTCGCTACCGCGGCGGCGCAGCAGACGGGATTTCCTCCATAAGTGCTGCCGTGACTGCCGCGGGGCCAGCTCATCACTTTTTCTTTTGCGACAATGGCACCAATCGGCATTCCAGAGCCGAGCCCTTTTGCGGAGAGCAAAATGTCTGGAGCTACCCCAAATGTTTCAGCCGCAAACATGTCTCCAGTGCGTCCAACGCCGGACTGCACTTCGTCAAAAACGAGCAAAATGCCGTGCTGATCGCAAATGCGTCTCAGGTCTTCGAGAAACTTCTTGGCAGGCAGGACATAGCCGCCTTCTCCCAGGATTGGCTCCACAAAAATCGCCGCGACTTCTTTGGGGTCCGTGTGTGACGAGAACCAGTCGGTCTCCAGCTGGGTCGCGCATTCACAGTTTTTTCCACACCAATCTTTTTCGTGTTTATAAGGGCAGCGAAAAGGGTTGGAATAAGGGATGTGGAACACGCCTGATAGCAACGGGCCGAAAAATGCACGCTGTCCAACTTTGGATGCATTGAGCGAAATCGCTCCCATCGTTCGACCATGAAAAGCGCCTTTAAAAGCGATAATCTTTTCTCGGCGTGTGTGGTAGCGGGCCAGTTTAATGGCACCCTCGACTGCTTCCGTTCCGGAATTAGTGAGAAAAACTTTCTTGGGACCCATCTGGGGAACATAAGCGCCTAGCTTTTCGCACAGACGGACCATCGTCTCGTAATAAAAATCCGTTCCGCAAATATGCAGAAACTTTGCAGCAGCCTCTTGAACCGCTTTGACAACCGTGGGGTGTGAATGTCCTGTCGATGCAACAGCAATTCCCGCCATGAAATCCAAATAGCGATTACCGTCGGCATCGTAGACCCATGGACCTTCGCCACGCTCCATAGCGAGCGGGTACTCCTTTATGTAGGATGGGGAAGTGATCTTCTTGTCTCGGTCGATCAGGGCTTTAGCCTTGGGACCGGGAGGTGCGACTTGGATCGAAGGGCGTAGTTTCACATGAGCTCCATTTATTCCATAAGGGTGCGCGATTGCTCGCGCGCAAACTGTGCTGCGTAATACGGGCCGCAACCGCCCTTGCCGGTGGAACCACTGCCTTTCCATCCGCAAAACGCCTGAACCCCGGGCCAAGCTCCGGTGGTCGCTCCAGTACGTCGGTTGGCATAGAGAACACCTGTTTCGATTCGGTTCATGAAAAGATCAATCTCTGCCTTTTGCTCGCTAAAAATCCCGGCGGTGAGTCCGTACGGGACTTGATTTGCGAGTTCAATTGCCGACGCCAGGTCTTTAAAAGTGGTCACAGCCAAAAACGGCGCAAAATACTCGTCGCGAAAAACTGAGCTGGTTGCGGGCGCTTCGGCGATAGTGGGGGAGACAAAGTGTCCGTGTTTGAATTCGGGGCGTGAACGCAGGTCTTCTCCTCCCAAGAGGATTCTCCCGTCTTTTTTGGCTGTCGCGACAGCCCCCAGGAATTTATCGACCGCTTTGGCGTTGATTAGGGGGCCCATGAAAATGTTCTTATCGGTGGGATTACCCACGGCAATTTTCCCGGTTTTCTCAATGAGCCGACTCAAAAAGGGCTCTTTAACTTTCTCATGAACGTACAGGCGAGACAGGGCGCTGCATTTTTGTCCGGTCATTCCAAATGCGGATCGCATGCAGCCTTCGGCCGCTTTATCCAGATCGGCACTTTCGCAAACGAAGGTCGGATTCTTGCCACCAAGTTCCATAAGGCAAGGTTTGCAATAGTCTTTGCTGAACTCGTGGAAAATCCGCATCCCCACGTCTTTACTGCCGGTAAAAGCAATGCCATCACAGAGAGGGTGGGTGACCAACGCGTCACCTATTTCGCTACCGGTGCCATAGACCAGCTGAAAAACCCCGTCTGGCAAACCAGCATCTCGCAAACATTCAAAGAGCTTTTGTGCGCACCAGGGGGCATCTTGGCTCGGCTTTAGCACGACGCTGTTTCCTGCGAGCAAAGCAGCTCCAGACATTCCAGCAGCTAATGCCAACGGAAAATTGAACGGAGAAACAACGACAAACACTCCGAAGGGCCGAAGGTGGCTTGCTGTTTTTTCGTTGGGAGAAAGTTTTCCTAACGGCCTTACAAAACCGTCCGATTCTTCCCAGCTTTTTGCATAGTAGCGAAACAAATCGGCTGATTCTTCAACGTCGCCCAAGGCCTCCAAGCGATTCTTGCCGACTTCGAGAGACATTATGGCGCTGATTTCTAAACGCCGCTCCGAAATCAGATCCGCTGCCCGGTTCAGCAAACGCACGCGTTCTTTCCACGGGGTGTCTCCCCATCCCCGTTGCGCCTTTTTCGCTGCGTGAAAAACAGCTTCCAATTCGGTCCGGGAGATTTTATGAAATCGTGCTAAGAGTTCTCGGGTGTCGGCAGGGTTCGAATCGTCGAGAAAGCGCCCGCTCTGGAATGGCTTGGCTCCGATCCACGAGGGAAATTCCTTTCCCAGTCCCGAACGCACCTTTTCCAGGGCGCCATCGAATTGCTGGTGCACTTGCTCCAAATCGGCGTTGAGCATGGAATAAGTGATTCGAAAGGCCATTGGCATTATCCCCTTTTTGAGAAAAAGCCACTCACACTCGCTTTGAGTTTGGCGACGAGTTCCTCGGCTTGGGAGCGGGTCATGTTCAAGGGGGGCCCCATGACGATGAGGTCTCCGTTGACTCCGTCGGCATGGCCGACATTGGGCCAGACCGTCAGGCCGTTATCCAAGCAGTTAGACACAAAACCTTCCACTATCTTCTGGCTTCGGTCAAACGCTAGTTTGGAGCTTTTGTCCTGCACAAACTCCACGCCGCCAAGCATTCCGATTCCGGTGACACAGCCCACATGCTCGAGCGGGGCAATTTCTTTGCGGAGGAGATCTTGCCAGTAAGCTCCGACAGTTTGTGCGTTTTCCAGGACACGGTTTTTGTCGAGGTAATTCAATACGGCGAGCGCTGCGGCGGCCATGCAGGGAGATTGCAAATAGGTCTGCGCGTGCAAAAAGTACCCGGTACCTTTTTTCATGAGATCCGTATCGGCTTGGCGCACCAGCACTGCGCTTACTGGCAGGTATCCTCCGTTGATGCCTTTGCCCAGCACGGCGATATCCGGCTGTAGCCCAAAATGCTCGCTGGCGAAGTACATCCCGGTTCGACCAGCCCCGCACAACACTTCGTCCGCTAGAATCAGCACTCCGTACTTGCGACAAACTGCCGATATTTTTTCGAAGTATCCGGGGGGTGGCGGCCAGCCCCCCGTCGACGAACCACTGACCGGTTCCACCAAAAACCCAGCCACTTTTTGGGGGCCTTCGGTCAGAATACATTTTTCGAGTTCTTGCGCGTAGTATTCCGCACCTTGCGTTTCGTAGTCTACGGGACAGCGGTATCCATACGCAGCGGGCACCGTCAGTACTCGTGAGAGCAAGGGGCCAAAGAGTTTCTTGTAATGAGGCCTTCCCGAGGCGGAAAGCGCATAGAAAGTATTTCCGTGGTAGCCGGGTACTCGCGCGATAAAAGTAGAACGCTGCGGTTCGCCTCTTTCCACCCACAGTTGACGAGCGAACTTGATCGCGGCTTCCATGGCCTCGGATCCCGAGCCGAGAATTGCCACCCGGTCCAACCCGATTTTCTGGGACTTTGCTGCCAAGCAGTCCGCGAATTCTTCCATAACGGGCGAAGTGAACTGGGTGCCGTTCACGTACCCGACTTTGGCCAGTTGTTCAGCAATGGCTTGGCCGATCTCGCGGACCCCGTGTCCAATACTTGCGACGAGTGCGCCGCCGGCGGCATCAAAGTATTTTTTTCCCGATTTATCAAACAGGTAAACTCCCTCTCCGTGAGAAATCACCGGAAAGGTTCGCTGCAAGTGGCGCAAGAGCACATGGCCTTGGGGATAGGTTACGGTCGTCGAAGCATCCATCATGATTGGCGCAGAATACTCGAAGATGTTACAAAACGTGAATATGAAAGCTAAATCAGAGTTTCCAAAAAGCGTGTATTTGTCCGCCGCAGCGCGTTCCCCTATTGGCAAGTTTGGCGGAAGCTTGAAACGCTTTAACGCTCCCGCCTTGGCAGCGTTGTCGTTGCGAGAGAGTTTGCGGCGATCTAACGAAGATCCCGCGCGGGTGGATTGGGTGCTCTTGGGGCACGCCCGCCAGGCAGGGGCGGCTCCCAACCCAGCTCGCCAAGCTGCCATAAAAGCGGGGCTTTCGGAGTCGGTCCCGGCGATTACTTACAATCAGGCCTGCGCGTCGGGCCTGACAGCCGTGATGGCGGCAACAGAAAAAATCGCATTGGGTCGAGCGCATTGCATTTTTTCGGGGGGCGTGGAGAGCATGTCCAACACGCCGTACTATCTCATGGAAGCGCGTTGGGGACAACGGCTGGGGAACTCGAAGCTCGTCGACGGAATGTACCAGGACGGATTTCAATGCGCTCTGGCGGGAATGGTCATGGGGGAAACAGTCGAGAGGTACATAGCCGCCGAGCAAGGCATTTCACGTCAGGAACAGGATGCCTTTGCCCTTTTGTCGCAACAGCGTGCAGAAGCGGCCTGGAAAAATGGAGCGTTTCAACCTGAAGTTTTTGCTATTGAAGCGGAGGGTAAGGTCCCAGGTCTGGCAGAAGACGAACACCGGCGCGGAAATACGACGTTAGAGAGTTTGGCAAAACTCCCGCCTGTTTTTGACCCCGAAGGGGGGACGATCACGGCGGGTAATTCGAGTGGAATAACCGACGGGTCAGCGTTTGTGATGGTGAGCGATTTCAAGAGCGCTCACACCCAAGCGGAAGTGCTGGGTTTTGAAACAGTCGCCCTGGATCCCAGGAGAATGGGGCTTGGACCGATTGAAGCGGTGTCTCGTTTGTTAAGTCGACATGGGTTGCAGGTGGGCGATTTGGAGGCGATTGAAATCAACGAAGCCTTCGCTGCGCAAGTAATCGCGTGCCAGCGGACTTTGAAAATCGACGAGCAAAAGCTCAACTCCTGGGGCGGGGCGATTGCCTTGGGGCACCCCATTGGGGCGAGTGGCGCGCGCGTTGTCGTGACTTTGCTCAGCCGATTGGCCGGAAAGCCCGGCGCTTTGGGGGTGGCGAGTCTTTGTGTGAGTGGTGGTCAGGGTGTCGCGATATTATTGCGGGCGAATTAGGTACGCGCTACCTTTGCGCGCAAAGGTAGCGCGTACCTCAACCCACTAATGCGACCCAGGAGGCTTGGCGCTCCTGTCTTGATAGAACTGGTTCCTGACTTTGCGACGATAGAATTCCAGGCCCGAATCCTTGCGAGTGATTTGCTCTTCGAGTTGTATTAGCTGGGATTCCAGCAGATTCATTTCATCCAACGCGGGCTGGGCTTCCTTGCCCAGGGTTTTTGCTTTTTCCTGAATCCGGCTTTGAGTTTCTTTGAGCTGTTTGGGGGTGATCTTCTTGTCCGTAAGCCGATCAAACAGGGTGTTGAGTTCGCCGCTGGAGTCTAGTGCTGCGAGGCGCAGGCGTCGCTGATGGATTAAATCACGGCTAAGCTGAATTTGGCGGACCGTGTCGCTGTAGGCGCGGGAGACGGTGAGGGTAAAGGCCGCATCTTCCACGGGCTTGTCCAGTAATTTAGAGTTTGCAGAAATACGACTGAGATTGCCATCCCGGACAGCCGGAAACTCATCGTTCGACTGGGCCCCAGTTGCTGCTACCAGCATCAAAAAAAGAGCAACGGCGTTCAATCCAAATCCTCCGCTAGTGGATTCAAATAAAAATAAAGCATGTGATCGTGTTTTTGGGAGGTCAGGATCGTTTGTTCATCGGGAGAAAGAGAGAGTCCGCCAATGCCGCCCTTGTCGTCTGTTTGGAAACGATCGAGTTCTTGTCCTGTATTCAAGTCTACAATGGCAATGGCGCCCTCCAGCCCTCCATAAATTGCGCCGCCAATATAGGCCCTGCCATGGCGATCGATCGCAAGCGAAGTGGGCAACAATCCCTGCAGTTGAAAACGTGTGATGACTCGTAGCTCTTTCGGGTCCCAGAGCAGGATCTCGCCTTTTGCGGTCAGCGCGACCAGGCGGTGGCTTTGGGGTTGAAAACCAAAGGTAAGAAACCCGCTAGCCGTGTCCTTAAAGGACTTGAGTGTAGCTCCATTTTCCAAGTCCAATATATGCAAGTGCGGACCGTTGGAAATCGCCCCCACCTTTGCGTCTTCCGAAATCGCGTTGCGCACTCCGAAATTCCGAAACGGATTTGGCGCATTCTTATCCACGCTGAAAGAAAAATCACGCGTCAGGTGCAGGCGTTGGCCCAGAGTGAAGAGTTTGTTCTTCGAAAACGCTAACGCATAAAAAGAGTTGGCCTTCCAATCGCCATACGGTTTGCTTGCATGGGGTGCATACACGGTCAGCTCGCCTCTGCGGTCCAAGACCGTCAGGTGGTTATCCCAGGTGTAAGCAGCGTCCTGCACGCCGTCTGGGAATTCCCGTCGATAATAGAGGACTTCATCCTCTCCAGGGGGATTGAGATCCCAATCGTAAACCACCTTGGCATCTGCAGAAACCACCAAGCAACGCTTCCCATCGGGTGAGTACCGAGCCAGCATGCTTCCGCCATCTGATTGCGGGCGTGTTGTGTAGAAATGCCGCAGGCTGATGACTGGCACGGGTTCTAATTCGATGCTAGTTCCCGGCTCAAAGGCCGGGGCTTGGGCAGTCTCTTCGGGCTGAAACTGTAACGCCAGGGCTGTTCGCTCTAGCCGGAGACTAGCCAATTCTTTGGTCCAGTAGATTCGCTCGGCATCGGACATTGGCTTTTCTTTGTTCGGATCGGGTTGAAGTTTGTGGAGAGCTGTTTCGATTTTTCCGTCGAGATCGAGAAGTAGCAGCCAGTCCCGGCAACTCGTGGAACTCAGACGCCGGCTTTGAAATTCGGGTTGGGCGAGCAGGGCGCTCGCTCCCCAAATCAAAAATAAAACAACACCCCTAAACATACCCACGCGAGACCGTACCCGAGCTCTGCCGCCACGTCAAAGGGTACATCGAAAGGTACGCGGTTACTTTTTAAAAAGGAACCGCGTACCTTACATATTACGGCGGTACTCGCCGCCCACTGCATAAAGGGTCCGGGTCATTTGTCCTAGAGTGCAGACCTTGCTGGCTTCCATGATCGCTTCGAAAGTATTGCGATTCTCAGTAGCGGCAGCTTGCAGTGCGGTCAGAGCTTGTGCCGCTGCTGCGCCACCGCGCTCCTGGACTTGTCGCACGGTCTCGATCTGCGCCTGTTTTTGAGTGTCCGTGCTGCGGATGACTTCTCTTGGCAAGACCGTAGGTGAACCCTTCGAAGAAAGAAACGTATTGACGCCGATAATGGGGTATTTGCCCTCGTGTTTGAGCGTTTCGTAGTAGAGCGACTCTTCTTGAATTTTGCCTCGCTGGTACATGGTTTCCATTGCACCCAACACCCCACCGCGCTCGGTGAGGCGATCGAACTCGGTCAAAACAGCTTCTTCCACCAAGTCCGTGAGGCGTTCGATAATGAAGGAGCCCTGAAGTGGGTTTTGGTTCTTGGACAGGCCCAACTCATGGTTGATGATCATCTGGATAGCCATGGCCCTGCGCACCGATTCTTCCGTCGGAGTCGTGATCGCCTCGTCATAGGCGTTAGTATGCAAGGAGTTGCAGTTGTCAAAAATGGCGTAGACCGCTTGCAAGGTGGTCCGGATATCATTGAAATCGATTTCCTGCGCGTGCAGCGAGCGCCCCGAAGTTTGGATATGGTATTTGAGCTTTTGGCTGCGCGCGTTGGCACCGTAAACATACTTCATCGCTCTGGACCAAATGCGCCGCGCGACTCGTCCTATCACTGCATATTCTGGATCCACACCATTTGAAAAAAAGAAAGACAGGTTCGGCGCAAAATCGTCCACCGCCATGCCCCGCGATCGATAATACTCCACGTAGGAAAATCCATTGGCGAGAGTAAACGCCAGCTGCGTAATGGGGTTCGCACCTGCTTCGGCAATGTGGTATCCGGAAATCGAAACGGAGTAAAAGTTCCGCACCTGGTGATCGATAAAATACTTTTGAACATCTCCCATCATGCGCAAGGCAAATTCAGTCGAGAAAATACAGGTATTCTGGGCCTGATCCTCCTTTAGAATATCCGCTTGAACTGTGCCGCGCACTTGGCGCAGAGTTTCGGCTTTGATCTTTTCGTACGTCTCTTTTGGCAAGACTTCATCGCCCGTTATTCCGAGCAACATCAGGCCCAAACCCTGGTTGCCTTGAGGAAGGTCTCCTCGGTAGCGGGGCGCGGATACGCCCCGTTTTTCAAAATAGGCCTTTTTCTTTTTTTCTATTTCGTCCTGCAATCCATTGGTCACAATGTATTTTTCACACGCCTGGTCCACGGCTGCGTTGAGGAAAAATCCAAGTACCATGGGTGCTGGTCCGTTAATGGTCATGGAGACCGAAGTAGATGGATCACAGAGATCAAAACCTGAATATAACTTTTTGGCGTCGTCCAAGCAGCAGATGGAAACGCCGGCATTGCCGATTTTTCCAAAAATATCAGGGCGAATACCGGGGTCCTCGCCGTAGAGAGTCACCGAGTCAAATGCAGTCGATAGACGACGCGCCGGTAAGTCCATCGAAACATAGTGAAAGCGTTTATTCGTTTGTTCCGGGCCGCCTTCACCGGCAAACATCCGCGTGGGGTCTTCATTTTCGCGTTTTAGCGGGAAAACGCCCGCGGTATAGGGGAACTCTCCGGGTGTGTTTTCTTCAAGGGACCACCGCAGTATTTCCCCCCAAGCTTCAAACTTAGGAAGCGCCACTTTGGGAATGCGGGTATGGCTAAGGGACTCAGAATAGGCCGGCAGTTTGACTTGCTGCTCGCGAACCACAAACGAAAAGTCATCTGCGTCAAAGGCTTTGCGCTTTTGCGCCCAGGTTTCAATAATCTTCCGACTCTCGGGCGCTAGACGGGTTTTGCGTTCGTCAAGTAGGGCCTCCAGTGTGGGTTTTTCCGCTGCTCCAGCAGTTTGTATGGCCGCGTGTAAACCAAAACATGCGTTCGCCGCATCTACCTGAGATTGTATCCAGGCTTTGTGCTCACGCACTTTCGACGAAATTTCCGAAAGGTAGCGTGTGCGTTCAGGGGGGATGATGGTAGATTTTTCTGGTTCGAGAACCAGTGCGTTCTCTTTCCGTTGAAAAGGGGCGCCTGTTTTCTTGCGGAGCCCTTCCATGACCAGGCTGTAGAAACGGTTCATTCCGCCGTCATTAAACTGAGACGCAATCGTCCCCACAACGGGGACCGCGGAGTCTTCCACTTCAAAAAGCTTACGCGCCCGCTTGTACTGCTTGCGTACATCACGCAACGCATCCTGCGCCCCTCGCCGGTCAAACTTGTTCAGTGCGATCGCATCTGCAAAATCGATCATGTCGATTTTTTCGAGTTGGGTGGCAGCTCCATATTCAGGGGTCATGACATAGAGTGAGTAATCGCAATGGTCCACAATCTCGGTGTCCGATTGACCAATGCCCGAGGTTTCTAAGACCACGAGGTCGTAACCGGCGCCTTTGAGAAGAAGGACAGCTTCGTGAACATGAGTGCTCAGTGAGAGGTGGCTTTGGCGCGTGGCCAGGGACCGCATATACGCCCGCGGGTGGTATACCGCATTCATTCGGATCCGATCCCCCAGCAGTGCCCCGCCGGTTTTGCGTTTGGATGGGTCGACCGCGAGGACCGCGACTCGGCTTTCAGATTGATCTCGCAAGAAACGGCGAATGAGTTCGTCGACCAGCGACGACTTTCCCGCACCACCGGTCCCGGTCACCCCCAGGACTGGGCATTTGGACGCTCGTTTCTGGGCCCATTTTTCCACTTCTCCAGGGGCGTACATTCCGTTTTCCGCTGCGGTTATGGCCTGTGCCAGCTTCCCGGGGCTGGAAAACGAAAGGGAGTCGAGGGCTGGGGCTTTTTTCACCGTGGCAAAATCACTTTTTTGAAGCAAATCATTGATCATTCCCTGCAGCCCCATCGATCGGCCGTCATCGGGTGAGTAGATATGGGCTATGCCATACTTTTTGAGTTCTTGAATCTCACTGGGGAGGATGACTCCGCCGCCGCCCCCAAAAAGGCGGATATGCTCAAACCCTTTTTGTTTGAGCAGATCGTATTGGTATTTGAAATATTCCATATGCCCGCCCTGATAGGAGGTCATGGCTATAGCTTGGGCGTCTTCCTGGATAGCGCAGTCGACGACTTCTTCTGCCGAGCGGTTATGGCCTAGGTGAATGACTTCAGCGCCGCTTGCTTGAAGGATTCGACGCATGACGTTGATGGCGGCATCGTGCCCATCGAACAACGAGGTCGCAGTGACAATTCGGATTTTATTTTGCGGGAGATAACTGTCCATGGATAACACTTCTACCGTGGAAGATGCTTGTTGTCATCGGAGCCGAAGCAAAGCAAATTGGTGCCCAATATGGAAACGATAAAGCAACTAGTCGACCTCTTCGTTCATTTGGATAAACACCTAGATGGAGTGATTCAAAACTATGGAGTTTGGACCTATGGTCTGCTGTTTCTGATTCTATTCTTAGAGACGGGGCTAGTCATCACACCCATCTTGCCCGGGGATTCATTGCTGTTTGCAGCGGGTGCATTTGCCGCGCGGGGGAGTTTGGATCTTCCGCTGCTTTTGGTCCTGCTCTTTGTGGGAGCGGTTTTAGGCGATGCGGTGAATTATGCCGTCGGATCTACCGTGGGGCCGAAGCTCATGGCGTCTTACCCCAAGGTTTTCAAAAAAGAATATTTGGACAAAACCCAGCAGTTTTACGAAAGATACGGTTCGAAAACAATTGTCCTTGCTCGTTTCGTTCCAATAGTGCGCACTTTCGCCCCCTTTTTGGCAGGGGTGGGTAAGATGAGTTATTGGCGTTTTGCTACTTACAATATTGTGGGTGCGGCGCTTTGGGTTTTTTCCTGCACTCTGGCTGGGTATTTTTTCGGAAACCTTCCCATCATTAAGGACAACTTTACTTTGGTTGTCTTGGGAATCGTCTTTGTTTCAATTTTGCCGGCGGCATTCGAAGTGATGCGGTCTCGGAGGACCGCATGAGCGCAAAAGAACGCATTATTATTATCGATGGTAGCGGGTATATTTTTCGAGCCTTTTACGCCATCACGCGCTTGTCGACTTCTAAGGGACTGCCCACCAATGCTGTTTACGGTTTTGTGAACATGCTGCTCAAAGTATTGGAAGACGAAAAACCAACCAAACTCGCCATTACATTTGATACAGCGAAGCCCTCCTTCCGCAAAGACCTTTTCGAAGAGTACAAGGCAAATCGCGAAAAGCCTCCCGAGGATCTGATCCCTCAGTTTGAGCTAATTCAGCGCGCCGTGGATTGCTTTGGGATAGAACGCTTGGAAGCCGAAGGTTTTGAGGCAGACGATGTGATTGCCACTTTGGCAGAACAGGCCAAAAAAGACGGGTATCAAGTCGAAATCATCACAGGCGACAAAGACTTGATGCAACTCGTGGGAGATTCCATCACCTTGTACGATACGATGAAGGGCAAGCGTATTGGCGCAAAAGAAGTCTTTGAGAAATTCCAAGTAAGGCCAGAGCAAGTGGTCGATGTTCTGGCTCTCATGGGAGATTCTTCCGACAATATACCGGGTGTTGCAGGGATTGGCCCAAAAACGGCGGCAGAGCTGATCTCTCAGTTTGGAACTTTGGAGGGAATTTACAACGGGCTGGATCAGATTAAACAGGAAAAGCGCAGGCAGACGCTAGCCGATCAACGTGAGCAGGCTTTTTTGAGTCAGCAGCTGGCCACGGTGAGGCGAGACGTCCCCTTGGAGATCTCCTACGAAAGAATGAATTACACCGGGCCGCGGAAGGCCGAACTCCAAGCCTTTTTTGAGGAGTTGGAGTTTTCCGGACTCCTGAAACGCTTCGGCATGTCGGAGAAAAAAGAAGCGTTTGAGGGGGCTCGCTACAAGGCAGTGTCGAGCATCGCTGAGCTCAGGGCATTGGTCGAAAAATGGGCTCAGCTTCCGGCAATCGCGGTGGACACTGAAACGACTTCTTTGCTGATACACAGCGCTGACTGCGTGGGCATTTCAATCTGCGGCAAGCCGGGTGAGGCGTACTATCTTCCCGTCGGGCACAAAGCCCCTGGGGGCTCAGAAGAACTGGTAGTGGGAAATCTGGATGAGAATGAGACGAGGCAAGTACTCAAGCCGCTCCTGGAGAACCCAGCCATTGCTAAGGTGGGCCAGAACTTAAAATACGACGCCCAAATCCTGAAACGTTGGGGAATCGAGCTTGCGGGAATTGCTGCGGATACCATGATTGAGAGTTACTTGCTCGATCCAGACGAACCGCACGGGTTAGACGCTCTGGCTCTGAAGTATCTCGGGCATAGCAATATTACCTACGAAGAAGTGGCTGGAAGTGGAAAATCCCAGGTTTCTTTCTCGGAGGTCAGCATCGAAAAAGCCGCGCAGTACTCGTCTGAAGATGCGGATGTGGCGCTGCGCTTGCATCAGATGTTGTTTCCCAAACTGCGCGAAAAAGGGCTCGAAAAACTCTATCACGAGGTTGAAGTCCCGCTGATAAATGTGCTCGCGGAAATGGAATACCACGGAGTCCTGGTAGATCGACCGGCATTGGAAAAGATGTCCGTGGATCTCGAGCATGAAATGAAATCCGCCGAAGTGGAAATCTATCGTTTGGCTGGAGAAAGCTTTAACATTCAATCGCCGAAGCAGCTTTCTAAAATCCTGTTTGAGAAACTGGGGCTTCCGGTTGTTAAGAAAACCAAAACCGGCGTTTCCACGGACGAAAGCGTGCTGTCGGCGCTTAGTGCGGATCATGCCATTTGTGCAACGATTCTAAAGTTTCGGGAATACGGTAAGCTCAAGTCGACTTACGTCGATGGGCTATTGGGGCAGATTCACCCACAAACCCGGCGGGTGCACACGAGCTACAATCAAACCGTCGCAGCTACTGGTAGGCTATCGAGCTCTAATCCCAATTTGCAGAATATTCCCATTGGGGGCGATCCGCGGTTTGATATTCGCTCTGTGTTTGTGGCGCCTCCAGGGACGGAGTTATTGTCCTGTGACTATTCCCAGATCGAACTGCGGCTTCTCGCGGATATGAGCGGGGACGCTGAGTTGATTCGAGCATTTCAAAACGACGAGGATGTGCATGAGTTCACCGCCAAGCAGATTTTCGGAGTCACCCAAGTCAGTCCTGAGCAGCGGCGCATCGCGAAGACGATCAATTTTGGCGTCGTTTATGGACAAACACCTTACGGCTTGTCCCAAACCCTGAAAATTCCTCCCGGCAGGGCAAAGGAGTTTATTGATAAGTATTTTGCCAGGTACAGCGGCGTGCAGGCCTTTTTGCAGAGTTTGGCGGAGTCAGCACGCCAGACCGGGTTTGCCATCACTCGCATGGGCCGCCGGCGAAATATTCCTGAAATCAGCTCCCAAAATCGCATGCGTCGGGAAATGGCCGAAAGAACCGCAATCAATACTCCGCTGCAGGGAACGGCTGCAGATTTGATCAAGGCGGCAATGGTGTCGATTGCTCGCAAGCTCAAAGCCGAAGGACTCCGTAGTCGAATGATCATGCAAGTGCATGACGAGTTGATTTTTGAAGTTCCCCAAGGTGAAAAAGCCCTCATGGAAGAGTTGGTGTTGGCAGAAATGAGCTCGGCCATGTCTCTCAAAATCCCGTTGAAAGTCGATGCGGGGTGGGGGATGAACTGGCACCAAGCCAAATGACCGCAATGGAAAGGAGAGTTCGATGCCTGGCAAAGTAGTAGAGTACCGCACGCAAATTCGTGAGGCGCATTTAGATACGTTTGGGCATGTGAACAACGCCCAATACCTCATGCTCTTTGAGGAGGCTCGGTGGGAACTCATCACTCAAGGTGGGTATGGTTTAGCGGAAGTTCGGCGCCTCAAGAAGGGGCCTGTCATCCTGGAGGTGAACGTAAAGTTCAAGCGCGAGCTCAAATTGCGCGAGAAGATACGTCTCACCACCGAGCTCAAAGAGCTAAACTCCAAAATAGGGCGGCTGGAACAAATCCTCTACAATGAGGCTGGCGAGGTGTCGGCAGTGGCCGAGTTTGTTATGGGTTTTTTCGACACGGAGGCGCGAAAACTGATAGCCCCCACGCCAGAGTGGCTCAAGGCAATTGGGTGGACTGTCTAAGAATTAGACACCCTGTACAAAGTTTATACACAGGGCAATACGCCAATTATAACAATGCTTTACTGGCGCATTCTGCGGCACTGTCTAAAGTTTAGTCACTGTGGTGTTCACACCTTCGACAGTGACAAAATGCATTGTTTTATCAAACCCAGCACTTAGGCCATTTGTCCTTTCTGGCACACTGCCTGCACTAGGGAGCTCCGCCTAATCCAAAGCCCGAGAGAGTTTTCGTTAAAGGGTCCCTGATGCGAAAAATCGTATTTCCGTTGTCCGTGATCCTACTCAGCGTCGTCTGCCCGACCTCGCTGAAAGCGGCGGTGACAGAGGAGTTGTCCGTAGTAGAAAGTGCCGTCCCCACCGAGCCGGCGGCCGTAGCGACAGCATCGGAATCTAATGCCGATGCTTACATTCAAACCAGTGTAGCGGCCGTGGAACCTTCAACGGCCAAGTCTGTCGGGATCACTCCCATGTTTGGGGGAGCGATCTTTGGTGGCGATTGGAAAGAAAACACTCGCAATCAGTACGGACTCGGACTTGCGCTAGAGCTCCCGGTCTCGACTTACTTTGCGTTCGAAGTAGAGGGTGGATACAACAACTACAAAATTTCCTACCTCCAGGGCTCAGGGGAAACAGCGAGCGTTGTTTATAACCGGGATTTTCACATTGTGCTCCTGGGAGCAAACGGAAAAATCTACCTGACCAAGACGCGTTTGCGTCCTTACATTGGCGCCGGCGTAATGGGTATGCTTTACCACAATATGTACGGGGTGACGCCGAGTGGGATTGGGACTTACAGCGCGTTTGTCGCCAGTGCAAACCTGCTCTTTGGTGCCGATATGAGCATCACCGAAACTGTTTCGATTGGGGCGCGCGGATCGTACCTGATCCCCGCTTTGAATCGGCCATTTTCCGCCTCGGCGACATCAGCATCAGGCGAAGTTACCGCAGCACCCGGGCTCGAAGAAGCGAGTTTGATGCAATCCAAACTTTGGCGGATCATGGGCACAGTCACAGTGCGGATTTGATTTTTCAAGTCTTCTCCCAGAAGGAAGGGGAGATCCGTATTTCTCCACGCAAGTGGACAATCCAGGTCTCCCCTTTGATTTTCCTGCCGGTACTATCGCAAAGGCGCGAGCCTATCCGCCCAAGAACCTTTGGGAATCAGTTTTGCGTTTGCGGGTAAGAAAACATGCAGCCGATCTTTGGCTCGGGTGAGCGCTACGTATAGCACCCGCGCACTCTCTTCAAAATCGGCTTGGCGGTGGTGGTCCACTGCTTGATCGTAGGCGGGGGTGGCTGCGATTTCTCCTTCTTTACGAAACCGGTACCCAAAACCCGCTGGTCCTTGCACCAACCAATTCAGCCGAGTGGGCGAGCGCCGAAGCAAATCGACCAAGAGCACCTGTTCAAACTCGAGACCTTTTGCTCCGTGTACAGTGAGCAGGCGCACACCGTCTGGTCGGTGGCTGACCAATGGACTGGCAATCGAAGTGCCCCCGCGCTCCCACGCACGCAGACAGCGCAAAGCTTCGGCTAATTTTTCGCATTCCCCAATCCCCGCTAACAGAGCCAGTACCGGACCGCTGCGCTGTGGCCAGTGGCCGGTGTACGCAAAGAGCGAGGCCAGTGCGTCTAGGGGCCGGGTATCTTTCTGCGCGGCGAGTTTTCTGAACCAGTGCAGTTTGTCCCAGTCCGCGGTTTTTTGAAAAAGGCTCTCACCCCGGTTTTGCTGCAAGAGGAGAAGCTCGGCGGCGGAAAGTCCCATATAAGGAGTGCGCAAAAATGCCGCGAAATAAATGTCTTCTTGTGGACTCGAGAGCGCCTGAAGGTAAGAACTGATATCTCGCACTTCGTACAGGGAACACAATGGGGCCACTGGTTCGCAGGCGACTGGCACGCCTTGGGACTCGAGCGCCTGCGCAAAAGCTTCCATGCGATCCCCGTTTCGAAAAAGCAGAGCGATCTCTGAAGGCGAAACACCCGAGGCCACGAGAGTACTGGCGGTCCGCGCCGCCAGCGCGCGTTCCTGCTCGCTGGCCGAAGCCGCGGAATCGCCCGGGTAAAAAATATTTTCCAGAGCAGAACCTTTTGCCGAATCTCGGCCTGAAAGCATTTCAATAGTGTCTACTTGTTGATCCGCGAACAAGACACGCGCGCAAGCATTGATATGGGAGACGAGCTCCGGGGTAGAGCGAAAGCAGGTGTTGAGCTCGAGGATCGAGCCGCCGCTGGCGCCTAGGTGTTGTTTCCACTGGGTGAAGAGTCGGACATCCGCGTGGCGGAACCGGTAGATAGACTGGCGCGGATCGCCCACGACAAAAAGTTTTTCTTCATTTTCTCCAAGCAAGCTTTGGATCAAGAACCACTGAGTGGGTGAGGTGTCCTGAAACTCATCAACCAGCAGCGCTTTGAATGCCTGGCGATAAAACTCTCTCGGGCCGGGGTGGTCTCTGAGCAATCGGAGGGCATCGCGTTCCAAACCATCAAAAGTACAAACCCCCCTGTGTTGAAGCGTGTTTTCCCACGAGGTGAGAAGCCGTTTAAGAGCGCATTGCAAAGCACGTTCTGCTTCGGGCGCACCATCGGTGGGGGCCCAGCCCGCGAGAAGGGTGGAGCGTTCGAGAACCTCTTCGCCGAGGGCACGCAGATCCTGAGGAGTCCAATGTGACAGAATCGGCGTCAGAACTTCATTGGTCAGTCCATCCATCCAGTCGTCGAGTATTTGGGATTGCAGGGCACTTTGTTCCAGTGGTTCTAAAACTTCGGCAGTGGTTTCATGACCGAGTAGGGTCCCCCATTGTTTGACGACTTGGAGGCTGAAGCTGTGCAGAGTCCCAATCCACGGGGTGAGGCGGACTGCTTCGGCGAGCTGAGGCTGATCGCAGAGGCGCGCCAGTATGCGGTCGCGCAATTGAGCGCCGGCTTTTCGGGTGAAAGTGACAGCCAAAATAGCGTTGGGCTGGGCGCCCGACTCGAGCGTACGCAGGTAGCGCTCCACGAGCACGGTAGTTTTTCCGCTTCCTGCTGCTGCGACCAGACAGACTGGGCCTGGCGCTTGGATGGCATTGTGTTGTTCGGGAGTGGGGTTCATGGCATGGCTCCCGTCCAGCCCGCCCTGCTTCGGCAGAGTGTTCCGTACTCGCAGTATTCACAGGTCTGTGGCGAAGGAGTGGGGCGAAAATCTCCGGATTGGATTGCGTGGATAGTCGCGTTCAGGTGGTCGCGCCCCGCGGAAAGGGTCGTTTCCCATTTCTCTTCATCGAGCCAGTGTCCTCGGGTGAGAGAATTCTTATCAGCTTTGGGGAACTGGCTACTCCTGGCCAAGCCGCGGCGAATTTCACCCAGCTTCAGATCATAAAACAGGACCCCGCCCACCGGTCGGAACAGGCTCTCTGCCGCCAGGGCGTAGATCAACGCCTGAAAGTGGGTGCCTTTGCGCACCTGCTCGGGGGAAAAATCGACGTTTCCGGTTTTATAATCGACGATAAGCGCGGCTCCGTCGGGAGTGGTGTCGATGCGGTCTATACGCCCCTGGAGCGTCACTTCACCAAAGGGGATTTCAAAGTCTTGCTCAAAGCGCGAAGGGCGGAGTTCTCCGAAGGCATCTCTCAGTTTAGTTTCCATAAGAGGGATGGTAGCTGCCACGGGCTCGAATCTTTTGACCAGTGCGGTAGCGAGCCATGCTGGGAGAGCGTGCGCTCCCTCTGCCGCTACTACGCGATCAAGGTGTAGAGAGAAAATCTGTTGGAGTAGAGGCGTTTGAATTTGGCGCCAGTCATTTTCACGAAACGCTTGTTCGAGCGTTTGGTGGGTGAGTTTGCCAAACATAGTTGCAAATGAATCGCGTGGCGAGATGGGGGGGCGAAGGCGTGTGGCGTAGCTATAAAAATACTTCGCTGGACACTCCTGATAAGTTTCTAGTGCTGTCGCTGAAAAAACACAGGGGCTAAACTCGGGGGTGTTTTCCTGTTTACCGGGCGACAGAGACGCCGGAGGGGGTGCGTGGAGCGAAGTTTTATCGCCTACTTGAAACAAAAACCTATGGCCAGGCCCCGGAGCGCTGAACGCTTGGAGTCGTTCCTGTGTGCGTTGTGAGTGGGGTTCCACCTCGGCAATCGCAAACCCCGCGACACGCAAGCGAAACCGCTCTCCAGGCTCCAATGCCAGCACTCCTTTGGGTTCTGGTAACGGCTCACAATACGCCAGTGAAGTGCAGTTTTTCGTCGCGGGTAGAGGGTGCAAGGGCGCCAGAGAAATGTTTCTCCAATCAGGTCCGATGGCGTGGGCGAGTCGGCATTGCAAGTACGCCTGGCTTGCGGCGTTTGCTTCGACGTACAGCTGCACCTGTCGACCCTTTCGGGTTTCAGAATAGACTTTTTCGCACAGACGGTTGAGGAGGGTAGTGGCATCGGAATGGATCACCGTCGGACGGCGAAAGCGGCGCGAACGCGGCTGAGGAAGCGGATTCCAGTTCCATGTTTCGAGGTATTCACTAGCGGGGACGTGCTCCTGAATTCGCCGATAAAACTCCTCAAATCCACCGCAGGGTTGTCGTGCTTTGAGGAAGAGTATTTTCTCTGGGGGGTGTTCCCAGGGTATTTGGGAAAAATGCTGGGCCACGCGATCGGTGCGAGCCATGCGATCCCCTTGTGCCAGAGGGGATTGTAAGTAGAGTTTGAGAAGGCGCAGCAAAAAGTGGTTTTTCGAGGTCGGTGCCAAGTGCGAAAGACAATATTCCGCATCATCGAGTGTGCGTAGTGGGGCTTCGCGCAGCTGTTCCAGAGTGGCGACCCATTCTCCGATAGTGCTGGGAGTGTCTTTGAGAGCGGTCTCAAAGCCGAGCTTTGCTTGGGTGGTTGCTTCGAGAAGGGGCTCACCACACTTGTCCAGAAACTGATCCCAGCTCCACCAGTTTGGGGAAGCGTGCGGAAACGCCTTGCGACTCAGTTCTAGGAGAGACGCGTCTTCAAAAACCACCCATTCAACCGACATGCGCGCATGATACGGCATGGCATGGTGCTTGTCATTGCACACGCGACGCTTCGGCGATCGTCCGGTATTCTACTAAAGGTACCACGTACCTTTTGAAAGGTACGCGGTACCTTTTGGAAAAAGTAACCGCGTACCAACCGGGGGAACTGCGATGAAGATTGCTGTCTGGGGATTTCTGGGGCTGGTGGCGGCATCGGTGTGGGCGGACGATCATGGCGTGTCTAGGCAGCGCCACAAAGCGCTGGAGTTTTACGAGGCACCCAAGTCGCTTTTTCTCGATCCCGACTCTGACAAAAAGCGTCTTTTGGAGAGCTTGCTGGCAAAGCCTGTCCTGGAGTCTTTTGAAGTTCAGCGCCTGTTTGAATTGACTCGTCTGAAAACGCCTTGGATCTGTGAAGGCGACAAACTACGCAACCTTTCCTGGGAGGCCCGAGCCAAACTGCGCGGCCTGAGCTCGGAGACGAAGTCTCACCTGCACCGCGATCTTGCCGAAGAAGCGGCCAGTATCTGGCAGCAGATCCACGGAGCCAAAGGGCTGGGTGCCCAAGCCTCGGAGGAAGAACTTTCGGAGTTTGCCTACCGCTATCGGGGGACGCCATCCGGCATTGCAGCGCTCGAAGAGCTGATCCAGATTTCAGTGAATCACGGCAGCAATGCCATTGCGTGGCTTTATGCCCAGGCGTTGCTCGAAGACGCGAAGCCCGAAAAACTATCTGGACCCACCCTGATGCTCCTGAGCGCGCTGCTCGAGTGGAACCGCTCGCTGCCAGTCGTGTCGCCCCAGGCGGCTCGAGTGCGTCGTAGCCTTTCCAAGAAAACTGCGCTCGTGGTGGGGGGCAAGCCCCTGACACCGGCCCAAACGGACCAAGTCGCCGCGCAGCTGCGTCGGCAAATTGCTCTCGGACCGAAATTTCTCCAGGACCTGAGCCGAGCGCTGACCGACTTCCAATCGCCTGAGTACCAGAGTTACCGGCTCGCGCTGCGTTTTGGACAGCCAGTAAAAGGGTGGGATGCGTGCGTTTTTGCAGACCCCAAACCAGCAGTCGAGTCGGAAGAGGCCCAAGAGTCGGCAAAAGCACTCAAGCATTTGTTTGCCGTGGTTCCCGAACCTGTGAATCTTTTTCCACGTCTCGCAGAGTTGATTTCCGTGGATGCTGAGTACGATCCTCGAGGTGAGGGCGGTGCCTTTTTTCTGGATGTGGCTGTGGGGATGCCCGAGTCCACGTTGAATGCGTTGTTTCGCTACGCAGTTCAAAGCGGCGCGCCGGATCTCCAGGTAGCCGTAGCATCGCAGGTGCAGCGCCGAGCTTATTGGAAAGATCCTCCGGTGGAGGAGGCGGTGCACCTGGCGTTTCAATCCACTGGGATGAGGCGGGTATTTGGAACAGCGATCTTGTCGAAGTGGGGGGTCACCCCTGCGTTTCACAAGGCCTTGCGTCGAGCGGTGGTGGCCCAGCCAAGCCCTTCACCCAATGATGCAGAGTACAAGCTGAATCTATTGACTCGTTTGGGGGAGGGCGATGCGGCTACCGAAAAAGAAATGGCGAGACTAGTAGAAAAACACCCCGAACTAAAAGAGGACCTCGATTCCAGATACGCCAATGCTTGGCCACAGACCTCTCAGGGCGACACGAAAGCGCTAATCGCCATTGTGATGGAGTCGCATCAAAGTACGAACTTGAAAGGGGCTTTTGAACGCGCCCCGCTCCAATCTAAGCTTCGGGTGGTCCAGCGCATCCGCAACGATCTCAAGCGCGCTCAGCCTGCGCCTGCGATCTATGGCGCTCTCTTGCTGATCCAATATTCTGAGTGGAGTGGGTTTGAAGCTTTGGTGCCGGACTTGCTCAAAGTCGTGGACGATCCGGAGTATTCGGCCGTAAGAGAGGACGTGGTAAAGGCGTTGTGGGCGCTTGCAGCCAATGCCATTCCAGAGGACTCCACCCGCCAAAAGCTGGGCGCTTTTTTTGTGAAGGAGGCCGAGCGGTTGTTGACGGCAGAGATTGGAGGTGAGCCTGTGAATTTGGCTCATCTCAGGAGTGTTCTCGATTTCGCAAACTACTATCCCGATTCTTTACGCGGCGCTGTCTATGAGAAATCAAAAAAGAATCCTGAAACAGCGTTGAAGCTACTCCAGCTCCAAAACGATCCCCCGGCACTTGCTAAAGTGCTTGCTGAAAATCTCAGACAAGGGTCCCTTATGGACCATTCAATCGAGCTAGAGACCTTGGGCAAATTGGGGGCAAATGCAAAGGGAGTCGTGCCGGAGCTCGTTCAGATTTTGAAGCGCCCGGATGGCGACCCGGCTGTTCGAAAAACGCAAGACCATTTACTCGTCAGGACACTGCTCGAGATAGGCGAAGTGGATCGCGAAGCTTATTTACCATTGCGCCAGATCGTCGATCGGGCCGACGAAGACATATTCGCGAGCAAAGTTGAACTAGGCACCGTGTCGCAATCGCTGGGTTATCTTGCGCTGCTCTCGCGGGATTTGCCTCCGGCGCGCGAGTACTTGCGGGAGCTCGCAAGCAATCCCAATAGCGCCAAGGGTTTTGTGGCGCTACAAGAGATCGCGCGTGCGGGTAGCGACGACGAGTTTTTGGAGGTTGAGCTCGAAAAGCGCATTGCGGGTGTGGAACGTCGAGGTGGAATCGGAGCGCACGATTCTGTTATTGCCGGGGCGCTGGTGGAATGGGCAGGTCGTTCGGACGAGGCGGCGCAATGGCTAAAGCAATTGCTAAAGGGCTACAACACCCGGTCCAATCTTCCTGCTGAACTGCGAGGGGCTTTGGCGAGTCCTTCTGTTGAGTTGTCCGAGCGCACCGTAAGAATTCTCTCTGAGTTACTGGCAAACAATGATCACGATACGAATGAACTCCTTTGGAAGCTGTACTCCCTCAAGGAAAAGGCCCAACCGGCCTCTCCCGCATTGGTTCAAGCGGCTCTCGGTGCCAAGTCGCTGAGCGGGCTCTCGCCAATCACACAGGTCTTGAAAAATCTCCAGCCTGATTGGGAGCCGATCCTCCCCCAGCTACAAGCACGGCTGGTGCACCCGGCAAAACCCGAAGATTTTGAAAGGGGTTTAGTGTTGGCAGGCGAGATAGGCCCCAAAGCGCGCTTTGCGTTGCCTCAGGTTTTGGCTGCGGTCCGTTCGGACGAACCGCAGCGGCGTTTGCTGGGAGCTAAGGTATTGTGGAAAATCGCTCCGGAGTTATCAGCAGTAAGTGCTGTGGAACTGACAAAGCTAATTGCCGTGAATTTGGAAGGGCAATCCTCTGCCCAGATAAAGGGTTTGTTTTTGGAGGTTCTTTCTGAGCTAAAGCGGATGGGTCCCAACGCGAAGCCTGCTCGAGCCGGCCTCAAACGTCTCGCCGAGGGTGTGGTGGAAAGCGACCTTCGGGCGGGGTTAGAAGAATTGGTTCATACGCTTCAATAAGGTACCGCGTACCTTTAACACCTGGCATCGAAATCCGGCTCACTGCGGCACGAGGAATTGACATTAGAGCGCTAAAATTTCATAGCCTCTGGGACACTTCACATCCTCAGGAGGGATTATGTTCCGGAATCCACGCACATTTGCATTCGTCCTCGCAGTTTTTTCCAGTCCCGTATTTGGTGCGAGCTTGGACTATGCGCAGATTAACAAGACTCTCTCAGCAATTGCTGCTGAAGTGATCGAGGCAGCCCAAGTACAAGACGCCTCCGGCAAAGACCTCTTGGGATCGCTCAATCTCCAGATAGATGAGAAAGCTACCGATCTCGACAAAGGAAATCTTGATGTGTCGGCTTCGCTTTCGGTCTTGAGCACCCGTTGGGCACCAGGCAAAGCCAGTTCCATTGCGGCTCGTGTCGAAACCAAGCTAGCGGAAGTCAACGGCACCGAAGAAATGCATGTCATTGCATCGCTCTCGACCAAGACGGATGTTTTGAAACTTGCGAAATACGTCATAGCAGAAATGAAAAAATCCTCTGACCCCTGCTCGGAGGCAAATATTCAATCCAAATCCTTCGACAAAGACGAGCAAGAATACCTCGAAGATGTTTGTCAGGAGCGCGACGACTTAGAAACAGCCAAGGACATGGGCGTGTTTTTGGATGGCATGGAGGCGATTGTCAAAAAGCGCTTGGCCTATCTAAAGAAATTTGAAATCGAGCTTCCTGAATTGAGCGAAAAAAAGGCTCTCACCGCATTGCTCAAAGCCTTTGAAAACCGAACCGACAAAAAGAGCTTGAAGCTCACTTGGAATGAACAGCTGCAAATCGTCGATGGCACGAAGACAACTGCGTTAATTTTGAACGTGAACGACTCTTTACTCGAAGTCGCGGTCGAAGGCGTCTCGATCGAAGGAGCGGTGGCGTTTAATAACGTAAAAAAAGAACTTCAAGAGTTTGCGATGAAGCTTTCTCTAGAAGACGGCGATCCTGAGAAAAAAGCGTTTAACGAACAGATTCGCAAATCCCTGGCCGAATTTGTCGGGTTTGCCGTGGAGCTGATTATCGCTAAGTAAAAAAGATGAGTAGAGGAAAGAGGGGGGCGCCTGTCAGGCGCCCTCCCTTTTTTTTTACTGGCAGATAGAAGCGGGAAAAACAGGGCAATCCTTTGAGCTGAGCGGATTGTCCCGTAGTCTGAGCTGCTTGAGACTTGTTAGCGCAGACAGCCCACTCACGTCGGTGAGCTTGTTGTCTTCTAGCGAGAGCGTTTCCAAGGTGGTGAGGACTTCGAGCTCTTTCACCGAAGTGAGCTTGTTGCTACTCAATACGAGCACTTTTAAGTTTTTAAGATTCTCTAGGCCTTTATCGATCCAGCGGACTTCGTTATTTCCCATGTACAGCTCTTCGAGGCGGTAATGAGCGTCTGCTTGGTTTGGAATGACCATAGTGTGGTAATGATTCCCGGTCAGGTCCAGGATCCGCAGCCGCTCCAGATACTCCAGTTTCAACACACCCACCTGCCGGGCATCGCGCATGCTGAGCTTTTCCAGTTTAAAGAGAGTTCCGAGCTGGCTCCCAACGTTCCAAAGCGGATTGCTGTCCAACGTAAGTGTTCGTAGGCGTGTGAGCCCGGAGAGCGGACCCACATCGTGGATCTGGTTGCGAGCGAGCTCCAGCTCTTCTACGTACAGGAGCTCTTTCATAAAGCCCAGGTCTGTGAGGTTGCTGTCTTCCACCTCGACCTTGCGTAGGGCGCGCATTTCTCCCAAGGCCGAGTAGTCCTGGATCTGAGTCCCATGGAGCCGGAGTTCGGTTAACCAATGCTTGGAAGCCGTGAGCCATTCTAAGTCCCGCGCGACCAACCCATTCACGGACATGGAACGAAAATTTCCGGAAGAGAGTTCCACTTTGGTTTCCGGGCTGGCGTGGAGCTCGAGCGTCTGCACTGTGTAGGGAAGGTTTTTCAGTGTGAGATTGCCCACGAAAAGTGTCAGATCCTTGATGGCTTTCAAGTCGGCAACCGTGTCGGCGTCCTCGCCACTGTTTAACGTTACTTGGAGAGACTGGAGTGCCGGCAGTTCCGTCAAAACGGCAAGTCCTTGGGCTTGCGCGCGGACTCCCGAAATCCTCAATGTATGGAGCTGTTTTAAAAAGCGCAGGGGCTCCAGCGAATGCACGGTTTGCCCTGAGATGTTGAGGCTCTTCAACCAGCTCAAGTGCGCAATAGGGGTGAGATCCGGCGTGAAGAAATAAGCAAACGTCCCCCCAGGCAGAACCAATTTTTCTACTTTGCTCAGGCTTTCACCCAGTTCCGAGCAGGTCGCCTTTTCTGAAGAACGCTCTTTGCCCTGGAGCAGGGCGTTCCATTCGACGTGTTTGCGCAAGGCATCGAGCGTCTGGGTCGTGTCTGCGGAAAGCACGGAGCTTTCGCAAAGCTGAATAAAGCTTGCCTTATCGGCAAAGCACGGGCTTGCGGCTGCGAGTAGTACCAAGAACAATCGAAACATTTCCAATCCCCCATTTAGGTTTGTTTAGTTGTAAGGCTAGGGGGAATGCGCACGCGTTTCCAATAAATGAACGCAATCAGAGTTATAGGCAGAACTAATACCCAAAGTTATAATAGACTGATGCGACTAAACATGGCGAGATTTGGGGTGTTGGTTTGGGCTTTTACCTTGTCAGGGGTTCTGACCAGTGCGGCAACGGTTTCGGTATTTCCTCAGAACGGGGTGATGGTTGCCACTTCATTAACGGGGAAGCCGGAGGTAATTCAATTAGCCAATGGGGAAATTGCCAATGCAGCGAGTTTCGCCCCGGAAACGGCGAGCCTGCTCTACAAAATTTACACCGATTGGCGACAGGCGCAGGGGGTGTTGCCCGACGTGGCGGAGCAGTTTTGGCAAAAGCAAAAAATCAAAGAATCCACCGCAACCAAGCCTAGCGAGAGCGCAGACGTGATCGCGAGCCAGGGGGCAGTTTGGGGGAAGACCCGCAGCGGGTACCAACCGATTCCTGTAGTGAATGGTAAGGTTACAGTCGACAGCCGGTTTCTCCCGTCGGTCGCTGGGGCGCTGCGCGATCATTATGCTCAAGCCCAAACACGGGGGAAACTTTCGCCTCTGGCCGAGCAGTACCTGCGTGAGTTCAACACAAATCACGCAACGCAGGTGTCACAAATGACACCTTCGCCCCAACAAAAACCTGCTTTTCACGCTGTAGCGGCAAAAGTGAGGGCGGTCGCAGCTGGGCCGCAAACCCAGCGTACCAATCCTCTAGGCTTGGTGTACATGAACCCTCTCCCGTACCCAGAGCTCTATAAGCAGTGCGAAGAAGCTCATTTGAACAACCAATGCATCGATGGGCGCCACTACGCACTCTGGGGGGAGATGGATCACACCGTGTGCACTGGAAAGACGTTCTCTGTTCTGGGACACACACCGTGCGAAGCGCGGGCGCGGTTTCAGTTTGAAAAGTGCATCGCCCTAGAAAAAGAAAGCGAGACACCCACTTGCACGAGCGTAGTGGCGGGGGAGGAGCCAAACGCCCGCTCCAAACAGATTCGACAGTGCCGCGCGGAGCTGATCAACGAAAACTGCCGCGATGGAATTGCGCTTGATCCGATGCAGTGTGTTGTTTCTGTGGCCCAAAATCCGGGTGGCAAGCCACTCGCTTTAAGATCGACCAACGCGGATAGCTGTGTTTCTGCTTCTCGCTTGGGATTTGAGGCCTGTGTTCTTTCTCGAACGCCACTGAACGTGGTGGGTAAAGAAATCGAGTGCAGAAGGCTTGCCAAGCAAGATGAACCCTTTAAAGTAAAAATCGCTTCTGCAAAGGACCTTGGAACGACCTCTTCTGGATGGGGGCGTGAGTATATCTTTTTTCATGATCAAAAAGATCTCAACAGAAATGACTATGCTCGTTTTGAGAGCTGTTTGGTGACTCTCTTCGGTCGGGCGAATGTGATTTCTTTCCCCTACGGCAATCCTTCGTTTGTTTTGATTTCCAATTGGGGGAACCTTGGGGTGCCGTCATTGGAGTATCTTCATCGAAAGGCGGACAGCAATCAGGATTGCAATTATCTCAGATCAAAGCGCCCCAATTGGGATGCAACGTTCAAGGCGCATCAGATGGGTCCATGGGGTGTTGCGCATGAAGATTACAGCGTAATCGGTTCTGATCCATTTCGTTGAGGAAGGGTAGAAAAAACTCCCCCACTTCTTCATTGCGCTTTGCGCATGTCTTTTGAGAGGTAGAGCTGTCGGATTTGGTTCAGTATCGCTTCGAATTCTTTGAATTCGTCATCTGAACGCAGGCGAAAGTCACGACTCCAGTCGCCTTGGCTGTACAGCCAAAGCTGGCGTTGGAGTGCAATAACCGGTCCCGTGAGCCTTCGGGTAACATAAAACGCGGTGGCAAACATGGCGGTAATCGTGAAAAGGAACAAAATAAACAACGATAGTTCTAAGAGTTTTTGTTCATGTCGTACGACTTCGATCACTTGCGCCGAAATCCCCAACTCATCTCCCATAAACAAACTATAGTTTCGTTGGATAAACCAAGCCATGACAAAAATCGTCACAAGCGCGGTAAAGGCCGAGACCACAGTCAACACCATGGCGTACTTTAATTGAATGGGGAAACCTCGATACCTGCGTCGGATCGGAGTGGGTTTTCGCATCGTTCTACTTTACCAGCAAAGCCCCTAGCTCTGAAAGATCTGCAATCGACCGCGGCGCGTTACTCCGCCGTGGAATACAAACTGCGCTCAGCCCAGTGCTCTTTTCGATGCGCTTTGCCCATTCCTGCTGTTCTTCAAACAGGGCGTTCTGGAACTGGAGAATGCGCTGAATCGCTTTGTTCTCTGGAGTCGAATCTTTCGAAAAACCAGTGGGCTTGGATTCCAGCTGATTGAACAGCATTTGAGAGAGCGGAATGCGCTTGTCTTTGAGTGTACGCACAAATGCTTCACAGTCCTGCGCACGGGCTTCGCTAGGGACCGTGACGAGTAGAAAAGCCGCCTGGGGTCCCTGCAAGATTTCCAACACTTGCAGATTGCGTTTTTGAAAGCCTGCTTGCATGCCTTCCAAATCCCCCAAGAATCTCCCCAATGAATCCAAGAACTCAGCGCCAAAGACGAGCTTCAGTGCACTCAGCGCAAGCTTGGTCCCAGTGCGAAAAAACTGAGTGTAGAGTTTTCCACCACCCTGGAACCACTTGAGAACAGAATTATCCATAAAATCTGCCATGCGTTGAGGCGCATCAAACAGCTCTCGGGCATTGTCCGATGGCGGAGTATCGACGATAACTTTGTCATAATCCGAACTGGTCGCAAACTCCAACAGGCGTTCCATCGCCGCGTATTCATGTGACCCGCCCAGGCTGTCCACAATGGTTCGGTAAAAGGGATTGCCTAAGATCTTGTTTTTTTGATCCGGGGAAACCGCAAAGGTTTCGATGATGCGATCGAAATAGCGTTCCGTGTCCAGCATGGATGCCGAAAGTGTGCCCTTGGCCCCGGGTAAGGGAATTCTTTGAATGTCTTTGGGAAAGCTCTCAAAGCCGAGAGCTTGTGCCAAGCGGCGGGCCGGGTCCACGGTCAATACGACTGTCCGGTAACCCGCTTGGGCTAGCTGGACTCCCAACGAAGCCGCTAGGGTGGTTTTCCCCACGCCCCCCGGACCACCAACGATAAAAACCCGTTTGTCGTGAAAAATGGAATTCACAACGTCTCCAAATGGCTGGCTAAGTTCTCGACGTTTTCTTTCCAACTGTTGCTGCACTGTCTGGGGTGTCTTAGTTCGGCTAGCCCCACCGTTTGCGCTAAGGACAAAGTCTGCTCTTGATCGGCAAGTCGAGAGTTCCAAATCTGGAGGCTCGTTCTCACTTCGTCGGAGACTGATTGAAGAGTAGAGTCCTCTGACCTTAGCCAAAGTGGTAGGCATTGATTCAAGTGAAGGAACCCAAATGAAAAAGCGTGAAGTGGAGCCAGGCTTTCTTTGAGCTCGCGGCACTCAACCAAGGGTAACTCCTCGGGGAGAGACACCAAGTCGAGCCGGGTCTCGGGCGAGCGAAATAACTCACAAACTCTTTCGGCATCTCGGGCAATAAACCCCACCTTGAAAAGCTTTTGAATGCCGAGCGGAGATTTAAAAAACGATTTTGCGTGGCCGCTGCTGGGCATGTCGATGAGGAGAATATCCTGCTCTTTGCGCTGGTACAGATCCCAAATCTTTCCTGCCATGACAGCATCCGCCAGGCCAGGCGCTGCGGACACAAAGGTGCGCAAAACATGGTTGTCCAAAACAGAGTCGTAGAGTTTTTGAAACCGAATGATTTGCAGTGCGTACTCGCGAAATGCGCTCAGGGTTTCCAGTCCGATCCATTTTATGTCGAGAGACTCAAAAAGAGGGGCGGAGGTCTGTTTCCCGAGGGGCTGCCACCCGGCAACAGCAACTCGAGCGCCACGGCGCTTGCACGCTAATGCGGTTGCCCAGGCGAGCGAGCTTTTGCCCACTCCACCTTTGCCCGTGAAAAAAATAGTACGTCGTTTGAGGCTGTCGTCGAGATAACTCAAGGCAGGGTCAGGTTACTGCCATTAGCGCCAGAGCTCAAGTGCGCGAGAACGATTTGCAAAACTCTCTGAGAAAACAGCAGCCCGGCATGTCCCACCCCAGCTAGTTCAATGTTTCGAACTCCGTCCCAATGAGCACGCTCCTGCGGCCATAGCAGCACGTCGAGCGTTCCGCGAACCGCGACGGCTTGCGTTTTTCGCAGGGGAGGCGCTTGCGCCAGCATTTGCAAAGTTTTGCTGCCTGGGGAAAGTTCTTTGAGCTGTTCTAGCCAGGTGTAGCGGGAGAGCTCGGTGCCCTGGTGAGGTGTTCCGAGCGTGATCAGCTTTCGAATCACACCGTCTTGCTCGAGGACCTGCAAAACATAGCGGGCAAGTATTCCTCCCATGGAATGCGCAATGACATCCACTTGTTCTACGCCATACTGTTTTTGCATTTGGTGGATGGTGCGCAAGACTTGTTCCGACAGCCGCGGAATGGTGTGTTGCACGGTCGCCAAATTCGCCGCCCGAAAGTGGCGCCAGCCCTGAAGGACCATTTTTTGTTTCAGCCAGGCAAATGCCGACGGGTTGTGCAAGAACCCGTGAATAAAAAGCACTGGCGGTTTTGGCTCGACTTGTTTGGGCCATAGGGGGCGGACTACAGGAAGCGAGGGGGTTGCAAGACCCAGGGGGTAGAGTTCATAGGCAAGCAGTGACGCTCCGGCTTCGCGCAGAATTGACCAGCTCTGCTCGCGCCATTGGCGTAGTGGTAGTGTTGCTGTCCCCAAAGATGTTCCCCCAACCGTTCGTTCAGCTCACCTTATTTGACCCGCTCCTGTCAATCTGGCTTGGCTACCACTATCCAGGATAGCCGCTTTGCGGGCGAGGGTGAGGCGGCTATAATGGTGGGGTTTCGAACCGGGGTAATTACATAAAGGAATGACCATGAAGAATCGAAAAAGCTGGAGCGCTATTTGGGTTGGCCTAGTTTGCGTGTTTGTGACGGCGTGCGGCACCCAACAGTTTACCCAGGGCGAATACGACGATGTTTCACAGGATCGGCTTTTAGACGATAAGTTTAACGAGGGGGACATGCGTCGCATCGCGGACGCCATGGTGGCCTCGCTTTCTGGAAGCGCTGTGGTTCAAGGGGGAGCTAAACGTCCGGTAGTTCTGGTGACATTGGTAAAGAATCGGTCCGAAGAACACATCGACATGAAGAGCATGACCGACAAAATTCGTGTGGCTTTGGTAAAGAGTGGCAAGTTCCGGTTCACTGAAAAAGAAACCCGCGGAGATTTGGCTGAAGAGATGGAATACCAGAACCAATCTGGTTATGTGGATGCGGCCACTGCCAAGAAAATCGGCAAGCAAATCGGCGCAGATTACTTTTTGACCGGCGAGATCACGGATCGAGTGCAAGAAGTCGGACGAAAGAAATACGTCTATTACAAAGCCACTTTTAATCTGGTGAATATCCAGACCGGGATTCTGGATTGGACGGACGAAAAAGAAATCCGCAAGTACTACCAGAAACGCTCGGTTGGCATGTAGTGAAACGGTTCGCACGCTTCTTGCGCCTGTTCCGGGCTGGTGCGGTCCTTTTTCTACTGGTGGGTTGCGCCGGGTATAGTAGCAAGATCCAACGTCCCAGGGGGTTGTACGAGGCGGGACAGTTTGAGACTGCCGCCGCGGAACTTGAGGCACTTTCTCAGGTCAGTGACAACGACCAGCTACTTTACCTGATGGACCTGGGAATGGTTTACCACGCTGCGGGCAAGTACTCTGAGTCCGTGAAAAAGTTCGCGCAGGCCGAAAAGCTTGCCGCTTCAAAGGATTTCACAAGTGTCACCCAAGAGGTCGGCGCGGTTATCACCAACGACGATGCGCTCTTTTACAAGGGCGAGGATTTTGAAAAAATCTTGCTCAATGTCTACCAGGCCATTGACTACGCTTTGGCGGCGCAGTGGGAGGATGCGTTGGTCGAGTGCCGTCGGTTGAACCGCAAACTGGATATGCAGCGCGATGCCACGGGTGGTCTATCAAAGTTTAATTTTTTCGCCAAGTACCTCGCCGCTGTTTTGTTTGAGTCGCAGGGAGATTGGAACAGCGCTTTTGTGGACTACCGACTCCTGCATAAATGGGCACCTGGTACTCCTTATCTAGGGGCTCCGCTGCTGCGGGCTGCGGATCGGCTCCAGGCTACTCAGGAGTTAGAGCGTTACCGTAAAGCTTATCCTGAAGAGCAGAACTACCGTCTGGGAAAACACTCTGGAGAGATTGTCTTGCTGCTCGAGCAGGGCAAAGGCCCTGTGAAAGTGCCTTCTGCCCAGCACCATTTGGTGCCTGTCTTTTCTAGACGTTCGTACCGGAGCCGGTCAGCTGTATTGCGCGTTGCCTCGGCCCCACAGCTCTCGGCGACTTCCTACCCCTTGTTCAGCATTGAGCAAACCGCTATCGACGAATTGAACGAGAAATTACCAGGAATTATCGCTAAAAAGATCGCAGGTGTGGCCGCCAAACAGGCGGTGGGGGCAGGGGTGAGCAAAGCCACCGAGAATAAGTTTTTGGGGTTTCTAACGAGTCTTTTTCTCCACGCAACAGACAAAGCCGATTTGCGCAGTTGGACGACCTTGCCCGCGACCCTGCAAATCGCCCGGCTCACGGTTCCGGCTGGACGATTGGACATCGAGCTTGATATGGTCGGCAGCTCCGGTGAAAAGGCGCCGCAAGTGGCCCGCTGGCCGGGGTTCGAAATCAAGCCTGGCAAGGTACACTTACTCAGTTACCGAATGCCCGACTGAGCTAGAAAGGTTTCTTCGTGGCAGTAAAGACGGAAATGCCCTCCCAATATAATCCTAAGGAAGTCGAAACGCGGTTGTACCAGGGATGGCTCGAAATGGATGCGTTCAAGGCCGATGCGCAATCCACAAAAAAACCGTACACGATTGTCCTGCCACCCCCCAACGTCACCGGAGTTTTGCATATCGGCCATGCGCTTACTTGCACGCTTGAAGACATTTTAATCCGACACAAACGCATGCAAGGATTCAATGCGCTCTGGTTGCCGGGCACGGACCACGCGGGAATTGCCACTCAAATGGTGGTGGAACGCATGCTTCAAAAAGAAGAAGGCTTAAGCCGCCACGATCTCGGCCGGGATAAGTTTTTGGAGCGCGTCTGGAAGTGGAAGGAACAGTCTCAGACCACCATTCTCAGTCAGCTAAAGACTATGGGATGCAGCTTGGATTGGAGCCGGTTGAGGTTCACGCTGGACGAGCATGTTTCCTACTCTGTCAGAGAGTGTTTTGTTCGTCTTTTCAAAGAAGGCTTGATCTACCGCGAGCAGGCTATCATTCAATGGTGCCCACGCTGTCGAACCGCGCTCTCCGATCTGGAAGTCAAGTTCAAGGCAGTCAAAGGTAAGCTGTGGACGCTGAAGTATGTCCATAGCGAAGATCCCGGTCGTTTTCTTGTTGTGGCGACTACACGGCCCGAAACTTTGCTTGGTGACACGGCCGTGGCGGTGCATCCCGACGATGAGCGTTACGCTTCATGGGTAAACGCCTCTGTGAAAGTACCGCTCAATGGGCGCGTTGTGCCCGTTATTCGAGATAGTTACGTCGACAAAGAGTTTGGAACGGGCGCATTAAAGATCACTCCCGCGCACGATCCAAATGACTATTTGCTGGGCAAGAAACACGCGCTGCCGATGATTTCTGTTTTCGATGAGCGAGCGATACTCAACGAAAACGCGGGAGTGTATCAAGGGCTGAACCGCGAAAAAGCGCGAGAAAAGATCCTCGCCGACCTAGCGCTTGAGGGACTCTTACTCGGGGAAACTGAACATTTGCATAATGTTGGCCATTGCGATCGATGCAATGCCGTCGTGGAGCCGAGCCTGAGTGCCCAGTGGTTCGTAGATGCTAAAACTCTCGCCCAACCCGCTATCGAAGCCGTCGAAAAGGGGGAAATCGAAATTATCCCCAAGGAATGGGAAAAAACCTACTTCGAATGGATGCGTAATATCCGGCCTTGGTGCATTAGTCGCCAGCTCTGGTGGGGACACCGTATCCCAGTTTGGTATTGCCAGGGGTGTCAGCATGTGACCACCAGCGTGGAGACCCCCACGGCGTGTGAGAACTGCGGGGACAAGCGTCTAAAACAGGACGACGATGTCTTGGATACGTGGTTTAGTTCAGGGCTTTGGCCTTTTTCCACTCTGGGTTGGCCCAACGACACCGCCGACTTCAAAGCGTTTTACCCGAACAACGTGATGGAAACCGGGTTTGATATTCTCTTCTTTTGGGTTGCCCGCATGATCATGCTGGGCAAAAAAATGACCGGCCAGTTCCCCTTCAAAACGGTTTATCTGCATCCTATGGTGCGGGATGAATACGGTCAAAAAATGTCTAAGACGAAGGGGAATGTTAAAGACCCTTTGGAGATCGTCGATACTTTGGGAGCCGATGCATTGCGTTTTACTTTAGCATCGATGGCTGTTCATGGGCGCGATGTATTGCTGTCCGATGCGCGAATTGAGGGGTACCGCAATTTTGTAAACAAGATCTGGAATGCGTCCCGTTTTGTGTTGATCCATTTTGGCGGAGTGGAAAAATCCTCCCCTAATCGCCAGGACGAAATCAATCGTTGGATCTGGTCCCGGCTAAACGAAACCAAACGCGAAGTGAACACAGCTCTGGAGCAATACCGGTTTTTTGATGCAGCTAATCGTCTCTACCATTTTGTTTGGAGTGAATATTGCGATTGGTATCTGGAGTTTATTAAACCGGACATTGAATCCCGCAAAAAAAACGGGGACTCCACTCCAGTGGAGGTTCTCGAGCAGGCTTTGCGCCTATTGCATCCAATCATGCCGTTTATCACCGAGGAGGTTTGGCAGAGATTGAGTTTGCGGTCGAGCCAGATTTCCATTTCGAAAACAGATTACCCAACCTATCTAGAGTCCGATCGCGATGCCGCCGCCGAAGCGCGTATTGGGCGAGTGATTGCCGTGATCGACGCCATTCGCTCCAAGCGAGGAGAGAGTGGGTTGGCTCCGGGTGTGCTGATAGAAGCGGGAGTCGCTTTGGCGCCGGCGGGTTTGAGCGAACTCAAGCCTTTTGAGTCCTTTATTGTGCCGCTGTGCCGTTTGTCCAAGCTCACCCTGGGTGCCGCCAAACAAGCCGGAGACGTCGTCATTCCACTCACCCACGGAAACGAAGCCATCGAGGTTTATATTCCTCGCAATCAGTTGATCGACGTCGAGACTGATCGCTTGCGAACGCGCAAAGATTTGACTTCGGCTGAGGAAGAGTTGGCGCGAGCGATTGCGCGTCTAGGAAGCCCAGGTTTTGTGGGAAAGGCCCCGCCGGAAGTGATTCAAGGGGCCAAGGACCGTAAGGAAGCTCTGGAGAAAAAAGTCGCGGCCCTCAAGGCCTATTTAAAAGAGCTCGGACCAGCGAACTAGGGCTGGGGTGCCTGCAGGTGCGCCCGCAGGATTTCGATGCGTTTTTGAAGGACTCTACGTCGCGCAAGCAAGTCCAATCCACCTTGGTTGCCTGGGCTGAGGCCTCGGGCAAACGCAAAGATAGGTTCGGTTTCTGAGCGGAAAGAGTTGAGGAATTGGGTCACGGGTATTCCAAAATTGGAATTGCCGGACAACACAATAACGATCTGATTGAGGAAGTTACCCAGTAAATAGCCGGCCCAATCGTTTGTATTACAGCCCATCCAACGAAGGAAGATCTCGATGCTAGAGGAGATATAAGCGCAGTTGGAGCTCTGTAAGTAGCGGTCGCACCCGTCCAAACCCGACTGCAGGGTTTTTAAAATTTGGTCATTGGTACCCATGCTTTGGAAAGTTTCTAGCCAGGCTAGCGCTTTGAGCTCCATTTCCGCGGCTTGCAAGGATCGCGATGGGGACATGCCTCGCGATACGTCTTCCAGGGTGGAACGCACCGATTCAGGGAGGTTTTTTAGTCGCAATAGGCGGTGCACTTCTTCAACGGGGATTTGCGGGCCTTCAGTGAGCGCCAGGAAGGAGAGGGCTTTTGCAGCTTCTAAGGGGAGCAAGGCGCCCACTAATGAAACCAGAGCTTTCTCATCGTAGGTTCTCTGTCCCGAGGCGGGGTCTGCAAAAATACCATGAAGCTCGACCCAGTTGCGCATTTCCCGTGGCAAGGGCGACTCGTAGTTTTGAAAACTGGGCCAGGCATCCAATATTTTCTGCGCAAAGGTTTCCGCCCTAAACGCAAAATGGCACATAATAAAAAGGGTGAGTTTGGACAGGCCCTCGGGCTTCAGCGTGGAGAGAAGGGCAACCGATCGTTCAAAGTCTTCACTTTGCATCCCGAGCCGCTGCTGGTTTTCCAAAAGCGCAAAACGATTCTGAGTCTCGACCAAGAGTCGAAAAACAAGCCCGGTGGCGAAGGCATGACGCCGTTCTGTGGGAAGAGTTGGAAACTCAGCCAAAAAGTCGCGGGCCTTGGCTCCCGAGCGAATTCCCAGGTCTTGTAGTTGCAAGGCAGTAATCCGGGTGAGCAGGGCTGAGTCAGCAAACTGGATAAACTCCAGGTGTGGTTGGAAGTGTTGCTGGAGCACAGCGAGTTGCTTCATCCACTCCGGCGCCCAATTGCCTCGGACGATTTCCTGCATAAGGGGGTTGTCCAAATTGAGCGAAGTGGAGTTCCAGTGGGGCGCTCCCATCAGATCGGCCAAATGCGTAAATACTTGTACCAGTTCCGAGCAATTCGCGCCGGCTGGCGGACCGGCAATGAGCGACGGGAGCGGTTTTTTAGGGTCAGGGACTTGGAGCGTTGGATCTGCGAATAGCTGGGCTGGAAGCCAGCCTATTCCAAGACCGATAAGAAGTGTACCCCAGTAGGTTCGATTTTGCCTCACACCCAACATCCGTAGCAAACCAGACAATCACTCGGTGCGTCATGAAGCAAGCTAAAAGCACTTTGAAGAAAAAAGCCTAGGAAGCTTTCAGTTTCAAGATGATACGAGCCTATTCATTCCGCAGTTTGCCTGTTAGTTTACCGCAATGTCTGCCCTGGCTACTTTGCTCAAACGCTACTTGCTTCCTCGGCACGGCAATTTGCTCTCCTTTGCGTTGTGGGTGAGTGTTGCGGGGGTGGCATTGGGCGTGATCCAGCTCATGGTTGTCTTGGCGGTAATGACAGGTTTCATCGAGCTTTTTGAGCAAAACTACACGCGCATTTCTTCGGAAATCATTGTTGTTCCGCGGCCTGACACTACCCTTGGTGCCAATCTCGAAGCCTCGCTTTTGAAAGTGAGCGGAGTGGAAGCGATTACAGCCGCAGAGCTTGCTCAGGGCATGGTTCTAAAAAACGGCGTGGGCGGGGTGGTAATTGAGGGAATTGATCGCCTGACTACTGACAAGGTCACTCCCTGGAACGTGATTTTGCGAGCGCCCCCTCTCAAGGGCCTCGAAGAGAAGAACCCGTATTGGATTTGGTTGGGTTCTCAGCTTGCAGACAAACTCGGCGTCAAAGCGGGGGACACTGTGGATTTGATGATTGCAGAAGGCAAATCTCGCAAGGTGGTTCCTTTTGTCGTAACCGCGGTTGCAAAGTTTGGGATATACGATCACGATCTGCGCTATGTGCGCATGGATATTCATGCCTTGAACGAATTATTTCGCCGCCACCATTTAGAGCCCTTATATAAAGTCAAAGTCGCCCAAGGTTATACGATCGAAACCGTTGCCGAGAATATTAAGCGGGAGTTGGGTCGTGGGGTGAATGTCAAAAAATGGTCTGATGTCCACCAAAACGTGTTCATCGCGGTGAGCCACCAGAAAAAACTGCTGTTTCTCATCCTACAAATCGTCGTAGGGCTTGCGGCGATGAATGTCGTTAATCTTTTGATGATGAGCACACACCAGCGGCGACGGGACATTGCGATTTTGCGCGCGATGGGAATGCGTTTTTCACACGTGCTGCAGTTTTTTGTTTTTCAAGGCGCAACGGTGGGCATGGTGGGGGTCCTGTCCGGCATCCTTCTGGGCTATGTCGCGTGTGGTTTGATTGAACTGGTACAACCCTCCTTTTTGAGCGAAGCAGTTTACAATGCCACCCGACTTCCGTTGAAAGTGCGGCTAGGCGATGTTGCTTTAATCGGGGGAGCGGGTTTTGTTTTGTGTTTGGTATTTAGTTTTATCCCGGCGGTGGCGGCGGCACGTTCCCGTCCGGTGGGTGCGTTGAGGTACGAGTAGGAATGAATTCCAAAGCAGTTTTGGTTGCGAGCAAAGTAAGCCGAACATTTTTTAAGCGAGGTTCGGATCCGATAGAAGTGCTCAAGCAAGTCAACCTCGAAGTCGATGCCGGTGACAGCATTGCGATTGTCGGAAAGAGTGGGAGCGGCAAGAGCACATTGCTCCATGTTTTGGGGACGCTAGAGCGGCCCACATCGGGGAGTGTTCTGTTTTTGGGGCAGGAGTTGAGCCGATTTGGCGAGGCGAAGTTAGCTCGGTTTAGAAACGAGGAGATCGGTTTCGTTTTTCAGTTTCATTATCTCATGGTGGAATTCAATGCTTTGGAAAACGTCATGATGCCCGCTCTGATTGCGGGGAGCAGCCGGCGCGAGGCGCGCATTCGGGCGCTTTCTCTCATCGAAAAAGTGGGGCTGGCGGATCGCGCAACTCACAAGCCTTCGGAGTTGTCGGGAGGCGAGCAGCAACGCATCGCGATCGCGCGTGCGTTAATGATGAAGCCCAAAATTCTTCTCACAGATGAAATGACCGGAAACCTGGATCCCGCTACCGGGGCACAGGTGTTTGGCATGATTCACGCTATGCACCGAGAGCTCGGGACGGCGATCGTCTCCGTGACCCATGATCTAGAGCTCGCGCAGAACTACCGCAAAGTCTACCGGCTCCAAAACGGGGTGCTACAAAGGCAGCAAGATGCCCGATAACTTGGTTTACAAAGGGCACCGCGTCGGTTTAGAATCGCGCCCTGTCGAAGTTCAATCATTTCGATGGGTTAGCTAAGGGTTTTTAATTTTGGGCATGCATCGGTACCTTCCACGCTTATTCTCCGCCGCGCTTTTTCTGTCGCTCTGGTTTCCGGCGGCGGGTTGGGCTGCGCGCTCTTCTGCACCGGTAATCAACAAAATCTCCGTGCAGGGGAATCACAAGATCGAGACCAACGCGATTTTGCAGAAAGTACACTCCAAAAAAGGTTCCGCACTTTCACTGGAAATTATTCGCGAAGACATCAAGGCGATTTTTTCGTTGGGGTACTTTGATCAAGTTCAGGTGGAAGAAGAAACCACGCCGACCGGGGTCGAGCTGATTTATGTTGTCAAAGAACGTCCCACAGTTGCGCGGATCGAATTCGAGGGGCTGGATGCACTTGAAATTGAGGACGTGCGCAATGCAATCCCGGTCAAGCAGTACGAGGTTCTAGACATCCACAAGCTCAACCTTGCCGTGAGCAAGATGGGAGAGATGTACGAAGAAAAAGGTTTTTATCTGGCCGATGTTCGGTTTGATATCCGTCTTGAGGAAAAACGCAACGAAGCCTTTATTACTTTTAAGATCCGCGAAAACGACAAAGTTCAGGTCAAGCAGATCAATATCATTGGGAACAAGGTCGTCTCTGACTCCACCCTCAAGGGCTTTATGCAAACCCGCGAAGGGGACTTGCTCTCTTGGATGACCGGAAGTGGGTCGTATCGTGAGGCGATTTTCGAGCGGGATATTGCCACCTTGGGCTACTACTACGGCACTTTGGGGTACGTGCGGGCAAGCTTTGGAAAGCCCGAAGTTACTGTGTCTCCGGACAAAAAGTATATTTTCATCACCTTCACCGTCGATGAAGGTGAGGAGTATTCTGTTGGCAAGATCGACTTTGTGGGAGATCTGCTTTTTGACAAAGCGGAGCTTCAAGAAGGGTTGCTGCTTAAGACCGGAGAGGTGTTCAACACGGACACCTTGCGCCGGGAGACCTTGCGGCTGACTGAAAAGTTTTCAGACCTCGGGTTTGCTTTCGCTAATGTTGTTCCTCAGCCAGTTATCCACGACGACACCAAGACGGTAGATCTGGTTTTTGAAGTCGACAAAGGTCAACGTGTCTTTATTGGGAAAATCTTCATCACTGGCAACAGTCGAACCAAAGATCATGTGGTGCGTCGCGAGTTGAAAATCTTTGAAGGGGAGCTTTTCAACGGGAGCAAAAAACGCGAAAGCCGAGAAAATGTTTTGCGATTGGGTTATTTCGATGAAGTCGAGTTTCACCAGACCGCTTCAAAAACCTCAGATGAGATTGTCGATATTGAAGTCAAGGTTAAGGAGCGTTCCACGGGCCAACTCGTCATTGGAGCGGGTTACGGGAACGGTCCCGTGGGATTCACGTTCAACGCACAGCTCTCTCAAAACAATTTTTTGGGAAATGGCCAGGTCGCGAGTTTTTCTGCAGAGATTTTAACAGGCCAGCAGTTCTATCAGTTTAATATCGGATTTCACGATCCCTTTGTGGGCACTTCGCTGTGGAGCATGGGGGGAGACATCTACCAGCAGCGCCGCCAGATGTTTTCTATTCCTGGGGTGCCCACCTTTGACGAGACGAAAACCGGAGCAGATTTCAAGCTGGGCCACCAGGTGATGGAGTTCACCAATCTTTATCTCACCTACAAACTCGAAAAGTCGCTCGTACCTCAGAGTTCTATTATTGATAAATCGATTATTCCCGTCAGCTCTGTGAACGGGTGGACCAGTAGCGCCATGGCAAGTTTGGCCTTCGATCATCGGGATGATCGTTTTGATCCTCGCAAAGGTCTTTTCTACACATTATCTTCTGAGTATGCGGGCTTAGGGGGCGATCGGTATTTTGCACGTACCTTAGCGGATATCCGGTTTTTCCAGCCGATTGTTTGGGACTTTGTTTTTCGTTCGCACTTGCTGGTGGGAAATATCACGCCACTTGGGGGCAACCCGGTCCCCATCAACGAATTGTTTATCCTGGGTGGCATGCAAAACTTGAGAGGGCAGCCTTTTTTGAGTGTGGGACCCAAACGTACGCTAAGCTCGGCTTCTTCTGGTTACCTATCTCAGAAGGCCATTGATGCAGGAGTGGCTAATCAGGAGTTCGTTTTGGGTGGACACAACCAGCTATTGTTTCAGGGGGAGATTGAGTTTCCGATCCTCAAAGAAGCTAAGATCCGAGGAGCGCTGTTTTTTGATGCAGGCAACGCCTTTGACTGGGATTCTTTCCGCCAGAATCCGGAGATTAAGTGTAATTTAGGCTTGGGGATTCGGTGGTTTACGCCGATCGGTCCCTTGCGTTTCGAATGGGGTTATCCTATCCTTCCTAAGGGCGGAATTACGCAGTTTAACTTTACCATTGGGCAACCCTTCTAGGAGAACGCATGAACTTCCAATCTTTTGCCAAACTCAGTTTGTTTCTAGCCGGATTTTCGGTGTCGCTGGTTCAGGCGGCTGCAGAAGGGGGCGCGTTGAACATTGGAATGGTGGACCTGCAGTTCGCGCTTCAAAACGTCGAAGCGGGTAAGCAAGCCAAGAGCCAGCTTGAAAAAGAGATGCTGGCCAAGAAACAGCTCATCGAGAAAACCCAGGCTTCGTTGCAAAAAGAAATGGAAGAAGCCGATAAAAATGCAGCGATTATGAATGAAGCCGCGCGCGCTAAAAAGAACGCAGAGCTCCAGAAGAAAATCGCCGCGTTCCAAAAGACTTATCAAGATTCCCAAATGGACATGCAAAAGCGCGAACGCGAATTGACCCAACCCATCATTGAGGAGCTTCGCACCATAGTTCAAGGGTTGGCCAAAGCGCAGAATCTCCAACTCGTCCTTGAGAAAAATTCCGGGGCGGTTCTCTTCGTTAAAGACGAACGCGACATCACCAAGGAAGTCGTTGAAGCTTTCAATTCACGCAAAAAAGGCAAGAAGAGCTAAAGCACAAACAGGCTGAGTGCCAAGATCGCGATTAGGGCGGCGAGCCGCACTTTCCACGAGAGCTCGGGTGCTTCTTCCACGAGGCGGCGTCCGGTGACAGGCCGGTTTGTGCCTGGCGTGGGACGTGCTGGAGCATAGGCCCGGCTGGTTTTGCGTCGCTCGGTGAAATTCACCCGAACGATGTTGCTGCGTGCAATGGTCTTGCTGGGCAGTTCTATCTCAGTGGTTTTTTCGTCGTGCACAGGTCTCTCCCGAAATAAATTGCGCTACGGTTCAGTTTTCGAAGGTTTAGTAGGATTGCATGAACAGGTTGCCCAAGTTCTGCATCTGCAACTGGATCGCGCCCGTGAAATGGCCGTTTTGAATATACCCTTGAAGCGCGGCTTGCACGGCGCCTTGGGCGACGAGTTGGCCTGTCGGCGACAAGCTCAAGCCGTTCGAAGTAAAATACAAGGGGTACGTGCCATACATAGTGAGCTGGACTTGCGAGTTGAGATACAGGCCGTTAGTGACTTGGCCGTTCGTTGTCGTCGTGGAAACACAAAGTGTCGATGTCCCGGTGGCCGATGCGTTTGTGGTGAATCCCTGGGTGAGTTGAGGCAAGTACAGGTTGGCTGTCCCTACGATCGGAGCTGCGCCCTGTCCGGCGTAGATCGAGTTGGTGTTTTGGTAAAACAGATTCATCGAAATCGTTCCGCCGCCACCGCTCTGCGTGGTTAACGTTCCGGTAATGGCGCTCGACCAGAGCGGGTAGGCTCCGCTGGCCGCAATACAAGTTCCTGCGCTTCCCAAAGATCCAGAGCCCGTGGTGGGAGCTGGAGGGGGAATGGGGGGCGGGCTGCCACCACATGCCGCAAGCACCATCGCAGTGGCGATAGCCGCCGCAAGAGTCCGAAACCGGCTAGGTAATGTAAACGCGTTCATGGTCATTACTCCTACTGAATCCATTTCGAAAACGATCCGCTGATCCCGCCCAAGCGTTTTGCAACGCCCAAGTTCATGTAGTTCTTGCAAGCGGTGGTATCCAAGCTCGTCGGCGGAGTGGATGGGCAAGCCGTCGATTCAATCGGACCTCTGCCGTCGTGGTAATCCACCGTGCACGTATAAGAAACTTGCTGGCATTGATTCTCACCGCTCTGGCGCACACGGTAGTAAACCGAAGCAGCCTGAAACGCATCGTTCACAACGTTACCGACCAGACGCAGAGTGAGCTCGGAGTCCGAAAAAATCATATCCAGGGAACCGCCTGTGAAAGAGCTTGCTCCTTCCACGCTGTTGAGATCCGCACCCCAGAAACCATAACCATCTTCAAAACCAACGTGGATCGTGCCTCGTGCGCTGGAATTGCGGCCACTATCCAGGCTCAGTGCAAAGCGTGTGTAAACCAGCGGGGTTAAAACGTTCGAAGCAATATCGATCAAGCCGGAAATGTTCACGCCGTTGGAGCAAATGGTCGTGTTGCCCGAGCAAGTGGGCAGAGTAATTTCCACGGCTTCGGCGAGCCAAGCCGGCAATCGAGGATCGACCGGAGGTGTTGTGGGGATCGAACCGCCACCACCGCCGCTGGGATTCGAGGGTTGGTTGATGCCTTGGCTGCTGCTCGTGCCGCAAGCCGTAGACAGAACAAGGGCGGCTGCGAAGACCAGGTAGGTCAGCCCTTTTATCGTGCGCTTGTTCTTCACTCCATCCTCCACGGAAACAACATCCACTTCTACAAAGGCCTGCACTTAGAGCGAGGCCCGCGACCCTGTTGTGCAAGGGCAGTACCAGGGGGCTTTGAGCAGTGGTTCTGCGAAAAAGGGGGAGGTGGGAGTGTGAACTCACCCAACAGCCTGCCGCGAGGAGGAGAAAAGCTTGGAAAATAACACTTTGTAAGTAATTAAAATAAAAGGTTTTATTTGGGGGTGTGGAGGAGTGCTTAAGGAATGACCACCTAGGAGCGGAAAAAGGCCGCCTCCACCCCGAGTCTCGCAAAGGCCTTCATTTTATGCTAGATCCGGACCTTCTGTAAGCAAGGAGCGAAGTTTGACCTACGTAGTTACTCAGCATTGCGTGGATTGTAAGTATACGGATTGCGTAACGGTTTGCCCGGTGGATGCGTTTCATTCGGGGCCTCGAATGGTTTATATCAATCCGGATACCTGCGTGAATTGCGATGCGTGTGTGCCCGCGTGCCCCGTGGAGGCGATTTTCTCTGAAGAGAACCTCCCCGCAAAATTTCAATCCTATTTGGAACTGAATGCAAAGGGATCCAAAGAGTACCCCGTGACGAACGAAAAAGTGGATCCATTGCCGGGAGCCAAGACCTTGGACGAGCTCAAAGCGCTTGATGCCAAGGGGTACGTTCCCCCTGGTTTTCCTTAATTAACCATTTGAGTTAACTAGATAAAGTCACTTTTGGCTTTGGTTGACGAGGTGTTTTGTCACGTGTACTTTCGGCGAGAATATAGGGGAGGGGTGTTTTTCATGGCAGCCCGGCTTTGTCTGATTTTAGCTCTGTCTTTGGTCTTAGCGTGCGCAAAAGATCCTCGCTCCCTTCAGGAAGGTGAGCCTACGGTCCTAGTGGAGCGGACCCCATACAACGAAGTCAAAATCCAGGTTCAGGTCGCGCCCCCGGGGACTGCTGATTGGTGGTTAGTTTACCACCAGGGCTACGAGCAGGCTAAAGACCGATTCATCCAAATGGACGTGGCCAGACGTTTGGGTAAGGGAAGTTTAGCCGAAGTATTTGGAGAAAAAGCCGTCGCTTCTGATCGTCGCTCCATAGCCGTGGGGTTGCAAGACGGTGTGCTGACTAAAACGGCTTATGTGCAGGAAAAGCACCCCGAGGCCTACCACTTGCTTGAGGGTTTTGCCGCGGGGGTGAACCGCTTTATTGACGAGATGCCGACAGCGGCACCGGCGATGCTCAAAAATTACCGCCAGATCACGGGAGATGCGAGTTATGTCCCGGCCAAGTGGGAGCCTTCCGATTCGGTTTCTGTCGGTCAGAATATGTCCTTTTACCTTTCGACCAGTCTGCAGGACAAACTCTTACTGGGGCAGGTAACCAAGGCCATCGCAGGTGGGTTTGATTTTCGTTCCAACCGCTTATCGGCTGCAGTGGATTTGAGGCCTCTGTACAACACATTCATTTTGGACGCAGACGAAAAGCAAAATCACTGGAAAATCCGCCAAGCCCGCTCAAAAGCGAGCCGCAAATCAGAGCCGGTTGCTCAGGCCTCTGGGGAAATACGCCACGAAAAACTTCAGGCACAGATCCCTCCGATGCCGTGTGTGCCTTTGCCTTATCCGTTTCCTGAATGCGGTCGCAAAGCCTCCTTTGGAAGCAATAGCTGGGTGGTCTCCAAGGAGTTTGCCGGTGGCAATCAGACCTTCCTCGCCAATGATCCTCACTTGCGACTGTCGTTTCCTTTTAATTTCTTTGCCGCGAGTTACGACTCCAAAGCAGCGGGAGGGACGCTCAAAGTTGCAGGCTTTGGTTTAGTGGGAGTGCCGGGAATATTGATCGGTCACAACGAGGACATCGCTTGGGGGCTGACCAATAACCCTGCCGATGTCGATGATGTCTATGTCGAAGTGCTCGACGATAGCAAAACCCAGATCTGGGATCCGTTGCTTACCGGTTCGCGACCCTATTCGCCGTTGGAAGTGGTGAAAAAAACCATCCAGGTGCGCAACCATTTTGGGGGCTTAAGTGCGCGCCAGTACGATTTTCGCCGAGGGAAACACGGTCCGGTGTTTTCAGACCATATTCCCGAAGTTCAAAAAGCTTTGGATGGCATCGCTGAGATGACCAACAACCACGTGGCGGTGGTGGGGACTTACCGTTGGGTAGGCCACGAGCCGTCGTCCGAGTACGCTGCTATGCTCGGTGTGAACCGTGCGAGCAGCTACGCCCAGTTCAAAGCGGCTTTGCAGGAGTTTAAAGTCGGATCGCAAAACATGGTTTTTGCGGATCGAAAGGGCGATATTGGCTATTACGCGCACGCGAAATACCCCATGCGTCCCTACCTCTCCACTTCCGAGGCCCCTTTCATCCCGGTGATTCCTTATCTGCGCGGATTCTTCTCGCCGTTTTCGCCAAAAAGTTTTTCAAAACCGGCTGAGTGGGCGGGATTTCGAAAAGAAGTTCCTGAACTTTATAATCCTTCGTCTGGCCGCATTGTCACAGCAAACAACGATCCGTTTGGGCATTCACAGTTCCCCAGTTTAGACGGGTTCCAAGATTATTTTGGGTACGGATTCAGCACCGGGGCACGCGCTCAGCGAATCACCGAACTGCTCGAAAAGCACAAGGGGGCTATCGACGTAGAAACTATGCGGGCTATTCAAACCGATCACACGGACTTGCTCGTGGTAAAGTACCTAGACCTCGTTCGAAAGTACCGCGCTGAATTGGTTTTTGAGCCAGAAGCAGAAAAAATAGTCGATAGACTCCTTAGCTGGAATGCGGAGATGAAATCTGGCCTCCATGAACCCGTCCTTGCTGATGCGTGGTTGTTCTCGCTGACGGGGGTCTACCTTGATCTGATTTGGCCCGAGGTCGTGGGAACCTTGCGAGAGTCTATTGAGCGAACCTCACTGATGGGCCGGACCATTTACCATAAATTGCGTGAAGGGCTGGAGAGTAAAGAATCCAAATTGCGCGCGACGTGGCGCAAAGTCTTGCAAGAGTCCTTTGCGCGGGCCGCACGTAGGATAGACGATCGAAAGCTCGCCGAAGTGCCGTGGGGCCAGGTGAACCGGTTGCATTTTCATAATTCGCTCGCGGATATATTTCCCTCGCCTCCGTTGGTTTCGTTTCCATTGGAACGTGATGGATCGTGGGAGACGGTCGATGTTGCGGGCGAAGGGTACGGCCCCAATTTCCGTTTGATCATGGTCTTGGAAGAGGGCAAACCTATCCAAAGTTTCACCTCGGTCCCCGGGGGCAATTTCTCTTACACTCGCAAAGATGAAGCGTACGAAGAGCTGATGCGCTGGCGTGATGGAGGACTTCGTCCTCTAGTGGGATTCTAAGAAAATTATGACTAGTACCAAAGCACGACCCGCCGTTTTGATCATCCTAGACGGCTTTGGAATCAACCCCGAAACCGCACACAACGCTGTCGCTCAGGCGCGTACGCCGACTTTGGACAAGTTGTTCAAGAACTCCCCTCATGCGGAGTTGGACGCTTCAGAGAGTCACGTGGGGTTGCCACACGGTTTTATGGGGAACTCTGAAGTTGGCCATCTCAATATCGGTGCGGGCCGAGTGGTGCGACAGGATTTTTCGCTCATCAGCCATGCGATTGAAGAAGGCAGTTTTTTTGAAAACCCGGTTTTTCTCGATGTGCTTTCGCATCTGTCCGCCAAACGCGGTGCCACACTCCACTTGATGGGGCTCTTGTCCGATGGCGGGGTGCACAGCCATATCAGCCATCTCATGGCGCTGGTACGCTTGGCGAAGAAGCAGGGCATTAGCCGAATAGCGATCCACGCGTTCATGGATGGGCGCGACACTTCGCCTACGAGTGGAGTGAGCTACTTGGCGCAACTCCAAGACTTTTTGGCGGATATCGGAGTGGGGTCTGTTCAAACCGTCATGGGGCGTTTTTATGCGATGGATCGGGACAACCGTTGGGAACGCACCCAAGCGGCTTACGATACCCTCGTGAGCGGCAAAGCCGAATCGGTGTTTACCGATCCGGTGGCGCATGTTCGGCATTTTTATGATGAGCGTGTAACGGACGAGTTTCTCCCGCCGGCCATGGCTAAAGGCTACTCCGGAGTTAAGGATGGAGATGGCGTTTTCTTTTTCAACTTCAGAGCGGACAGAGCACGGCAGTTAACTCGTGCTTTTACTCAGGCTGATTTTGAGCCTTTCGTCAGAAAAGATCTGCCCACGCTGGCTGGTTTTGTAATGATGACTCCATACGACGCCGCTTTTGCGGTCCCTCACGCCTATGGAAAACCAAAGGTGGAGAACACCTTGGGAGAGTTTGTGTGTCGACAGGGGTGGAAGCAGCTGCGTATCGCTGAAACTGAAAAGTACGCGCATGTGACCTATTTTTTTAATGGCGGTGAAGAGCGTGTTTTTGATGGCGAAAAGAGAATATTAGTCCCTTCGCCACGCGATGTGAAAACCTACGATCTCAAGCCAGAAATGAGTGCGGAGTCAGTAACCGATCAATTGCTCAGCGAAGTAAGTTCCGCAGAATACCGCTTGGTCGTCGTGAACTACGCTAACTGCGACATGGTGGGCCACACCGGAAATCTACGAGCTGCGATCCAGGCGGTAGAATCGGTGGATAAATGTCTGGGGAGGGTTTTGCAGTGGGTGGAGAGCAACGGTGCGTTTGCGGTGATCACGGCGGACCACGGGAATTGCGAAATGATGCAAGACGCCAAGGGCGAACCGCTGACTTCCCACACTCTGCTCAAAGTGCCCTTTATTGTATTTGACCCACAGCACCAGGATCTCCGGCTTAAAGCGCTGGGGAGACTGTGCGATATAGCGCCTTCCATTATCGATCTGTGGGGCATGCCCGTACCGGCTGAAATGACCGGCCAGTCCATGATTGTGCGCTGAGTCGTCGCTCAAAAAGCGTGCTTACACTCTGAGCAGTTCCTGCGGTATAATAAACTAAGTCCTCTTTCTGCTTTATATTTCCTCACTGCAATTTACTACCGAGTCAAAGGAAGCCCATGTCATCGGGACGATTGGGAGAACTGCTTGTATCGCGCGGGATGATCACCGCAGATCAGTTGAAGCAGGCGTTAGAAGAACGCAAGACAGGCGGTGCACAAGCTCGTCTGCCTTCTATTTTGGTGAAACTCGGTCATGTGAACGAAAATGTTCTCTCCACTTTTCTCAGTCAGCAGTACGGAATTTCGCTGATTTCTCTAGACGATGTCGTGATTCCAGACGACGTGCTATCTATGGTTCCGCAAAGCCTGTGCGAAAAACACACTCTGATTCCTCTTTCCATAGAAAATGGGGCACTCAACATCGCCATTTCGGATCCGACGAATGTTGCCGCTGTCGACGATTTGCGTTTTCTCTGCAACATGGAAGTAAATGTTTTTCTGGCTACTGAGTCTGCCATCCGTGAAATGCTGCCCCGGGCGTACGGGAAAAATGATGCCGCTGCTAATGCGCCCATCGCCGCAGAGGAGTTTAGTCCAAACGATGACGAGGAGTCCTCTGATTTCGTTGAAGTGGGCGGAAAGAAAAAAACCGGATTCGAAGTCGATGAAAAGGTCAGCGCAAACGACAAGCCCGTTATTCGGCTGATCAACAAGCTCTTTGTTGAGGCGATACGCCGCAAGGCGAGTGATATCCATGTGGAACCCTATGAAAACCACTTGAGGGTTCGGTTTCGCATTAACGGCAGTTTGCTCGAAGTCATGCGTCTGCCTCCCCAGATGACTGCAGCCACTCCGGCACGTATCAAAGTCATGGCGCAATTGGATATTTCCGAAAAACGTCTGCCTCAGGACGGACGCATTCAGGTCAAGACCAAGGACAAGAAGATCGATATCCGTGTTTCGGTCTTGCCGACGATTTTTGGTGAAAAAGTTGTAATGCGTATCCTGGATCAAGGCACCATAACGCCGGATCTCAAGACAATTGGGTTTGAAGAAGACCAGTACAAGTATTTTTCCAAGGCTTGCCAGCAGCCCTACGGAATGGTTTTGGTAACCGGCCCCACTGGGAGCGGGAAGTCGACGACACTTTACGCCGCTTTGACTTCGGTGAACGGCGTGGATGTGAATATATCCACGGTAGAAGATCCGGTTGAGTACAATATGGCAGGGGTTAATCAAACTCAGGCAAAGGAAAGTATTGGCCTGTCGTTTGCCGCGGCTCTGCGCTCGTTGTTGCGCCAGGATCCTGACATTGTGATGGTGGGGGAGATACGCGATACAGAGACTGCAGAAATAGCTATCAAAGCTGCGCTTACTGGGCATTTGGTTTTCTCAACCCTCCACACAAATGACGCTCCAAGCACCATCTCCCGCTTGCAGCACATGGGAATTGAACCATTTTTGATCACGGCGTCGGTGGTCTTGATCCAAGCGCAGCGTCTTATTCGGGTGGTTTGTGAAAAGTGCAAGGAACCCGATACACGCATCACGCGCGAGAACCTGATCGAGGCCGAAGTCCCCGAAAATTGGCTAGACTCCATCGTGCCTATGCGAGGCAAGGGGTGCGATAAATGCGGCGGGACAGGTTTTTCCGGGCGCCGAGGGATCTTCGAAGTGATGCCGATGAGCGAAAAACTACGGTCTTTAATCATCAAGGGCGCCAACGCCGATGTGCTGAAGAAAGCTGCGATTGAAGAGGGCATGATCACATTGCGCCAACACGCCTTGATGAAGCTCTACCGAGGCGAAACGACCTTGGAAGAAGTGCTAAACAACTCCCGACCGGATGGAGATTTATAATGGTTACCCTTTCCACGTTGCTCAGGGCCATGTTGGAACACAAGGCTTCCGACATGCACATTACTTCTGGAAGTCCGCCGGGGTTTCGAGTGAATGGGCGCATTCTCAAAGCTAAAGCCAAGCCACTCACCCCCGCTGAGACAAAAGAACTTTGCTATTCCGTCTTGACCGACGCTCAGAAGGCGGCGTTCGAGAATGGGCACCAGATAGATTTTTCGTTCGGGGTGCGCGATGTCGCGCGCTTTCGAGCTAATGTTTATTACCAGCGTGGCGCAGTTGCGGGAGCGTTTCGGCACATTCCTTTTGAAATCCCGAGGCTAGGGCAGCTAGGGTTGCCGCCTGTTGTCGAGACTCTGATGCGCCGCCCAAAGGGCCTGGTCTTAGTTACCGGTGCGACAGGGAGTGGAAAAACCACGACTTTGGCGTCGATGATTGATGCGCTCAACGAAACCTCAAACCTTCACATTATTACGATCGAAGACCCGATTGAGTACATTCACTCCCACCGCAATAGTTTGGTGAATCAGCGCGAAGTCGGCCAAGATGCTCCCGGATTTTCCGAAGCGTTGAGAGCGGCCTTGCGCGAAGATCCCGATGTGGTTCTCGTCGGCGAAATGCGCGACAAAGAAACTATAGAAACTGCCCTGGCACTAGCGGAAACGGGGCATTTGGTCTTTAGTACATTGCACACCAACAGCGCTTATCAGAGCATTTCTCGAATTATTCAAGTTTTCCCCAGTGATGCTCAAGATCAGATTCGCTTGCAGCTATCCATGTGCATTGAAGGTATTGTTACTCAGAGCCTATTGGAGCGGGCCGATCGCAAGGGCCGGGTGCTTGCGTATGAAATCATGGTTCCCAATATATCCATCCGCAACTTGATCCGAGAGAACAAGCTATTTCAGATCCAGTCTGCCATGCTCGCCGGGCAGGAGGTGTCGGGAATGATCACTTTCAACCAATCTTTGCTGCACCTGGTTCGACAAGGAACCATCTCGCCTGAAGAGGCGGTGTCAGCAAGTCAGGACCCAGACGACTTGATCAAAAACATGCGCGACTTGCGCAAGATGGCTTCGGGCGCTTGAGAGGGCCGCAATGAAGTACCGTTATACAGGGGTCACACGCCAAAGGGAAAGAGTGACTGGTTTCGTCGATGCCAATGACGAACCCGAAGCCCGATTGCGTTTGCGGGCTATGCAGATCCGACCCGATTCACTCCAAATAGCCAAAGACG
>JACCDG011390045.1_pt1 | contig 70272 bp, 76 predicted proteins | sample 7442471 | NCBI WGS metagenome assembly JACCDG01 (sample SAMN15323444, study PRJNA562643) | freshwater metagenome | isolation source: river surface water | place: USA:Blue River Watershed | collected 2017-08-17 | reverse complement strand
GCAAGTGCATTGTCGAAGACAACGCTTGCAAAGTCTGTACTAGATGCTGCTTGGTCTCAATTCAGAACATTGCTTCGGTATAAGTGCGAGTTCGCAAAAGTAATGTACAAAGAAATAAATGAAAAATATACCTCCCAAGTCTGTTCGTGCTGTTCCTGTATTGGAACGAGTAGTCCGAAGGGTAGAACAGATTTGCGAATAAGAGAATGGTCTTGTCTGCACTGTGGAACAGTGCATGACCGTGACATAAACGCTGCAAAGAACATTCTTGCGCTCGGACATGAGCGTCCAGTGGTGGGAATCCCCTTGCTTTAGCTAGGGGAGGATGTCAAACTTATGATGACGCATATTTTTTGCCCATTTATTAAAGAATAGTTGTTGAGGATTATATGGCTAAAGAAGAAACACATATTGGATATAAAACAGAAGAAATAATGTTAGAAATACAAAATGATATTGAATTACGATATGATAAAACAAAAAGTTGGATTGACGCATTAACTGATTATTGTATTGAATTTGATGTAGAAGAAAATCAAATAGTAAAATATTTAAGTCCTGCTTTACTAAGCAGAATAAAAGATGAAGCAAAATCTTTAAATTTAATTAAAAAAGATAAATTTGATATTGAAATACCATTTTAATTATGATAAAATCTATAATAACTAAAATTAATGAAGAATATATTAATGATTATAGTGCATGGCGCATTTATAATATATTAAGATTACATTTTCAAACTACTAGTTATAGTGTAGAAAAATATGGATTTTCTAATGAAAAATATAATTGGAATCTATATAAAAATGCTAGTGAGTATGAAGTAAGATTATTTGATAAATTGTCGAAATATTATCAAGTAAATACAAATTATGTAATATCATTAGCAGCTAATTTTTTTTATTTACAACCTAAAGGTACTTGGGAAATTTCATCTACTGATGAATTGCAATATGCATATATTAAATTAAAACAGTTTAGAATGTCTCCTAAATATTATTTAGATGAAGACTTGACATACTTAAAAAATAATGCTAATATATCCATATTAAAGATTAAAGATAACAGCATACCTGAAATATTTAATCTAGCACATAATGGTCTAATATCCTATGAGAGTCTAGTATTAATAGATTTTTCTACAGGAATTAGTAAATATGTAAGTAATCATATGAAAGACTCGTTAATGTGGAACGCATACAAAGAAAAATATTTTAAATATATGCCTTTTGTATGTACTGAAATTAGTAATGATATGGTTACATATATACAAACTCAATTAAAACAATTACAAAGTTAAAAACATTTAAAATTTTAACTAGGACATTTAACAACATATAAGGAATATAATTATGACAAGTTTAGCAGCTTTACGCCAATCAAACAAAAATTTAATCACAAAATTTCAAGAATCTAATACAAAAGAACAAAACGGTAGTCGTGCAAATGATGAACGTATTTGGAAGCCAACATTTAATAAAGAAAAAGGTTCAGGTAGTGCAACAATTCGCTTTTTACCCGCTTGTCCTGATGAAATGGGTGATTTACCATGTATTAAAATCCATAGTCACGCTTTCAGAGGACCTACAGGTAAATGGTACATCGAAAAATCTTTATCAAGTTTAGGTAGAAAAGATGACCCTGTTGGATTATTAAATGCAGCATTATGGAACTCAGGTGTTGATTCTGATAAGGAATATGCACGTAGTCAAAAAAGACAAACTAAATATTATGCTAATGTATTAATTATCAAAGATGCAGCAAATCCTCAAAATGAAGGAAAAGTAAAAATTTTCGAGTTCGGACCTGCAATCTATAAGAAAATTAATGAAAAAATGGTTCCTGAACAAATTGAAGGCGATGACCCAATTGAAGGTGTTGACGTATTTAATATTGATACAGGTTGTGATTTAGTTATTCGTATGACTGGACATAAAATGAAAAATGGTTCAGGTACTGATGTAGTAGTACCTAATTATGACAAATCTGAGTGGAAACCATCTACTCCTTTATGTGGCGGTGATGATGAAAAAATTGAAAAAGTTTGGTCACAATGTCATCCATTAAAACCATTCTTAGATGCATCACAATTTAAGTCTGTAGAAGCATTACAAACACGATTAGTAGAAGTTTTAGGACCTGTTGTTGGTTCAGGTATTGCTACTATTCCTGGTTCTATTCATAAAGTTACAAATGAATATGAAAATAAACAACCTACTCCACAACCAAAAGTTGATACAGTACAAGAGTCATATTCAAATTATGATGATACAGGATTAGATTTTTTAAATGATATTTAAACTTATTTAATTTTTTAAAAAGGGAGTATAAGACTCCCTTTATTTTTGTGAGAGTTAATATGAATATTTCATTAGTATATGGTTATTTTAATGGTCAAATGTTATGGAGAGCTACTGATAAAAATACAGGTATAGTCAAATATAGCATTAATAAAAACAAATTAATAGAAATAATGTCTGATAGAAAAATAAAGATTTCATTAGATGAAGAATTACAAATAATAAGATTAAATAAATAATAGTATTATTTAGGAGAATGTAATGAAATATAATACAATGAAAGAATTTATTAATGCACACATTAATAAAAATTCAGATATAATACATAGTAATACCTTAGATGAAGGGTTTATAGACAGTATGAAAAAAGGGTATCACAGTGCATTTGATGCTGTTAATAAAGCAACTTATAGTGTTATACCTAGAGACGTGTTACCAAAACCACAAGATAATATTCATATGAACGGTGTAGATGTTAATAGATTAAATGCTAGTCATGTTAGTCACTATCACATACACGCACATTTTCAACCAACTCATAACATAAAAGTACATATACCTGGCTCAACTAGTGTACATGGTTCTAGTGTTGTTTATGTTGTTGGTAATGAACTGGGTAGTCACGGACCTCAAATTTATCGTAAAGACCATACGGGTAGTTATACTAAAGTAGACCATATACGATTATTACATGAAAATAAAGATATTGTACGAACACATATTGGTCAACAAATATATAATGCTAATAAACATATATTTAAGGCATTACCATTATCTGCTACAAGAGGTGATATTAGACGATTAATGTCAATGAACCCTAATGATAATATACATGGTCATAGTGTAAAGTCTTTGCAAAAATTAGCAGTTAATCATTATAATTCTACTCCCGCTATTGTTAGCTATTTATTAAATAATCCTAATGTTGACCAAATGGTTCTTCAACAATCAGTTATTAAACATGGTTTAACCCGTAAACAAGCAGAGGATTTATTAAGTCATCCTAATGTAACACATACTGTTTTAAAAGATGCAGCAAATAATCGCTTATTATATCCTTAACTATTGTAAATACATATTTTTTAGTTTAAAATACTAAAAAAAATTATAGGTGTTATATGAAAATAAATGAAATAAGTTTAAACGAGTTAATTGTCGGATACGGTAATATTAATAAATTTATTGCTTTATGTCAATTAGGTACAAAAAATATGAAAAATGTAATAGCATTACAAGAATTAATTATTGAAAAAATTAATAATGAAATTAATAATAAAAATTTTTTACTACCTAAAATAGTTGATAAAGGTTTTTTATTTAATAAATCTTGCTTAGAAGTTAGTATTCTTATCACTATTAATAAAAATGAAATAGACAATGATTTACATAATATTTTTGTTAACACAAATGATTTTATAAACTTTTTATCTTACTTATGTGATAATCATAACGTAACAGCAAAAAAAATGAATATTTATATGCCATATTATAAACCAGACTGTATTAAGCTAGAGGATGATGTATTAAGTGTTTTTTTCTTATTGCATATTTTATAATGAGTGAATTTTTTATAGTACATATTGGCGAACCCATACCTATGTCAACAGAAGAAGGTATGGATTTGCTTAAAGCACATTTTTCTGAATTAAGAAATAATTTAACAGAAAATGATATTAAAGAAATTAACGACTTACAATTGTCACTCCAACAGGATTAACAGTTGCAGATTTTTCTATTTTTATAATACAACTAACACCGCTAAAAGTTAATAATTCATAATCTACAATCATTTTTACTAAATCACCATTAATTTTTAGTGGTTGAAAAATGTCTTTAGAGTAATCATATATATGAATTGTTATTTGTTCTGCACCTGTTAATGTAGATGTTATTATAGTATAATCTCTATCAGTTACTAATTCATATGGTTCTGATAAATAAGGGTCTGTTGTTGCTTGTATAATAGGAACAACATGATTTTTTTGTTTTAATGTTAATGGCATTATTATACTCCTAGTATTATATATACTATTTATTTGAAGGAAAAAATATGAGTACAGAAACAGAAATATTAAACTTATTAGTTAATGGTAAAGCTTTTAGCAATCCGTTAATAGACATATTTGATACTAGTAAGAATATTATAAATAATATAAATACAAACACATTACAAACAAATATTGATATTATATGTAATAGTATATGGCCATTAAATATACCTTATCCTAGTGAATTTACCATATTTGATAAAAATAATATTGATAATATTAAATCTTTATGTATTAATACTATTAATGATATAATTATACATACAAATACATTAAGTGGTAGTATAATTAATGGTGAAAAAAATATTATTGCATTAATAGACTTAACTATCGCTGCTAAAGATACAAACATACAGTGGGATAATACTAAAAATATAAATACTCATCCTTTATATGAAGCAGCTAGTGTATTTTTCTTAAAAAAAGAAATAATAGAAAATTTAAATAGTAACACTACCTCACTTTTAAATTCATATAATTTTTTTATGAATACTAGTGATGCTATATTAAATTTAAATACCAATTATCCTATACCAATATCACAAAAAACAAAAATACGTGATGAAATTGTTAATATATATTCACAAATATCAATAATTAATACATATTTATCAAATATATTATTACATGATAATACAGGATGGGATAGTATTCAGCGCAAGGTTTATAATAAATTATTTTCTATTAAGTTATCTTCATACAATAATGCTAATACAGAAATAAAAGAATATTTTAAAATAGTAGGTAGTGATTTACTTAAAAAAGTTTTAAAATAAATAGTTGTATTTTTGTTTTAATAGTGTTATAATTTAGTTACAAAATATTTTTAAGGAAGAAAATATGAATAATAATTATGATAATTATAAAGAATTAGATGAATTAGACGAACTTGAAAATGATATTTTAAATGATATTGAAAATGAAAATCAAGAAAATCCTATTAAACATAAACATAAATATAAAAAATCAACCATAATTGCAATTGGTCAAGATAAGCCTTTAGCCGCTAAAGAAAGACATTATGTAAGTAAAGAAGATTTTTTTAATGCGTTAGTAAAAAGAAAAGAAAAATTAAAAGAGTATGAAGAAAAAATTGCAAGAGGTGAAGCTGCAATTAAACCTCCTATCACTAATGAAATAGGAGAATATATTGTAAAAATTTGTACTAATTTATCAAAAAAATCAAATTTTGCTAAAAAAAGATATGATGGATTTAGAAATGATATGATTGGGGATGCTATTGAACAATGTATTAGATATGTTGACTCATTTAATCCCGAAGTGTCTAATAATCCATTTTCATATTTTACACAAACAGCATATTATCAGTATATTGACCGTATAAAAAGTGAAGATAAAGAAACATATATTAAATATAAATCTATAATGAACTCGCTAGTATTGTCAGAGTTATCAGAACAAGATACTAATGAAAATTCTGAACATATACACGATAATATAGAATTACCTGATATTTCACATATCACTGAGTTTATTGAAAAGTATGAAAAATTACAAGCAGAAGCAATTAAAAAAGTAAAAATAAAAAAGAAAAGTGCAATAGATAATTTTTTTGAGGATTAATCTATGAAAATATCTTTTTTAGGTGATTTACATTTTGGTGTTCGTAATGATTCTGAATATTTTTATGAATATCAGCGTAATTTTTTTATTAATATTTATATACCGTACTTAGTAAAAAATAATATAAAAACTGTAATACAAGTAGGTGATTTTTTTGATAGAAGACAATATATAAATTTTAAAACTTATTATTTTATTATGTCTTTTTTACCTAACTTGTTAAAAGAAAATAATATACATATGTACGTTTTAATAGGAAACCATGATACAGCATTAAAATCTAGCAATAGTATTAATTCTCCTAAATTATTATTGAATCATATTGAAAATATAACTGTAATAGATACATTAACTAATTTATCAATTATAGAAAATAATGAAAAGTTTGACATAGCAATAATACCCTGGATTAATAATACTAATTATGATGAAAGTATTGAATTTATTAAAAATACTGATTGTCAATATATTGCAGGTCATTTTGAATTAGCAGGTTTTGAAATGCATAAAGGTCATATCAACGAAACAGGAATGTCAACTGATATTTTTGATAGATTTATACAAGTTGTTACTGGCCATTACCATACTCAAAGTAGAAAAGGTAATATACAATATACTGGTACACCATATGAATTAACTTGGAGTGATTGGAATGACCCTAAAGGTTTTTGGGTTTTAGATACCAATACTCACGATTTAGAATTTATTATTAATGACAATGTTTTATTTCATAAAGTAGAATTTTATCAAAAAAATAAAGAGATATTTATTACCAAAACTCCTGTTACTGATACTTTTACTAATAAATATATTAAATTAGTATGTGTTAAAAAAGAAGATGATATAAGCTTTGAAAAATATATGAAAGAAGTTTTAGCATCAAATCCTATAGATGTAAATGTTATTTTAAATAGTATAGATTTACCTGATGATTTAAGTGATTTTGATGAAAATTCAACAAAAAGTATAACACAATTAATTATTGATAATATTAATAATATGGATTTAAATGATATTACTAATGATTCTGAACAATTAAAATATGATTTGATAAAATTTTTATTAACTATACATGCAGAAACAGGTGCAAAAAATGACTGATTTATTATACACTGCCAAAGAACTTAGCGATAAAATAAAAAAGCCTGATATTATATATTTCATTAATATATATTTAAAAGAAATGGAAAATGAAAGATTAATTACAACGATAATACCATTAAGTGATTATAGTAATCACGATATTTTAGATGCAAAAAAGTTATTAGAAAATAATGGATTTAAAGTTGTATTAATGAAAGACCCTAATCATAACGAATTAATGCATTCTCTTATTATAGCATTACCAAAAAATTAATATTGACATACATTTAATATACAATAATACACATTAAACAACAACAAATAAAAGGAATTAATATGAAATTAACACCAAATACAATTGAAATTTTAACTAATTTTTCTTCGGTATGTGCAAATCTTCAATTTAAAGCAGGAAATGTAGTAAAAACAAAATCTCCTAGAGGTAATATTAGAGCAGAAGCAATTTTAGACCAATCTTTTCCTCGTGATTTTGCTATTTATGATTTGAATAGATTTATTTCGGTTTTATCTTTATATAAAGAACCTGAATTAGATTTTAAAGATGATTATGTAGAAATAAAAGAAGAAAATCGTACTTTACGATATGTATATACTGACCCTAAAATGATTCTAGCAGTCGATTATAATAAAACAGGAAATTTACCTGCTGAATTAACTAAATTTACATTAACTACAGAACATCTATCTCGTGCATTAAAGGCAGCTAAATTATTAAATTTACCTAATTTAGTAATTATGGGTGAAAATGGTAAAGTTACTATTACTGTTACTGATATTAAAAATACATCATCTGATAAATACGATATTGACGTATGTGATACTGATAAAGATTTTAAATTAACATTTCAACGAGACGTATTAGTAATGTTACCCGAAGATTATGAAGTTACTGTTTATACAGGACCCATCACTAAATTAAGTTCTCCAAAAATCACTTATTATTTAGCAGCATTAGTAAACTAATTTATGAGGGATTAATTTCCCTCAAGGAAACAAATAATGTTTGAATTTATACATCATGTATGGTCAGAAAAATATAGACCTAAAACTATTGATGAATGTATTTTGCCAAAAAATACAAAAGCTACTTTAAAGGGATTCTTAACTAAAGAAATTTTGCCTAATCTATTATTACATGGTACAGCAGGAGTTGGTAAATGTTTAGATGGTGATGAGAAGATTGATGTAAGAATTAATACTGAGAAATTATCAGATACTCAGAAAAAACTTTTAGAGCAATATATTAAATAACTAACTTTTCTATCATTTTAGTAAATAATTATAATACTAAGGAGACAGAAAATGAGGATTAGAAAAACACCACAACAGAGGGCTACCGAATTTTTTAATAAATCTATAATTAAAAAAATGGGTGGTATGGATTATAGCGATAATAAATATAATTCGTTAGTTGAATTTTGGGATACATGGTTATCCCAAAATTCAACTGAACCAACTGAACATATATATAAAGTTTGTTATAAACTTTTGAAATATCACGGAGATAGTATTAATATTTATGATATGTATATGAAGTTAAAAAAAGAACGACCACATACATTAAATCATTTTATATTATTATACGGTGACATAAAGGGGAAAGAATTATATGCTAACCGTAATCAAAAAATAAAACAAACGAAATATATTAGTGCAGAAGAATATGTAAAAAATTTTTTACATAATAAACAAGTTATTAAAAAATTAGGTAATACTACAATAACAAATAATATTTTTAATGAATTAGTATTATTAGCTACTATAAAAAGCTATTATTTTTTTAGTGAAGATATTGATTTAATATGTGATTTTATAATATACTTCTATCCAAATTTTATTGAAAGATACAATAAAATAAAAAATACATCACCTTATACATTAGAGTATTACCGATATAGATATGCAGATAATTATATTGAAAAATATACACAATATAAAGATATGAAGTCTAAGCAATCTATAACTTTTGATAATACTATTAAATATTGGTTGAAAAATGGTTTATCATTATTAGATGCTACTGAAAAAGTTTCGGAAGTACAAAAAACACGTAGCAGCAAAAGAAAAAATTTAATATCTTGTCGAAATATAGAATATTGGACTAATAAAGGATTTTCATTAGAAGATGCAGAAAACAAAATTTCTCAAATACAAACAAGAGATTTAGATTTTTTTATTAATAAATATGGCTATGATAACGGTATGTATGCTTACAATAATATGATTAACAAGCGTGTTGAAAAGTGGTTACTAAAACCAATAGAGGATAAAAAAATAATTAATAAAAGTAAAGGTAGAACATACGAACAATTAGTTATTGAAAAAGGTAAAGAAGTAGCAGACGAAATTATTAATAGAAGGTTATCTTCATGTAGTAATAGTATATCTAATGAATCAAAAGAATTTTTTATTAAATTAGATAATATTATGGATAATTATTATAAGAATAATAGCATAACTGGATATAAAGGTAATGAAAGATGGGTAGTAACTAATAACAAAATGTATTTCTTAGATTATGTTATAGATAACTGTATTATTGAATACAATGGTTCTTTTTGGCATGGTGATTCAAGACTTTTTAAAAAAGATGATTTTATACTAGGAAAAAGTGTATCTGAAATTTGGAATTATGATAAATTAAAAGTAGAAAATCTACAAAAATTAGGATATAATATATTAGTTATTTGGTCACTTGATGTAAAAGAAGATATTGATAGAGAAATTAATAAATGTAAGGATTTTTTATATGAACATGCAAGAATATCAAATACCGATTAAAAAATTATTTGAAATTTTAAATATAGATGATATAGAACTAGAAGAACTACATAGTGTAGATGTTGAAGTAGAAATAATGAGTCCTACAGGGTATGTACCTGTAAATCATTTTGTAAAAAAATATCATAAAACAGCAACTTATGTATTAGACAATAATGAAGAAATAACTTGTTCTACTAAACATATTGTTTTTGATAAAGGTATGCCTAAGCATATTAGTAATTGTAATACACTAGATACGTTAGAAGGTAGCAGAAATATTGTAGGAATAATAGATACTGGTGAAAGATATGTATATGATGTATCTTTATCGTATCCGCATCAGTATGTAACACCAAATGGAATTATACATCATAATACTACCGTTGCTAAAGCACTGTGTAATGAGTTAGGTTATGACGTATTAGTTATTAATGGTTCTAATGAAGGTAGATTAATTGATACGCTAAGGACTACTATCACACAATTTGCAAGTACTGTAAGTTTTGAAGGTAATCGAAAGTGTATTATTATTGATGAAGCAGATTATATGACTACTGAGTCAGTACAACCTGCTTTAAGAAACTTTATGGATGAATTTAGTAAAAATTGTACATTTATTCTAACTTGTAATTTTCCTAATCGTATTATAGAACCTTTACATTCAAGATGTGCTAATATTGATTTTACAATACCTAATAATGAAAATGACTCTTTATTAAAACAAGTTGTATTGAGAGTTTTTGATATTTTAAAAGATAATAATATTACTTTTGATAAAGTATCAGTGGGTAAAATAGTAAAAAAATTCTTTCCTGATTTTAGACGTACTTTGAATGAATTACAACAATTATCTGCGATAGGTCCTATTAATTCTGATAGTATTACATCGCTAGAAACTAGTGGTATTGATGACTTAATTAAAATTTTAGTCGATAAAAATTTTACAGAAATGCGTAAATGGGTAGCATCAACACCTAATATTGATATTAGCACTATAAGTAAAAAATTATATAATAATGCACACACATTTATGAAAATAGAAAGCATACCTCAATTAGTTTTACATTTAGCAGATTATCAATACAAAGATTATTTTGTTGCTGATAAAGAAATAAACTTAGCAGCAATGCTTTTAATGATTATGTCTGATTGTGAAATGAAATAACGTTCTAAACGCTCATATCTAGCGTATAACGCATAATAACATAAAATCTATACCAATGTATATCATTTATTTAACGTGCATTATACGCTATTTAAACCGTAGTAGAGGATATATATGTCAAATGATATGGGATTTATTGAAGCGTTAAACAGTATTAACGTATCTAAAAAAAATATAATAAAGGAATCATCTAATCCTTTATTAGCAGCTAAACTTTATACACCATTTCCTGTTTCAAGGTCATTATCATATAGTTCTGATTGTATTTTATTTGTTAATGAATTGAATACTAGAGGATTATATCAATTTAATGTATCAAATGAAATGCATTATGAATTTTTATTATATGCTATTTCACCTAAAAAAAGATATAATAAGTGGGCAAAAATAGAAACAAATGACACTATAAATTATATTATGGAAATGGAACATTTGTCTTATGAAAAAGCTAAAGATATTTATAATTTATTACCTGATAATGTACGTAAAGATATTATAAGAGTATATGAATCAAAAGATGCAAAAATAAAAACAAAATAAGGATTATTATGAAAATATATAAAAATTTTTATTTATATAAAAATACATTATTAGTAAGAGAATTAAACGATGGTATTGTTAGTAAGTATAAATTACCTATTAAACCAAGTTATTATTTTGTGACTGATAAACCTAGTAAATTTAAATCAATCTATGGTGATAATTTAATAAAACTTGATTTTGAAAATCAATATGAAGCTAGAGAATGGTTAGAAACATATAAAACACAAAAAAAGAATATATTTGGATTTCCACACCATGAATATATACAGATAAATGAATTATATCCGGGTGATTTATCTAAAGTATTTAATATCAAAAATTTCAATGTTTCAGTAGTTGATATTGAAACTAAAGCAGAAGGTAGAGTATATCCTTTAACGTTTATGTTATCAACAAAAAATACAATTACAGGCACTATAGATAAAATGTCTGTAAAAGATTTTGAAAGAAGAATAAATGAAGGTAGTGCAGAAAATTTACTTGTTATGCAAGAAGAAGATTGGGTTAAATATGAAAATTCTATTTATTATCCTCCAGGTGGTTGGCCTGACCATGAGTTAGCAAATGAAGAAATTAATTTAATCTCTTTATCTATTAAAGGTCCGTCTAATAAACATAATAACGATTTTTTTATTAAAACATTTGGTACTAAAGATGTTAAATTAGATGAAGAAGATTCTAAAGATACTGAATATGTTTACTGTACAGATGAACATGAGTTGTTAAAATTATTCGTAGAGTATTGGATGACTCTTGACATAGATATTATATCAGGTTGGAACTCCCAAAACTTTGACTTACCATATATTATAAAAAGAATTACACAAGTATTAGGTGAAGACTATGTTAAAAATTTATCACCCTGGCGATTAGTGATACCTAAAACATCTAAAAATGATTATGGTAAAGAAGTTACTACATTTGATATTGTTGGTATTAATTCATTTGACTTTCTTGAATTATATAAAAAATTCTCTGCTAATGAATCTGAATCATATAAATTAGATTATGTTGCTTTATCTGAATTAAACGATAAAAAAGTAGAATATGATTGTAGTTTTAGAGATTTATATACAAAATATTATGACTTGTTTACTAAGTATAATATACATGACGTAAGATTAGTGGGTAAATTAGAAAAGAAACTAGGATTTATTGCGTTAGCATGTACTATGTTATATAGAGCAAAAGTTACCTCCCAAGACGTTTTTACAACAGTACGTATTTGGGATGTTATTATCACTAATTATGCGTTAACATTAAATAAATATGTTCCTACATATTTAAGTGATAATAGTGGAGCAGGTAGTTATGGTGGAGGTTATGTAAAAGACCCATTAGTAGGATTCTATAAATGGTTATTATCTATTGATGCTACGTCTTTGTATCCTAGTATAGAAAGAACGTTAAATACTTCACCCGAAACTATATTATCAGTAAGTGATTTTATTAAAATAACACCTAATGATATTCTAAATGAAACACCATTATATAAAGCAGCTAAAGAAAATGCTAAACAAAAAAATGCAAGTTTAGCTGCGAATGGTGCATTATTTAGTAATGAATTTCAAGGTATTATACCTGCATTAAATGAAAAATATTTTAATGAAAGGGTTATTGAAAAATCATTAGGTAAAAAATATGAAAAAGCTGCTGCTAGTATTTCTAGTATATTAGCAGCAAGAGGTGTAAATATTTAACTACATAATTTAATTTGCAGAGGATTTAAAACGAGGATACTATCCTCTGCAAATTGTTGTGTTACTAGATTTAAACGATGATTTACTATTTTATACTGTTTAAATAATGGATGTGTAGTGAAGCTAAAATTTTTATCTTTAGAAATATTATTAAATAAATCATTATTTTCTTTTATTAAATCTCTTGCTTCAAATACTTCTTTTTCATTTAAATAAATTATAGAATCTATATTATGTAATGTAAAAAACTTACGCATATCATTATTTGATTTAATATTATTTTTTATATTTTTTATATTTTTAAAATTAATATCTAGTAATGAATGTAATATTGTTTTATAATTAAAATTACTTAAATCAGGTAACCTGATTGAATTTTTAATATTTAAATTGTATTTATATATAAATCCTTGTTTAATATTATTTTTATCATAAATACGTTCTTGTGCTTGTTTAAATGTACCAAAATGAAAACCAATATCATCATTATATTTGAAGTTTTTAATTGGTGTAGTACAAAATGTTCCGTGATAATATATATTTTCCATAATAATTTTCCATTTTCAAGGATATGAAATGACTGAAATTTTAAGTGTAGAAGAATTAAATAATTTATCTGATGATGAATTAATTAATTTATATAATTTATATAGTAGCCAAGCAATCATACAAAAAAATATTGAGCAAGCTATTAAAATTCTTATTAATTCTTTATATGGTTATTTAGGCTCCCCTTATTCTAGGTTCTTTAATGTGTTTATTGCAGAGGCAATTACGTTAACAGGTCAAACAATTATTCAAACATCTGCTAAAGCTATTAATGATGATTTAATAAAAATTACTGGTATAACAAAAGATAGAATTGTGGGTGTGGACACCGACTCTACTCCTTACGATACGATATTATATATCAATAATAAAGAAGTACTGATAGGTGATTATTATAATTATATAAGTGATGATAATATTGTCGATAATAGTAAAGAAATTAAAAAAGTTACTAATAATGACGTATCATTAAGTTTTAATGGTACAAATATAGAAAATAAAAAAGTCACTTATGTTATGCGACATAAAGTTAAAAAGAAATTATATAAAATAACTGTTGGTGATAGGTCTGTTACTGTTACAGAAGACCACTCTGTAATTGTATTAGATGATAATAATAATATGTTATCTATTAAACCTAAAGATATGGATAATACAAAACATCGTATTATTAAAATTATAAAGGATATTAAATAATGGTTGCAAAAACAACAATAGCAAATAAAATAAAATTCCAATGTGAAAAGTTTAATATTATATTATCAGATGATTTTTACAATTATTTAGAAAATATACTGATAACTACTAATAAAGTTGGTAAACAAGATATTTTTGGATTATGTGAAAATTTTTTAATCCCGTATGCAACATATAATGTAATAAATGACTATAATTATTTTATCAATAGATATTATGAGTTTTGTAAGCTAGGTAGAGGTGTTACTATAACAAAGCTCAAATTAAAATATGGAGATAATGAAGGTGAAGTCAGATGGAAAGCATATTGTAAAAAACAATCAGAAACTAATTCATTAGAGTATAAGTCTGCGAAATATGGTATGACAGAATCAGAATTTACAGAATATAATTTATCTCGTGCTGTTACTAAAGAAAATTTAATAAAAAGACATGGTGAAAAATTAGGCATTGAAAAATGGAATACATATGTAGCCCGTCAATCATATGCAGGATGTAAAATAGAATATTTTATTGAAAAATATGGTGAGATAGATGGTATAAAAAAATATAATGACGTTAATAAACAAAAAGCACAATCACTAGATAACTTTATTAAAAAATATGGAGAAACTATCGGCAAAGAAAAGTGGAAATCTTATATTGAAAATAAAAAAAAAATCAGTTATTGCTCAGTCTTTATTTTTAGAATTATATAAAAATCTACTAGATAGTGATAAGAATAATTGCTATTTTTATGATATTAATAATGAATTAAAAATAATCAATGGAAATAAAAGTAAAAAATATGATTTTTCAATAATTAGTAAAAAATTTATAATAGAATTTAATGGTGATGTATATCATGCGAATCCTATTTATAATAAAGCCGATGATATAGTAAAATATGCTCCTAAATCATTAATTACTGCTAGTGAAATTTGGAAACGAGATGAACAAAAGATTAAATTTGCAGAAGATGCTGGATATAAAGTAGTAGTTGTATGGGAATCAGAGTACAAAGAAAATAAAGAAAAAGTAATTAATGATTTACTAGAGGTAATTAATAATGAACCAATCAAATGAATTTAATTTTATAACTACAAATCAATTTACAGTAGAATGTTTAGGTGAAGTTGATGACTATGTATATGATATTGAAGTAGAGGATAACCACAATTTTTTTGCGAATGACATTTTAGTACATAACTCAAATTATGTTGACCTTACTGATATTGTTAATATGCCATCCTCGGGCTGGACTAATAAGACTACAAATGAAATCGTAGATTTATTAGATAAATTTTGCACATTACGTATAGATAAAGTATTAGATAAAACATTTAAAGATTTATTATCAAATTTAAATAGTTTTGATAATTGTATTTCTATGAAACGTGAAGCGATAGGGTCGGGTATATTTGTTCAGAAAAAGCGTTATACTATGCTTGTATATGATAATGAAGGAGTTAGATACCCTAAGCCTAAATTAAAAATAACAGGATTAGAGGCTGTTCGTTCATCAACTCCAAAATATTTTAGAGATAAATTAAAAGTAATTTATGAAATGATGTATAATAATACACAAGATGAAGTACAGCATGAAATTAGAAAAATAAAAGAAGAATTTTTTAAATTACCTATATTAAATATTGCAAAACCTGCGGGTGTTAATGGTTTATCTGAATATGATAATAATAGTAAAGAGTTGGGATTTTTTGAAAAAGGTACACCTGCAGGTGTAAAAAGTGCGTTAACATATAATAGAGCATTAGAATTATATGGTATTACTGAAAAATATTATAAAATTAATAGTGGGGATAAAGTTAAAGTTTTTAATTTAAAAACTCCTAACCCATTTAAAAATGATAAAATTTCAATAGTTGACAAAATACCGCCTGAATTTGAATTAGAAAAATATATTGATAAAGAAGGATTATTTAATGATTCATTTATATCACCTTTAGAAAATATATTAAAAGTTCTAAAATGGACACCTAATAAACAAATTAATATTGATGATTTCTTCTAAGTAAATATGTATGCTTAATGAAATAGATTGACTATTTCATTAACATATATTACAATTATCAAACAAAATACATTTACACACAATTATTAAAAGGATTTAATATGAATGAATTAATGAAAAAATTAAAATCAGCATCTAATTTAAAACACACAACAACATTAGATAAATCTTCTCTCTTTACTCAACGTGATAATATTGCAGTTGATGTACCTATTATTAATTTAGCATTTTCAGGACATTTTAACAAAGGATTTGGCTCAGGTCTAATTATGTTTGCAGGTCCTTCTAAACACTTTAAATCAAATTTAGGGTTATTAACAGTAAAGGCGTACTTAAAGTCATATCAAGATGCAGTATGTATTTATTATGATTCAGAATTTGGTTGTACACCTGAATATATACAAGCAGCAGGAATCGACCCTGAAAGAGTATTACATGTGCCAATTATGAATATTGAAGAATTGAAATTTGACGTAATTCAACAATTACAACAAATTAAAAAGGGCGATAAAGTTATCATATTTATTGACTCTGTAGGTAATCTAGCATCTAAAAAAGAAGTAGAAGACGCAATTAATGAAAAATCTGTTGCGGATATGACTAGAGCAAAACAATTAAAATCACTATGGCGTATGGTTACACCATATTTAACTATACATGATATTCCTTGTGTTGTAATCAATCACACATATAGTACTATGGATTTATTTCCGTCACAACAAGTATCAGGTGGTTGTTTAGTTAAAGGCACTAAAGTTCAAATGGCTGACGATACGCAGAAAGAAATTCAAGACATTGTTGTAGGCGATATAGTTAAGACTAAAGATGGTGATAAACCAGTAACAGCTACTTGGAATCCTAATACTCTAATAAATGGAACACCTGAATGTTATGAAGTTGAATTTGAAGATGGATATAAAGTTATCTGTTCAGATAAACATCAATTCTATGTTAATAATAAATGGGTGTGTGCTGATGATTTGGAAATTAATATGGAGGTCAGCACTATTTAAGTGCTGATATGCTAATGCATATAGTTTATCTCATAATTTTTACGGAAAGATTAAAAAATAATATATATCCATGTTATTATATAGGGTCTAAAGCAAATAGTAAAATAATTGATAACGTCATTATAGATAAAAATAACAAAGAATATATTGGTAGTGCAACTTTTAACGATTATAAAAGTATTTATCATAATAATGTTAAAGAAGTTTTTTGTTTATATGAAACTAATGACTATAATGATTGTATATGTGCCGAAAATTTTTTGCATATTTTATATGATGTTGTTGCTGATATTAGATTTTTCAATAAAGGTATTGCTGCAATTAATAATTTTGCAGACCCTGCATATGGCACTTTTAAGCATAGTGAATATAATGAATTTAGACGTTTACCAATAGAACATCCATTAGTTAAAAATAAAACGTGGGTGGGAGTCACTAAAAATAGAATAATACCTGTGGATGAAAGAAAAAGGCATGGTCGTTCAGGTGAATTAAATGGATTTTATGGAAGACATCATTCACAAGAAACTATAGACAATAATAAAATAAAATATCAAGAATGGTTATTAAAAAATCCTGACTATATTAGTGTATTGTCTAACAGAGCATCTAATACATTTAAAGGGAAACCTAAATCAGAAGAACAGAAAAATAAAATGTCAGAAAGTGGTAAAGGTTATATAACATTAAAACATAAAATATCTAAAAAATGTATTAGAATTAAACGTAATTCTGATGAATACTTTTTATTAAATTTAGATGAATGGGCAACGCCATATATGTTACGTGAACGAAATTTAGTAAAATGTCCATATTGTGATAAAGAAGCAATGTCATCAAATACTTTTTTAAGATGGCATTTTGAGAATTGTAAAAATAAGGAAACAATAAATGAAAATTAAGAATATTAAAAAAGTTGGGTTTAAAGAAGTATATGATATTTCTGTACAAGATTCAGAAAGTTATGTTTTAGAAAATGGTATTATTACGCATAATACAGGTGGGGTATATTCCTCCAACACTATTTTTATTATTGGTAAGTCTCAAGAAAAAGAAGATAATGAAATTGCGGGTTATAAATTTACGCTTAATATAGAAAAATCAAGATTCGTAAAAGAAAAAGCTAAATTTCCTTTTATAGTAACATATGAAAAGGGTGTTAATATTTATTCGGGTCTTTTAGATATTGCGTTAGAAACAGGCCATGTTATTAAACCAAAACAAGGATGGTACACTAGACCATGTGTAGAAGATGATAAATCATGGCGAGCTAAAGATACAAATACAGGTGTATTTTGGAAACCTATTTTTGAAAATACTGACTTTAAAGAAGTTTGTCATAAAAAGTATTCATTAGGCACTGCAAAATTAATATCAGACGATGATATTCAAGAGTCTATTGAAGACTTAAATCGTATTAATATTGATGACGAGATTTAACTCGTCATCATCTTCTTAAATTTTTAATAAGGATATTATATGTCAGGAATTGAAACCTTAATCATAGGTGGGTTATTACACTTACCTGAATATCAAGGTAAAGTTTTACCATACGTCAAGCATGAATACTTCACTGAAAAAAGCACAGAAGAAGTATTTAAATTAATACAAGAATATAATAATACATATAACAAATTACCTACATTAGAAACATTAGAAATAGAATTAGATAATAAAATAGGTTTAACTGAAAAACAATATCAAGAAAGTAAAGAATTAATATCTAAATTGTATAGTGAAAAGTTTATCAATGGTATTAAAGCACAAGATTCAGACTGGATACTTAATACATCTGAAAATTATATCGTTGATAGAGCATGTGAATTAGCTGTGTATGAATCACATTCAATTATAAGCGGAGAAAATAAAAAACTAAAAAGAGACGCTATACCTGAAATACTTAATTCTGCATTATCTATTTCATTTGATACTGAAATAGGACATAGTTATTTAGATGATATAGAAAAAAGATATGAATTTTATCATAGTAAAGTGCAGAGAATACCATTTTATTTATCTATGTTAGATTTTATAACTAAAGGTGGATGTCCTCGTAAAACATTAACTGTACCTGTAGCACCAACAGGCGTAGGTAAATCTGTGTTTATGACTAATTGGGCAGCAGAATTAATACAAAATGGATATAATGTATTATATGTTACATTAGAAATGGCAGAAGAAAGAATTGCAGAACGTATAGATGCTAAATTATTAAATGTGACTATGGACGAGTTACAAACTATGTCTAAAGAAGCGTTTATGAATAAGTTTAAAGTATTAAAACGTAAAACTTTGGGTAAAATTTTTGTTAAAGAATTTCAGCCTGGTGTTTGTAATGCTAATCATATTAGACACTTAATGAAGGAATTAAAAACTAAAAAGAATTTTACTCCTGATGTTATTATGATAGATTATTTAAATTTAGCAAGTAGTTATCGTGTAGGGTTAAATGTAGGCGGTTACGCTTATATTAAAGCAGTAACAGAAGAATTACGTGGTTTAGCTATGCAAAATAATGTGGCAGTTATTAGTCCAACTCAAACAAATCGTTGTCTAACATTAGACACTATTGTCACTGAGAAAACAATAGGCAATATTCCTATTAGTAATGTTAAAAATGGTATGAAACTTTTATCAGATACAGGATATAATGAGGTATTAGAAGTGTATCCTGTAATTAAACAAAAAGTATATAAAATTATTACTGAATCAGGAAAAGTAATTAAATGTAGTTCTAAACATCTATTTCCTACTGTTGATGGTTTAAAAAGTATAGAAAATGGATTAGTAGTGGGTGATGAATTATATGTTAAATGATATAATAATAGAAATTAAAAAAACATTAGAATATTTAACAGAAGATGAAGAAAAAAGTATTATATGGTATTATGAGAAAATATCTAAGAGAAAAACAGAAATTATTAAAAAAATGAATATAATAATACCATTATTTTTTAGAGAAAGTGGTAATAATTTTAATACATTCATATATAATTACTCTTTATTACATAAGTTAAAAAGTAAATCAACAAAAATAGATTTTTATATATTAAGGTACGGAGAAATAGCAGGTCGAAGACTTTTTAATGAAAAAAATATAAAATGTAAACAAACATTAGATGGGTTTAAATTAAAATATGGAGAGGTTGAAGGTGAAATAAAATATAAGCAATACTGTGTAAAAAAAACACATAGCTTAGATTCATATATTTTAAGACACGGAGAGATTGAAGGCCATAAAAAGTTTAATGAATATTGGAAAAATACTAATTTTAGCACGTCTAAACCTGCATATATTAGAAGACATGGTGAGATTGAAGGTGTTAATTTGTATAATGAAAGATGTACTAACGTAAGTAATTGGAGTAAAGGTGATAGTTGGGAAGATAAAAATGAATACAAAGACTTTATAAAAAAACGTAGTATTAAAATTAAAGAATCAGGTACAGGAGGAGATAACGTATCCCTCACAAAATTATTGACAAAATACACGTATGATGATGCTATTAAAAAATATAATAATACAATAACAAATTTAAAAAAATCTAATGTTCTTTGTAAAGAATACTATATTAGTCGTAATATACTAAATTATGAAAGTATCATAAAGGAAATTCAATGTGCAAGAAATACTAATACGATAGGATATGCTAGTAAAAGTTCGTTAAAAGTATTAATTCCTATATACAAATATTTAAGAAAATATTATAATATACATAGAGACGACATTTTTTTGGGAGTACGTGGCTCTAAAGAATTTAGAATTAAAACAAAAACAAATTTATTTTTATATGATTTTACAATAAAATCTAAGAAAATTATTATAGAATTTAACGGGTTGTATTATCATATTTTACCTGATAGTAGTAATCTTAATATGCATAATTATAAATCTATTGATACAATAGAAAAATTAATAGAAAGAGACGAACTAAAAAGAGTTATTGCATCTCAAAATGGATATGAAATAATAGATGTTTGGGATAATAAGTCCTCTACTGAAAATATAAAATTCATTAAAAATAAACTTGATAATATATTAGGAAATATATGAAAGAAAAAATAATTAGTATCATAGAATGTGATGAATATGAAGAAACTATTGACATTGAATTAGATGGAAATAAATTATTTTATGGTAATGGTATATTAACACATAATTGCGGACAAAATGCAACTGATTTTGAATTGAATGAAGTAGGTGAAAGTCATGGTATTGCAGTAACATCAGATTTAATGTTTGGTTTAATATCAACACCTGAATTAGAACAATTAGGACACTTACGTATAAAACAATTAAAAAATAGGTTTAATAGTATTTATATGCCTGCTTCATTTCTTGTTGGTATTGCTAGAGCTAAAATGACTTTATTTGATGTTGATATGCCTCAAACAAAAATTTTAGTAGGGTCTAAAACTGAACAAGAAGAAATTGATAATAGACAAAGTACTAGTCAACAAAATAATAATATTAATAATAAACCATTGGCTACACCATCATTAAATAATAAACCAACATTAAAAACTAATTTAAAATTTTAAGGATATTATATGAATATTGAAAAAAATAATGATAAAATTATAGATGTAGAGTTCGTAACTATTGATAATTTACCAAGAGTTATGATAACATATGAAAAAGTACAAATGCCCGCATCAGGAACTATGCAATCACCAAAATTAGTTCGTTATACAAATACTTTTACATTTTCTGAATATTTAGGGATGATTAGTAATGGAATTTAAAGTTTTAAGCGATGAAGAACATTTAAAAATTAGACCTTCGATGTATATTGGCTCAGTAGATGAAGCCAATATTAATAGTTATTTTATTAATGATACTATAGAATATAAATCTATTAATATTATTCCTGGTTTATTAAAAATAATTAATGAAATTATTGATAATAGTGTTGATGAAAATATCCGTACTAATGGAAAGTTTGCTAATAAAATATACGTTAATATTAATAATACGATTGATGGTTTAGAAGTATCAGTAAAAGATAATGGTAGAGGAATACCTGTTATTAAACCTAACGGTAGTGATGATTATCAACCTGTGTTAGCTTGGACAAAAGCAAGGTCGGGTACATCATTTGAAAAAGATAGAGTTACATTAGGTGCTAATGGTGTAGGTAGTTTTGCAACATATGTGTTTTCAGAATCATTTATAGGTGAAACACATGATAGTAAAAAATCATTAGTTTTTAATAAAATAACTAAAGAAGTAACTGTTAAAGATAGTACAAAAAATTTTACAGAAGTAACATTTCAGCCTGATATTTCATTATTTAATAATGGTGTATTTGATTTTAAAAATCATTTTGAATACTTAAAACAAAGATTAATTAATTTATCAGTTTGTTATCCTGATATTAGTTTTTACTTTAATACTGAAAAAATAAATGTAGATATTAAAGAGTTAACTAGTAAATTTTATAAAGAGGGTTTAATTTATCAAAGTAAAAATAATAATTATTCTATAATTGTTGGTTCTACTGCACCTGATAATGAGTTTAGATTTCACTCATATACTAATGGTTTACATAATCCATATGGTGGTTCTATTGTTGATTATGTTTCTAATGAAATCGCATCAGCTTTACAACCATTAATTACTAAAAAACATAAAATAACAGTAACTAATAGTCAAATTAAAAATAATTTATTATTAGCTATTTATGTAACTAAATTCAGTAATTTAAAATTTGACTCACAAACCAAAGAGAAAATAACTAATAGTAAACAGGAAGTACAAAATTATTTTAATGAAAATAATATAAATTTTGAAAAAATAGCTAAAGATATTATAAATACACCCAATATCATTGACCCTATTATTACTGCTATATTATATAAAAAAGAATTAGCAGAAAGGTTAGAATTAGCTAGACAACAAAAGAAAACAAAAAAATTAGAAATAGTAAATCATATACAAGCAACATATAGCGACCCCGAAGAAAGATTATTATTTCTTACTGAAGGTTTATCTGCAATAGGTCCTTTATTAAATGTAAGACAATCAACAAAAATAGGAGGTTATCCTCTACGAGGTAAAATATTAAATGTTGACGGTATGTCTTTTCTTGATATTATGAAAAATGAAATTATCAGCGAGTTAATGTCCATTATTGGATTAGAATTAGGAAAAACTCCCACAAATTTAAATTATGGTAAAATCGTTTTAATGACTGATGCTGATGTAGATGGTATCTCTATTAGAGGCTTATTATTTAAATTTTTTAATTTATGGGGTGATGAACTATATAAACAAAATAGAATTTTTATTATTAAAACCCCATTACTAATGGCGAAAAAAAATAATGATACAAAGTTATTTTATACATTTGATGAATTTAATAAAGAAAGTAAATCTTTAAAAGGATATGAAATTACATATTTTAAAGGTTTAGGGACAATGCCTGTAGATGTATATGATGAATGTATTAATAATCCTAAATTGATACCTATTACATTTAATAATAATGAAGACCAAGTATCACTTGATATGGCTTTTGGTGATGACCCTAATTTACGTAAAAAATGGCTTTTACACAACTAATAAAAAGGATAATAAAATGACAACAACTAATAATGAAGAAAATAACAATTCAAAAACTAACACATTAGTACCTGATAACTTTTTTACAGAGTTTGAGGATAATTCCGAAGATACGTCTGAAACTGTCGCATTTATACCACAAGTTTCGCATGTTATTAATTATCATCAAAATAAATATGAATTATATGATAAAATCGTAAGTATGCTTTCAATTACTAAATATAATCATTTTTTAATTTACACAAAAGAAAAAATGCCATATAAAGAAGACTTTTTATATAAGAAAATTGTGGGTGTTCGCATTAATAAAGAATTAGATATTCCATTATCATATGAACATCATGGATTGTTTTCAGACGGACCTTCTGATATTACTATAGCTAAAGTTAAACCATATGAAAGTGTGTATGTAGAAATTAAAGTTTGTAATCAAGATGGTTCAGATGCTAAGTGGGTTAAATGTGAAAACTTAGCAAATATCATGGTGAAATCTATCGAATATTCAGTAATACAATAATTTTGGATTTATTATGGCAAAAAAGAAAAACGTTGAAAAAGATATTAATATTCAATATGACGAACCATTAAGTATTAATGACTTTATTAATAATTCATATAAAGAGTATTGTTTGTATGTTTTGAAACAAAGAGCGATACCCTCATATATTGATGGATTTAAAGTAGTACAAAGAAAATTAATATGTGCTGCTTTAGATATGGCACACACTAAAAAAATAAAAGTTGCTGAATTAGGTTCTGCACTAAGTTCGTATGAATACTTACATGGTGAAGTATCAGCACAAGATGCGTTGACTAAGATGACAGCATCTTGGTCAAATAATATGCCTTTATTTGAAGAACATGGTAATTTTGGCTCTCGTATTGTACAAGAGCCTGCTGCATCAAGATATATTTATGTTAAATTGTCTGAAAATTTTAAAAAATTCTTTGATGATTTTGAAGTATGTGAAGAAAAAGAAGATAATCCTGAACCTGTTAATTATTTACCAATTATACCAATGTCATTAGTAAATGGTATTAGTGGAATGGCGATTGGATTTGCAACAAATATTTTACCTAGAAATGTTAATGATATTGTATTAGCTTGTATTGAATATTTAAATACTAGTAATATTACACAAAATATTAGAATTGAATATCCTAAATTTGATGGTGAAATCGTTAAACTAGAAGAAAATAAATATCAAACAGAGGGTATTATAGAAAAAGAAATAAAGGGTAAAAAAATAATTTATAAAATTACAGAATTACCTATTAACTATGATAGAGAAAAATACTACAATATATTATTAAAATTAAAAAATACTAATAAAATTATAGATTTTGATGAAAAATGTGATAAGAACGGTTTTAATTTTGATATATTTGTTGATGACGCAATAGATAAAAAAATAGATGACCCTCTAAAATATTTTAAGCTAAAAGATATTGAAACCGAAAATTTAACTACTATAGACGAGAATGGTAATTTAAGAATTTTTAATAATGTTAATGAATTAATTGCTGATTTTTGTGAGTATCGCATTAAAAAATCACAAGAAATGCTAAATTACCAAATTACACTAATATCTAATAAAATTAGTGAATTAGAACTAAAATTATTATTTATAAATAAAGTTATAAATAAGGAAATTATTTTAAATGAAATCACAAAAAAAGAATTGTTACTAACAATAAAAAATTTAGATAAATCAATTTCTGATGATATAGCTGATAAAATTTTAAATATGCCTACCTATTCATTTACACAAGATAACATAAATGAGCTTGAAAAGCAGATAAAAAAACAGTATAATAGTAAAACTTCTTTGCAGAAGCAAACAGGTAAAAGTGTTTTATTATCTAAATTAAAAGGTGTATTATGATTACATTGACAAGTATTAAACGAAAGTCTAAAAATACTGTATTTGGTATTAATGTTAAAGGTGTTAGCTTAGAACTAAAAGTACCAAACATTGTTGTAGATACAGTGACTAAAGAATCTAAAGAAGCAGCATCAACTATTAAAGATTCATTGTCTGAATTATTTAAAACTGCTGTAAGTACATATAATCAACATCAACAAAAAACACAAGACACAAAACAAAACGAAACTTCACATTAACGTGAAGTTTCATATTTAAAAGGATTTAAATATGTTACCCGAAATTTTAGAAAATATTATCAAATGGAATGACATTGCTCAAGTACCAAGTAATGATAGTTCAATGGAACTTTATAAAAATCTTATCACAGAAGAATATACTGAATTTGTTACTGCGTTTGAAAAAAATAAATTAGTAAATTACAGTGATAAGGATTTAGAAACAGAAGAATTAGACGGAATTATTGACATGGTGTGGGTTATTATTGGATATGCTAGAGCTAGAGGTTGGTCTAATAATACTATTTATAACGCATTCAAAGAAGTAGAACGCTCGAATTATTCTAAATTTGTTTTAGAAAGCACAGGAAAATATAAATGTATTAAACGTGATGACGGTAAAATTTTAAAACCTGATACATTTAGTAAAGCAGAATTGCGTCACATCATAGACAATAATATATATGTTTCCAATTAATCTATATTATAAAGAAAAGCTTTCAAGTGTTGATACATTTGAAAGTTTTTCTGATAAATACTATAAAAGTATATTATCTGAAACAGAATTTAAAAATTTAGATTCAGAATATTTACAATATATGTTTACGAAAGGAATAAGAACATATAAAGATTATATAAAAAATAAAGAATCATTATTAGAAACATCATATAATCAATATTGTTTTGCTAATAGACAAGCAATGCTAGTAGAAATAAATTCAGTAGATGAATTTAAACTTTTTTTAAAAGAGTGTGAAGACAAAGACCATATATTACTAATGAGTGATAATGCTAAAAATGAAATACTAAGTAAAACTATATATGATAAATCTGAAAAAGATTTTTTTTAAAATTCTTTTATAAAAAGAAGTGATTAATCACTTCTTTTTTTTTGTTTCTTTTGGTTTTATATTAGTTGTAGTAGTTGGTTGTACATCATAAAATGTTGGGTCAATCATTTTTACAATACGAGGACCTCTATTGCCAACTTGAGTGTACCATTTTGATAAAGTTAAATTTCTAGCAGCATTTTTCCAATCTTTTTTTTCAATAAATGCTAATGTGTTTTTAAATCCCAATAACCCGTTTATGCCTAAATTAAAACAAAGATTGATTATTGCTCTAGCTCTAATATCATCATCTTTTACTGCATTCCAAAATGAATGTTTTTCTAATTGCGAAACACATTTTTTAATATCGTTAGCTAATAAAAAATCTGCTTGTTTATTAGTAATACCTTTAGTAGTTAAAATTTTATCAGCATTTATATACGAAATAGATGTTGTACCAAATATTTCTAAGCATTCGTCTTTAGAAAAAGGTACGTCTTCAAAATTTCTACCTATACCTATTGTTCTTTTACCTGCTGTACAATCATATGCTTTCAAACGTAATCCTTCATCAAGTGTTAATTCATCTATTAATAAATCTATATTAAAATTCATATTATTCTCCTAATAAAATATTTTTATTATCTTTAGTATTATTTTCAGGATTATTAATTTTTTTTGGAGTAACTAATTCCTTTAAATCATTATCTTTATAAACAGCCTCAGACAAAGTAGGTTGTTTATAAATTACTTCTTGTAAATTTTCTGTATTCATACATTTTCCTCTTGTGTTTTTTCTTTATTTTTAGTATTTTTAATTCTCATAGCTTCAACAGTAGAATATGATAAGCCTGCCATACCTGATAATGGAATTGTTAATGCCCACATTAATTCAGGTGGAATAGGTATAAAGAAACTAGCAATAGTTAACAATATAATACCTAGTGACATTGAAAATGCAGCTAAAAATAAAACTAATCGTTTTGATGAAGAATCACTTGACTCTTTTAAAAAATCAGATAATATAAAGTCACCTAACTTAAACATTTTTATCTCCTATAATAAAGTTTACTATATAGTATTTACAAATACTTTCAAATAGTTTACAATAATACAATAATTAATATAACAAAGGAAAAAATATGAAAACAACTAATAAATCTAGTGTTACACACATTACAACCCCACCCAGTGATATACTTGTAGTTAATGCCGCTAGAGTATCATTTGACAAAGAATCATCATTTGATGAGAACGGAAATCTGTCTAACAATGACCAAAGACTTCTTAATTACTTAGCTAAACACAATCATTTTACGCCATTTACTCATGTTAGAGAAACATTTGCATTTGATGAAAATTGGTTAGATATTGACTGGTTTGTACAATCAATTTCACAAGAAAATTGGGCAGGGATGGTTATTACTAAAGTAAATGTAAATGACAAACCTCATTGGCTAATTAGACATTCATTATATGGATGGATTCAATTGCTGAAACTAAATAAAATTGAGTATTTGTTTCAACCAATAGTAGAGGAATATATAACCAATAAATTATCAGCTTTATATAAAGGTTCTATGACTGCATTTGATATTTATAGCAATAGTTTAAATATCAACGATAATTCTAATAATATAAGTGATTATGTTTTATACATTGATGATTTAGATAAAAAAATAGAATCAGACCCTATTAATAACCCCAACATATTTGATAAACATGTTATCGAATTTTATCAACCTGAAAAAATAGAGTATTTCAAAGATATAACTATTAGAGAAACAACATCAATATATACAAGTAGACAAAGATTTAAGCATATGGTTGGTTTTACTTTTAATGAAGTATCTAAACGTTATGTTGACACGCAGCCACCTTATTTTATACCTTCTCAATTGCGTAAAAGAGCAGATGATAAAAAACAAGGGTCTATGGATATTTCATGTGATAACGAACAAGAAGCTTTACTAATATACAGTAATATATTACAAACAATTGATGATGCGTATTATAAGATTGTAAATAAGGACGGTATTTATAAAGTATGTCCAGAACAAGCTAGAGGAATACTACCACAATCTATGATTACTAGCTATTATGCAACAGGAAATATAAAATCATGGAAACGACTAATTACACAGAGACTAGACCCACATGCACAGTCAGAAATTAGAGATTTAGCATTTTTATTAAAAGAGATTTTAGAAAATGCTAACTAATAAAAATGGAGACAAAGTGACTAGAATTTGTGATATATGTGGAAATGTTGCTGAAAATTTAAACTACTGGAATCTATATAAAAAAGATACGCACAAGTGTCATACTTGTGCAAATAAACTTAAAAACAAAGGTAGAATACCTTATAATAAAGGCAATAAGGAACAGCCTAAATGTATTGGTAATATTTATACTCATAGTGACGGTTATCCTATGGTATGGACAGGAGCGCATAATGAGGGTCATATACCAGTTCATCGTTTGGTAGCATCTTATGAGAATAAAAAATTTGTAACACGAGAAGAAAAAGTCCATCATATAGACGGGGACAAAAGTAACTTTAATACATATAATTTATATATATGTAATAATATGTCACACCACAGAAAAGTTCATGCACAACTTGAAAAAATTTCTTTTAGTCTAGTAAAATGTGGGTTAATACAATTTGATAAAAAAACTGGTCAATATTTTTTAAGTGAAAAATTGCAAAATTTATGTAATACTAGCAATTATAATATAGAATCTGATAATTTTTTATTAAAAGAGTTAGTATGTTATTTTTATAATGTAGAATAAATATGCGTTTACGAACAATTGATTATAAAATTGCACCCAACAATTTCTCTCATGTAGATACGTTTAATAAAGACTTTAATATTGAACGCTCTGAATTAAATGGTAAACGGGTATATTATGTTGATAATATACCCTTATATTCAATAACAACCATATTAAGTCATGGGCATGAATGGATTAATGAATGGATTAGTGCAGTAGGTAAAGATTATGCTAAAAGTGTATCACATATAGCATCCGCACAAGGGCAAGAAATACATACATTATGTGAATCATATTTATACAATAAAGAATTAGACATTAGTAATAATGTTATGCTATATCACAGATTTAAAAAGTTTACTAAAGTTTTAAATAATATCAATAATGTATATTGCTTAGAAAAAATGTTATATTCATTAAAATTAAAAATTGCAGGTACAGTAGATTGTATCGCTGAATATAATAACGTATTATCTATTATTGATTTTAAAACGTCAAAAAGAGAAAAGCTAGAGAGTGAAATTGAAGATTATTTTCTACAGACAACTGCATATGCTATTATGGTATATGAATTATTTAATATTAAAATTACACAAATTGTTATTTTAATGTCTGTAGATTCTGATGAACCTATAGTATATATTAAAAATATTAAGGAATATATTCCTATTTTAAGAGAAAGAATACGAAAATTTTACAAATCAATGGAGATAGAAAGTGACAACACTTAATGACTTTAAATCAAATAAAATTAGATATGCAAAATATATTAGTAATGAAAAATCAGTTTATTTCGATACAGGGGGTATCTACCCCCTAATTAGCGGTGATGACCAGGGAGTTACTGTATTAGACAATAATAACCAAGAATATTACATTGATGATGAAGAAATTATTAGATTTTATCCAATTACTCAAGAACAATTTAATGAAGAAAATAAAAATAAAAAAATAATAACAAATAATGAATTACATACTAGCATAAATAACGGAATACATGAATCTATAAAAAAACAACCATTAATAGACTTTAAAGATAACACATTTCCTTTTTGGGCTAAATATATGATTATAAGTGGGTCTGATATATCAATAGCTAATAGCGATAGTTTAGAGACTGCTACAAAAATTAAAGCATTAAAATTAACAGGTGAAGATATTTCTATACCATTACCTGTAACTAAAAATCCTTTAGAAGTATTGCTTGAATTATATCAAAGTGGTAAAATAACTGATGATTTTTTAGAAAAATTAGTGGGTGATAATAATGAATAATATATATTTCACTAATATATGCGACTCAACATTTAAAAGTAGGTATATAGAAGGTGACTTAATGTTAAATATACAAAAAGAGTTTGAAACAACAAATTTTAATATAATGTTAATATATTCTTATAAAAAAAATATATTGAAATATAAACTTATTTGATAAGGTAATTTTATCATTCACTCTGAAAGACCCCTTGCTTTAGCTAGGGGGATGTAAGGAGTAAAACAGGTAAAAATAAATTAGTATATAATATAAACGCATATCTGATTATTTAATCCCTACTGAAACATTAGACATTGTAAATTATAAAAACAAAAAAAAATATTATGACAATAGATGCAGAAGAAACATTTGATGAAACATTAGAAAAACTTTACAAAGTAGTACGTAAAAAAAAATTCTAAAGTTTACATCAAATGTGCATTAAATAAAATATTTTATGTTATTGAGGATTACTCGCATTTTGTTGATTAAGTTGTTGCATCATTAAAGTATTATAGCTTGGAGGAATAATATTCTGTTGTTGTTGTTGTTGCTTATTTTGATTATAATTATGTATCGCATCTAATACATCTATCCTGCGAACAGCATTTACACCTTGTCTAATTTTACCAGCAGCCGTTCCCGCTGCTGAACCTATACGAGTAGCAATTCTAGTACCAATTGCTCTCGCTGCACCTCTTATTAATGCACCTGCTGCAATTAAAGGGATAGCCTCATTCAGTGGATTATTATTATAATCTTCTAACATATGCAATACCATTTTTTCCTTAATTTGACTTATTGCTTCATAAATAATTTGTTCTTCTTCATTTTTAGTTAATATAACTTTATTATTTCTATTCATAAAAACTCCTATGTAATGTATATATTTACTAATATATAATTATATAATATAATGGAGAATTTTTATGAATTTAGGTGATGATATATTTGTTTATGTTAGTAATGCAATGATTTATAAATCAAAAATTAAAGATATTAGATACATTGACGTATCAATTAATAATCTGTATAATTATAAAAAATTAGAATTTTTAGTACAAAATAACTCTATGGATGTACCTAAAGATGTATGGATTAATGCTAATAGATGTTTTTTGATTAATGACATTCAAAAAATATTAAAATTAGATATATTATATGAAAATATATTAGACAATTAAAAAGGAATTTTATGAATATTATATGGGAAAAAATTGTATTTAAGAATTTTATGAGTTACGGTGACACTGAAACTACATTTTTCTTCAACAAAAGTCCTTCAACATTAATAACGGGTCTTAATGGTGCAGGAAAAAGTTCTGTAGTAGAAGCATTTGTATTTGCAATTAAAGGCAATACATATAGAGGTTCTAATAAAAAAGATTTAATTAATACAATTAATAAAAAAGATTGTTTAGTAAAATTATATTTTTCTAAAGGTGGTTCTCGATATGAAATACATCGTGGTATGAAACCTGACATTTTTTATATTTTAAAGGATGCAGTGAAAATAGAAGAATCAGCATCTATTAGAGATATGCAACAATACTTAGAATCTCATGTTTTACAAACACCTGTATTAGGTATTATAAAAACTTCCATATTGGGATGTGACTATAAACCTTTTATGATGATGAGTAGTAAAGAAAAAAGAGAATTAATAGAATATATTTTAGAAATAAATGTTTTTACTGATATGAATAAACATTTAAAAAATGTAATGTCAACATTTAAAGATAATTTAATTGAATTACAATCAAAAATACAAATTAAAGAATCAATAATTTCTGCAAAAAAAGAAATACTAGACAATATAAAATCAAAAACACAGAAAGATAACAATAAAGATAAAGAAGAATTAAAAGAACTTAAATTAAAATTAAAATGTATTAATGAAAATATTACAGAATATAATAATAAATTATTATCACTTTCATATAATAAAAATATAGATGAAATAAAAAATATAGTATCTACATTAACAGAAAATTTAAATAAAATAAAATATGATGTTGAAAGTAAAAAAAATGCCATTAATAAAATGAAGCAAATAGACGGAACATGTACAGAATGTGGTTCTGAAATAACCCAAACACATAAAGATAATCATATATCTATATATGAAAAAGAAATAAAAGAACTAGCAAAAATTGGCAAAGAAGTTTTTAATGAACGTTCAAATTTAATTAAAGATATAGAAGAATATGAAAAATTTTTAGAAAATAAGAATAACATTACTAATATTATTAAAACACTAATAAATCAACATGAAAGTTTTAATGAATTATTTGAGAAAAAAACTTTAGAATATAAAGAAAAAGTAAAAACTGAATCAGTAGATATAAATCACTATATAGATGAATATAATAATTTAGTTAATGAATTAAATGACTTAAAAAATATAGAAAAAGAGTTTTTATACCAAAAACAAATTCATAATATATCTTCACAATTACTAAAAGATGACGGTATTAAAGCATATATAGTTGACCAATATATACCTATATTAAATCAATCTGTTAATTATTACTTAAAGTGTTTAAATTCGCCTTTGATATTTAACATAGATAAAAATTTAGATGTTAGATTAGATTTGCGATACCCAGGTGAATTTAATTATTATACATTATCTATGGGAGAAAGACAACGTATTGATTTAAGTATGAGCTTTGCTTGGCGTAAATTAGCATCTATAAAAAATAGTATTAATACTAATTTATTAATACTAGATGAAACATTTGATGCAAGTATAGATATGGATGGAGTTGAAGATTTATTATTAATATTAAATGATTTAAATAAAAATGGTGTTAATGTTTTTGTTATAAGTCATAAAGGTGGATTAGAGGATAAATTACGTTCTACTGTTAGAGTAAAAAAAGTAAATCAATTTTCAAGATTTGAAATAGAAAATAAGGATTAATTATGTATGTAATAAATGGAAACAAAAATTCACCCAACACTCTGTTAATACTATCAGGAATACACGGTAATGAATACTCACCGTGTATTCTTTCTAATAAAATATGTAATAATATAGAATTAATTTCTGAATTAAAACAGCATTATAACGAAATAATATTTTTGTCAAACATTAATAAAGAAGGATTAATAAACAATACAAGGGAATTTATTAATATTGATTTAAACAGAATTTATCAATATGATTTTTCTACTATTGATAATATTAAAAAAGCAATAGAAAAATCAACACACATAATTGATTTACACTCAAGTCCCCATTGTGATAATTTTATATTAATTAATAATACAAATACAGCTAACTCATATGTAGAATATGCGATAGAAAATGACATAAATTATTTAATATATGACCAATATAATGAATATACGATAAAACATCAAACACAATTACAAAATAAAATATCTATTACATTTGAAATGAATGGTATTAATTTCATTAGTATAGATAATATATTAAATGCAGAAATACAATTAAATAAAATACTTAAAACATTTCATACAATTAATGTTGTTAAAAGTTATCCTAAATATAAATCGCAAACAATAATTACCGCAATAGAAGATGGTTTACATTATATTAACGAGCATAAACAATTAGTATGTTTAACATTAGATAATATAGAACATATATATAATATCATAGTAGATAAAGATTTTATTGCAACTTATCCTATAAAAAGTTATTATAAAAAATCAGAAACAATAATACTTATACAAAAATACAACCAACTCATTTAAATAACAGGAATTATTATGGCAATATTAGTAGATTTTACACCTATTATTATATCAGCAGTTAATGTCGGTGACAAAGCATTCGGTGAAGAATTAACAGAGGGTATGATTAGGCATTTAGCATTAAATATGTTACTTTCTTTTAAAAAACAATTTTCAAATAAATATGGTAATATGATAATATGTGTCGATAGCGGAAATGTATGGCGTAAAGATATTTTCCCTCATTATAAATTTTCAAGAAGAAAATCAAGAGAAGATTCACCATTAGATTGGGAAATGATTTTTAAAGCGTTGAAAATGATTACCCAAGAAATGAAAGACTATTTACCATATCATATCATTGAAGTTGAACGTTGTGAAGCAGATGATATTATTGGTACTCTAGTAGAATATTTTTATAACAATGAGTTAAATCAAAATGGTATAGATTTTGAACCACAAAAAAACATAATTATATCAAGAGATAAAGACTTTAAACAACTACATTCAATGTATGTAGTACAATGGAATCCTACAGAAAAAAAATGGATAAGAGAGTTATCTCCTAAAAATTTTTTAATAGAACAAATTATACGAGGTGATTCATCAGACGGTGTACCAAATATATTATCTTCTGATGATTGTTTTGTATTAAAAACAAGACAAAAAGCTGTTAGACAAACACTAGTAGAAAGTATTATCCAAACAGGTGTTCCTATAGAACATACAGAAAATTGGGAAAGAAATAAAAAATTAATAGATTTATCAATGATTCCGCAAGAATATAAAGATAAAATTATTAATACATATAAGAATTATAAACCTCAATATAAATCTAAGCTACTAACTTATATTGTGGATAAACAATTAAAAAACATGTATGACAATATTCAATATTTCTAAAAAATTTAATATATATATTATTAGACAATTATTTAAAAGGATTTATATTATTATGAATAATCAAATTAATAAAGCAAATGAAACAAAACACATTTTTTTAGATGAAAATGGACAACCAATAGAAATTAGACCTAGCACTCGTGCAAAAGATTTTGAAAAACCTAAAACTGATATGTGGGTTAGATTGAAAAATCCTTTAGGTACAATTTATTTACCTGAAATATTGAAAGCTGTTTCAGAACAAGAATCATTAGATGACAAATTAAAAATGATAAGAGCATGGTGGGTTAGAGACCCTAAAAATGCTGAATTAATGCGTACTTTTATGTTAGCAGTATATCACCCAGGTGTTAAATTTGCATTTCCAAAACATAAACCGCCTTTTCATTACAATGATTGTACTGATTTTGGCATGGCACCCAATACGTTATTTAAAGCAGCACGTAAACTAAAATTATTATCAGACGGACCTGATAAAATTACTAATTCTATTAAACGTGAAAATATGCTAATCCAACAATTAGAAACATTATATAAAGAAGAGGCAGACTTATACTTAATGATTATTTTTAAAGAAATAGACCAAGAAATATACCCAGGTATTAATGAAGATTTCTTACGTACTGCATTTTCAGCGGTGTTACCACCTAAACAATAAGGTGATTTATGTATAGTATTAATCCTAAAGGTAAGTGGATAGATTGTGATACATGTAATAGACCACATAGAGAAATATTACAATCAGATTTAGACTCATATATTGATAAAGAAACATTATTACCTATAGTTTTACCATATAATATAATGACACAATGTTATAATTGTACTCCTTTAAAATTATATTATAAGTATGAATGTAATAATTGTGGAATAATTTCTATATTAGAAACACATTATAACGAATCAAAAAAAACAATTTGTCCGCATTGTTTAAATGATTCAAATAAAGTATATTCAAAATCACCATCTATCGTAGAATCATTACCTAAATTAGATAGTGGTGCTAAAGAGCTTTTTAATAGAATTAAAAAGCGTAATATTGGTTCAAATATGCCCGACTATTAATCGGGCTTTTTTATGGAGAAAATATGAAAGCTATATTATCAGCAAACGATATAAGTAAAAAATTAGACATTCTTAATACAATTCAAACAAAATACACTCATATTCATTTTCTATTACATAAAGATAATGTACGATTAGATTTACATATTATAAAACATATTGATGAGGCATTTGAACTACCTATTAATTCAATACTTTTTTTAACGAGTGAAAATGATATTAAAAAAAGTGAAGCTATTGAATTATTTTATGAAATGTTAGAAAAATATATTAAATGCAACAATCTAAATGATAATAGTAAGTACGTTTTAATTATACAGGGAATATATAAAGAAAGTAATGGTATATCATTTAAAGCTATACATTTACAATTACCTACACCAAAAACATTATGTTTTGTCAAAGAAATTTAAATAAGGAATAAAATAAATGGATAAAAATTTTGTAGTTTATTTAACAACATACTATGGTAATAAAATGCCGATGTTTTATATTGGTTATTCTTATAATGTAAAAGAAAGAAAATACTATGGCACACCATCTTCTAAACAATATAAAAATATTTGGAAAGAAGAATTAAAAAATAATCCACAATTATTTAAAATTAAAATTTTAAAAGAATTTGGCAATAATATACAGCAAGCTAAAAAGTATGAAACCTATATACAATCATTTTATAATGTACATAAAAATTCTTTATTTATTAATATGTGCATACAACATGAAAATTATTATAGTATTGCGATGTCAGAAGAAAATAAAAAACTATTATCAAAATTGTATAAAAATAAAACATACGAAGAAATATACGGTTTTGAAAGAGCAGAAAATGAAAAATATAAACGTAAGATTAGTAATACAGGAAAAACAAGGACAAAAGAACAAATAGAAAAGATGGTATTATCAAAACTAGGATTTACTCATTCTGAGGAAACAAAGAAAAAGCTATCAGAGTTGAATCCATATAAAAATATTGGTTTCTTCACAGGAAAACACCATTCCGATGAATCAAAAGCCAAAATAGGAGAGAAAAGTAAAGGCAGAATTAAAAGTAAAGAAGAACGGGAAAAACTGTCAATAGCAAATACAAATAAAAAATTATCCGATATTAGTAAAGAAAAAATATCAGAATTTAACAAAACAAGAGTAATGAACGGGGAACATACATTTTTAAAAATAAGTAGTGTTGATATAAATGGTAATTGTGTATTTGTTTCTTCTGAAATTTTTTATAATGAAAAATACAAAAAGGTAGAAGAAAGGTTATATGTCGGAATTACTAGTAAAGAAGGTATTCGTAGAAGAAAATTAAAAGAAGAAAGGGAATCCTAAATTTAACGAACAAGTTAATTGGGAATAAATAAATTATTAGATATGGTGAAAAGTTTTTTAAAAACGCAATAATATCAAAATAAATAATCAATAAATAGTAATATGTAAATTAATTAAAAAGGAGTTTTTATGGCATCATTAATTTATACAGAAGGTAAAACAGCATTAATGAAAGGCGAAATAAATTTAGAAACATCTGCAAATATGTATGCAGCATTAGTAAAAAATACATATACTGAATCACCTTCACATGCATTTGCAAATGTTAATACTCATATAGCAGGAACAAGTAATAGTGCATTTATAGGTCTTACTAGTTGTGCGGTAACAAATGGAACATTTGATGCAGACGACCCAACATTTGCGTCTGTTGCATCAGGTAGTACTGTAGAAGGTTTATTAATATATCACGATACAGGTGTTGTTAAAACCCTTATAGCATATATTATGCCTGGTTCTTCAGGTGGATTTCCATTTTCCACAAATGGTGCTAACGTAGTTGTTACTTTAGATGCAGCAGGTATATTTACTTTATAAAGAGAATAAATAATGGCTATAAATGTTAATTTAGATTTATTTGATAATAATAGTAATAATGCTATAAATAATTCTATTATATATACAAAGGTTTCAATAAGTATTTTTAATAGTATATCAAATATAGTAAATGATGCAGATATAGGCATATATTCTAGTTTAGTAAAATATACTAATTCATCAGCTATATTTTATAATCCAATTATAAAAACTAATGTAAGTCTAAATATATTTGCGTCTACTTCAAATATATTTAGACCTATATTTATTGAAAAAGAATTTATTAATGTATCATTAAATAAATATACTAATAATAACATTATAAATGATACTAATAATGTTAGTTTTAATTATCTAAGAAAATTACAATTATTGTCTAATACACCTGTATTTTATCCTATAACTATAGGTAGTAATAGAATTATACAATTAGTAGGTACATTATCAAATATAAGTTATATTTATAATCCTATAGTTAATATAGAAAATATTGCATATAAAGGTATAATTAAAAAAAGAAATACTGTTAATAGACCTAAAAAATTCAAATTTAAATTTAGTGATATATCATTTGATATGTTTCCGCATCCATTAACGGGTGATATTCCTGTTTTATATGATGTTGACTCTATAAATCAATGTTTAAATAATATTATTAAAACAAGAAAATTTGAACGGCCTTTTAGTTCTTATAATATATCATCAAATATACATGAATTATTATTTGAATTAAGCGGAGCTACACTTGAAGCAGAATTAAAAAATGTATTATTCAATGCTATAGTTAATAGCGAACCTAGAATATTATTATACGAGATAAACGTAAAAAATATACCTGAAACAAATTCTATATCTATACAAATATATTATCAAATACGAACAATTGATACAATAGAAAAATTTGACACAGTTTTAAAAAGAACATAAGGAGTAGTAATGAGTTCAACCATGCCATTAATTGTACCTGACTTTGATACTATTAAAGCAGCATTTATACAGTATTTATCAGAGCAACCTGAATTTATAGACTATAATTTTGAAGGGTCTGCATTTAACGTATTACTAGATATATTATCAGAAAATACTCATTATTTAGCATTATTATTATGTCAAACAGCTAATGAAAGTTTTTTATCTACAGCTTTTAAGCGAAGTTCTATTGTCAAAATAGCAAAAAGTTTGGGATATATACCTAGAACAGCTAGTTCTTCATATGCGACTATACAATTAGAGTTTTTTAAAAATAATTTTTCAGACCCGTTTAGTACTATTTTATTAAACGGTGTAACAGTAAATGCCAATTATTTTAACAAAACATATATATTTAATACAACAGATGCTATACAAATAAAACAAATAAATGATAGATATATCAGTAATGAATTTATAGTATATGAAGGTAAGAAGTTTACTATAACTACAAATATCAATAATACAATACTATCAGACGGCATTATATTACCTAATAAAAATGTTGATATTAATAGAACAATTGTATATATAACAGAGAGTTCAATTACTAAAAAATATATTTTATATAAAGATATTTTAGACCTTAGTAATTCTAGTGAAGTATTTTTTTATTATGAAAATAGTGAGGGTAATATTGTATTAGAGTTTGGTGATAATATATTAGGTAAAACGCCTGCATTAAATTCTACTATTAAGATAGAATATTATACTACTTCAGGAGATGAAGCAAATGGTATAGATACCTTTACTATTACTAATGTTCCAACATCATTAGGAGGTAATATTGTTGTCGGTGTTGTTAATCCTTCATCAGGTGGAGCATCAGCAGAAGATACTGAAAGTATTAGAACATTAGCACCTTTAGCATTTACCACACAAAATAGAGCGGTAACTCCAATGGATTACAAATATATTTTAAAATCTAAATATCCTAACATTGCAGATGTTGTTGTATTTGGTGGTGAAACGCTAGAAACTCCTAAATACGGTAGAGTAGTTGCAGCTATAAAATTAAATAATGGATTATACTTAACATCATATAATAAACAAGATATTGCAAACTTTATAAAGTCATATAATGTTACTACTGTTATTCCTATTATTTTAGACCCAAATTATACATATATCAATTTAAATATAAATATATTATATGTCCCTAGTAAATTAACAACCACTATCGAAGCATTTACTACAAAAATTAAAGATGCAGTAACAGCATTTGAAAAAAAATATTTAAATGGATTTGACCGTGATTTTTATTACTCAACATTTTCAAGGATAATAGATGTAGTAGATAGAGCTATTATATCTAATAATACTTCATTAAAATTAGAAAAAAAATTAACACCTGCTATTAATATTTTTACATTTATAGAAACAACATTTAATAATCCAATAAAACAAGGAACAATATTATCTACTTTATTTTCATACTCAGGTAAAAATGGATGTTTTATTGATGATAGTAATGGTACATTAGCAATATATAGATATGTAAATGGTATAAAAACGGTAGTTAATAATAAAATAGGAACTGTTGAGTATAATACAGGTAATATATCTATTCCTACAATCTTTTTTGACTCTTTAGATGACTTAAATAATATTAATACTATTACTAACGAAAAATACTTTTCTATATATGCTAATACTCTTACTAATGACGTTTTAGTTAATAGAGACAATATAGCAATATTTAATAATGTAAATGTTACATTTACATCTGTTAATTAATAATATATAGGTGATAAAATGGATAATAGATATAAATCAATATCAAGAATTGTTAAAAGACAAATACCATCTTGGATTAGAAGTGAGTATCCGGGATATGTAAATTTTATTGAACATTATTATAAATGGCTAGAGTTAACAGATAATGTATTATATAATATTTATAATATACCTACATATTTAGATATAGATTTAACAACAGAAGAATTTTTATTAAGTTTTATTGAAATGTCTATGTCGTCTTTACCTAAAAATATAATTAGTAATAAAAAATTAATGATTAAACACATTAAAGAAGTATATCAAAGTAAAGGTACAGAAAAAGCAATAAAATTTCTTTTTAAAATTTTATATGATGAAGAAATTGAGTTATATTATCCCTCTGAAACTATTTTGCGTTGTTCAGATGGAAAATTTATAAAATCAACATTTATAAAAACAATAACATATACTAATAAAGATATATCAGGTAGAAAAATTTTTGGTGTTACATCAGGTGCGTCTGCAATAGTTGAAAAAGTTACAATAAAAAAAGAAACAATAACATATGATTATATAGAAATATCAAATATAATAGGTGTTTTTTTACCTAGTGAAAAAATTGAAACAAGAGATAATGATACATATTATAGTAATACAACAGTCGGTCAAATATCTAAAGTTATAATAAATAATCCTGGTACAAATTATTATGTCAATGAATTAATATATACGGCTAATATAGCCATAAATAATGCTATTTTACAAGTAACTGATGTAGATATTAATGGTGGAATATTATCAGTAAATGTGCTAGAATCAGGTTATGGTTATACTGGAGGTTACATAGAAACCAACATTAATAATAAAGGCGCAGATATACAAATAAATATAGGTGGAGTTTATTATGATAACGGTAAATTTATAACAACAAGAGGTAAATTATCTAGTGTTTGTGTATTACAAGACGGATTTAAGAATCAAGAATACTCGTATGTAATTAAATCAAATAAAAGTCTTAATGAATATAAAGATTTTATTTATCAAACAACACACCCTGCAGGAATGCTTTTAATAGGACAAGTTGATGTTAAAGTAAATGTTGATGTAGATAATTCAATGCTAAATATTTATACTATAGAACCTACTACAAAATTAACTAATCTAATACCCGACACAATGTTAACATTAGGTGCAGAAGATTATGACATAGTATTATCGTAATCTTCTAAACAATTAATATATGCGTTTAGAATATTCTTAATTAGCATATAAAATAGCATTGTAAATAATTTTTTAATTCATATAATTTATCTAATATTTATTTTAATTTGCATAATTTAATTAACGTCAAAATAATTATCAATTTTATTTTCCCTGTAATTTTCTTTTGGCAAGGCAAACATTTTTCCAGTAAAATCATATTTTTTAAAAAAATCTTTTTTTGATAGCTGCTTTTTACCGTTTACAGTTTTCACATAAATACCATACTCAGAAAATAAAGTTTGCATATTTTCTTTATACTTTGATTCCATATCTCTATGCGGATTACTAGAATTACTAAATGACCAAGATGCTGAATTTTTACCAGTAGCTAATTCTTTAATAACTAAATTTCGACATAACATTACTTTAAGATTTAATTTTGTGACTATATCTACGCCAAATATATTATCCTCTCCACCTGAGCCGGGTGTTTTTGTACCATCATCAAACCATATTTCCGTATTGTGGTGCTTTTTAAAATTTTTGATAATCATAAAATTACCACGGGCTAAACATCTCTCAAATACAAAGTTATTTTTTAAATTAAATCCCTTATAAATACCTGTCTCAAAACTTTTAGTAAATGCACCAGTACCTAATTGAGCAGGATATACTGGCGTTATTAATCCAAATGAACTTATATCTAACCGCAAAAGCTCTTGTAATGACCCCATATTACGCTCATCTAAAATACTATCATTGTCAACAAAAATTGCATAATCTTCATCTGACTCATAAAATCTTTTTAATAATACATTTCTTGCGGGACCTGTAGGGTTACTACAATGAGTGAATAAACAATCTACATAATTACCCACAATATCATGGTTGTATTCATCTACATTATATGCTTGTGAGGCAATATAAATATCTTCTTTTTTAAAATTATTTGATGCCCATATTAATTGCTGTTGATGAAATCGTTTACGGTTTTCACGTATTTCGGACCTCCCGAAATGAGATATAATATTCAATGTTACTCTTTTATTCATAAACTTCTCCTAATATTCATAATTAATAAACCTAATGTGTTTTTACCTTTATTAGTATTTAAATCAACACCCCAAAAAGTATCTTTCCATCTATTACCCTCTTGTATATAAGCATCGCCTGTATCTATCAATTTTGTTCGATAAGGCTCTTGATTATACTTCTGCACCAAGCATTTGTACATAATATCTACTTTAACATTTTCCCAATCAGGTCGTAATACAATATTTTTTGACCTTTTCTTTATTACACCAGGAAGTTCTTCCGTTTGACAAAATAACTTCCATTCTTCATTTTCTGATTTAGCCGACATATACGCATGTTCTACTGATTTATAAGCAACACCGTCTAATATAATCTTACAAGGAGAAAAATTTGAAAGCCAACGATACTCACCTTGAAATTCTAATATATCCATATTCACCTCAAAATATTGTATTTGATTTTTTTAATTCATTTAATGCTAACTTGATACTATATTCTTGTACTTGTGCTGCGGTATATCTATTAGTATTATTCATAACATCTATAATTAAATTAGGCCAATCTTTAAGTATTTTAGTAGCCAATTTTTCTTTTTCTTTGTCTTCCATATGACCTAAATAAATAACATCATCAATTCTACCTGGACGAGTTGATATACCAATCTCATTAGATACACCAATAGCTTCATCAATTTTACTAATATCATTTGTAGTAATTACTAATATAACACCCGACATATCTTGAATACCACTAATTGTATTTAAAATTGTATCAAAGCTTAATTTTGTTTTTGAACTAATGGGAGTACGTTTGTTATAAATATTATCAAAATCTTCAATCAATATAATTACTCTTGTATTTTGAACTGCTTCTTCCCAAGATGTCTTAAAATCTTTATCAGTCATATTAGCTAAATGAAATTGATGAATTGGAATGCCAAACTTAATTCCTAATACTTTAGCAAAACTTGATTTTCCTGTTCCTGCAGGACCGTGTAATAAAATACCTCTTTTATACGGTAATTGTCTTTCAGTGAACCACTTATCATTATTTAACCATTGACTAATACTAGTAACATAATCAATTATTTTTTGTGGGAAATAATAATTATCAAATGGGTTTACTCTAATTTCTTTATATTCAAATATACGACTACTATCATATAATAACGGTGTATCATTATCAAATATCATATAATCAAAATCATCATCAGATTTATCAGGAGATATAGTATCACCCGTATTAGGAGTATTTTGATTATTCATATTAATATTAAACATATTATTTTCAGAAGCAGTACCAAAATGCTCTTTTATATAAAAATTATAAAAATATGGTTCTGTATTAACATTTTCAGCTTTAATATTATATGTATAATTAAAAGCATCTTTTATAAGTGAATCTATATCTAATGTACCACGTATAAATTTAAGGCTTACATTACTAGTACGGCGATTTTCATTTTTGAAAATACAATTTTTATAAATAAAATAATTATCACTATTATCTAATAAATAAGGAACTTCTTTAAGATTACCTAAGTTGTCAATATTTTTTAATTTTGTTACAATTCTTTTATTAGCAAATAAACTATTTATTTTACATTTATTATATATGTAATTTTTTAAATAATAGCTTGTGGATGAATCTATACTTACATACTCAAATACAATGTTTGTAAATTTATTTTTAAGATTATTAAAAATATTAAAATTTTCTCTATCTGTAATACTGCTATCTAGTTGTTTTTTTAAAACGTATTTTAACATGCTGATTCCTTTGTTTAAATGTTATTATTTACATATAATAACATTTTTTTCATTGTATGTAAACATTTTTAAAAATATTTAAATTTTGTGTAGATTTATTTTTAAATCCAGTATATAATATCTAATACACAAGAACATCAAAAAATTTTCGAGTTATTCTTCATAGGGAGATGTAAGGTTGTATAGAAGGCGGGCTAATATTATATATTTTTCAGCCTAGATGTTCAAGAAATTGAAATGTAATTGGATATACTGTATAGTTTACTATATAGTTGAGCTTGCGAGCGGCAAAGTAAGATTACATAGTAAATTTTAATGGTTAAACCGTGTAAGAGGAGATGGGCAAGGCTTGAATCTTACATAATAAGCAGTTGTTAGCTATACCGTGTGCGTGTGGGACAAATAGGGAGAAAACCGACAAGACAATCCTTTGAGAAGACTATTACTTAGCTGTTTTAAATAACAAATACTGATTAGGTTCAGTAGCTAATCTAATAGGTAAGGCGAGTGTTTTTTGTGGTATTGACGCATTTAACAACTATATTATTCACGAATGTTGTATTTCAAAGAACTAAAGGGTGTTCTAGTTAATTAAATTTAACAAGTACAAATTACATTGTGATAATATGAAATAAAGTGATACCAAATAATAATTAAATGAAGTAGGTCTTTTTATTATTGAGATGAAAGGTTGATATAATAAAATGTACTAAGATAGCCTGGAAACATGTGAGTGAAACGGGTGAATAATCTGAATAAAATGGGAATAGATTTAGTTTTGTTTAATAACTATAAACCAATTAAATCGACTACTTCAAGGTGGTTATAAGTATATTTTTACTATTAACCTTTTAATTATTATATACTCAGGGCATTCTTTTTAGAGTGTATTAGCGGAGCTATATCTAAAATATTTATTTCTTCCCCAAAAGTGGTTATATGACACTTTTTAAAAAAATACTAAAAAATACTAAAATGATAAAACGGAGCTTGCTCCCGCAGCGAAGCTGCCCTTTTTATAATGTAGTAAAAATATTTAATTATAATAAGTGGTTATAAAACTTAAAAATAAAATAATTTACTTTAAACAATGTTAAAATAGAATAGACTTCATTCCACTCCGTTACATTCAGTCTATTGCTCCGCAAAAGATAATGATAAATTTAATTTTATAGTAAGAGCGTAGCTATTGTTACAGAGCGAAACGGAGTGTAGTGATGTAACAATTACTTTTAAATAATTGGTAAAAAAGCATTTACTACACTCCGTTTCGTAAATGGTAGCTCCGCTACATTCATTTTAATAGTAAGTATTAGTAATAATTATTTTATAATATAAAGTTATTATTAACACTACTAAAATTAGTTATATCATCATTAAACTCAATTTTAAGGGGTTATAATTAATAATATATTATCATTTAATAATTAATTTTTCATTTAATATAATCAATTATACACGTCAATAAAGCACCTTTAAGACACGATAAAGAAAAAAACGTACTAAGATACTACTTTTCATTACTACGTCTTAAAACGCATTTAAACTGCATGTATAAGGTGATATATTAATTTAGTGCAATTAAAAATATTTTTTACCATAATATAATCAGTAATAATGTAAAGTAAAAAATTAAAACTAATGTGAATAATAAGATTTACATAAATGCTTTATGTGAAATAAAAAAATTTATTAATGTAATTAAGTAGTTATAGCAGTTACTCTTATAAGAGAATATACAAAAATATATTTATACTAATATAGTAATTTATTAATGAAAATAAAGAAAGAAAAAGTAGCAGCTTCGCTGCGTGAGCGAAGCTCACTGTTATTAATAAATTATAATTTAATATAAAAGTAATAAGTTATTATCATTTAGTAATTAAGATAACTTAATAGTAATATATTAAAATCAATTATACACGTCAATAAAGCACCTCTATGACACGTTAACTAAAAAGATGTACTAAGATATTACTTTTCATTACTAGGTCTTAAATAGCATTTAAATTATTATAGAAATGAAAATATAATTTATTATTCATTTTATATTAAAATATACTTTTTTTCATAAATTACTTTTTATTATAATATTATCTTATCGTATATTAAATTTCACATAAAAATTTATGTAAAAGTACTTAAAAATATTATTATTCACATTAGTAATGAATTATAATATATGTCATTTTTATTTGTTATATTAATTTACTATCATTACTTAAAATCAATTATAATAGACTACAGAACGTCACCATAACACACAAGTGAAATTTAATATAATTAGTATTACTTTTTCATTGCTACGTCTTAAACCTCATTTAAACACCGATTATGGGTAATGAATTACTTTCAACTTTATTTTTCTTAACTTCGGTAATAAATTTGTATAATAAATCTTGGTAAGATTCATTAATATGTTGATGTGGTAATTTATCTAATTTTTCATTTACACTTGCATTATTTAATTTACGCATGTGTTCAATATGTTCAGGTTTTAATAAATGAGGTGTACTATCAATTAAATTGTGATAAGTTTCTGCATCATTACTATTAATCATTCTTCGTATGAAGAATGTTTTACCGTTATTATAACTACTGTTATGTGATTTTGATGCTAATACTCTTAGATTATTGTATTCACCCTTACTTTTTTCATGGTCTAATATTTTAGCGACATTAGATAAATCTGTATAGTCTTCGTCATTTAATTTGCCGTCAGTTACATGGTAAGTTCTAAAATTATTTTTAAAATTTAATATATGATTATTCATTACTTCTTCATTTTTTGTATGAATAGCATTTTCTATAAAATTTTTAGAAACATTAAAATCGGGTATCATTGCGACTGCATTGTTTATTTCTTGATTATTTGCACTGTTTGCATGATTAATTAATTTATTAGTCAAGTTTAATTTATATTCAGCGTTTTGTGCTAAAAACTTTATCATTTTTGGATTATTAGTCTTAATAATATCATCTGCTAAATTATCAAAATGTGTATTGCCGTCGGCATCTCTATCAAATTTATGTAAATTTAATATTGAACTTAATAATTCATCATCATTATGTTTAATAGCATGTTTAGCTACAGTATTAACTAAATGAAATGGTAATGATGATGAATACCTACTTTTTAGGGATTGAGAAGAAATCCCCTTAGATAATAAATTTTTAACATGCGTATCTGTAATATGAGGATGGGATATTAATATGTCTGCTCTTTCTTCATCATCTTTAGAATTTTTTATCTCATCATTGATGTATGGGTGAATATGATTTTCTATATCTTCTTTAGACATTGATATATCATTTTTACCACTTATATAAAGTCTGTGTTTCAATATGTAACGATTATGCGGTGCTATATTTATTGTTTTATCATTAAGTAATTCACCACCTAATTTATAACTAATATTAGCATTTTTTAAAAAATCAGGATTATTATTGATATGTTCCTTTAATTTATCATATACAATTTGTTTATGTTCAGGTAATAAACCGTAATGCTGATGATAGTTTAACAATGTATTAATATTACCTGATTTTACTATCTCATTTCTTAGCTCTTTACTTTTATCTTGATATACTGCTGTTGTTAAACTATCAGGTGAATTACTTTTATTAATAATATTCACCAACTGATGATTATTTAAAAAGTTATTATTGCTATAATAATGATGTGTTAGTAATGTATTAAACATTGTAGAATCACTTATATTATTAATAATATCATTAGTATTATTTTCATTACTAGAAGTGCCATGAGTATATAGATATTTTTGTAAAAACGAATTATCCCCTTTTTTAATTTTATTGATTAAATGTGTGTTTGTAAAAAATGGGTGTGAAATAACTTTATCGTGTACCTCTGCATGTGCTTTATTAGCAATTATATCAAATGCGTCAGATGTTAATTTTGGATTGGTTAGCAAATTTTGGTGAACTGCCATATTAGATGTATTAGCAAGTGTTCTCATTTGTTCGGGTGATAGGTCAGTCCTTGATGCTAATAAATGTTTACTACTCTCATTACCATTTTTAATTAAATGGTCTAATTGAGGCGGTGTTAGATTAATACGTGACAATTCATTATGTATTCTACCATATTGCCTAGATTGACCTTGTTTAAAAAATTTTTGATAGCTTGCATCGGACACTCCTCTATCAGGTATTATACTAGTAAGTTGTGTTATTTTATCATATTTTTTCTGTGCGCTATTCTCATACTTGTTTCTACCTTTTTCATTAAACAAATGACTTATAGGTGTTTTCAATATCTCAGGATGTTCTTCTGCATAATTGTCTAATAAATCAGGTCTTGACATATTATATTCACTAAATCCAGGTCTTTTATCATGCTCATCTCTTAATTCTTGTTTTCCCTGTGATACATTATAATTATATACAAACATATGCCTAGATGAAGTTCCATCAGGATGATGGTGTTCTATACTATAAACAGGATGGAATCCTGCGTCTGTATAACTATTATAATGACTTGCTCCTCCACCTTCGCCTACAGAAATACACCAAGTCGCCTTGTCTAAATCTGTTTTATTATTCTTAGGTAATATAGCAGATTTAACACAACTTTCGTAATTATGGTGCTGTCTAATAGTCATTGTGGGACTAGAATATAATGTTTCAGTACCTTCTTCTGCTTTATCTTTAGTACTTTTAACAATATCTTTAACGTGAGGAGAAATAGCAGTTGACAAATGGTCTAAATTGCTATATTGATGTATTTGTTTTTTATCTAATTTATCTTTTACTTTATTAAAATTAGATAAAATCTCATTAATATTATGTTCAGGTCTGATATTACCTTTTGTATGTTGGTGTAATATCCAATCCAACTGTTGGGCGTTATTAGCGGGTATCTGCTTTAAATATTCTTCTTTTTGTTCGTGAGGTATAGACGGGTGTCTATCAAAAGTATCTTCCACTTTACCTTCTAATAGTATTTCTAATAATATTTCTTTAAATTTCATAGTACACCTTTTTATTTAGTTACATATATTTACAAACAATTTATTGCATTAATTTACGCACTGTAATACAGTTATCACCTTTAACAGTTGATAACTGTATGAAACAAAAATATTTTTAATTCTAACCTGCTCAACTTTTACATGAGCGTCCAATAGTGAGAATCCCCTCTCTAAAGAAAGGGGATGATGTCAATAAAGTGTTTTTACAGTATCATAATATTAATATAATTATTGATAAAGGCATAAGAATATTTAATCATTAGGATAAAGTTTACATCGTAAAATAAACTTATCTTTGTATGTTATTTTGTTGATAGGCTCTAAAGAAAGAATATTAATATACTTAAAATTGTTTTCTATTAGCTTATCAACAAAAGTATCAATTTCAATGATAAAAGATAAAACTTCATTATCCATAAAATGATTAGTGACTAATGGTTCAGGTAAAACCACTAATTCATTTTCTTTTATATTTTCTATTAAACGATTTTTAATATCTTCTATTTTTATTTCATTCATTACTTATCCTTATAGTTTCTAATAATATTTTTTCAAAATTATTTTTAAATAAAATTTTACTTTCTTGTAAGACTTTATTATTTTTTTCTTCTTGTTCTTTACCTAATATAGGATATTCAGCTAATTTATTAGATATTTCTTTATCTTTTATATCAATCATATCATCTAAATGCTGTTTAGTAAAATTAGATTTTGACTGACTGTCTATCATTTTTTTAATAGCACCTAAATGACCACTTGCAATAATATGGCTTATATGATTAGATGACAAATTACGTATGTCAGCTATTTTAGGAAGTATAAGGTTACTTCCTTCATGTAAATAGTCGTGTTTCTTACTGTATTCTAAAATTTTATCTAAGTCTTCATGTGATACATCTGAATTATACGTTAAATACCTATTTATCTTACTGTCATTACCATTTTTAATAATATGGTCTAAGTATTCACTTTTATATTTTTTGTTAGTAGATTTTGGAATATCATTTAATAGAATAAATTCTCTATTAGGATTTTCAAATGCATTTTGTATTACTTCTTTTGCATGTACACCCTCTTTATCAATATTTGGCATTTGTATTGGCAAATGTTGTTTTATATACTCTAAATGGTGTGGCTGAATATTAGTTATATTTTTTCCTAATACTAATGTTCTATGTACTAAATTAGTATTTCTATCTTTAATAGCTTTATCTATAATCGCATCTCTAACATGATTAGGTAAATTAGAATTAGTTGCAAAATTAATACTAATATCATTACTATTATGTATTCTATCTAATATTTTATTAGTTTGTTCTTTATTAGTAAGACCCGCAAAATTAACTAAATGGCGTGGTAAATCATATGTGTGTGCATTATCAATTATGTTATCTATTATAGGATGTATATGGTCTTGTAACTCTTTTTCTGAAAGATTATTTTCTATTTGATGTACACCCTGAGAAGTCTCTAAATATACTTTAGTTTTTTCTATATTTGACATATTTAAGTGTGGATGAACATAAGTAAACTCTTTCCATCTTTCATTATTATTATCTTTTAAGTTTTGTACGTGATTAATAATTACCTTTTGATGATTAGGCGATAAATCGCTATAATTAAAATTTATACTATGTTCACTGATATGAGGTAATATTGTTTTTAATTGGTTATCTGATAATATATGAGAATTGTTAAATAATGTATTAAATACTAATTTATCAGTGTTGTTTTTAATTATTTTATCTATATGAGTTTCATCTAATTTATCAGAAAGATGATTAATAAGGTTATGTATTGTCATACTATCACCTTTATCAATTAGTTTACTTATATGTGATGCCTCTAACTTAGAATCAAATGCATGTGGTATTTGTGTTAGCGTATCGACATTACTAGTATCAATTATTTTGTGTATGCGTGGTGAATCTAAATCTTTAAAATGTTTTTTTGTTAATTCTGTCAAAGCATCACTAGTTAATCCTTTATTTATTATAGTATCTATATGAGTTTTATTAAACCCTGGGTGTTCGATAATTTTATGTGCTATCTCAGCGTGTCCATTTTTGACAATATTATTAAAAGCCGCTACAGGTAATTTACGATAATATAGTAAATTATTGTGTGTTAACATATTACTAGTGTTAGATAATTTAGTTAAATGATTATTAGTTAAATCACTTCTCTCCGAAATTTGATGGTAGGCATTTTCATTACTGTAATTTACTAAATGATTTAATTGCTCATCACTTAATGTAACCTTAGCTAATTGATTATGTAAACCACCTTGTTGCTTTTTCTGACCCTCATTAAAAAAATGCATATATTCTTCATCAGACATTCCGTTTTTAGGAACGCTTAATAATAATTGTTTATAATTCTCATGCGTAATTTTAGTTGTATCTGTATATTCTTTACGACCTTCTTTCGTAAAAAACTTAGCAATAGGTGTCTTTAATATCTCAGGATGTTCGCTACCGTAATGGTCTAATAAGTCATTTCTAGTGCTAGTCATATTACTAAACCCGGGTCTGTAATCATCTTCATTTCTTAATTCTTGGTTATACTGGGGTTTATTATAATCATAAACAAACATATGTTTACTAGATGTACCATCAGGATGATGATGTTCTATGCTATATACAGGATGAAATCCATTGTCTGTATAACTACCATAGTGGGCAGCACCACCGCCATCACCAACTGAAATACACCATGTTGCTTTATCTAAACCTGAATTATTATTCTTAGGTAAGAAACCTGCTTTAACACAACTTTCATAATTATGGTGCTGTCTAATAGTCATTGTCGGACTAGAGTATATAGTTTCTGTACCTTCTTCTTGCTTTTCTCTTTTTGTCTTTTGGATAGAATCTATATGGGGTAAAATAGCAGAATGCAATTCATCAACACTTTTATATTGATGTATTTGTTTCTTAGATAATTTATCTTTTACTTTATTAAAATTAGTTAAAATCTCATTAATATTATGCTCAGGGGTTATATTACCTTTAGTATGTTGTTGTAATACCCAGTCTAAATGTTGAGCATTATTAGCAGGAACTTGTCTTAAATAATCTTGTTTTATATGTTCAGGTATAGTAGGATGTCTATCTAATGTATCTTCTATCTTACCCTCTAATAACATTTCTAATAATATTTCTTCAAATCTCATACCATACTCCAATAATTTATATGTTTTATATATTTACTCGTTTGTTGTGCATGAGGTTTAACTGAGGTTTAACGCACAGTAACATAAAGTAATATATTACTATATAAATTTATTTACTATGCGTTATACGTTAAAATAGACGGTGTATAGCTTACTGACAGGCTATACATCATTAAATAGATGATGTATATAATAGTGTAAATATAGTTAATATTATAGGAGATAATATGTTTTGCACATATATAGTTACATATTTTGGTAATAAAATGCCGCCATTTTATATAGGCTCAACTTCTGTATCAAATATTAAAAAAGGTTATCTAGGTTCTGTTAGTTCTAAGAAATATAAGGATATTTGGTTATCAGAAATATTAAATAATAAATCTTTATTTAAAATAAGAATAGTATCGTTACATAAAGATAGGTTAACAGCATATGAAAAAGAAGAATACTTACAACGTAAATTGAAAGTTATGAATAATGATTTATATATAAATCGTTGTTATGCAATTACTGGAATTGATGTAAGTGGTAGAAATAACCCTATGTATGGTAAAAAAAGACCAGAAGTATCACTTAAAATGAAAGAAAATAATCCTATGAAAAATAAATTAGTAGCATTAAAAATGAGTAATACAAAAAAATCTTTAAAAAAAGTTGCTTATAATAAAGGAATACCAAATCCTGTTCAAAGTTTAAAAATGAAAGAAAATAATCCTATGAAATGTAAAGAAATAACAGATAAAATGGTATCAACAAGATTATTAAATAATAATGGAGTTGACCCTTGTAAAAATACAATTTGGATAGCTAATATAAAAACTAAAATTAGACGTAGAGTAACGAGTCAAGAATTTGAATTACTTGACTCGTTATGGATTAAGCTAGGTAATAAACAACCGATACCAAATTACATACAAGAAATACACTCGGATTTTGCTGCTTGAACACCTGCAAGAGTGTAAATATAATATAAAGAATGTACATTTTCATCTAAAAATGCTTGTTGATGAATTTGAGTAATACGTTTTTCATCTTCGTTTGCACTAAAAAAGAAATTTATAGATTGCCCTTGGTCTACATGAGGTTGTCTAGTAGAACATAATCTTAATTGAGCAGACATATCCATTTCAAATGCGGTTCTGAATACTAATTTTTCTTCATCACTTAACCAGTCTAAATGTTGTACAGAGCCATTTCTATCTGTAATAGATTTAATAGTTTCTTTTGTATATTTATTTTTCTCTTTCATAATTTTCAAAAAGGCAGGTGCAATTCTATCCATTTCGCCCGCAGCAGTTGATTGTGTAAATACAACAGCAGGGTCAGGATTAATACCTTCAGAAATACCACCTTGAATTAAAGCTGTAGCTTTAGTAGGCATTAATGCCATTAAATGAGTATTACGTAAACCATAACCTTTACACCAATCAGGTTCACCCATAGCTTCTGCCATCCATTGTGACGCTCTATTAGCTTCACTACGAATGTATTTGAAAACTTGGTTATTCCATAAGTGTGCTTCAAAACCTTCAAAAGGCCATCTTTTTTCTTGTAAGTATGTATGGAAACCACAAACACCTAATCCTAATGCTCTACCCTTTTTAGTAAAATTAACAGTTTTTTCTAAACCAGGTATATTTTCAGCTAACGTAATAAATTCTTCTGCAACACAATCTAAAAACACAGTTGCTTCAAATACAGCATCAGTATCTTTCCAATCATCATACCAGGCTAAATTCATTGCAGATAATACACAAGAAAATGAGTATTCATTACTAGAATGTAATGCAATCTCTGCACATTGTCCTGTTAAAATACCATTAAACATACCCATATTACGTTTATTCTCAGTGAAGCAGTATGTATCTGATATTCTATTATTATATTGAACTTCTACAATTTGAATAAATCTTTCAGCGTTTCTATTAGGAATATTACCATTTATTTGTAATCTATTAGTATTAAATCCTAATTCTTTTAATTGTACTAGTCCGTTACCTGAAATAAGAATACGATATGTTGTTTTACATAGATATTCTTTTTTATCATCAGTACCGTCATTTTTATTCATATATTGTAATCGTTCAGGTCTATTTAATTTTATTTTAGAACTTACGCCTAATGTTTGTAACATTAATTGTAATTCTTTTAAAAATTCTTTATTAATAGATGTTAGTTGTAAAGTTAATGACCCATCAACATTTACTACACATCCGTCTGCATCGAATAATCCCGATAACCACTGTATTCTACTGATAATATTATATTCAGCAGATGGAATAAAGAATTTATTTTTTAAATTATCATAGTAAAAATATTCACGGTCATTTTCATCTTGGACTGTATGTAATCTTCTGTCAGGAAAATAATTTAATAAATTTCTCTTTTCACCATACAAGTAAATACGACTATTATTACCTACTAAACAACCATCTCCGGAATAAAAACCATTTTGATATGCGTTAGTCAATGTTAAATCACCTTCGACAACTGGCAACTCAAACTTAATTAATTTATCCCCTTTCATTAATTCATTAGCACGAACTTCAATTATTTTATTAGAATATACAGAATTACGGTCTTTAATGTAAAATTTATGATATTGTGTACACTCTAGTTCCTGACCGCTATCAGTAATAACTTTAACTAATTCTTGATTAGTACCTGTTTTACGAACAGTTGTAGTAGACCATTCTTCACCATTCCATACATCAATTGTTTTATCTTCTAATTCTACAATAGGCAAATAACCAAATTTAGTCAAAATTTGTGTTTCAGGTGCTACACATAAATTTGATGCCTTAACATCTAAATTATGGTCTTTATACATTTTAGGACGATTTCTATTTACTTTATCTACAAAGAAGAAATAACCTTTACCTGTTAACATTTTAGATTTCATTGCTTTTTTATATCTACGATTAGCTTCTTTATCACCATTTTGTAATTTTTTAATGAATTTATCTTTAATAATCCAACCTACATTTAAATCATCAGGTTCATGTTGAATAAGGTCAGCAATTTCATCAAAATCTTTATGTTCAATATCTAAGTATCCTGCAAAAGCACCTCTACGTTGGGTGCCTTGTGTAATAGTTTGCATATCAAATACAAAATGTTTTAATACAGGTTTAATACCTGATGCTTTACCCCCTGTATGAATTTTAGAACCACGAGGTCTAATATCAGATAAAAACCCTGATGTACCAAAACCATGTTTAGTTAAAATAGCATTTTCTAAAAATGAACTATAAAAACCATACACAGAATCATCTACATAAGTTCCTGAACAACTAACACACATACCTTTATCTGTTCCCATATTAGATAATACAGGAGTAGAGGGTGACAACCATCCTTTCCATAAAAGATTAAAAAATTTGGTTTCCCAATCTAATACATTTAGACCATGTTTCTCAACATGTTTTGCTGCACACTTAGCAATACGTTCACAAGTACCTTTGAAAGTTTGTCCTTGATATTGATATTTTTCTTTAAATAGTTGCCAACCCGCTGTCGTAAACCATGAAGGTACTTCACCTTGTTCTTGTAATTCTTTACGTTCTTTACTTAATTTTTTATATAAATCTACCATTTATTATATCCTTATAATATATCAATTAACCTATATTCTCAGTAGGTTCCCAACTAAAATTTTCTTCATCCCAATCACGTACATATTCACGACCTATACCTGAGAAGAAATCATTAAATACATATTTATTAATCGAATCATAAAACCAAGTAGCAATGGTATTTTCTTCTTCATTAATAATAAATATTGGTTCAATTTCTAAATTTTGTAAACAAATATTTAAACGTGATGAAACAAATATTTTTAATGACTCTTTAGAAATACCAGGAATATCTCCCTTTTCCCACATCATATCAATAATACGACATTCATGTTCGTATATTTTTAATGCAGCATCTTTAATTTTTTGCTCTAATAAATTCAAATCTTCGTTAGATAATTTTAATTCTTTTTTATGTTGACGATATGCCCAAGCCCCTCCCATTGAATGACAATTTCCTGTTACTGAAATAATATCTTTGTATTTTACTACAAATGCACCTGTATCTACACTTAAACAAAAGAAGTCTTCAGGTTCAGTTAAAACTTCATGTGTTATATTAGTTTTACTATCTGTAAAACTTTTCTTATTAAAATTTCCATCAACTATTACCCCACCTGCTATATTTGCAAGGGTATTAATAAATGTATTTGTGTCCATATTTAATCCTTTTTAATTTCTGTGTTAGCAATTTTAATTTTTCTACCTAAATAATATCCATCAGGAATACTATCAGAACTGATTAATAATATGCTGTCAATGCCATTAGTGTACCACCTTTTAGGGGTATTCTTTTTTCTAGGTAACATACCATGTGTCCATCCATCAGGTATAATTTCATCTTTAAAAAATAATTTATTTATTATACCATTGTTATAATATTGACTATTTTTTCTTTTTTCTGACATATTCTTTAATGTATCTCTACTATGTCCTTTAAATTTATTTTCTTCACTTAAAGTTCTTCCATAATAAAATCCTTCAGGCATAATTTCACCTTCATACAAAATTTTATTATCTATACCATTAGTTATAAATTTTGAATTACGCATGTGATTTGCCTCTGCCATATTTTTTCTTGATTGGTCAGTATGAACTCTTCCTTTATTATCAGGTTGTATTCTTATTTTACGCATATTCTCTTGGTATATTGGTAATTTTTCAAGTGGTATTGCATTAGTACCATTTTTAATTCTAGTGTTATTTCTTTTCTCTGCTATTTCTTTTTTCTTCTCAGTTGTATATCCACAAATAGTGTTACCACCTGAGCCACCTATAGATATATTATAACACATTTCGTTAATACATAACTCAGTATTAACAATTTCTTTTTCTATTTTTCTACACTCATCCCAAGAGTTACATTCAAATAATGTTTCTCTTTTGAAATTATCAATACCATATTTTTCTATTGCTCGATTGAGTAATAAACCGCTACCATAATATCCATCAAATTCTTTTTCTTTTTGTTTATGTATGCCTACATAAAATTTATTATTAATTAAATTTGTTGTTTTATACACTATATAATACATATTTTTCTCCTAATATATATTATATAGTATATTTGTGTTTTTTTGTGTGAGAGACGAAGTATTATTTCATTTTATTAATATAAAAATTTAATGCACTCTCAGCACGTTCTTTACTTAAATTACTCAAAAAATTACTCATTTCTTCTGCTGATGCGTTGCCACCAATTACTTTAAGCATAAATTCATTATCAGCATTATTTATTACTGAAAGAGTGTTACTTTTTTGAGATATAACAAATTTATCATCACTGTTAGAATTTTTTGCTAATACTATACCATTAGCAGTAACCATTCTATGCGAGGGTGTTACTCGTTGCTTAAAATGTTCATTTTCAAATACATACGCCTCATTACTCTGTGTCTTTACGATATTATATGGTTTACCGTATGTGTATTGATTAGACGTAGTATCATATTGTAAAACCATGTCATTAATAGTAATTTCTTTAATATTTTTCCATCCATGATTAGTTAATACTTCTGTAGATGAATCTAAACAATTCTCGTCCCTTACTGAAAAATTAATTCCCCTAACAACATTTAATAATTTATTTTTACCTTTAGATTGAAAGTGCTTTAAATATGCAAATGCTGAATATAAAATACCACCTTCTACCATAGAAAATGTCCCTACAGAAAATAAATCATCTTTAGAAGAAATACAAGAATCAATAAATTCCATTCTTTCTTTTAAAATAGGGTCATTAATATATGATTCATAAAATTCATCAGTATTTAAATGTAATGCTTCATTAATTTTATTATAAAATGGTTTATGAACTGCTAATTCAAAAAAGCCAAAAGTAGCAGCCATTCGTTGTATTTCAGGTCTAGGATAAGTACGCATGAATCTACCTAACCAATAATCTGCCCCTGCCTTTAACTCATATAATGTAAACAACTTTAATACAGTAATGGTAGCATGTCTTTCAGATTCAGAAAAGTTAGTTAAAATATCATGTACATCTTTATCTACTTTAATTTCCTCGTCAGTCCAAAAAATTTTGATTTGTTCTCTTGAGTTACTAATAGCATCGGGATAATGAACTACAAAGCTATTAGTTTTTGTAGTCATTTTTGTTTTTTTAGTCATATATTACTCCATTACGATAGCTAAAACATCATTTATATTTGCAAAATAATATTTACTACCTGATAATTCAATTTCATTTACTAATGATGAATTAATATATACTAAATTGCCTACGCTTATATCACCTGCATTTAAACTATTAAATGTGCTAACATTAATGTCAGGTGCAGCTACTACTTGATATTTTTTAATATCTTTAGATGTTGACGTGAAAATTAATCCTGATGAATGAGTAATAGTTTCTTCAATTTCTTTTACTGCAATATATTTTGGGTTTAATACTAATTTCATATTTTGATTCCTTATATTTTTTTCCATGACGTGAATTTTACTTTTGCTTTAAATCCACTTAGAGATTCTGTTAAAATGTTTGTTTGTAATTCTTCTGCTGATATACCTGTTTTTATCATATCATTAATATCTTTTAATTTACTTTCTATTTTCCAAAAATATATATTAAAACCATGATGAATAACAGTGTTCATTCTATTTATAGTATCTTTGCTTCGTGGTTCGTTATCTAATACAATATATAGTTGTGATTTTTCAATACCAACTAATTCATGTAGATTATGGGGTATATCTCCTCCTAAAACTGCAATAGAATTATTTAAAAAAAATGAATCTATAATACCTTCAGTAACAAATACGGGTTTTGTTCTATCTATTTTATCTAATCCATATATTTTATACGCATCATCTTGAAATTTCAATGTAATAAAGCGCATTTTATGTTGATTTTCACTAGAATCTAATATTCTAGCTTGTATTCCAACTAATTCACCTATTTTATCTCTTAATTCAAATACAATACGTTTATCTTTTGGCATTTTTTCATATTGATTAGGGAAAACTTCATTAACATATTCATTAAAATTTTCTACATAAAAAATACTATTAAATTTTTCTGCGGGTATTTTTCTATTTAAAATATACCTTTTTGCTATATGTGTGTCAGATAAACTAGATATACATGTTTTGTACTTACATGTATCATACACTATTTTCTTTTGGTATTCATTTGGTTTATTTTTATAATCTTTTATATGTACTTTTTTTGTGGATATTAAATCCATTCTATATTGTTGATATATAGAAGGGTAATAGTCTTTCAAGAACTTTGTAAATGTAGCAGAATAACCACAATTATGACAATGATAAATATATTTATCTCTATTTCTTTTGTCTAAATATATGAATCCTCTACGTAAAGATTCTTTGTTTTTAGAATCACCGCATACTATACACCTAAAATTAGCTAAATTTCTTGATGCGTTCCAAGTAAATCTTGATAAATGGCCATCAAGCATACAAATATATGTTTGCTCTATAATTAATCTATTCATAAATATCCTTAAAGATGCAATCAAAATTTTGATTGCATCGTATAAAATTAAATAATAGTGTCTACCAATCCTAATTCTAATGCTTTTTCTGCACTAAAAAATTTATCTTGTTTTGACTTGTACATTTTATTTAACTTTTTATCTGAAATTTTAGTTAAATCTAAAATATGATTATCTAAAATTGTTTGTAAACGTCTATCTTCATTCATATTTTCTTCTTTTTCTTGTATTTTTCCGTAGTTTAAAGAAGATACTTGATGCCACATATAAGAAGAATTTGTATAACAAAATCTTTTATGTCCACTAATAGCAATAATAAAACCTGCCGACATAGCACAACCTGTTACAATAGTGTGTATAGGAGTTTTTGATGTTTTCATTATTGAGATTAATCCTAAACATGCATATACATCACCTCCAAAAGAATTAACATATAATCTAATAGGGTCAGGTGTATATTTAAAACCATATGCTTGCGACACATTAGCTAATTTTTCGTCATGTCTATTAATGATAATAATTGCTTGAGTTAATTCACCAATACTATCTTGAGCAACGTCTGAATAGAAAAATAAATCTCTTTCTAAAGGGTTTTCTAAAATCATAATATTATTCCTTATGTTATTGCAAATGGTATTATTTGCATTACCTCCAATACATATTTGTATATCAGTATATATTATTACAAAAAATTACAATGTCAATATATATATATTTTTTCATTGACTAATATAATAATTATCTATAATATGTAGATATAGTTTTTATAGAGGTTATTATGTTATTTGATTCATTAAAGCTTTTTGTTAATTGGAACTCGAATATAGGATTCGGCCAATTAGAAATATACAAAGATGAACAAAATGATTCATATCATATCAGAAATGAATTTTTAAATAAACAGTCTATATTGCATATTTTAAAAAAATTAGTATCTGATATTGAGAATAGTGATGTATCATTGCAAGATGAGAATGATTCTTCTGCAAACATTTTTGAAAAATATGAAAAAATGAAGTTTATTAGTGGATTGAGAGTTCTTAAAAAAGGTGATGAAAGATTATATGTTACTTTTAATGAAAAAGAATCTACTAAAAGTATATCTAAGTTTAATCATTTTGATTATGTAATTATACAACCTCTTCCTGATGATATTAAAGCATATCAAGTAGTAGGTGATATAAATGATGATTCTATGTCTATTATGAATAAACATAAACAAGATATTTCGTTTATAAATAAATTTTTAGGTATTTGATATGTTTAGATTATACAATATTTCTATAGTAGATAGTAGAACAGATAGATTGCAGTATTTTAAATTTAAATTTTTAGTACCTTTATTATTTGATAACTTTGAACAAATAACTGAAATAAGGATACAACTAAACTTAATGTGTAATCCAAATAATATAAGTGTGTATGAGTACATTCAGTATGCGTTACAAAATAAACCATATAACGAGCATCAATGCGAGCCTACAATAATAAAATGTAATGACACTAATGATATAATTAATTATTTAAAAAAAATGGGGACTTAAGTCCCCATTTTTTAACTAACTAGCGATACAGCTTCATCAAATGATAATATTGCACCAACATTTATAAAGTTTAATTCAATAAAATTGATAGAATACTTAGGTTTGATATAAATACGACCTTTGAATTGGTTAGCAGCTACAACAGTAGGTGTATTAACTTTGTCACTTACATCAATAAAATAATCTTCAACACCACGTCTACCTTTAACGTCACGTAAATACGCATCTAATATACCATATACTTGCGCTCTTGTAATATTATCATTAAATTCAAACATTGCAAATCTTGCTGCATTTGCTAATGTTTTTTCAATTACAATAAACATTCTACGTGTAGGTATACGATTAAATCCTGATGCTAATGATAATAAAGTTTTATCACCATATAAAATAGTACCAATTCCAGGGAATGTTACTATTGGATTAACACGAGCAGGATATAATTGGTCACGTTCTGTTTCATTAGGATTAAATGCTAATTTAATAACATTATTTAAAATACCACGTTGTTCACCTGCTCCTGAAAACCAAGGGTCTCTAACTCTATCAACACGAGAATAAATACCTGCATGGTCTCCGCAAGTAGGAACCCATAAATATCTATCATTATATTTGTCATAAATATACTTCCATCCGCTATCAAAAGTTGCATATGAAGTAGAAGGTAATGTTTCTACATCTAATAATATAGAATTTACTTCTTTACGTGGATTCTTAACTACAGATTCTTTTCTACATGATAAATAAACTACAGTATCACGTCTATATTCTGCAATATTTTGAATTAAATAATTCGCTAATACAGAACTAGGTAAGCCACCTTCATCCTTTACAGAACGATAATTACCAATGATTATAGGTGCATCTGTTTCTTCAGGATTTTTATATAAATCATAACCACGAATATCATCATCAATGCTCATAGTATTAAATGAATCAGCTCCGCCTACCAAATGAATAGTATTAGATATATAATCTTTACCTGAAATAGTTGCATATAATGGTATTGTTGCTAAGTCTTGAGTACCAATTCTTATATAATCTGATAATGTATTAATTCTGTTTAACCAAAAATTTGAAACACCGTCAATAGATTTTGCTGCACTATCAAATGATAAGTCTGTGTATTTTTCTATTACTGAACCTGCAATACCTGTAATTATACCTGTTCTATCATATACAATAACATGTACGGATTCTGAACTTGGTGCATTACTAATTACATTTGACCATCTCCAACGTTTAACTAATGATGTTATTGAAGGATTAGTATAATTATATTGATTTATAGCTGTTGATACAACACCATCATACAATCTATCTAATGTTATGGTATCTATTGCGCCTAATGATGAGGCGGCTAATGCAGTTGTTTGTGTTCCGACACCTGACGGAGCAGCAATAGTAATAGAAGGTGCAATAGTATAATTTGTACCAGGATTTGTTACTAAAATTTCAACAACAGATAATGAAACATTAAATGTCGCTGCTGTAGAGGGTGTTCCTGCTCCAACAATACTAACTGTAGGAAGTGTAGTGTAATTTGTACCTTTATTAGTAATATTAATACTAGATACTGCACCACTTTGTATAGTAACTGTACCTGTTGCACCAGTACCGCCACCGCCACTAATTGACAAATTAAATGTACCATTGGTATAACCTGCACCTGCTGTATTAGATTCTACAGAAATACCCATAACAGCAGTTGCAGTAGCAGTTGTACCTGCTCCAGGTGCATCAATAGTTACTAATGGTACAGAATCATAACCATTACCTGAGTTAGTTATATTTATTGTATAAACTTTTTGCTCATTGGTATCTAATGTGATAGATTTTATTTGATAGTTTTTGCCGTTAATTTGCAACCAATCACCTAAATCAAATAAACTACGGGCAGTTAAGCTAACAGATGAACGAGTATATTTAACATCTTTACTTCTAGTGAATTTAAATCTATTTTTAATACCTGTATGGTCAACACTAAATTTATATTCATCAGCAGTTAATAACGTAGTATTAGCAACAAAGCTAACACCTAAATTATTACCATATTCTCCGGGATATTTACCAAAGAATGTGTTTAATTCTAAATCACCATCAGTCTTTTCAACATAGTCTGCATCATTAAGAATAATAATATCACGTTCTACAACAGATGTTGCACCATTTGTATTATTATAATATACTTGTGATACTGAATTTTTACTTAAATATGTTGATGTTGTATCATTGTATGAAGCAATACGAACTACATCTAATGCAGTCGAATAACTCAAATACTGTGCAGCAACAAAAAAGTCAATAGCATTGTCAATGTTATTGCCAGGTTTGCCAAAACGTACTGCTAATGATTCTTCATTAGCTATACGTACTCTTTCTAAACAAGGTCCCCAACGAAACTTACCTGCATAAGAGCCATGTGTACCAACAAACGGTTCTGCAATTCCGCTTAAATCAGTTTCTTTAATATAAATACCAGGCGATACTGCGAATGTCATAATTCTTTTCCTCTTTTTAAACCTAAAATTCCTTTTGTATTATTTACTATATTTACTATAATAGTGAAATTCAAATCTCTTGTATCAAAGTTAGAATTTGTATCTCTAGCAATAATAGTTATTTCATATAATGTATTTACTGTTAAATTATTAAATTGTATTACACCATTAGGCGAAATATTATTATAATTTTGTCCAAAATTAGTTGTAATATCTACATAATCAGCATTAACTGTTTGATAAATAAATTCAACTGTATTACTATTTATTATAATTATATTTGTATATGTAATAATTGGTAATATGTCTAATATAACAGTAGGATTATATATAGTATTAGTATTTACATAATTTTCTATATAAACTTCTTTATCAGACCCTTCTACTAACACTTCGCCATTATAAGTAGAAAATACTAATGGGTCGTTATATGCTATTACTTGAATGTTATATAATCCTTCAGGCAAATACATACCTAAAGTATCATTAGGTCGTCCAAAATAATTACTATACACTAATACAGAAAATTCATTTGTTATTTCTATAGTAACTTTATCCGCATCAGAATAATAGACTAACACAAACATGTCAGTATCTAATATTACAGTCTCGTGTATAACATCTATTCCAGGTTTATCTATACTTTTTATAAATGGATTTATTAATGTTTGTGTATATTCATTTGTTGTCTCTGAAAAATTAAAATATACTTCATATGGTATATATGAAGTAACTGGTATATATGCTTCTTCTTCTTCTTCCCCCTCTTCAACTTCTACTTGAGCTTCTACTGTTAATATTAATCTAAACGGTATATCAGGGTCAGTATATGGCATTATTCCTACCACTATTTGTTCACCCCTTAATTCTGCTATTATATTTCTGTTACTATAATCAAATCCTACTAATATTTGTTCACCTGGGATGATTTCATTAGTAAATGATATTTGATATTCATAAAAATTAACATCTTCATTATTTGTATAATGATTTAATAATGTTGATTGCATATTATACTCCTTAATTACTGATGATACATTGCTATAGTATTAGCTGTAATACTAGTACCCGCATCAGGTATATATCCACTTCCCCCATTTGTTATTTCTATACTAGATATACGTTGACCAATAGCAGCAGTTAAAACTGCATTAACAGTTGGTGTCCCTGCTCCTGAAAAACTCAATGTAGGAGGCGATGTATAAAAATTACCTCCATACGTAATATCAACAGCAACTACAACACCTGTTGTAGAAATATATACATTACCTGTAGCATATTCCCCACCCCCACCTGTTATTGATAAAGGATATATTCCAGGAGTATAACCACTACCAGCATTTGTTATAGTTACTAATTCATTAACTGACTTAGTAAAATCTAAATATACAGTGGCAGTAGCAGTAGTTCCTGATTCAGGCGCACTAATAGTTATTGTCGGAGTGGATGTATATACACTACAATTTTTATGAATAACTATATCAGTTATTACACCGTTTGTAATGATAGGATATAACACAGGGGAAGTTATTGAACCACTTGTTGATAAAGTTATTGTAGGCATATCTCTAAATACTAAATATCCACTCCCTGTTTCATAACGTACTTGATTATCAGCTAAAGTAGATGCATAAGATGGTGTAAATAATACTGTTTGCGGTATATTATTAATAGTACATTTAAGATTACCTAAGAAATTATTAACAGATGTATGCATAAATTTAGTATTAAACTTACCTGTTGATAATAATTGATTACCAAATAATGCCATTCTTCTAAAGTCAGTATATGATATTTTCATATCATAATATCCTTTAAATGTTGTACTATATGGATTATCTGTATTATAACTATATAAATATAATTTAGATGAATTAGATTTTACTGCATATATAATATTATCATATATAAATAAAATAGAGTTATTTATTAGTCTAGTAATAACAAATTCTTTATCTATGCTTAATAAGTTTTTAGGGATTGTTCCTAAAATTGTAGGGTCTGAATGTGTACTATTAGTTATTATTAAATCACCCGTAGAAGTATTAAATATAATAGTTGCTATACTTTCGCTACCTGTATGTAATGCTAATGGAGTTAATATAGGTGAATTACCTGTAGGTGCTATAATAGTAGATGATAATTTAAATTTAATAGTAAATTGGGTATTAGCTGCAATTTCTTCACAACTAATATATTCATCACTAGAACTACTTTCAAGTTTTGATAATCTACCTTTTGAAATCATAAAAGGTAGTTCACTAGTTGAATTAGGATTTACATTAGAAAATGTCAAAGATTCATCAACTCTTTCACCATATATTTCACCAGGTACTTTATTTATTTGACCATTAGTAGGAGTATATAAATCTGTGATAGTTTCTGTCTTCCAAGGATAAAATGATAATTTTAAATCTAACTGAGTAGCATTATCTTTCATAATTCCGTTACCTACTACAAAAGTAAATTTTTCAGTATTGACAAAACTTGTACCTGTATCACCATTATTAAATCTAATCTCTAGTCCGTCCATAAATGGCTCTAATGAACTATGGCAAGTTTTAGACAAATTGTCACCTAAAATCCAACTAGACCCATCCCAACCGTATTGCCTCCAAAATGCACCTTTATAATCATTATAGTTTAATGCAGTAGAAGGGGGGATTATAGGCATAAAATAAAAGACATTTGCATCTAATTGGTAACATATTAACATATTTGATTTTTCTAAATATACTAATGGATATGCACCATTAAATGCAAAATCATTTCGAGAATAATCATTTAACGTTGATGAACTACCATTCAATAATGAAAATTCGTTAACACTCATATTTAAAGTTAATGTTGATGGTAATAAAGACATAGAAGATGCTTTTAAAACAATAGCAGGATATTTAGTATTTGAATTTTCGTCTTTCCCTATACTACCCATAATACATGATTTAATATTATTAATATTAGCGGGTATAACTCTACCATCTATACCTGAAATACTATTTTTTGTAGTCCAATTATTATTATAAGTTGCATTATATATATCATAAGAACCATAACCGTTTGGACTAGTAACCGTAGAAGTAAACCAATATCCATTAATACATCTAACTAAATCTGAACGTTTTAAATTTTCTGATAATGAAAATGAAGGATAAGGTACACCTGAAGTCATTATTGTTGTTGTACCTGTTAATCCTTCCCACCATATAAATCCCGCAGCATAATTATTAGTTGACGCAGCAGAACCTAATACGAATAATATTCTATCGTTTGTATGTTCAGGGTCTACACACATAGCAGTGACATTAGACCAATTAGAATTAGTGATACCAGTAGCAGAAAATGCAGGTGAAGTTGCTGTATCAAATACTGTCCAATTCCATGTATTACCATTATCAGGAGTAACACCTTTAGCTAAACCACCCTCAAATAAAACCCATAAATCACCGTTCTCTTTTACATCTATTTGATATGCTTTAGTTGCATCAATAGAACCACCTATACTATTTATATTAGTAACAGTATTAAAATCAGGGCTTATTTTCCACAATCCTGTATTTGAGCAAGTTACAAAAGTATATCCATTAGAAACTGCCATATCTGATGTATTAGTTACAGGTAAAGCGGGAGTAGATGTTGAACTTAACACATACTTATTACCTGTTTCTATATTATAATATGAAATAGAATTTTGATTACGTTGGCAATTAACTACAACAAAATATTTAGTATTATCAGGGCTACGTATAATAGTTCCGCCAGTATTAACATCTCTTAATATATCATTATCTTGAGATTTTTTTCTATGATAAGTATAATCAAAATTTTGAATACCATCTTGGGGTAATATTACAGAACGGGGTGCATAAGAATTTTCTATAAATCCACCCGAAAATGTTCCCACCTCATAATTATAAGTTGCAGTAGTATTATCTCCACTATTGGTGATATTTAGTCTAACAATTTTAGGTAAATATTGTGTACTCCAATTATCGGAATTAATATCTATTGTACCTGTCATTGTACCTATAGTAGATAAATCTTGAAATGGTGTATTTGCAGAACTTATTTGCTTAAATACATTTTTTACAGGTGATACATTACTATTTAATAAAGTTTTATATAAGTAAGGTAATAATGAAATATAAAAATATTGGTAATTATCCGAAGATGATTCATATTCAGTAATAATATTTGTGTTTGCACTAGATATATTAACAGTTCTAAAAAAGCAACCCATAGTACTAATTTCAGTAAGTGTTTGTGTAGTTGAATATACATTAGTATCTTGATACCAAGTTGACGTATTAATGTCACCTGAAAATGCAATATCGCTATTAATTAAATATTTAATATGATTTGAATGTCCAATAAACGGTTTATATATATCTATATTAGCAGGATTATAAAATGTAGATGTTATTACATTATTTCCTGAAAATATTTGTTCTGATGAGTTTTCTGTTAACGAGCCGTCACTGATATATTTTAATCTATTAATAAAGTATTTATACATACCATCACTAAATTCTGAATAACCTACTTGGTCAACAGGGTCATCATAGTATAATCTATAAGTAACTCTGATAACAGTTAAATTATCCTGAATACAAGGTGTAGTTAAATTTAAATTAGTAAACATAACATCACCTGATAACATTGAATTAGATGAGACATTATGACCTAATGCTAAACTTTTTATTGTTCTTGTAGAAGTGCCTGGTAAAATATCGGCTATAAATGTTAAATAGTTTTTATCAGTTGGTAATACTTTTGCTGTAAAAAATGGAGAACCAACATTACAATCTACATACGAACCAACTGTTTCAGAGCCTAATGTTCCTTGAGGTATTCCCGTATTTAACATAGATTGTTTTATCTCAGAAGTAGACCAATATATTCTCCATCTGTTTGAAGCATCTGTCGTTACTCCACGTTGGGGTGGTAAAAACATGTCACTATTATTAGCGTTTAATGTATATTGTATGAGAGAAGTAATAGATACGTCATTTTCTTCAACATTTAGTGTTTCTACTAAATCATATGTGTACGCATCTAACTTTTCAATTAAAACTTTACCTTGTATTTTAAAATTATCCACCTATTGTACCTCTGCCAAATAATGTTAATCCTGATGATATAGAATTATTTATATTAGTAATAGTATCATTAAACATTAACATATCTATTTCATAAACTGTTGTATTTATAATGGTATTTTCTGCTATACTATTATCATTATAATTACTTATTGTGTC
>JACCDG010590449.1_pt1 | contig 70277 bp, 61 predicted proteins | sample 7442471 | NCBI WGS metagenome assembly JACCDG01 (sample SAMN15323444, study PRJNA562643) | freshwater metagenome | isolation source: river surface water | place: USA:Blue River Watershed | collected 2017-08-17 | reverse complement strand
GGATATCGCGCCGTTCGAATCCATAAACGGTATATCCGCGCTGGATGAGTACTTCAACGAAAGTGTGTTCGATACCTTTTCCCCAAAAGTCCTGTTCCCAAAGATCAAAGGATTGGCCACTTCCTGGTAAGACAACTATTGGAGGAAGGGTTGGGTTCTGAAGATCGGACCTAGAACGGGATTCTAGTGCGAACCGAGAAATCATTGAGCCTGGGACGGTGAATTTAAGAGATTCGCTATTCGTCCTGTTTGGTGGGAGATTTATTGCGTAAGATTCGGTGCTCAGAAACAAGCACAATACAAAGGTTATTAGCCAAACGGAATACGCCTTAAGTGAGCATTTCATTTTGATCTCCAGAAGTGACAGATAAGTTTACTACTTCAAACCTGTCAAGTAGTCGGAGTCAAATTGACTAGGCTCTGGCTGTAGTCACCCGCGAGCTCCTAAGTTCTGCTGCCCAAATAAGTTAGCAAGTCGATCTTCGTGATGATTCCCAATAGCTTGCCGTGCTGTGTTGGATCGTTTACTAGCGGGACCTTGCCTGAGGTCACGAGCCTTGACACTTTCTCAACAGGATCTTCAGGCGTGACGAACTCAACTGAAGGATCGACCAAGCTTTCGATCGAATCGGTAGGTTTTGCTCGCCCTTCGTATAGGGCGCTCAAGATCGCACCTTCAGTCACGATCCCCTTGATCCAGCCGGCATCGTCAGCGATGGGGAGCTGGCTAATGTCCTTATCTCGCATCAACTCAATGACTGAAGAAAGCTTGTCGGTTTGCTTAGCCATGAAGATCGGGCTGCCTGAGGCTTTCATCAGGCGCATGAGGTCGGCAACGGTGCCCATCGAAGGCTTGTCGAGAAAGCCTGCTTCGCGCATCCAATCGTCGTTATACACCTTGGACAAATAGCGATTGCCGCTGTCGGGGAGGATGACGAGGACTTTCTTGCCCTTCATCTTGTCTCCCTGAAGCTTGATCCACTTCAGCGCTCCGACGACTGCCGAGCCCGAAGAGACGCCCGTGTACAGGCCTTCTTTGGTCAAGAGATCACGAGTCATCAAGAACGACTCTTTGTCCTCGACCTGGATCATGTCGTGAATGACAGAGAGATCGTAGTTTTTGGGGATGAAGTCCTCGCCGATGCCCTCGATTTTGTAGGTCTTGGGCATGCTGAGCATCTTGCCGGTCTTGAAGTACTCGTAAACAATCGATCCCACGGGGTCGACCGCGAGCACTTGGCAAGAGGGCTTATGCTCCTTGAGGTACTTGCCTACGCCGCAGATCGTGCCGCCCGTGCCGATACCGGCTACGAAGACATCGATATCAGGCATTTGTTTTAGAATCTCGGGACCTGTCAAGCTGTAGTGGCACTCGCGGTTGGAGAGGTTGTCGTATTGATTGATGTAGAAAGCGTTGGGCGTCTCGCGGGCCAGCCGGCGAGAGACTTGGTAGTAGCTGCGGGGATCCTCTGGCTCGACAGCGGTGGGAGTGACGACTACTTTGGCGCCGAAGGCTCGGAGATTGCGGATTTTTTCGAGCGACATCTTGTCGGGCAGGACAAAAATGCACTTGTAGCCTTTGATCGCAGACGCGATGGCTAGGCCCACGCCTGTGTTGCCGGAGGTGCCTTCGACGATGGTGCCGCCAGGTTTGAGGTTGCCCTTCTTTTCGGCGTCTTCGATCATCCAGCCCCCAATGCGGTCCTTGATCGACCCGCCTGGGTTCATGAATTCGAGCTTGCCGTAGACTTGCGCTTGGCAGCCTTGGGTGACTCGGTTCAGTCGGACGATTGGGGTGTTGCCGATGGCTTGAAGCACATGGTCAAAGACTTGCGCGGACATGGGGAGAACCTCCGCAGAAGGTTCTAACCGTGCGGTTCTGGATCCGCAAGGGGCAGCATTTGTAACGCTCAGGACAGTGGGGCTACCGGTTCAGGCGGGCGGAGCCTGCGCCCGCGTCCTGAGGGCACACTCAGGTGGTAGTGTCCCTCAGGGTCCAGAGGGTCGATTTTCAGAATATTTAACAAATATACTTAATTAATTAACAATTTATTCCAAATATTTGATGTTAAAGAATAAAATTGATGGTGACGTGTCAGGTTTGACTCATCTTCTTCGGAGCAGAAACGCGAGAAAATAGATTTAGGCCTCAAAGGCGAAATATATGATTTACATAAATATTGTTTATAAAAATAAGATTCGACTCATCGCAACCGGCTCATTGATGGCGTTGCTCTCGACCGCCTGTGTGACCCCTACGATTGTGGTTCCTACGGCCACAACGACTGATTCGACAGGAGATACTACATCTACCACTACCTCTACGGCGGCGGCGTGCCCTGCTACGATTTCAAGCTCCGTGACCGCTCTTTATTCTGCAGCTCCGAACTGGAATGATTACGTAAAAGTTTCTGACACGACTGTGGTCTGCGACTCTGCTGTGACCACGGGTGGCTACCATACCTGTATTCACGGGGGGGAGAGACGCAAGGTCGTGCTCACGGGCATTACTTCGTGCACGGGCTTGACTGCGACGGATGACTTAGGTCTCTTTGATTGGATTTGCGTTGCACCGGGATCGGGCGCCGACGCGTACTTTATGAGCACTCGCCTCAAAGATACAAAAGGTCTCGCTGATCTGATCGAGCCTGCAGTGGGTGTCACTTTCAATTCCAATTTTGTCACGGTGAAAGACTCTAGCAACTGCACGAGAGTCACGACAGCTTCTGCTGCGGATTGGTGGACCAACACGATAGCAAATTTGACGACCGGGGGCGCCTCCACGAACTTAAGCGTGGCCAGTCAGATTTACACGCTCACCGGCGATGCTTCTAACGCTGGATATGTAGTCACCGCTGACAAGGTGTCAGTTGTCACTTTGGGTACCGCCATTTTAAGTTGGAATGGGAGCGGCGTATCCAATTGCACCGGGGGTTATCGCGCAGTGGTTTGTGCTACGGCTGCAAGGAACTTCTTATGGATTGAAGGCAAGTTTGATGGGGGTAGCGCGACTCGAGCCTCGCAGCTCTTGCAATTTACCAGTCTAAACTATTCGAGAATCTACCGTGTGCGGGCAACTAATTCTAATAACCTTGGGATAACTCTCTCCAGCGCTTCGACCAATAACCTTCTCTGGCAGATAAAAGTCTTCAATGCAGGCCTTGGAGGCGCGGGATCGATGGAGTCGATCAACTTGATGAACACATCAAGTTACAATCGCCTCATCGATATTGAGATCAGTAATGGGGCGAGCGCGGGCCTTCAGATTTTTGGGGGTAACAATGTGGTTCAGCGCTTAAGCACAGCCAACATGGCTGGCGCCGGTATCTACTTCAATGCAGCCGTCGCGACCAACAACATCGCGACCTTGGTCACTGGTTTAAGCGGGAACGAGAACTTTGGTGGCCACCTCAGATTTGTCAGTGCTGATCGAAATACGGCGCTGTTCGTGACCAGTGCAAACCAATCTAATTACGGCATGCGGGTTGATGCTAACTCCGACATGAATACCTTCGCGAACACGCTTTATATCAACAATACGACGGGTGTTTACCTCGAAGGGGATTCGAATCGGTTTTATCGAATCGGCGCTTCGGGAAATACGACATCCAACCTGGACAACCGGGCTGGATCCGACTCAAATGAGTTTCTCTCAGCGCTTTGGGTCGGGAATAGTTCTACAAACTGCGCAGTGCTCGGTACGGGCAATTACCTGGATGGTACGTGCGCCTATGGCGCCAACCCTCCTCTGACTGCTGCAACTTCAACGACGTTTGATATCACCAATGCTCTCGTGGCAGCGGTGACTTCTGATGCCACCAATCCGGATGGGATTCTAGGATCAGTTGCCTATGCAAGCATCGACACCTGGACGGGCTTTGACAGTCCTTACCGTGGGTGGGGAAATTACAATGTGGCCGCTTTTCCTAGCTCCAATCACAGGGGGCGCTGCACCGCCGGAACTTGTCAGATCTGGGATCTAAGATTCTTATCCGGTGCTTCGACCCTAAAAGAGGTGAATGGCACTTTCTCAAGCTCCGCCTGCCCGGCGGCCGCTGATTCGAGCACGGCTGCCAATGTTGGGGTGGACCAAAATTCGACGGCAGCTAACACGTTCTTGCTGAACGCGTTTGAGATCATGAACGACTACAGTACGTCGACAGGCGCTTTGATCGGCGATGACGACGGCCTCTGTGAGACAGGAGAGTCATGCATTTTCTCGCCCAATGTGGGCTCTTACCAAGGCCATGGTGACTACACTACAAGTGGCAGCATCCTTTGCGCTGGCGGCAACGGAGTGACTAATGTGACGCTCTATGGCTATCCAACCAATTATGGGGCTGCAAACTAAAAGCCCCGTTTGCAGAGGGTAGTAAAACGGAACGCTTTGTGCTTAATTTCGGATTGTGAAAACTACGCGGATGCTTGCCACTCGAACTACGCTCTGGGTCGTGACCTGTCTTGTTCTTTTTTCTGGATGTGGAATTCAATCCATCCCTCGTGCCCAAAACGAGGCAAACGCGGCATGGGCAGAGGTCGTGAATCAGTATAAGCGACGTGCTGATCTGATTCCCAATCTAGTAAATGTCGTTAAAGGATATGCCACGCACGAGAAAAGTACTCTCGAGGCGGTCGTCAATGCGCGCGCCAAGGCAACACAAACAACGGTGGATACGTCAAATTTGACTCCTGAGTCGCTGAGCAAGTTTTCTGACGCTCAAAATCAGTTGGGCTCCGCGCTTTCCAAGCTCATGGTGGTGGTAGAGAAATATCCCGACCTCAAAGCCAACACTAACTTCAGGGATCTGCAAGTGCAGCTCGAGGGCACGGAGAACCGCGTGACCATCGCAAGGCAGCGGTACATCAATACCGTGAAGGACTACAATAACCTCGTCACAGTGCCTCCGACCTCTTGGTCGAACTCGTTATTTCTCCACTATAAAGAGATGCCGCAGTTCACGGTCGAGAATGCAAAACAGATCGAAGAGGCCCCTCGGGTGACCTTCTAAATGGGGTCTCGATGGGCTCAGCTTGCGGTGATTGGGTGGATCGCGTGGGCTCAGCCCTGGGTTGCGCTTGCACTTGAGGTCCCAGCGCATACCGGTCTCGTGGTCGATCAAGCCCAGATTTTGAGTCCGGAGCTGCGTGTACGGCTTGAAAAAAGTTTGCGTCGATTCAACCAGGAAGTGGGCCCTCAGATTCAGCTTCTGACTATCCCGTCGCTCGAAGGGCAAGCTATCGAAGCCTACTCGATTCGAGTCGTGGATCAATGGAAGCTTGGCGGGGCGAAAATGGACGATGGTGCCATGCTGTTAGTCGCACCCAAAGATCGTCAAATGAGGATCGAAGTCGGCCAAGGCCTCGAGGGCAGTCTGCCTGATGTGACTGCGGGCCGTATCATTAGCGAGGTAATTGCGCCTCGGTTTAAAGAGGGGCGCTTTGAAGAAGGCATTGTGGCAGGACTCCAGACGATCGCCCAGCGTGCGGGCGGTGAACTGAATGTCGAAGGCATATCCACAAACTCAGCAAGGTCGCGATCTTCGACGAGAGGACATCGCGAGGGGTTTGGAATCGGCCTGTTTCCGCTTCTTATCTTTGGTTTCTTGATTTTGCCCTTGTTTAGGAGGAGGCGGCGCTCGCAATTTGATCGCGCACCTCGGGGTGGCGGGCTTGTGAGTGGGTTGATATTAGGAAGCCTTTTGAGCGGCCGTCGACGCAGCGGTGGGGGCTTCGGTGCAGGAGGCTTCGGCGGCGGCGGAACGTTTGGCGGCGGTGGTGGCGGCGGCTTCAGCGGAGGCGGCGCAAGTGGACGATGGTAAAATGATTAAGCCTCTATTGAACCCAGAGCAGATTGCTGAGGTCTCCCTAGCAGTTGAGAATGCCGAACGGGGCACTTCGGGCGAGATCGTGCCTGTGATCTTGGAGCGAAGCGACGTTTATGCTGGAGCGCGATGGCGGATGAGCGTTGTTTTGGCGCTCACCACAGGATTTATTCTTGCTGTTTTTTTTCCTCAGTTGCACCCGATTTGGATCGTTTGGGCGCAGGTGCCGGCATTGTTTCTAGGTTATTTGTTGGGTTCGATTGCGTTGTTTCAGCGAACTGTCCTTGCGGCCGACGAAATGGACGAGGAAGTGAAGCAGCGAGCCTTGGAGATCTTTCATCTTCACAAACTCCATGCGACTCGGGACCGTACAGGTGTCTTGATTTTTGTGTCACTGCTCGAGCATCGCGTATTGGTTTTGGCGGACAGTGGGATCAATAGCAAAGTGCCTTCTGGCACTTGGGATGCTTTGGTGCAAAAACTCATTGCCCAGCTTAAAGAAGGACGTACTGTCGAAGGGCTAGTTGCAGCCATTGCTGAGTGCGGATCCGTGTTGCGCGAGCACTTTCCTGCGCGCGACGGAGACTCTAATGAGTTGCCAAATCGGCCGATATTGACGACCTGATGACCGGGGCCGAGCTCTTGCGACGTAAGGGCATGTCGCTCTCGAAGTCGTGATGGTGCCTTACTTTGAGGTCGTGCCCGTTTTCAGCGAAAGATACTCCTCATAAGGCGTGTCAAAGCTTTCAGCGCCTCGAGCCCCCACTTCGACGATACGGTTGGCGACAGTTTGGATGAACTGCTGGTCATGAGTCGAAAAGAGAACGGTTCCGTTGAATCGGATCAAGCCGTTATTGACTGCAGTAATGGACTCGAGATCCAAGTGATTGGTTGGGCCGTCCAGGATGAGGACATTGGACTCGTTGAGCATCATGCGGGCGAGCATGCATCGAACTCGTTCGCCTCCGGAGAGAACCTTGGTTTTTTTGGTCGCCTCGTCTCCCGAGAAAAGCATGCGACCTAAGAATCCGCGCACGAAGTTCTCGTTCTGATCGGGAGAGTACTGCCTGAGCCAGTCGATTAAGTTGAGGTCCACTGAGTCAAAGTACTTGGAGTTGTCTTTTGGAAAGTAGGACCTCGAAGTGGTTACGCCCCAGGCAAAGGTCCCGCTGTCAGCCTCTTGCTCACCCGCCAGGATTTGGAAAAGCGTGGTGACCGCGAGTTCGGTGTCTCCGATGAACACGGCTTTATCGTTCTTTTTGAGAGTGAACGACACGCGATCCAGGACTTTGGTTCCATCGATCGACTTGCAGAGATTCTCGACGCGCAAGAGTTGGTCTCCAGCTTCGCGCTCAGCTTTGAATCCTACGAAAGGATACTTGCGAGAGGACGGTTTGATCTCGTCGATGGAGAGTTTCTCGAGCTGTCGCTTTCGAGAAGTGGCTTGCCTAGATTTGGACGCGTTGGCGCTGAATCGCGCAATGAAGGCCTTGAGTTCTTCAGCCTTATCTTCGGCTTTCTTCTTTTTGTCTTGAGCTTGCTTGAGCGCGAGTTGGCTAGACTCGTACCAGAAGTCGTAATTGCCCGTGTAGAGCTGGATGCGGCTAAAGTCGATGTCAGCCATGTGAGTGCAGACTTGATTGAGAAAGTGGCGGTCATGCGAGACCACGATCACAGTCTTGTCATAGTCGGCGAGAAAGTCTTCTAACCAGCGGATCGCCGTGATGTCGAGATGGTTGGTCGGCTCGTCAAGCAGCAGGATGTCGGGATGACCGAAGAGTGCTTGGGCGAGGAGGACTTTGACCTTGTCCGTGTCGCGCAATTCGCGCATGAGCTTATCGTGGAGCTCGGTGCCGATGCCTAGGCCTGCGAGAAGAACGGCGGCGTCGCTTTCAGCTTCCCAGCCGCGCAGTTCAGCGAAAAGGGCTTCGAGTTCACCGGCGCGGACACCATCGGCATCCGTGAATTCGGTTTTCGCGTAGAGAGCGTCTTTTTGCTCCATCACTTGGCTTAGGCGAGGTTGGCCGAGAATAACGGTCTTGAGCACAGGGACGTCTTCGAACGAGAAGTGATCTTGGCGAAGGAACGAGATGCGTTCGCCAGGCGTGATGCTCACGGTGCCTTTGTAGGAAGTGTTCTCTCCCGATAGGATCTTTAAAAAGGTCGACTTGCCGGCGCCGTTTGCGCCGATGAGCCCATAGCAGTTGCCGGGCAGAAACTTGATGTTTACGTCATCAAATAGCTTGTGGCTTCCATAACTTAAACTGACACCAGCGGTACTGATCATGCGCTGGGTTTATATATGCAGCGTGACGTAAGTGCCAGGTCGATTTTATTGTTTATATTGGATTCAGTACGGAAGCCTGTTTTTGGGCTCGGTTTCTCTTTTGCCGAAAGGCCTCAGACGCCTAAAGGTCGATTCAAGGCGTTGGCACGTCAGTCCGCAGAAAACTAAGGCTTCTGCGTCCAAACCCCGGCTTCATCTTGGATCCAGGTTTTCGAAGGCGACATTCCTTGAAATGACCGGCTGAACCCTTTTTGGATGTCCTGAATAGGGCTTTTATTGAGGTTGTTGATCTCTTTATAAAGCTGGTCGCGAAGATCGTTCTCGGCATCGACATCGGCCTTGAACTTCTTCTTCAAAAGTTCCGGCATCTTCTTGCCTGGATCGAGCACGAGTTTGCCGTCATTGCCTTCTCCGATGCGGCCATCACGTTTATGGCCGTCGAGCTTGTCGAGGTTCTGTGACTGCTTGGCTTTGATTTCGTCAATTTTGGGAGAGTCGACCTTAAAGACGGCTCGGCTATCGGCCCATGCCTCAGCGATCAAAAGGCGGTCAATCATGCTCGCCGCAGGCTCAGCGCCGGGTTTAGCGGATGGCTTTGCTGAAGGAGACTGCACTTCAGCATCGGCCGCTGGAGACGAGCGTCCTTTTTCGCGCGCCTTATAGAGGTCGCGAACGTAGTCATCCGTCGCCTTCTGAACGGTGGCCTCCGGAAAGTTCACGTTCACGGTTACGCACGCGGCTGGCACAAGCGTCGCGAGTACTATGGCGGCAATCAGGCTAAAACGGAGGGGGTTGGCAATCAAAGTCTTCATGGGTGATCTCCTGCACGGTCTTACCTTTTTTAGCTTCTGCGGCAGCTTTTTGTGCCGAGAGCGCGCTCAGGTTATTGACCATGTGCTTTAGCAAGTTTGCCATGGCTGTCGAATCTACGACAAGCGGGTAATGTGACCCCAGGGGCATTGGCAGCTTAAATCGATGTCCCCAGAAAATGTAACGCTGCTTGGTGTAATAGTAGATGCTGGGATCGTCGTGGCTCTCCATGAGAGTCACCCCGTCGTTTGAGAAGAGCGATATGCCCCCATATTTGATGTCGTATCCTCCTAGCCAGTGACTGGGCGGACCAAAGGCTAGCCATTGCGCGATGCCTGGGATTTCGTCCATGCTTTCGGCGGCAAAGAGGCTGATCGTGTTTTTGAGCGCTTTGGGAGAGAGTTCGACCCAGCCGCGCTTGTACGGTTTGACGTCGATGCTGAAATCATAGTGCGTGGGTAGCCAAGAGATGATGGTGACATCGCGCGCGTAGCCTTCGAGCGTGCCGATCATCTCGCCAAATCCGAGCCAGTTGCCGAGCGCACCCAGCTGAATCCCTTTGAGCTCGACGTCAAAGTCTACCTCTGGCGTGGGCGAATTCATGTCAAAGAGCCCCATTTCATCAGCGCGGATCGTGCCTTCAAAGAGGCGGACAAGCACATGTCCGTCCGGGTCGATGTCTTGTGGTGAGACCCGTATGGGGTTGAGTGCTATTTCGACCGTGGCGGGAGGCAGTCGAGTTCCTTGCAAGAAGCAGAGGGGGTGGAGGATTTTCTCGATGGGTACGGAAGACAAATTCACAGAGCTCAATACTTCAAGAACCTTGTTTTTTGAAGCGCCCGGAATCAGCTTGCCTTGCACGACGCCCACCCGGAGATCGAGTCCGTCTACGTTGAGAGGTAAGACCCCGTTGCCGCGCAGTGATCCTACTCGAAGCCTAAATCCCTCGCCTGAGAATGCGCTAGGTCCCAGCGATTCAAGCGAGATCGGCGTTGTGCCGAGCGAGCCATGGAGCCTTCGGATCCACGCATCTTTTACGGTCAGTTCGCCTTGAACTCCGTTTCGAGTCGAAAAAGGCAGGTCAGCTCGAATTCCCTTCGCTGCAAACTTCGCTCCCGGAATGCGTAGTGCGGCCTCATTGATGCGGACTACACCCTGGGTATCAATCTGTTTAGGGTCGAGGCGCCGAGGGTTGATGGTGGCTTGGCCTTCTCCTTGGATCGTACCGCTGGTGAACTCGAATATATTTAAACTATTCAAAAAAGAAAAAACCCCGGCACCCGAGCCAGTCGCCGCTTGAGCCCCTGCGACAAGTGCCGGAATGCTCTGAGGCATGGCTTTCCATTTTAATTTAAAGCGCTCGGGCGTCTCTTGATTGAGGTAAAAGGAGAGTGGCGCTGCTCCTGGCTTGCCGCCGACCTCAAGCTGCGCGCTCCGAATGCTCTCCATCGATTTTTTGTCCGAAGAGAAGAACGTCACACTCAAGCGGCCCGGAAAATCTTCGAGCGGTAAATTGAGATAATTGTCTCCCCAAAGCATCTCGCCGGACTTGATCCGCCATTGCGCGCTCGCAGAAGGGCCGAACGAAAACGGCTTGAGAAAGAGCGGAGTTTTAGCCTCAATGGATAACTCTCCTACCTTGACGATCTGGCTGTCTTTCTTAGGTTCCCACTCAGAGGACTTAAACCCCACGTTGACGCTCGCCTCGTTGTCATGCCAGTCGGCAACAATCTGCGGCGCGACGCTCTTGATTGAGAAACCTGCCCAGTCAAACCGATCTGCATGAATAAATGCTTCGAGCGCAGCGAGTTTGCTCAAGTCAGAGGTCGCTTTGATAAAGAGATCTGCCTCGAACTCGCTAGATCGCTCCTGAGCGTTAAAAGTCGGCTCGAGCGTAAGGACGGGTAAGAACTTGATCTCGTAATAGGGGCTAGTCTTTGAGGGCTTGAGTATTTCGATGGGCCCCGCAAGACGGATTCTGAATGGATCCAGTCGCACGACGGCCGAGAGCTTCGAGATCCTTCCTTCCCAAAGTTCTTTCCAGGTCGCGTTTGCGTCAATCGATTCGATCTTGAAGGGAAGGTGGGGTTGTACCCGGTTCACGTAAAGCTCAACGACGCGAGCTTGGATCCATCGTTTTAATGAGCCGGTCTGCCAGAAGTATACGAGCGCGACAGTGCCCGAGATCCAGAGGATCGCCGAGCCCAGGACTACCTTCTTCATGAAAGGGTTGCGCGGTAATCTCAGCATAGGTTCTCGAGTCAGTGCTCCCTGTAATAGGATTCTAACCTAGTCTAACTCAATCCGGGCGACGATGCCTTCGGGGGTAGCTGGGACGCGCTGCGTACTACTGGGTGCGCTCCTCGTGGTGGCGCTATGAGATCTAGAAGTTGCAGCTCCCAAAATTCAATGGGGCGGGGACCGGTGGCGGGCACCTCATAAGTGAAGCAAGGCCTCATGATCTTAGGGTCTGAAAATGGCTGAAAACAAGGAGATGTGTAGAGAAAATGAGCCATCATGATCACCTCCCTGTTAACGATCTTGAGTCCCCCTAGGAGAGGCTCATAGGAGGGGTGAAACGACATCAGGGCAAGTGTTAGAATGGGGTGAGACTTCTTATGATAAAGTACGGAAAGAACGAAAAGCTTGCAAAGAGACTAGAAACTTTATTTGATACACGTTATCACAGAAGAAGATCACAACTCATATAGGTATACTTCATGCTTCGCATCACTGAGACGCAAAAGAAATTGGGCATCGCCTTATCTTTGATTTTTGTGGTCTTCGCAGGCACGCTCCTTTTCACATACTTTCCGACGGCTTCTAATCAAGGCTACGCTCCGGAGCAGCCAATTCCTTTCAGTCATAAAATTCACGCAGGCGACAACAAGATTGCTTGTCTTTACTGTCACTCGGATGCTGAGAAGTCTAAGCATGCAACGGTGCCAAGCGTGGGTGTATGCATGAATTGCCACTCTGTTGTGAAGACCGACAGTCCGTGGATTAAAAAGATCAAGCAGCACTACGATGAAGGTAAGCCCATTGAATGGGTTCGAGTTCACGAGCTTCCTGACTACGTTTACTTTCCTCATAAGCGACATGTAGCTAAGGGAGTGGCTTGTCAAACCTGCCACGGCGAAGTCCAAACCATGGCGAAGGTTGAACAGAATGCGCCCCTTACAATGGGCTGGTGCATGGAGTGTCATCGTGGCGAGACCACGCCTAAAGCGGTTTTGGCCAGATTCTATCCCAACATGAAGAATCCACAGGGTCCTGTGGCGCCAGTTAATTGCACGACCTGTCATAATTAATAGCAACGGCAAGAGAGAGATATGAGCGACAACCTGACAAATTCATCTTCGACCTCAGGCACCTCAGGCCACACGGACTTCGTTCCCCCGAGACATTGGGTAGGTCCAGAAGAACTCGATGCGAGCTACTGGGGCGATCCTGCCGTTTTGGAAAAGCGCTCCCAAGAGTTTTACGAGAAACCCGTAGAGCTCATTGACCAGATCGATCGTTCGGCCCAAGGTGGCCTGGCGCGTCGTGATTTCATGACGATCATGGGCGCGAGTGTGGCGATGGGCACGATGGCATGCGCCAGAAGACCTGTTCACAAAATTATTCCTTACGTCGTGAAGCCAGAAGAGATCACTCCTGGTGTTGCCAATCATTATGCGACGACCTGTCAGGAGTGTTCGACGGGTTGTGGTGTGGTCGCGAAAACTCGTGAAGGCCGCCCCATCAAGCTCGAGGGCAATCCTGAACACCCCGTGAATCGTGGAAGTTTGTGTGCCCGGGGCCAAGCTTCGATTTTGAGTCTCTATGATCCCGATCGCCTCCGTTCACCTGTGATGCGGACTCGGCCAGGTCAATCTCATGATGTGACGTGGACGGATGCAGACGCAGCGATTGTCGCCAAACTTAAGGCGGTCGCTGCTGCAGGCGGACGAGTGCGCATCCTCACTGGGGCAGTCAATAGTGAATCGACGTTGCGTTTGATTCGAGAGTTCTTGTCGGTCTTCCGCGCCGGTGAGCACATTGAGTTTGAGGCCATTGGGCAAGATGACGTGGTCGAAGGGCAGCTCTCTGCTTACGGCACGCCAGTGGTTCCACGCTATCGCTTCGATCAAGCTAAGATGGTTGTTTCCTTGGGTGCCGACTTTTTAGGGACCTGGGGCTCGCCGATCGAGCACGCTCGTGATTGGGGCAAGAGCCGCAAGCTAGATAAGCCTTCAGAAGCTGCTCAGAAGTTCGGCAAGCTCATTGTGTTTGAGTCCGCTTTTTCAATCACGGGTGCGTCGGCCGATGATCGTATCGCCGTTCGTCCGGGTGATGAAGCCCGAATTGCCTTGGCCCTCGCTCATGAGATCGTCAAGCGCTCTAGTTTTGCTTCAGATGCAACGATCACCACGGCGCTGGCGCCCTTTAAAGCGCAGCCTGAATATGCGGATGCGATTCATAAAGCAGCAGAAGCCTTGTGGCATAACCGAGGCAAGAGCATCGTAGTGGGGGGTGGCTTAGGTGCCCGCACAGAGGCGGCGCTCGGTCTGCAGCTCGCGGTCAATTTACTTAACTCGGCGCTGGGCAATGAAGGCGTCACGGTAGATGGTACTCATCGTCCATCGGCCTACCGGGCTTCTTTTGCAGCATTCAGTAAGCTTCTCAGCGATATGAAAAAAGGTGCAGTAGATGCACTGGTTGTCTATCGCAGTAATCCCGCTTACACGATGTCTGGAGTGGGTTTTGAAGTTGAAGAGGCGATAAAGAAGGTTCCTTTCGTCGTTTCGATCTCGGATCGCGAAGACGAGACCGCGCTTCTTTCGGATTACGTCCTGCCGGATAATCATTCGCTCGAAAGCTGGGGCGATGCCAACCCTGTTCAGGGCGTCTTTAGTTTGCAGCAGCCAACGATTGCGCCGATTCACGACACGCGTTCTTTTCAAGACACTCTTTTGGCTTGGATTAAGGGTGGTTTGGTCGGGACTGGTTTGGCTAAGACCGCAGCAGATTGGCATGACTATGTCATGACCAACTGGCGTGAGACGATCTATCGCCAGAGTGCGAGTGCCGCGACATTTGAACAGTTCTGGGAAGGTAGTCTTCGCGCAGGAGTGGTAGATCTTAATGCGTCGGGCCGCTCGTCTGCTCGTTCGTTTAAGGCTTCATCACTCGGTCAGCTTCCACGAGCCAAAGCAGTCGAGAGTGAGCAGATTCTTCTCTCGCTTTATCCAAAAGTCGCGATTGGCGACGGACGAAGTGCCAACAATGCTTGGTTACAGGAGATGCCGGATCCAATCACCTCGATCACTTGGGACAACTACCTTCTGGTAGGACCGACACTGGCTAAGAAGCTCAACGTTAAGACCGACGATGTTGTTGAAGTGACTTCGGGCAATATCAAAGCTGAACTTCCTGTGCGCGTGCAAGCTGGGATTCATCCTCAGACTGTTGCGGTTGCAGTGGGATATGGTCGACGTGCTGCTGGCAAAGTAGGTACTGAAGCGGGGGTCGACGTTTATCCGTTTGTTCAGGCTGATGGCCCGCATTTGATTTACTCCGGTCATCCCGTGAAGATTCGCAGGACGGAGCGATTCTACCGTCTTGCCGCTGTACAGTGGCATACCGTGACCGAAAACCGTCCAATCATTAATGATATTACGGTGAAAGAGTTCGAGGCGACGCCGGGCCTCTCTAATCATACGGACCCGCATTTGCGAATGGAGACCGTGCCGTCGCTTTGGCCAGAGCATACTTACACAGGCCATCGCTGGGGTATGGCGATTGATCTTACGTCATGCATCGGTTGCGGCGCTTGCGTGATTGGTTGCCAGGCTGAGAACAACATCCCTGTGGTAGGTCGCGACCAAGTTCGCAACTCTCGCGCGATGCACTGGATCAAGATTGACCGCTACTTCAGTGGCTCGCCCGAGAACCCAGATACCGTTTTCCAGCCGATGCTTTGTCAGCACTGTGAGAACGCTCCGTGCGAAACCGTTTGTCCGGTTCTCGCCACAGTTCACGACGACGAAGGCCTCAACGTGCAGGTCTACAATCGTTGCGTGGGCACTCGTTATTGTCAGAACAACTGTCCGTATAAAGTGCGTCGATTCAATTTCTTTGATCATTGGAAGTCTTATGAAGGCCCAATGAGCATGGCGTGGAATCCAGAAGTCACCGTCCGTACTCGCGGGATCATGGAAAAGTGCACTTTCTGTACGCAGCGCATTCGCGATGCAAAGGATACGGCTAAGGATGCAGGTGAACGGGTTCAAGACGGTCAGATCAAGACGGCTTGTCAGCAAACCTGCCCGACGGATGCGATCGTGTTTGGCGATATGAACGATCCAACGAGTCGTGTTGCGAAGCTGAAGAAAGATCCGCGAGCGTTCCGAGTGCTCGAGGTGTTGAACACCAAGCCTGCGATCAACTACCTCACCAAGGTTCGCAACAAGGAAGGTACGTCAGGCCATCACGGCGGCGGGGGAGCAGAACATCATGAGTAATCATACGGACGCCATGCCGATAGGTTTCGTGCCGGATCGGCTCGTAGCGGGCGGCAAGACGATGGCTGACGTCAACGATGACGTTGCAGCCCCTTTGGAGCGATTTCCTACCAAAAAGTGGTGGGCTTGCTTCATTATCGCGCTCAGTTGTTTTGGTGTAGGAGCGACGCTAGCGGGCATTATGTTCGCTAAAGGCCTAGGGGTTCTGGGTCTCAATCAACCCAACGGGTGGGGCGTTTTCATCGTCAACTTCGTCTTCTGGGTTGGCATCGGTCACGCAGGCACTCTGATCTCAGCGATTCTCTTTTTGTTCCGTCAAAAATGGCGTACGGCAATCAACCGCGCTGCAGAAGCGATGACGATCTTTGCTGTGATGACGGCGCTGCTTTTTCCAATCATTCATACGGGTCGTCCCTGGTATGCCGCCTTTTGGTTATTGCCCTATCCAAACCAACGTCATCTTTGGGTGAACTTCCGTTCTCCGTTGCTTTGGGACGTGTTCGCCGTCGGGACCTACTTCACCATTTCTCTGGTGTTCTGGTACGTCGGATTGATCCCGGACTTGGCTTCGATCCGCGATCGCGCGAAACACCCCATTCGGAAGCTCGTCTATACGATCCTGAGTATGGGCTGGCGCGGCTCCAATAAGAATTGGTCACACTACGAAATGGCTTACATGATCCTAGCGGGTCTCTCGACTCCGCTGGTTCTGTCGGTTCATACCATCGTCTCGTTTGACTTCGCTGTCTCCCAATTGCCGGGCTGGCATACGACGATCTTCCCGCCGTACTTCGTCGCTGGCGCTATTTTCTCGGGATTCGCCATGGTGGTTACACTTCTTGTGATTACCCGCGAAGTGTTTGGGTTGAAAAGCTACATCACGCTCAATCACCTTGAGAAAATGAATAAGATCATCATGGCAACCGGCATGATGGTCGGCTACGCCTATGCCTGCGAGTTCTTCATCGCTTGGTACAGTGGGAGTGCCTTTGAGCGCTTTGCGTTCATCAATCGCGCGTTTGGTCCTTATTGGTGGGCCTACTGGATCATGGCTTCCTGTAACGTGATCATCCCGCAGCTCTTCTGGATACGGAAATTCCGCCGCAGCATTCCTGTGATGTTCGTTGTCTCTCTCTTTGTGAACATCGGGATGTGGTTCGAGCGTTTTGTGATTACGGTGACGTCGTTGCACCGCGATTTCTTGCCGTCTTCTTGGAAGTACTACACGCCGACTTGGTATGACTGGGGCATAACGCTTGGAAGCTTTGGTTGGTTCTTTATTTGGTTCCTCCTGTTTTGCCGACTCTTGCCTGCAATCGCGATGGCTGAGGTTAAGGGTGTGATGGCTGACGAGGCCAATCATGGAAAAGAGGGCGCTCATGGACACTAAATCTACGGCAGTTTCCGGGGTCGTCGGGTTTTTCGATGATCCCAAGATGCTGATCGAAGCAACGAAGCGAGTCCGCGATGCGCGGTACCAACATTTCGATGCTTTTACTCCGTATCCGGTACACGGCTTAGAGGCGGCTCAAGGCCTCAAGCGCTCTCCTCTTCCTTTTGTGACCTTTGGAGCTGGATTGACGGGCTTCTGCTTGGCTTTCTTGCTGCAATATTGGACGTCTGCGGTGGATTGGCCGATCATCGTGGGTGGTAAGCCTTACAACTCATGGCCAGCGTTCGTGCCGATCATATTCGAGTTGACCGTGCTCTTCGCCGGCTTGTCGACAGTTGGAGCAATGTTTCTTTTGAATGGGCTACCTAACTCTCGTCGCAAGATTTTCGATCCAAGCATCACGCGCGACCGGTTCGCCATTGTGATTGAAGCGCCCACTCCAGTTGACGAAGAAGAAGAGGCGTCTCCAAGTCTAGCTCAATACAAGGCCTTCTCGGAGTCTGAGGCGGCTGAGTTTCTACGTAAGGTGGGCGCCAAAGACGTCCGGAGCGTGCGCTCCGAAGGGTGGTTCTAGCCATGAGACCGAAACACGTTTTAGTGGTGATCGCGGCCGCGACGATGTTGGCTTCTTGCCAGCATGAGCTGCCCAATACCATTTATATGCCGGACATGGTTTATAGCCCCGCTCTTAAAGCACAGCAGCCAGGTGCGATGCGGTTACCGGTGAAGGGCACCGTGCCGCGTGAGTTCTCTCCTTATCCGTATGCACAGAAAGATGTTGCGTCGGCAGGACGAGAGCTCAAGAATCCACTTCAGCCGACTCGTGAGATGTTGGCTCGCGGCAAGGTCATGTTCAATACCTATTGCATGGTTTGTCACGGGCCCAATGGGGAAGGGGATGGCACTATTGTTCCTAAGTTCCCTAGGCCGCCTTCGCTTCAGTCGGATAAGATCCGTAACTATCCCGACGGCAGCATCTATCACGTGATCAGCACGGGGCAGGCAAATATGCCAAGTTACGCATCTCAGGTTTCAACTGGAGATCGTTGGGCGATCGTTCATTACATTCGGGCGCTCCAGCGCTCGAAGCGCCCGACCGCAGAAGACTTAAAGTTCGCCGAACAGCAGTAGTTATAGCCGAGGAATCCAAAAATGGCCCACGAAGCTTCTCATCCTAGCATCCGTAATCCTGGCCCCTTCGAGGTTTCTTCGGGCGCCAAGACCGCGTTCTTAGTTCTGGCCGCTGTTGGTGTTGCGGCATTTGCGTTTGGTCTCACCTCTGATCCTAAAAGAGCCTGGGCTTCGCTGATACACAATCACTTCTACTTTATGAGTCTTGCGCTTGGCGGGGTTTTCTTCGCAGCGATTCAGTGGCTGACCGGCGCGATGTGGAGCGCCCCGGTTCGTCGCATCAGCGAGTCGTTTACTTCTTATCTCCCGTTTGCGCTGGTTACTTTTATCGTCGTGCTGTTGGGACTCAAGCACATCTATGTTTGGACAGACGAAGCTCGCGTCAAAGCCGATATTGTTCTGTCTGGTAAAGCCAGCTACCTGAGTATTGGATTTTTTTCGATCCGTAATATCTTAGCGCTGCTTCTGTGGATTTTTTTCGCGCGTCAGTTGGTGAACAACTCTATCGCTCAAGACGCAAAGGGCGATTACTCCTACACGCTTAAGAATAAAGTTCTAGCTCCGATTTTCTTGGTCGTTTTCGCGCTGACCTTCACGATGGCCTCGTTCGATCAGATCATGTCGCTCGATCCGACCTGGTTTAGCACAATGTTTGGAATTTACTGTTTTGCGGGCCTCTTCTACGCGAATCTGGCATCCACCTGCTTGCTTACTCTTTATCTTAAGTCCAAGGGCAAGTTGGAAGGGATCGTTAATGACAATCACCTTCACGACTTGGGCAAGTTCATGTTCGCCTTCACGGTGTTCTGGGCTTACATTGGCTTCTGCCAATTCATGTTGATTTGGTATGCCAACATGCCTGAAGAAACTGGTTATTTTATCCATCGTTTCTCGGATGGTTGGTTTCCTGTTTCCGTGTTCTTGCTCGTGGGCAAGTTCATGACTCCGTTTTTCTTGCTCCTGCCGCGTGATTCTAAGCGCAACCCAAAGGTGCTCAAGGTCGTGGGTTGCTTTATGCTCGTCGCTCAATGGATCGATATTCTCTGGCTCGTGCAGCCTGAGTTTTTCAAAGAAGGTCCACGCATCGGCATTGTCGAAATCGGTATGACTTTAGGATTTGCGGGAGTGTTTTTATTCTTCGTTTCCCGCTTCCTGAGTAAGAATAATGTCGTTGCCATCGGCGATCCGCGTTTGGCGGAGTCTGTGTTTCATCATCATCAGTAAGTTCAGGTGATCTTTTTTTTGTTGGCAGCCTCCTCTTTTGCCGTGGCCGGTGAGCCGGTTCGGTTGAGTCCTCAGTCTTTGGCTGCTCCTGTGCAACCGACTGTTCAAGGCGCTGGTGAGTTTCTTAGCGCCAAGAAGCCGCCAAAGATCCCGCCTGCCCAGAAAAAAGGCATAGGGATTCAGTTTGTTGATGGCTGCACGGACGGGAACGGTCGCGTTCTAGGCCAAAAGGACTTTGGCTATGACGAGTGTTTGCGAGGTCCCCGCAGTCCGGGGCCTGAGCCGCTGAAGGGGATGGGCCAACAGCCAGGTTTAGGTGTGGGGTCGGAGTAGGCAAGGCTCGGAAGTAAAGAGAAGCTGAACTGGGCCCCTGAGTAGTTGCAGAAAGTGGGGCAAACCTTGCTTTTGGGGACTCGGAACCGCCTCAGTTCTTCACCCAAGGCAGATAGACGCTCCATAAGTCTGCCGCGGCGGCTGCGATGTAAAAGATGAGGCTAAAATTTACCCATAAAAAGAATCTTAACCAGGCAGGTCCGCTTGAAATGTCTTGTTTGGTGCTACTGAGAGCAAAATGTCGGAGCTCCCAAAGTACTTTTGCGCTCACTCCCAGTGCGATGCTCAAATAGACCGCCCCGGTTTTGAGAAAAAGAGGGGCGATGAGGGCGAGGCCCACGTAGGCTAGGCACCATACGACAATTTGGGTGACCGTAATCGACGAGCCTTTTGAAACGGGCAAGGTGGGGATGCCGCCCATGCGGTAATCCTTCTCAAATCGGAGCGCCAAGACCCAGAAATGCGGCATTTGCCAAAAGAAAAGAATGAAGAAGAGATAGAATCCAGCAGGGCTCGCCCAATGGTGGTCAGCTGCGGCGTGACCCATGAGGATAGGCAGGGCTCCTGGTACCGCTCCGGGTACAGCCGCGTAGGCCCAGTGGCGTTTCCACCAAAGGGTGTAGAGCACATTGTACGAAATCACTGCAGATATCCCAAGTGCGAGCACCTGCCAGCTCAAACTGGCCAACAAAAGCGCGCCTGCCGCAAGCGTAACACCTACAAAAGCCAGTACCTCGTTCTCGCTCATGCGCCCGCTGGGCAGGGGTCTTCGCGCAGTGCGTGGCATCTGCGCATCGATGTGTCGCTCTTGGTACTGATTGAGCGCAGAAGATCCGGATGCCAAAAACAGCACACCCATTAATGTTCTGACAAGTTGCGAAATCGATAGAGGCTCCTCAAACGGCTGTCCGATCAGATAGCCGCCGAGAACGCTGATCAAAACCAGCGCGACGATTCCCGATTTAGAAAGCTCGCGGTAACTCTCAATTGCTTGAGCAAGTGAGCGAAGAGGAGGAGAATCATTTAGACTGAAAGTAAATTTTGCGAGTGACAAGCTGATGCCGTGATACCTTATTCTTGACTTTGAAGCCTCCTCAAATTTATTACTAGAGAACAACCGGCATCTTATAAGTTATCGCAACGGGAGCCATCTAGACGCCTCATGCAGTTTTTTAAGCTTTGGGTTTGCCTATGGGCAGCCCTCACTCTCCAGGCAGCCGCCACTGAAGTCCCTTCCGAACTCAAGGATGTCGGTATCACCGAACATTCTGGGGCTTCTGTTTTGGCGCAGAATCCCGTGTACCGCGATGAGAGCGGAGCGACGGTTCATCTGTCTCAGTACTTTCAAAAAGGTAAGCCGGTCGTCATTGTTTTGGCTTATTACGAGTGCCCGAACCTATGTACTTTTGTGCTCAATGGGCTAACCACCACTCTGAAGAGACTTCACAAGCAATTTGGTTGGGCACCTGGCAAAGAGTTTGAAATAGTTACAGTCAGCATCGATCCCCGCGAAACGCCTGAGCTCGCAACCCAGAAAAAGAACGCCTACTTGGCCAATCTGGGGATTCCTTCGGTCGCTGCTGGATGGCACTTCTTGACAGGTACGGAAGCCGAGATTCATAAGCTTTCGAACGCTGTCGGCTTTAATTTCAAATTCGATAAAGCAGACAAACAGTACGCCCACTCGGCTGCAATTTTTGCAATCACCCCGGATGGTCGCGTTTCTCGTTATCTGTATGGCATCGAGTATGATGCCAAGGATTTGAAGCTTGCATTGTTAGAGGCCTCTAACGGCAAGATCGGAACCGTTGTAGATCGTTTCCTTTTGTTTTGTTACCGATATGATCCCAAGACTCGTAAGTACTCAGTGGCTCTAACGCAGGTAATGCGTGCGGGCGGTGCGGGCACGGTCGTAGTTTTCGGGGGGTATCTGGCAGTCTTCTGGCGCAGACAGCGTCGCATTTCTTTCCTCGAGGAGTCAAAAAATGTTTAGCCTTGCCAGAACTTTACCTCTTCAGGGTACCGACGTAGCGGTACAGTGGGATACTCTCTATCTTTTTCTAGTTTGGCTGAGTGTGCTCATGTTCGTCGGTGTCGTCGGCGCAATGATCTACTTCGTATTCAAATACAGAGATCGCCCCGGCATCAAGACTCGCTATGTGACGGGCAATCACCTACTCGAAGGGGTCTGGATCGCGATCCCCACTCTTCTTTTGTTGATCATTTTTGGTTGGGGATATTCAGTTTATAACGCAATGACCCAGGCTCCAACGGATGCCTACGAAGTCCGAGTCGTTGGCAAGAAGTGGTCTTGGCAGTTTCAATACGATACGGGTCAGAGCACGACGGGTGAGCTCTTTGTTCCACTCAATAAACCCGTGAAGCTCATCATGACTTCTGAAGATGTGCTTCACAGCTTTTTCGTTCCTAACTTTCGTGTGAAACAGGACGTAGTTCCTGGAATGTACACAAGCATTTGGTTCGAAGCCAAAGTGCCAGGCAAGCATCAAGTGTTTTGTGCTGAGTATTGCGGCACAAGTCATTCTGGAATGTTGGCTAAAGTCTACGTGCTGGATGACAAGCAGTGGAAGGATTGGCTAGCCGGCAAAAAAGTCGGCCCGATCCCCGATGCAGGTCAAGAGCTCACGGCAAAGGACCACGAAGAGTGGGAAAAGAAGCAAGGCACTACTGTCACTCGGACATTGGCCGAGCAGGGGCGTGAGCATTTTACCACCAAAGGATGTGTATCCTGCCACACGACAGATGGCGCGTCTAAGATCGGCCCTTCTCTTAAAGGGCTTTGGGGTACGAAGGTTAATCTAGCGGACGGTCGGCAGGTCGTAGCGGACGAAAATTATGTGCGTGAATCTTTGGATAACCCACAGGCCAAGCTCGTGAAGGGCTATCAGGGCCTCATGCCGACCTTTAAAGGCGTGCTGAAGGAATCTGAAGTGAACGCCATCTTGGCTTACGTAAAGACTTTGAGGTGATGTAATGGCCCACAGCGCAAGTGCAGCTCACGGTGACAACTATCTAAACCACTCCCACGGGCTTATGTCGTGGCTGAAAACGCTCGATCACAAGCGCATTGGTTTGATGTATTTGGCTTCTATTATTCTGTTCTTTCTGGTGGGAGGTATTTTCGCGCTCCTCATCCGGTTGGAGCTCTTCTTTCCAGGACAGACTCTCATGGATGCTAACACCTATAACAAGGTGTTTACCTACCATGGTGCAATCATGGTTTTCTTGGTGATTATCCCTGCGATCCCTGCCGCGATTGGGAACTTCATTCTTCCCATTATGCTTGGCGCGAAGGACGTCGCATTTCCTAGGCTCAACCTCGCTTCTTATTACATTTATCTTTTAGGAGCGTTTTTCGCAGTCTTTGCCTTGTTCTTTAGAGGGGCAGACACGGGCTGGACCTTCTATACTCCTTACTCGATTCAAACGAGTACGACGGTGATTTTGGTTCTTTTTGGTGCCTTCATTGCAGGCTTTTCGTCGATTCTGACGGGATTGAATTTCATCATCACGATTCATAAGCTAAGAGCTCCTGGTCTTTCTTGGTCACGATTGCCACTCTTTCTCTGGGCTCTCTATGCGACGAGCATCATCCAGGTTTTGGCGACCCCAGTTCTTGCGATTACCCTGCTCCTCCTCATCATGGAGCGCGTGACCCGGATCGGGATTTTTGATGCGAGCTTGGGTGGAGACCCCGTGCTCTTTCAGCATTTCTTTTGGTTCTATTCACATCCGGCCGTTTACATCATGATCTTGCCCGCGATGGGCGTGATCTCCGAGGTCATTCCTGTTTTCTCGCGCAAGCCGATCTTTGGCTACAAAGCCATCGCGTACTCCTCGTTCGGGATCGCTTTGATCGCCTTCATCGTCTGGGGACATCACCTCTTTGTGAGTGGCCAGTCAGAGTTGGCTAACTTCGTTTTCTCATTGCTCACGATGTTCGTGGCTGTCCCGACGGGAGTGAAGACCTTTAGCTGGGTGGCTACGATGTATCGAGGCGCGATTCGCTTTGAAGCGCCGATGTTATATGCGCTCGGTTTTCTGGAGCTCTTCACCATTGGGGGCCTTACTGGCGTTTTCTTGGCGACGCTCGCGGTTGACGTGCATTTGACGGATACTTACTTCGTCATCGCGCACTTCCACTACGTCATGGTGGGCGGCACTCTCATGGGTTTCATGGCCGCGATTCACTATTGGTTCCCCAAGGCGACGGGGCGAATGTATTCGGAAGCTGCCGCTAAGATCTCTTATTGGCTCATCATCATTGGCTTTAACGTAACGTTTTTTCCTCAGTTCATCTTGGGCTCGCAGGGTATGCCTCGCCGTTATTGGGACTACCTCCCTGAGTTTACGATGCTCAATCAGGTTTCGACCGTGGGCTCTTGGTTCATCGCTGTAGGGTTTATTTACGCCGCCGTTTATCTGATTCAGGGAGCACGCAGTGGCGTGAAGGCTTCGGCTAATCCTTGGAATGGGGCTACGCTCGAGTGGCAAACGCCTTCACCGCCTCCCCATGAGAACTTTACTGAGACACCGACTGTTACGACTTGGCCTTACGAGTACCGTCCACAAGGCGTGGTTCCGCAGGGCAGCGCCACAGTGTTGCGGTCCTAACTGATTTCATGATCGGGAGATAAAACAATGTCCGATGCAGGTGCGCAGGTAGCAGGTCAGGAATTCAAAGTTCATCACCACGCCCATCACTTCGCCAATGCGGACGAAGAGTTTGAAGCATCCAAGCAAGGGATGTGGGTTTTCATGGTCACCGAAGTGCTCATGTTCGGTGGGCTTTTTGTCGCTTACGGGATTTTCCGGGGTCTTTATCCGGACATGTTCCAAGAGGCACATAAGCAGTTGGACGTCACCATGGGGGCAGTCAATACCGTGGTTCTGATTTTGAGCTCGATCTCGATGGCCTACTCTGTGAGCGCTACTCAGCGAGGCAAAAAAGATCAGGCTATTCTCGCGCTCGTGATTACCTTTTTGTTTGCAGGGGCCTTCTTGGTGATCAAGTACTTCGAGTACTCGCATAAGTTTCATCATGGACTGCTGCCCGGGGCTTATTTTACGAGCCCCGATGTTCATCACCCAAAGGCGGCACTCTTTTTCTCGATTTACTTCATGATGACCGGCTTGCACGGGATCCATATCTTGATTGGTATGGGTTTGATTGCTTGGCTGATCAAGCGGACCGCAAGTCGCGAGTTCAGTCCCCAGTTTTATACGCCTGTCGAGCTAGTGGGCTTTTATTGGCACTTTGTCGACTTGGTTTGGATCTATCTCTTTCCACTCCTCTATTTGGTGGGCTAAACGATGGCAAATTCAGGGCACGACAATTCTGATCATAAGCACGGTGGTACGCATCACCACATCCTGCCTAACAAAGTACTGTTTGGGGTTGGAGGTGCGCTTCTCATACTAACGGTCGTCACCGTTGCGATCGCTCATGTGGACCTGGGCCGACTCAATTTTGTGATAGCGGTCGCTGTGGCTAGCGTGAAGGCGCTGCTCGTAGCGTTGATCTTCATGAATCTTTGGTACGATAAGAAGGAAAACGGAGTCATTTTTGCGACTTCGTTTTTGTTCTTAGCGATTTTCATTTGCTTTACAGCCACGGACATTTTCTTCCGTGGCGATGTCTATGTGAAGGGGCCGTTGATGGCGCCCTCTACCAAGTCCAAACTCAAAAATCCTTGGATCTCGACGCCTGAGTTAGTCGCTCAGGGCAAGAAACAGTACGAGATGAACTGTGCGAGCTGTCACGGAGTTGAGGGCAAAGGCAATGGTCCAGCGGCTGCTGGGTTTAATCCTCCCCCTCGCAATTTCTCGCAGCTCGAAGGTTGGAAAAACGGCCGTAAAGTCAGCATGGTCTTTAAGACTCTCAAAGAAGGTCTTCCGGGCACGCAGATGGCTTCATTTGGCACGTTGCCCGTCGACGATCGCTGGGCAATGGTACACTACGTAGTTTCGCTCAGCTCGACTCCACCCGAAGCGGATACCCCAGCTGACTTTGCAAAGGCTGGCGTGAATACTTTAGACGGTGGCGGCGAAGTTGTTGAGAAGTCGATCTCTGTGGACCTTGCTGTCGAGCGTATTGCTCAAGCAGACACTGGAGTGGAGACTCATCTTTTTAGCGGCAATGACCATCGTGAAAACACAGTGCCAGGCTCTGGCGCTTCTGTTTATCAAGCCCGTTGCGTGCAATGTCACGGAGAAGAGGGGCAAGGGGGCATTAAGGTGCAGAGTATGAGTGGCTTTCCCGCCGCTTACGTGACAACGCGTCCATTTAGCGCTCAAGTCGTTAGCTCGGCTGAGTTTAAAAGGATCGTGGCTCAAGGCCTAACAGGGTCTTTGATGCCAGGTAACGGACAGCTCAGTGGAGCTGAGATGAGTGAGCTTCAGCAGTACGTAAGAAACTTGCGGGGCACACGCTAGGTCGGTCTGTTGGCTAGTACAAAATCTGCATCATCCATCATAAGGATCGTGAGGTCTTTATGGCGATGAGTCCTTTTACCGATTACACCGCAGCAGTGGTTGTTTATGTGCTGCTCGTTGGATTTCTTGTCTCTATTCTTTTGGTAGGCGGAATTTTGATTCTTAATCTTGGACTGATGTCCAAACGCGACCGAGATCGAGTCGGGGGTAGAACCCCTAGCGATGTTGGCCTCCTGAAGCAAAATGTCTGGCCTGAAGAGGCTGAGCGTGCCACGCAACTGCCAGCCGAAGATGACGAGGGCTGGGGCAAAGAACGCAAAGCGTCTTGAGCGGACTACTCTTCAGAAATGGATTTTCCGGACTCTTCAATTCGCTCGTAAGTCTGCATGGAGTAACTGCATTGCTTAGCTTCTGGGAGACCGGTGGAGCAGGCTTTTAAAAGCGTCCTTTGATCTTTAGCTAGGGTGAGGCTGCATTGAGTTCGTTCGGCGGCTGGATTGTTCTCAGAGTTGAGAAGGTAGAATGAAGCCTCCTCTTTCTTGCTTGCGTAGGTCGAGTTCTATATTTCGGTCATTCATCCCAATTAATTGTCCCCGCAGGCCATGGTGAGACTCATTTTTGCCTCGTTCAGCTCCCACATAGAGACTGGCGTTGATGAGCGCCAGGTGCACCGCCGCGCTCGGAAAGTTTCCTGTCGTCTCGCCCGTGTTGAGGTCGACTTGCTCTCCAAATAGACCCAGCGGGGTAGCGTAACTGCAGAGTTCTGCGAGACGAGAGCTGGCTTCCTCGATGTGTCCCGAGAGTGCGAGGCAAGATACGAGTAGGAAACTCGAAAGCAGGTGAGCGCCATCGCTACCGGGCAGTCCGTCTGGGGATCGATAGCGATGGAGAATCGCGCCTTCAGAAAGTCCTTCGCGAAGCGCCGTGAAGGTGCTCATCACGCGCGGATCGTCAAATGGCAAGAAACCATACATGGGGATGACCATCGCGGAGGCGTCGAGATCACGGCCCCCAAATTCACGAACGAAGCAGCGTGCCTCGGCGTCGTAGCCTTGGCTGCAAATGGTTTGATGCAGGATTCGCATCTCGTTTGCCCAGGGAGATGAGGCAGGTATCCCCATGGCTTGGGCGAGCCAGCTTGCGCGGTCGAGTGCTACCCAGCACATGACTTTGGAGGCGACGTAGTGCTCGCTTCTCAGCCTGGTCTCCCAAGGCCCGTGGTCGGGTCTACGCCAGGCATGGCAGACGTAGTCGGCAATTTCTTCGAGGCGTTGCCAAAGACCTTCGGGGAGCTCCCCAAACATGCGGTACACTTCGACCGCAGCGATCATGATGTGGCCATAAACATCGAGTTGAAATTGTTGTGACGATTGATTGCCCACTCGCACAGGGCGTCCTCCCTGGTGACCGCCTAGAAATGGGAGCTCGTGTTCTGACAGATCTTTACCGCCATCGAGTGAGTAGACGGGTTGTAATCCTTCTGCTCCGTCGCGAGCTATGATGTCGCTGAGCCAGCGAAAGAATGAAAGCGATTCTTCGCGGCATCCCAAGTGCGCGAGGGCTTGAATCGCCATCGCACCGTCGCGAACCCATGCGTATCGATAGTCCCACGTGCGACTTGATCCCGGCACGCCCGGCATAGAGGTAGTGGCTGCCTCTGCGATGGCGCCCGAGTGGGCATTGCACAGGAGCTTGAGCACGAGCGAGGATCGAACAACGGTGTCATGCCAAGGGCCCGAAGACGCGCAGCCCCCCTCGGGACACCGGTGTGTCCATCCACGCCAGTGCTCGATCGATTGAGAGGGAGAGAGGGGAATGTCCGTTGGCTGAAGAGAAGGAAGGTGGGCGATGCGTCCCCACGACCAGATCCACTGCGCTTTTTGGCCCTCTTCGAGTGTGAAGCGAGCTTCTGCCAGGGCACCATCTGGCGCGATCTCCAGCGGGATGCTCGATCCCAACTGAGCCAGATCTAGTGTCTTTGAGGGACCTCGAAACAAGACGCCGCCGCGATGGGTTTCTCCTAAAGCGGCTTTCGCTCCATAATCGAAGCGAGGAGCGCAGATCATGAGCCAAGGAATCTTGCCGTCAATGACCTCGAGCAGCCTAAAGATGACGGGCTGTTGCCGTAAATCGGGTTCCATGGGCATCCAATCCGTGAGAACCGCGCGTCCGTGGGGAGTTTCGAAAACGGTCTCCAGTATATGCGTGCGCTGGAGATACCTTTGTTCTGACCTAAAATCGCCTTGGGGCACGATCTGGAACTTACCTCCTTGAGTGGCGTCAAGAACGGAAGCGAAGTGGCTAGGAGAGTCCAGGTAAGGGAAGCAACACCAATCGATCGAACCCAGTCGACTGACAAGTGCGACGGAGGCCTCGTTTCCGATCAATCCATAATCGGCTAGAAGAAGGTGGCTCACTCTTAGGCCGCTCTCCTGATGGAGGGTTTGCCAGTGAGGTTGCTTGGCTTTTGCATCCCGATTCCATGCTGATAGACAAGTTTGCCGCCGAGGTAACCCGAAACGCCAAACACGCCAACGCCGATCGCAGTGAGTAGGGTTTCGCCCTCGGTGATGATGGACGGCGCACCTAAGGTACCGAAGAGCAATAGATAGTAAGACATTGCTGCGAAGAGATGAGTGGGATTGAACCAGTAGATGACGTCACTCGCCAGACTCATGGGCCAAAGCGCAACAGGAAGGTGAACGAAAAGGGAGTGGAGCGGGTGTCTGATGAACTTTCCTTGAAGGATAAAGAGGAGTCGATTGGCTGTTTTACGCTGATTCATTTTCTGGCCCTCTGCTGAGCTGTCAGCAAGTGTGAGGCCAGGTCCGCGCTAGCGACTTTGGATCGGAGGAGTGCGATGAAGGTAAGCAACAATGAAAGCGACGCAAGCGCCCACGAGCGCGCCCACCGCGACATCGGTTGGAAAATGCCGACCCGCTAATACTCGAAACATACCGGTAAAAGAAACCATCACGTATGCGCTAGCTGAAGCCGCGCCCAATACCCAGCCATTGGCACCCCGGCCCATCAACGTCAGAAGCAAGCACACCATGGCAGCTGCGGAGAAGCTGGTATGACCAGAGTAAAACGAGGTGTAGTTAGAAAAATCGCGAGCACGCACTGGGTCAACATAAGCAAATGGTCTGGCGCGCTGTGAAATCAAGTGACTCGTCTCGGTCAAAAGTCCATTCCATGATGCGGTTTGCGCGAAGATGGCTAAGTCAACTCCAGTTGCGACGAGAGCGCCCATGGGTGTAACGCGACCCGTGATTGCAAGACCTGCATTCCAAAGTGGGGGTATGGATAAGGCTAAAACTCCCGACATTCCCTGAGTAAAAAAAGAGAGTGCGTCTGCGCCTCGAACTTCGAGCCCCATAGCGGGACGGTCAACCGGCCAAAGACTCGACTCCGTGCATCGATCGGGGTGTTCGGCGCAATGGGGAGTGATGATAGGACCTCGCGCATACACCGCCAGCAGCCAAAAAAGTGCAGGCAAAAGCGTCAACGGCAAATCGCGCATGCGCAGAGTAGGCGGGATTTGGAACTTCATTTCTGAATCCTACCACGCTAGAACAACCATACAAAAGGAGCATCGGATGTCGAATATTCTCAAAGTAGGCGGTCTCGCCCCGGATTTTAAAGCCCCAGCCTATATCGCTGGTCAGGAAAAAGAGAAGGAAACCAGCCTCAAGGATTTCCAAGGTAAGTGGGTTTGCTTGTTCTTCTACCCACTTGATTTTACCTTTGTTTGCCCAACGGAAATTCGTTCGTTTGCGGCTCACGAAAACCAATTCAAAGAACTTGGCTGCCAAATCATTAGCTGCAGCACTGACAGCTACTATTCGCATAAGGCATGGTACGAGCGCGACCTAAAGGATGTGAAGTTTCCGATTCTAGCGGATACGGCCCACACCATTTCGCGCGACTATGGTGTTCTGATCGAAGACAAGGGGATCGCTCTTCGCGGTACTTTCTTGATTGACCCAAAAGGCACGCTTCAGTGGATGAGCGTCAATGCTCTCGGTACGGGGCGTTCTGTCGAAGAAGTGCTTCGCACGTTGCAAGCGCTCAAGACCGGCTCCCTCTGCCCTGCTGAGTGGAAGCCAGGCCAAGCGACTTTGAAGTAAATTTGATTTTTAGAGTCTTGAAATCGGCAACGCCCGCACGGCTTTTGAGCTGCGCGGGCGTTGCTATTTATAGATCGAATTACTTTTGTCCGACATTAGTCCGACTGTTTTAATTTGTATTAAAGCTGAAAATCCCTACGAAATTCTCACAAATGGGAAGTGGATCACTTCAGTGTAGTTGATTGTTTTTATTTTATGAGCAGTTCGTTTCAATGGCGTTGACTCTGAATAGCAGTCACCCGTATAGGTCCCGCACTTCATGTTTTCGCACTGCGTTAATTTTGATTTGTGAGGGGCCTGCATGTGGAAGGGTAAGTTCATCATCGGAGCGAGTTTGGGTTTGGCAGCGCTGCAGAGCTCAGCAAGCTGTGCTGAGCCTGTGCGCTACTTTGCTCATCCGCAGCATGCGTTCAGCACCGTTGAAGAGGGGCGCGGAGTTTTTCTCCTCACTGAAGCGTTACATCTTATCGCGCTTGTATACGACTCGACGGCAAAACCCTATCGCGCTGAGATTGTGGCGCGGCTCATTGGTGATCCTGCCATTCGTGAAGTATTGGGTGCGACTTATGGAGAAGCTCCCGATTCAAAGCGATTGTCCAAACGACTTCTTATGGGTGCGATTCAGACTTGGTTAGAATCCTATCCAATCGACAATGCAAAGATTGGTGCGTATGCGATCCGCTCTTGGACGGCTTCGTATACACGAGTCCTCGCTCATTCTTTGATTCGGCTGGCTTATGAATTGGCAGGATTTTCGGCTCCAACGGAGCCGAGGCAGATCATCGAAGAGTCCGTCTCTGGGGTGACCGCTATCGATGGCGGCGATTTGGTGCGGCAGCTTCGCAGCACTTTGGCGAGCGCCTGCTCGATGCAAGCCGATGAGAGTGATGAAGATCCCAAAATGCCCATGGCTTATCGATGGGGACGAGTCGCTTGGCGGTATGTTCCAGGGGCTCGGAGCGCGACTGAATATTTCTTAGGTGATGGCAAAACCTGTGAGTCCTTGGCCCAAGATCTAATGGACATTGTGGATCCCAAAGAGTCGCCGCTGCGCTCGTTAAGTCAAAAGTATGGCCAGCTTGAGGGCACGAGCAAGTATTTGGCGCGAATTGTACTAGAAAATGGGTTTGAGTCTTCGCAGCTTCTCCTTCAGCTTCACTCTTTGTCTCGGTTAGATCGATTGGACTCCCGACTCGATGAAGCGTCTGCAGTCAAAGCGGCTCTAGATAAAGATGTGCCCGCGCTAGATCTCGTGCGGCTTTTGGCGATGGCCACCCACAATCATGGGCTTGAGTATTTTATCGAGAAGGTGGCATTGCTCATCACCCCTTCTCCCGAGCAATCCGTAGCTTACGCGCGCAAAGCTCTTTCTGATCTCAACCATTTTTACGGCCTCCTAGCCCAGCATCGCCGCGAGCGAAAAGACTTAGGGGTTGCCGATAGTCTCGTTCAGGCTGCGCGTCCCTATCACTATTGGGGTGGAGCTTTGGTGGCCTGCGAGCTTGCGATCCGTGGCTATCATCCTTGGGCCGCCAAAGTGATCAGCACCCAGCTCGGAAAAATTTATGAGAGCAGCACAGGATCTGCCCAAGAGCTACAGTCGCCTGAAGGGCTGGCAGCCAAAGCAGAAGACGTCGCTCTTCATAATGAGGGTGCCCAAACATGGGGCTCTCAGTGTTCCCTAAACCCCTAAAAACCCTATTGGAGATTGAAAATGAAATCTGCACTCTTGGCTCTAGTTCTGACCGTGTTCTCTGCAACCGCTTTTGCTGATGAGGTTGATACCAGCGAGCAAGCTCTGACCGAGACTTGTGGGATCGCGCTAAGAAAGCTCACGGACAACGGCGGCGGCTTCTGCGGAGGAGGTGACACCTTGGCTATCGACTACTTCTTTGATGCTTATGCCGGTAAGCGGTACAACATCAAAGTGCAAATCGTTGGCAACGGAGACAGAACCGAACTGACTCAGTCCTTCGAAACGGGCACGATCGATTTTGATGGCACCTACGATCAGCAGGATGTCGTATTGTCGGATTGGCACGGCACCACTGGTGTTTACCGCGCTTTCTTGACTGTATCGAATGCGGCAACTGGCGCTCCTGTTTGCACCGGTGACAGCAGCTTCACCTGGTAAGCTCGCAGTCTCCCGATTAAGCCAAAAATACTTTCGCCCGGCGGGTTCACGGACGTGAGCGCTCGTCGGGCGAAGCTATTTGAGCCTCTCCGCCATCTCCCGACCTGCTGCAAGCGCCGAGATCCGCGCTACGGCGCCATACACGAGCTCCAGCAGCGGTTCCTTGCCTGCATCCTCATCGAGCTCGGCATCTGGGTTCAATGCCCTCAGGTCCGACATGCAGAGCTTTCTAAAGACCATGCCCTGCGAATTCAAGTTCTCTTCTTCGCCCTTTTCGGTGTTCGTGCGCAAAAACCCACCGATCAGCTCGCCGCCAAAAAGGTAGATCACAGGCTCAGCCGCCAAGCGGTCCACAAGCGTCGTCGTAGGCACGCCCTCTTGCACGGCCACGCTCTCGATGGCCGCGCGGTTCTTGCCCACGCTCATCTTGTTCTTGGCTCGTCGATTCATCGTTCGCAGCTCATCGGCAGAGTGTGCGACCATGATGCCCATGCCGTAGGTGCCTGAGTTGTTCTTCACAAAGACAAAGGGCTCGCGTTTGACTCCATGTCGAGCATAGGCTTCGCGTGTCCGCGTAAGTATTCGGTCCACGGACTCGGCCACGCGCTCGACACCTTCATCTTCGTTAAAATTCACGGGAGCGACTTCTTCCGTTTCGATGCTCAGGACCCAAGGGTCGACACCGATGATCTGCGCAAACTCGGCCGCTAGCGCATTGTAGTGCTTAAAGTGATCGCTCTTTTTTCGTGAATGCCAGCCCATGCGGTGGCTGGGGAGGACCGGTTGCTTCACTCCATCCAAGATCTCAGGATGCCCGCCAGAAAAGTCGTTGTTGAGCAAGACCAGGTCCGGCACGAACCCGCCAGCAGAGATGACTCCGTCTTTGACTTGAATCGGATGGGCGATCAGATCCTTGCCCGTTTCGGACTTGAGCTCGATGGGGTCGCCCAGCTCGGGTGCGCCGGGAGCTTGGTACCACCCAAGCGCGACCTCAAAGCCTGCGTTTCGAATGATCTGAGTTAGATAGTAAATATTCTCAATATAATAAAGATTCTGGGTGTGCGCTTCCGGGATAACCAGGATCTTCTGCGCAGTTTCGATGCCAAGGCGAGAGCAAAGTCCTTCGATTTGCGCTCTAAGCACCGGAGGAGCGTTTCGCTGGTCTTCAGGACAGATATTATTGAAGCCCGCGGGGTAGAGATTGCTATCGACGGGCACGATCTTGTGGCCAGAGTCTCTCAGGTCAATCGAAGTATAAAAGGGAGGCGGAGCGGCCTTGGTTTGAGCCATGTACCATTCCCAAATCTGTCTGCGGTTCTTTTGGATTCCGTCTGCGATCAGTTTCTTCGTTTTGGATTGAGGTAGTGTCATGGAGCGCCGCCCGAAATCTCTCCATTCGAGAGTGCGAGCAACTCTGTGCTCAGTTCAGTGAGGAGCGGAGCTGTCGAGGTCGGAAGACTTTCTTTCCATCCCTGTGTGAGGTCATATCCCTGTTTCAGCTTTGCTCGGCAGTCTTGCTCCAGCACGACACTCATCTCGCGGTTATAGGTCTTCACTTGCTGAGCGGTACGGGTCTTGCGCGTTTTGTCGGGGCCAATCGTGATGGGCGGAGGGGGCGGAGGGTTGGAGCAGGTGTGCGAATAGTTTCGGGCGGCTTGGGTTAGTTCGCTCTGAGCCAGTCGGGCGAGTGCCATATCGCCAGCGGCCAGGGCTTGTCGGTGGATCAACAGGGATTGAAGCAAGCAGGTACCTCGTCGATCAAGTTGGTCACGGATTTGTGACTCGTCAAGGGGGCCGGCGCTAGGAAATTTTGCACAAGCGAGTAGCTTCAGCTTGAGCCCGGCCGCAAATGCTTCGGTCCGCAATGAGGCTGGCATCTGATCTGTCAGCGTTTTCTTTGCTGAATCCAGAGTGCTTTCGGCCCTCATGTCCTGTTTGAGGCCAATTTGGGCCCGGGCCTTGAGAAGCAGGGTCTCGGCAAGGAGCTCGGGCTTATTGTTGACCCACCGGCTTACTTCAATCGCACCGAGAAGGGCCTCGTTGTACTCTCCGAGCGCAAGTCGGGTCCGTATGAGCAACAAGCGGGCTCGGATGGCTTCGGCGCTTGTGCCCTGGTCTTGGATATAATCCTTTAAGTAAGGCTGCGCGTCTTTGGGGCGTCCTTGTTGGAGCAATGCTTTGCCTAGCAGAAGCCGTGACTCGATAAATCCAGGATAGCCCGGATAACGTGCGACCAATCGCTCGAGCGGGACAATGGCTTGGTCGTAGCGGCCCTCGTCCATCGCTTTTTTTCCGTCGACCCAGAGGATTCGCGCTTCTTCATCAGAGGCGGGGCCGGCTGCGGGTCCGGATAGCGAAGGGGTGGGCGAAGCGCTAGGAGTGGCTTGAGGTTTGGACAATCGGGTTTTGCGCACGGCCATAGAAGGCGCGCTGAATGCCAGGACGGCAACCAGGATCGATAGAGTTTTAGCGAGCCTGAGAGTCCAGTGCGAGCGCCACATGAAAGAGATCCTCAACGGAGTGAACATCCCGCGCCAGCTCCGGTAGCTTGGCGCAGAGAGGGACATTTGTTTTTTCAATCGATGCGATGACTTTTTTCTCTCTTTCTTGAAGCGCGTGAATGATCGACAAGGCGTCAGCTCCCTCGCTTGCGGGAGGGGGTGTTTCGCTTGCGAAATATCCCAGAGTTCGATTGAGCGCGACTCCGTCGAAATGAAATCGATGCTCGCGAATATCGCCGATAAAGTGCATGGCTTCGGGTGCGGTATCCGGTGCGGGCACGGTCACCATGATGAAGCCGACCTGGGGCGACTCGAGCAGGTTGGTGATGCGATTGAGGTTGGCTGTGAAGCGGACACGCACTTCAAAAAGCGCCGACGCAAAATCCAAAAGGCTTGTCATGAAGCCTGCACCGGTCAGCTTCTCTAGAATCCCCAGCGCCTTTCTCATCGCGCTGGCGGCGATCTTATTGGCCGGCATGACGAGGTAGCGGACGATTCCGGTATCAAAGAATTGTGCGAGCAGCTTAGGGGCTTGCAAGAAAGCCAGAGTGTTGCGGCTAGGAGGAGTATCGAGGATGATGCAATCAAAGGGTTCGTTCTCATGAAGCGAGATGAGCCGCTCAAGCGCCATATATTCGTTGGTGCCCGAAAACTCCTTGGCGAAAATCTGAAAAATCGGGTTGCGCATGATCTTGTCGGCAACCGCTGGATTGGGCGCAAGCTCGTTGACGAACGCCTCGAAAGTTCTACGCGTGTCCGGAACGATCGCTGCCAAGGTCCCTTCAAATTTTTCGGGCACGTTTTTTCCGGCGGCTCGCGCTTTCTCCCAAGCGGCGCGAACTTGGGGAGTCAGGTCGGTGGGTTTGTCGCCGAGCTCTTTGAGTCCGAGCGAGGTTGCGAGTCGCTTGGCGGGATCGATGGTGATGACGACCGTTTTGCGGCCTGACAGCGCTGCTCTCAAGGCGATGGCAGAACTGAGCGTGGTCTTGCCCACGCCACCCGTCCCGCAAGTGATCAAGATGCGTCGATCTTCTAGGATTTGATCGATGCCCCTCATATCCAGCTCTTTTCCTTGATCAATGCGCTCATGAGGCGCGTGACATGAGCGTTGCTTGCTTCTGCATTCAGTTCGGTCGAGGGCGGCATCATGGGCAGCTCGAGGTATTGAATCTTTTGTTCGTCCCAAAGTCTCAGGTTGTAGGCTTCGAGCGTGGCGCGCTTACGAACATAGTCGAGAGCCGACGTTGCGAGTGGATTCTCCCATTGATGGGGTGGAAGCTCCTCAGGCATGCCATCTGAAGGCATCGCCGGAAAGCGCCTGTTGACCAGCATGGCCGGTGGATTGTTGGGGAATCTTTCGACAAGAAACTGGCGGAGCTCGAGGGACTCGATGAGAGGCATCTCCTCTGGAAGGGAGACCACGAGATGGCCGGTCTGCTTGGGATCTCGAAAGGTCTCCATCATCGCGACCGCATCGTGATAAATAGGGCCGCCGTGAAAGAGGCGCGCGAAGTTCTCCGTGCTCTGAAACATCGCGAGCCCGTATCCAGTCGATGGCATATCGATCACGACGTGTTCGTAGTTTTTGCGCTCGTGCCACACCTTGCCCAAGAGGACAAGCTCGTGGATGCCGGGCGAGGCTTTTGCCAAGTAGCGCATGACTTTGTTTTGAAGAAAGATCTTGGTGAGCCCAGGAAGGCCGATTTTGAGGCCCATGTACTCTTCGAAAGCGGCAGAAGGCTCGCAGTTGAGATGCCAAAGGAGAGGACCGACTTGATTGATCTCTCCCATCGGCCTCGTGGGGTCTTCGAATGTGGCCCAAAGAGTGCGCTTGCCGCGTTCTGAAAAGGTGCGGGCGATCGCTTGCGACACGACCGTTTTGCCGACACCTCCTTTTCCGCCGATGAACAGGAGATTGCGATGCAGAGTCTCGAGAAGGTTCACCTGCGATAGCCCTCGGAGCGGGCAACAGAATGAATCCACTCCACTGCAAAGGGTTGACGCTCGAGCATTGCTCGGTCGCTTGCATCAAGCGGTTGATCTTGATCGATGATCAAAGAGAGCGTGGGTGCTAGCGCGCGACCTTGTTTGAAATCGCTGAGTGACGATTCGCTGGGGACTCTGTTTTTTACGGTCCACTGGGTGCGCAGCGAACCCAGGCGTCGCCACTCTTCAGGCGTGGGGTCAAAGTCGGTGGTTAAGTCGACATCTCTTAGCCGCTTGATATTGAGTAAGTATTGGACATCTTCTTCGTGGGGCAGCAGATCGGCAACTCTCAGGCGAACTGCATGCGGCAAAAGGTTGAAGAGATCCATGTGCGTATAGCTGGGCCAATAGTCAGTGGCAATGAGCAGTGGGATTTGTGCTGGCACAGCAAGGAGTCCATCTTTATCCATAAAGCGCGGGTAGACTCGAGTCGGAAAGCTCAATGAGACTTCTGCATTGAGCTGCTCGAGCCGCTTACCCTCTTCGGGGCCAGGATAGGCAGTGGATACGAGGATTAATCGCGTAAAATGCCCTTCATTGAGCCGACGGATTTCATCATCCGTGGGTAGCCCCGAGCCAATCACAACTAACTCCACGCCGTGAGAAGCGAGCAAGCGCCAGGCTTCGAGGGTATCTTCGCCAGGGTAGCGGCTCACTTCGACCTGGATCCGGTCTGCTCCGCGAAGGCGATCGAGCGCCCGCAGGCTGATAGAGTCGGGATCCAGTCGACCCATTGCTTGAAAAATGTAAGCGCGTGTTCCAGGCAGTGCGGACCACTCGTCGATCTGATCCTCTTGGGGCAAGCCAGAAAAGATGAAGGTCTCATGAATGGGTTGAGCAAGAGCGACGCTTGAGTGAAGCGCCGCGAACAGAACGAGCAGCCTAGTTCCCTGAAGTAACGATGTTTCAGGGGCAAATGCTTGCTGCTTTTTTTCTCTGCGGAGGCAAAAGAGCGAAAAAGGTTGTACACCTTTCGAGCTTCTCCAACAAAGCCAGAGGGAAAAAGCGACCGCAGCTTGCCAGAATGATCCCTCGGCCAGGGGACTAGGTGCCTGCATGTTCACGAGAAGACCATGAATGCTAACGCCTTTCAAATACTACCTTGCATTTATGAACGTGCTTCATGAGAATGATGGTTCAAAAAATTTAAGGAGATACCGCTATGCGTCTTGCTCAACTCTCAGCCACTGTTCTCGCGCCATGTATTGCGGCAGCTTACATTGTTTTTGCCACAGGCTGTGGTCCTAAGGCCTTTACTAAGGGTGACTACGACGACCCAACGCGCGTCGAGCTCTTGGATGACAAGTTCAATGAAGCGGACATGCAGCAAATGGCTGAGACTATCATTAAGGCGATGGTGGCTTGCGGATATGTCGCCAATGCACCTAAACCTCCGATCGTGATTGTTCAGAAAGTACAGAATCGCACCGAAGAGCATATCGACACGGTCTCGATGACCGACAAGATTCGCACCGCGCTAATCAAAACTGGCAAAGTGCGCTTCGTGAACAAAGAAGAGCGCGGCACGTTGGACGAAGAATATGATTACAACGCTGCTGGCAATGTTTCGGGGCACACTCAAAAGAAGCGGGGCGGGCAAGTAGGCGCTGACTACGTGCTGAGTGGCGCGATGGCAACCAATGTTCAGCAAGTCGGCAACGACAAGTTCATCTACTACAAGCTGACGATGAACCTCACCAACATGGAGTCCTCGACGATCGATTGCACGGAAGAGCGCGAGATCCGCAAGAAGTTTCGCAAACGTAGCGTAGGCCTCTAGTCCATGGGGTGGGCTAGACTCACTCTTCAGCGAGGTTGATTTGAAACACCGGCCGTTTGCCGCAGCTTTGCTCCTTGTCGTGGGCGTCGCCGCGGGCTGCACGTCCGCGCGGATGTCGGATCGTGAGACAGATAACCTTTTTCGTGCCGGACAGTATGACGCCGCGGCGGAGCGGTTGAGAAAGGGTGTTGAAGAGCAGGGCGAAAGTGGCCGCGACGCTCTTCTTTACTTGCTCGATCTGGGGCTCACACTCCACTCCGCGGGCAAATATGAGGAGAGCAACAAGGCTTTTCTCAAAGCAGAAAAGATCGCTGAGATCAAAGACTATACGAGTCTTTCGACAGAAGGCGCGACTTTGCTCACCAGTGACAACATCAAGGACTACAAAGGCGAAGACTTCGAGAAGGTCCTGATCAATACCTATCTCGGAATCAACTTCGCGTTGATGGGCGATATCGAGAATGCGTTGGTTGAGGCGCGCAGGGTGAACCAGAAGCTCTATCGGATGGTGAACGAGGGCGAGCGCAAGTACAAGCAGAACGCTTTCGCGCGCTACCTCTCTGCGATCCTTTACGAGTCAGAGGGCAACTGGAACGATGCCTACATCGATTACAAGAAAACTTGGGAGCTTGAGCCCAAGTTTCCTAGTTTAGGTAGAGATCTTTGGCGCTTGGCTAAGCTTACTCAAAACTCAGAGGATATGGAGAAGTGGGACGCCGAGTTTAATCTCACCCCTGAAGACCATCGCGAGACGCTAAAAACCGTTTCGCGCGTCAAACAGCCGGGCCTTGCCGAGATCATCGTGATCTATGAGAACGGCATCTCGCCGATCAAGCGACCGCATCCTAGTTTTTCTCAGGTTCCAAAGTTCTATGCTCGCGCCAATCCTGTGATGGCGGCGCAGGTTTCAGTGAGTGGGCCCACCAACGCGCAGGCGGAGACTGCAATCCTCCATGACATCGAGTGGACTGCGATGCAGAACCTCGAAGAGAAGTTTGGTGGAATCATTGCCAAGAAGATAGCGGGTATCGTGGCTAAGGAGGTGGTCTCCGATCAGATCGGCAAGCACACGGACCCACTGCTGGGACTCGCTGCGAAGGTTTTTTTCTACGTGAGCGATCAGGCCGACTGCAGGTCCTGGAATCTTCTGCCTCATGATCTGCAGATCGCGCGCCTCGCGGTTGCGCCAGGAACCTATCAGGTCAAGGTGAGCCCAGTTGGCGCGGGCAGCTCCTTGCCGGAGAAGACGATTCAGATCGGGGCAGGCAAAAAGGCGTTTGTGAGTTTTAGGTATATGCCTTGAGCGGTTTTCAAGGTCCCTGGATTGCTTTTGCCTATGATCTTCTGCGAATTGAGCCTGCGTTTACCGATAGTAAGAAGTTTTCATGTCGTTGTAGTGCCGCTCTTTGAGCTTGCCGCGGCGACTGCACATCAAGTCGGTGATGTCGATCTGGTAGCTAATCATGACGCCGCCCGAGCCAGTTGGGCCTTCGTCATCGGTGAAGAACTCGGCGTAGCAGTCCGGGAATCCTAAGACATGGCCGAACTCGTGACGAATCGTCCAGCGGACGTTGTACTCGGTCAGGGGTTGATTTGCGTCCATCGTGATTCTGCTGCCGCCCAAACCATTCACGTTGGGAGTGACGCCTGGTTTAAAGACGACATGAGCGGTGGTGTCAGCAGCACCGGGAATAAAGTTGAGTTTCAATGCCCAATCGCCCCAGCGCCATTCGTCTTCGATGTTGCCGACCAAGAATTCCTGGATCAGCTGAGAAGTGGGGGTGGCAAACGGCATGGAGAGAACTTTGGGGTCACGCGCAGTCCATTGGACATCGCTACGTTCCATACCAATTCTAAAATAGCCTTCGTAGAGACGGTGGCTTGCGGCGAAGTACCGTTGGTAGAATGGAGCTGCGCCCTTTGCTGGGGTAATCGAACGATCTAACTCGGTGGCGCATTGGGTGCGGCTCCTACGGGTGTTGAAGCACATCCCGATCAGCGCGCTGCGAATGCGATCTTTAACATCTGAGTTCAAACTTCCATAGGCCTTGAGCTTTTTGTCGAGGTCCGATTCTTTTGAAAGGGCCACATAGCCGCGAACGTCGTTGCGAGCATTGGCACGGTAATAGCCCATGGCGGGTTCCTGAAGTCTCCAGCGAGCTGCAGCCTGGTAGATTCGATCGAGTTTTGCACCCCAAAGAATGTACTCGTCATCTGCCAGAGGGGCATCGACAGGAAGTGGGCTATTCATATCGAGGAGAGGCTTCTTAAAGGAGTTGGGCAAACCGGCGAGAATGTCCTTGTAGTCTGTCTCAATGATCGTCGGATTGGAAAAACGAGGAGACTCGATCGGATACGCTATTTGCGTCGCTTCAGAAGTGAAGGAGATCTGGTGCCCCGCATCCCGGCGTGAGTTGATGAGTGAAAGCCAATCTAAATTGCGTTTGCCGATATCCAAGATGGTGTCGAGTGAGTTGCGCAAATGGGTAGGCGGCTTGGGAAGCTGACTGATGAGATGAGCGTAGTGGACACTGTCGAGCTCGAGCTCGAGCGGAGCCAGCTGAACCGCTGCCCTGGTGGATGCGGGTGCGGTCAGAACGGTAAGCGCGAGAAGGAGAGTTCGAAATGTTTTTTTCATATGAGAAAAAGATATCGCGCTTTGTTGTTTCTGGAAGCACAAACTTCAGGCCGCATCGCCACTTTGTGCTTCTCTCCTAGTGATGAGCGTTGTAATTCGGCAGCATGCAAAAATTTCTGCTGTTCGTATTGATCTCGCTGCTTGCCTGTGCTGCGGCTTGCACCAAGAAGTCCGAGGTTACTTCCTCAAGTGCAGGGGCGCCCGCGTCACTCAATAAGGTCGTGAATCTCGCGATTTGGTCGAACTATCTTTCTCCAGAGCTCATTGCTGATTTCGAGAAGCGCATGGGCGTTAAAGTTCAGGTCTCAAATTACTCTTCCAATGAAGAGCTTTTGGCTAAATTGCAAGCTGGTGCGTCAGGGTATGACGTTGTCGTACCTTCGGATTACATGATTTTTGCGATGCAGAAATTGGGACTGCTCCAGGCCCTTGATCCCAGCAAGCTCCCTAACGCCAAAAGCCTCGACCCTCGCCACTTGAAGCGAAATTATGACCCTGAAAACAAATATTCTCTGCCCTATGATTGGGGTACCACGGGCATCGCAGTTAATCGGACCCTCTATCCAGGCGAGATCAAAGGGTGGAAGTCATTGTTCTCGAACTCTGCTTTGGCAGGCAAGTTTTCGCTTTTGGATGATGTGCGCGAAACCATGGGCGTGGCGCTCAAGGCACTGGGCTATAGCTTGAACACCAAGGACCCCGCTCAGATCGCACAAGCCAAGGAGTTCTTGATCAAACATCGGGCGAGCGTCAAGGCTTTCACTTCTGAGACGTTGGCGATGCTGGTGAATGGAGAGACTGCTGTGTCTCATGCATATGTTCAGGATGCGCTTCAGGCCCGCAAGCAGACGGGGGGCAAGATTCAATACCTGATCCCCGAAGAAGGGTGCACTCTGTGGCTTGATAATTTGGCAATCCCGACTGGCGCGAAGAATGTTGCAGAGGCACATGCGTTGATCAATTACTTACTCGAAGCCAAGTCGGGGGCGTCCACGGCACTCGCTATCTTTGCGGCTCCGGTGAACAAGGAGTCCGTTGCTCTATTGCCCAAGGAGTTGCAGGCGGATACGAGCTTGTTTCCCACCGATGCGATGCTAGCAAAATGCGAGATGATCCAGGATTTAGGCGAGTCGCTTACGCTTTGGGACCGCGCTTGGACAGAGGTGAAGGCGCACTGAGTTCCGCCATGCAACTCGTTCATCATCTGGCTCTCTAGCGAACTTTATTCCCACTCTTTGGGTCAACATCAAAAGGCTCACGGGGCAGTTCACACATCGTGGTCGCAACGTTGCGGAGCTATCCTTGATTTGCTACTTCCAGAACATGGGGCACTTAGAAAGGATTGCACTTGGAGCGTCTTTGTTCCTCGCAGGAGCTGCTTTTGATCATTTTTGGCTGGGCAAGTACTTTTTGAAGCCCGCAATAGGGGTTGGCACCCCTTTGGGTATTAGAGCTAACCCGGGCGTTTTACCCGTTGAGAGAGTTGCGAAGGCCCAAAAACCGAGAAACTCACCCGTTCTGACAACAAACTTTAGTTCCTTGCCAAGCGCCCATGAGAAGGCAAAACCTGCTTTGGCTCAGTTCGATACTGATTTAGAGGCCTTGATTCAAAATGATTTTCCTTCCGCAACAACCGTCGAGAAGACGCCCAACGCCGATGGCACGTGGGTAGCTCATGAAGAGACTGAGGACGGCTCGGTGGGGTACCGTCATTTTAGCGCTCGCGACGAGTTGATCTCAGAGAACTGGAAGTTAGCCAACGGCGATGACCTCTTTCGATCCTACTACAACGGAGGCGGAGTCAAGTCGTTTACCTTGAAGCGAATCGATGGGTCCACGACTTCAGTGACACTCTTCGAATCCGGATTGTATGAAGGTCGATTTGACGAGATGGCGGACGGAAGCAGAGTTGCTACATCTTATGATGGGCTGGGGCAGTTGAGTGGAAAATGGCAAATTGGAAAAAACGGGGAGTCCACGAAGATTGAGGATTAGAATTAGCCCATGCGACATCGCCACAGAGTGGGATTGAAAACTGGCCCTAAACTCGCTCGAGCGTCATCGCGTTGATCTTGATGCCATCCTTGATAAAAAGCCCCTCAAAAAGCGTCACATCTGGGATCTTCAGCTTCTCGGGTGCCGCATTTCCTGCATGGCGGTCCCGCGTGTGCTCGGAGACTCGCCAAAGATCCGGTACTTCCGCGACAGCTGCTTCCATCCATTCAAAGTACCCAGGGTGGTCCGTACGGATATGGAACTTTCCGCCCGCGGACATCAGCGGAGCGATCGCACGCAGGCGTTCTGCGGTGATGAAGCGGTTCTTGAGTTGGGACTTCTTGGCCCAAGGGTCCGGAAAGAACAGGTAAAGATGGTCAATCTCGCCCTCTCCAAACATAAAGTGCAGGCGATCGGCGTGGGCGCGGAAAAACAAAAGGTTGCCCAAGCTTTTCTTCATGCCTTTTTCGGTAGCTCTGAAAATGGGCTTAAACTTCCAGTCTATGCCGATGTAAGCCTGGTGCGGGTTGCTCGCTGCCCACTCGACCGTGACATGCCCGGCGTTGCAACCGATCTCGACGTGGAGCTGGCGTCGCGCTATCGCGGTGCCGCTTTGATCTGGAAAGTACTCCCGCCAATGCCCGCGATGAGTCTCTGTTTCATTGCAGGAAAACACGCGACCCTTCAGTGTTTCTAGTTTGGCTGAATAAATATTGCGGGAGGCTGCATACCGGTAATCCGGATGGAGCAAGGGCAGTCGCGTAGCGGGAATAGAAGACTTGGCATCTAAAAGCATTCAAACACTTCCAAAAAAAGGTTTAATTGCTCTAGCTTTCCGGTCAAAAAAAGACAAGCAGGAATCCCTGTCCTGGGATGTCCTGCTTGCTTTTGCGTATCACGCCACGTGCGTGCGCGTGAGCTGAACAGGGGTCAAGTCAAGGGAAGGCCAGTTATCCAAGGAGCTTCAGAGCCAGCTGGGGGTTGCTGTTTGCTTGAGACAGCATAGCCACATTGGTCTGAGTTAGGATGTTCTGCTTTGTCAAATCGCTCGTAGCCTCGGCCATGTCCGTATCTTTGATGCGGGAGTTGGCGCCTTCAAGGTTCTCTCGATAGACGTTGAGGTTGTTGATCGTCGATTGCAGGCGGTTTTGGAGAGCGCCTAAGCCGGAACGATTCTCATTCAGTCTGTTGATCGCTACGTCGAGCATCCCCATGTTCATCTGGGAGCTCTCCTTGTTCATCGTCGAAACGGAGGTGATGCCGAGGGCTTCGAGCGTAGTTAGGCGCGAAGGGGTGTCGAACACGAAGCGGTCGATAGTAGGGTCGTTGGTGATCCCAACTTGGATGTCCAAGGGTTGCGAAGTGCCGTTGAGCAGCTTCGTGCCATTGAACTCGGTCGAGTTCGAGATGCGGTCGATTTCTGATTTGAGATTTTGAACTTCTTTGTCGACGAATCCGCGCTCAATGTCGCCGATCGTGTCGGAAGAGGATTGAATCGACAGCTCACGCAGGCGCGTGAGGATGTTGCCGATTTCGTTCATCGCGCCTTCAGCCGTTTGAATGAGGCTGATACCGTCATTCGCGTTCCTTGTGGCTTGCTTCATGGATCGGATGTTCGCAGTCAGCTTGCTGCTGATCGCGAGTCCGGCAGCATCGTCTGCTGCTCGATTGATCCGGTTGCCAGATGAAAGCTGATCGAGCGCTTTATTCTGAAATTGGTGATTCGTGTTTAGATGTCTTTGTGCTGCCAGGGCTTGCACGTTGGTAGCGATACGCAAACTCATACTAACCTCCAGGGTTTGTCATCATGACCTCCTCCATGAAAAATTTTTACTACTTCTTTAAGCCCTGCATTCCCTGCCTGACCTACAACACTCCTATCGGTGCAGCTTTTTCCTACTTGAGAAAAAAGTGTGTTTTTTCGAATACTTATACCTTATCAAAAAAGTCAGGTTTTAAAATAGTTCGAAATATCGCGGCAAATTGTGCCGATGAACTACTTGTGATGAAGAAGTCAGATCTGATGATAAGAATCTTACTTTTAACGAATGCGATCGGGATGGCCGGCTTTGGAAGTTGCGCCGTAAGTCCGACTGAATTCTGCGCAATGAAATCTCCTGAATTGGAAGCTGGAATCGAAGGCGCGATCGCTGCGCTGATTCCTTGGGATAAGGAAGGAAGATATCTCGCTTCAGTCCCTGGCGCTCTTGAAGATGGTACGGCTAATTGGGAAGCTGTTCAGCTTTCTGAAGCGGATCGGCTTCATTGGGCGCGCTGGGCTGAAGATCGTTTGCGCGAGACGCAACATTATGTAGATGTCATGTCCGAGTATACAAAGATGGCCGACGTCAAGTTCAAGCTTGGGGAGATCGCAAACGAGTTTGTCGCGTTTCATGCCTATTGCCAGAAAGGACGAGCAGATCGAATGATCAAGACTCTCCGCAGGCTTCAGGCCAAGACTGTAGCGGCTCGCGACCTTGCTTGCGCACCGACCTCTGCACCTAAGCAACAATAGTGCGTAGTTTTTTGCCTAAGTGAATCAATGCAACGAAGCATTGATCTTTTGCCGAAGCGACAAGAGCTGGCTGGCGACTTGAGAGCGAGAGGTTCCGCCCAAGTTGTTTCTTCTCTCGACTGCGCTTAAGAAACCAATGGATTGAATTGCGCTTGAGCTGAGGGCAGGGGCCACCACTGAGTAGACCTCTGGTGGAAGCTCGTGGACTTGGACTCCTCGTGACTCTGCATGCTCAACGAGCGATGCGACCTGGCCATAGGCCTCTCGGAAGGGGATCCCGTGAGAGGCTAGGGTGTCAGCGATCTCGGTTGCAAGGATATGACCGTGGTTGGCTAGGGCTTTGGCGCGCGAAATATCCACGGTGAGTGTTTGCATAAACGGCACAAAAGCATTCAGCGAGAGCTCTATCGAATCGAAAGCGTTCAGGAACAGCGCTTTGAGCTCATGCAAATCGCTATCGTAGCTTGTCGGCAAGCCTTTGAGCAAAGCGTGAGCGCCCGCTTGTGCGCCAAGGATGTGGCCTGACTTTCCTCGTACCAACTCTGGGACGTCGGGGTTGCGCTTGTTAGGCATGATTGAGCTGCCCGTCGACCACTCGGTTGGCAAGCGGATGAGGCCGATTGCGCTGGATGACCAGTAAATGCAATCTTCTGCGAGACGGCTCAAGTGAACTGCGAGCTGCGCAAAGGCATCGGTCGTTTCGAGGATGAAGTCGCGATCTCCCACGGCGTCGTAAGAGTTGCTGGGAGGGCTCGAGAAGCCTAGGTCTTGAGCGAGCATAGCCAGATCGACGTCTAGTGGAGTACCGGCAAGCGCTGCGGATCCGAGAGGCATTTGAGCCATCGCGCTTTGCTTGGCTTGATCGAGGCGCTTGAGGTCTCGGGTGAGGGCTTGGGCGTGTGCCGCGAAGATGTGACCCATCCTAACAGGTTGGCCGTGCTGCATGTGGGTCATGCCAGGAATGATGACATCGATCTGAGCTGTGCCTTGATCGCAAAGGGAGCGCGCCAGATCTTGGGTCAAAGCGCAGACTCGGTCGCAGCATTCAGCCGTGAACAGCTTGAGTGTCGTGGCGATCAAATCATTGCGAGAGCGTCCAAGGTGCATTTTCTTGCCGAGGACTCCGCAGCGCTCGGTGACGAATCGCTCGAGGTTCATGTGAACGTCCTCGTCTTCGATACGCCAAGCAAAGCGATTATCGATCATGAGCTGCGACGCCTCCGTGAGAGCGTCCTGAACCTGGGATTGTTCACTGGGGGAGAGGACTCCGATTTGCGCGATAGCCTTGGCCCAGGCCTTCTGGACGCGAATCTCTTGCTGAGCCAGCCGAGCATCGACGTCGATGCCTTGGGTAAACTCAAAAAGGGCTTTGGCGCGCTTGGGGTTGCGACCTGAGTCTAAAAGCGGACTCATTAGGTGAGACCTCGACCGTTCTTGGCGTCCCGACGACCGGCTCTCCATTGGCTGAAGGAAACAGTTTTGCAATAGCCCTCAGCGTACTTGTGAAGTCCGAGCTCGTCGCCTTCGAAGGTAACCATGGTCTCGTCATAGAGCGCATATGGGGACTCGCGTGTAACCACTCTGGCTTGGCCGCCTTGAAGCTTCAGGGTAACGGTTCCGGTAAGGGTTTCTGAGGCTTTGATGAAGTAGGATTCGATCGAGGCGAGCGCGTCCGAGTGCCAGAGGCCATCATAAACCAGCTCTCCGTAAGCTTGGCCGAGGTGTCTGGCAGTCGTTAGAAGCGGGCGGTCCCAACAAAGGTGTTTGAGGCTCTTGCAAGCTAGATGAAGCAAGGTGCCTCCGGGTGTCTCATAGACGCCGCGGCTTTTGAGGCCATTGGCACGTTCTTCGACAAGGTCGACGACGCCGATCCCGGCTTGGCCGGCAAGGTCGTTGAGCAACGAAAGAATCGCCGCTGGCGCAAGCTTCTTGCCGTTGATCCCAGTAGGGATGCCTTTTTCGAACTGAATCGCCACGTGCGTCGATTCAGGGGTGAGTTTCGAAGGAGGTTGGGTCCACTCGTAGATAGACTCGGGGTTGTATTCTTTCGTAGGATTCTCCAGCACGCCACCCTCGCAAGATCTGTGGAACAAGTTGACATCAACGCTATAGAGCTTCTCGGTCGCAGCCATCGGGATGCCCTTGCTTTCGAGGTAACGAATCAGGTCCTGGCGGCCTTGGTAGTTCCAAATTTTCCAGGGGGCGATGACTTTGATTTCCGGGACGAGATACGCCCAGGATTTTTCGAAACGGAGCTGGTCGTTGCCTTTTCCGGTGGCGCCGTGAGCGATCGCTTGCGCACTGTACTTCTTGGCGAAGTGGGCGATTCGTTCGGCGATGAGGGGGCGGCCTAGCGCGGTGCCGAGCAAGTAGTCGTCTTGGTAGGTGGCGCCCGCGCGCACGGCGGTAAAGGCGAAGCGAGAGGCGAACTCGTCTTTGAGATCCTCAAAGATGAAGTCAACGGCGCCCAGTTGCTTGGCCCAGCTCCTTAAGTGGCTCTCATCAGGGGCGTTGCCCAGGTCTGAGCAATACGCGATGACGTCTGCCTGATAGTTCTCGATCAGCCATGGGACGATGGCCGTGGTGTCGAGGCCGCCGGAGAAAGCGAGGAGGATTTTATTCTTTGGCATGAGGGTTTTCCTTTCATGAGGACCTTCTAGGGTTCCGGGGTGAGAAGTTATGTTTGCATATATATGCAAAAAATTGGCGTTGCAACCCATATATACGTTGATTAGTCGAATTTAAAAGAGTATTAGTGCATAAGTATGCAAGAGCAAGCTTTAAAGAAATCTGAAAAAACAGTGATTATCGGGGCCCGTGGCTATGCGGGCGTTGAGTTAGCGCGCCTCTTGCTCAGGCATCCTCATGCCGAGTTGGTGGCTTGTCTCTCGACTTCTGACACTGGATGGAAGCTGAGCGACTCCTTGCCTGATGCGCTCTCGGCAAATGGTAATGAAAGAGCGCCGGTTTTGGCGCTCGATCTGGATCATCTTCCGTCGGCCCAGGTTTTCTTTCTCGCGACTCCGGCAGACGCCTCACACAAGCTGGCGCCTCAATTGCTGAAGCTCGGCAAGAAGGTCATCGATTTGAGCGGGGCCTTTAGATTGGACTCCTTGCAGGGTAAGGATTGGTACGGACTGGATGCAGTCCCTGGAGTTTCTGCTCACTACGGTTTGGTGCCTTGGGCGCAGCCTGCGGTCCGGGGGCAATTGATCGCAAATCCGGGTTGCTATGCCACATCCGTGTTGATGGCGATTTTGCCTCTCCTAAAAACAGGTTTAGTCCAGCCTGATACCTTAGTGATCGATGCGAAGTCGGGCACGACCGGAGGGGGACGCAAGGCCGTCGAGAGTCTTTTGTTCAGTGAAGTCGAAGGAGAGTGTCTGCCCTATAAGGTGGGCAAGCATCAGCATTTGCCAGAAATTATTCGATATGCGCAGCAGTTCGCGGGCGTGGAGATCGATCCGATCTTTACGACGCATCTTCTGCCGACACGACGTGGGATTCTCTCATCGATTTACGCTCGGCTTGCGCCGGGACTGACGGGCGATAAGGCTTTGGCTTCGATCGATGCTGCCTATCAGCATGCCTATGGTCAGTACCGCTTGGTTTCGGCCAGCTCGAAGCAAAGTCTCATGCTCAGGCACGTGGTGGGTTCAGCGCGGACCCACATTGGTTACGCAGTTCAGGGCGATAAGCTGCATTTGTTCTCGTTGATCGACAATCTTCTAAAAGGCGCCGCCAGTCAGGCGGTCGAGAACCTCAATCGGTTGGCAGATAGGCCCGCCGAGACCGGGCTTCTCTCAAGTGAAGGAGTGCTATGACACCAGGACCAGGTATTTCTCGGACCCCCTTGCCTCAAGGATTTCTCTGCAGCGGAGTGAACTGCGGCGTCCGTCGCTATCGTCCTGATCTCGGGCTGATCATCGCTGAGAACGACGCGGTTACGGCCGGCGTCTTCACTCGCAATCTCGCGAAGGGTGCTCCTGTGACTTACTCGCAGGCCCTGCTTCCCTCGGCTCATATCCGTGCGATCGTAACAAATAGTGGTCAGGCGAATGCAGCCACTGGTCCAGAAGGCCGTGAGCGCAATTGGCAGATGGCGGTAGCGACTGCTCACAGCGTGGGTTGCTTGCCTCACCAAGTGCTGACGGCCTCGACGGGCGTGATCGGCGTGCAGATCGACACGGACAAGATCATTCCGGCAATACCAGAATTAGTTGAGCGGGCTCAGGCCTATGCTGAGTCTTTTGCGGTGGCGATTCTTACGACGGACTTGGTGCCAAAAACAGTCACGACGGAAGTCGCGTTGAGCGGCGGTACGGTGCGAATCTCCGGTATTTGCAAGGGTTCCGGGATGATTCACCCCAATATGGCCACAATGCTAGGCTATCTCTTGACGGATGTTAAGCTGGAGCTGAGCGATGCGCAGCCGATTCTCACGGAGGTCGTCGACAAGAGCTTCAATAGGATCAGCGTTGATGGCGATACCTCGACCAACGATACGGTCTACATGATGGCGAGCGGTGCGACGGGCGTCGAGCTCAAGTCGCCGGAGGATCGGAAGCTATTCGTACAAGCGCTGACGGAAGTCTCCATCTTCTTGGCAAAGTCGATCGCTCGCGATGGTGAGGGCGCAACCAAGCTTATCGAAGTGAGCTTGGGCGGCGCTCCCAATCTCGAAATGGCCAAAAAGGCTGCTCGTGGCATCACATTGAGTCCGCTCATCAAATCGGCTATTCACGGCGAGGATCCCAATTGGGGTCGGATCTTGGCGAGACTCGGCGCCGAAGCAGTGCCGTCCGAGTGCTTGGAGCGTCTGACTCTCATGATTCAAGGCGTGACGATCTTTGATTCAGGTAAGCCCGCAGTTTTTGATCGTATGGCGGCCAAGAAGCTTCTCAAAGAAGATGTGATCCGCATCGTGGCGGATCTTCACTCCGGCACTGAAAGCGCGATGGCTTGGGGTTGTGATCTTTCTAAGAAGTATGTCGAGATCAATGCGGAGTATGCGACATGAACGGTGTGTTGGACACACTTCAATATGTGCAGCGTTTCGCGGGCCGCACGATCTTGGTCAAGCTCGGAGGTGCTGCACTACAGGATTCGCAGCTTGTTACAGAGCTTTGCGCGGATTTTGCGTTGATTCGAGCGGTGGGAGTGAAGCTAGTCCTGGTACATGGAGGAGGTCCTTCGATCAACGAGGAGCTCACTGCGCATGGGATCACCTGGGAGTTTGTCGAAGGCCAGCGTGTCACGACGCCCGAGATGATGGATGTCGTTGAGCAAGTGCTTTGCGGCGGCGTCAACCGGCGTATCGTCCGTACGCTTAACCACGCGGGCGTGGCGGCTGTCGGGATTTCTGGTGCTGACTCCCGCATGCTTCAATGCAAGCAAGCGGATCCCAAGCTTGGGCAAGTTGGCGCGATTGAGCGCGTGGATCCGACGATCATTCAAAAACTCCTGTCAGACGGGTACGTGCCTGTGATCGCGCCCGTGGGGTTTGGTCGCGGTGGAGAGGCTCTCAATGTCAATGCCGATTGGGCGGCGAGCCGGATTGCGCAGGCACTAGGGATCCAGAAGGTCATCTACCTTACGGATCAGAACGGGATCTTGAGTGCGGAGAAGCGCCTGCTTTCGGAGTTGGATGCGGGTGATCTAGAGCTGTTGATTGAGCAAGGTGTGGTTCAAGGCGGGATGCTAGCTAAAGCTCGCACCATGATCGATGCGCTCAAGAATGGCGTGGCTGATATCCACGTTCTGAATGCGCGGCGAGCTCATGCGCTGATCGAGGAGTTGTTTACCGATGCCGGTGTCGGCACGGTCTGTCGAGCGAGGTCGCGGTCTTATGTTTAGGCTAAAAACGAGGCACTTTTTAACAGGAGAAGAGCTCACTCGTGACGAGCTCATGGGGCTGATCGAGCTGGCTATTCAGTATCGCGCAGAAAGAGGACGCCAAGCAGATGCGAATGCGCTGAAAAATCAGACTTTGGCGATGCTCTTCGAAAAGCCCTCGCTAAGAACACGCTTTAGTTTTTCTGTGGCCATGCAGCAGTTAGGCGGCTCTGTGGTCGAGAGCCTGTCTTCGACGAGCAAGAAGGAAGAGCCAGAGGACGTGGCGCGCGTCCTTGGCGGATACGTGGACGGAATCATGCTCAGAACCCATGACCAGCGCGTGCTCGAGCGCATGGCCTCCCGCTCGCCTATACCTGTGATCAACGGGCTTTCGGATTCTCATCATCCGTGCCAGGCGCTTGCTGATCTTTCTGCGCTTCAACAGCGCTTTGGATCGCTCAAGGGCCTGCGTCTGCTCTATCTGGGCGACGGCAATAACGTTCTACACAGTCTATTGCTCCTTGGCCCCCTTGCGGGAGTGCATGTGAGCTACTCCTGTCCCAAGGGTCACGAACCCAATGCCCTGATTGTCAAAAAAGCGCGGGCTCGTGCCAAAGAGGGAGGGGGGTCTGTCACGGCGTGTCCTGATCCGGTTCAGGCCGCCGTAGGAGTTCATGCGCTTTACACAGATGTGTGGACCAGCATGGGGTTTGAGTCTCCGCTTGGCGAAGATGTTGAGCGCGAACGCTTGTTTGAGCACTACCAGCTCAATGAGACGATTTACGCGAAAGCGGCGCCGGGAGCGGTGGTTATGCATTGCCTTCCCATGGTACGAGGCAAGGAAATCACCGATGGACTGGCTGATCACCCAAACTCTGTGATATTTCTGCAGAGCGAGTACCGCTTGCATGCGCAAAAAGCACTTTTGGTGGGACTCTTGGGCGGTCAGGCGACCGCGGAATAGGATGTTATGCCTCTCAAAGCAGAGAACTCGGGAGCTCCGACCCGCTTGATTGCCCTCCGTAAATTGCTCGAGAGCAGAGAAGCCGGCACGCAAGAGGAGCTTTGCGATGGTTTGGGCAAGCAAGGATTTGAGGTCACTCAGTCGACGGTCTCACGTGCGCTGCGAAAGTTAGGTGCCGTGAAAGCGATCGACGAATCCGGGAGGACCGTTTATAGGCTCCAAGAAGATGCGTTTGCTCCTCCTCCCGTGCAAACCGCCCTCAGCGATTTGATTCAAGACGTTCTCACCAATGATTCGATCATCGTGATTCGCACCTCGCCGGGGTCTGCTTCTTTAGTCGCGCGGCACCTGGATCACTATCGGCCGGGGAAGATTCTGGGCACGATCGCAGGCGATGACACGATCTTTGTTGCCCCGTCATCTATCAGGGCGATTCGTTCGACGATCGAAGCCATTAAGGAGAGCTTGCTCGGGTCCGAGTAGGCTGCAACTGCGCCATTTCCGCTCCTAAGCTGCATCCGCGTCATTTTCGGCGGGCGGTAGATCGTCTTGATCACCCAGGTCGGACTCGGGAGCCACGGCTGTAACGATTTCATGGAGCTCGGGATTGCCATCGTCCGCGTCGACCACTTTCTCGGTCTCGCACCATTCGGGTGCTTGCTCTGCGGCTTGCGAAGTAATCAACAGATCGGTCTTGAATTGGTCTGCAAAAGCGTGAATCCGCGATGCGACTTCGACGGCTTCACCTACAGCTGTGTACTCATAGCGGCCGCGGACTCCTACTTGGCCTGCGATCACGGAGCCGTAGTGCATGCCCATTCCAAGCTGAACGAGTGGGCGCTTGTTCTTTTTGAGGGCTGAGTTGAACGACTCTGCCGCGCCTCTGATCTTAAGGCAGGCCGCGATGGCCGACTCCGCATCTTTAGAAGAGTCAGCGAGCGGTACTCCCCAGTAGGCGATCACTGATCCGCCGTGAATGTGATCGACGATGCCCTGTCTCGATTCGATAGCATCAGAGACTGACTGATTATACTTGTTGAGCAGGCTCATGAACAGTTCTGGGTCTCCCTCTTTGGCAATCTGATCAATCCCATGCAAATGCGCATGGACGACCAGCGCGTTCATGCGCTCGCCCTTGAGATTGATTTCGCCTTTTTGCAGGCGGCTCTTAAGTTTTCTGCTCTTTAGTTTGGCGAAGCTAGCGTGGCCCTCTTCTCGGCGATCGAGGCCAGCGAAGATTCGCTGCAAGTCGCGAGAGAAGTCGCCGATCTCGTCAGTTGCTTTGCGATCCGGAAAGTTCACGTTGTACTTGCCGTCTTCGACCCGGTCCAGGGCATTGATGAGCCGCTTGAGGCGTGAGCCCAGGAGACTCCACGAAAGTAGCCAAGCAAATGTAGCCGCGAGCGCGCTGCACGCAAAGAGTATGATTCCGAGCTGGATCGCGAAGCTGCGCATTTTATCGGTGAGAAGCGTGCGAGGAACCTGGGTAACGAGGACGAGACCTCCGTAGCCGATTTTTTGAAAGCTTCCGTACTGAAGCGGCTTGCCCGGCAGCTCGGGATAGTCGAGGGTACCGTGTTTTGCTTGATTCGATTGGGCAAGGCGCAAGATCGGAAGGCCAGAGAGTTCCTCTCCGTGCACGAAGTGCTTGGCTTCGCTTTGATAAATCACTCTGTTTTGACGATCAAAGAGGGCCGAAAAGTGTAAGGAAGTAGCGTTGACGCTCGTTGATACGATAGCGTCCTGTCTCAGCTCGATGCTGATGACATCGGTAGTGGCTGCTCCTGCTTTATGCTGGAGAGATACTGCGACCCGCAAAGTCGGGGTGCCGTCTCGGAGCATGCCGTGGGTGACTTCTGCCGATGACTCAGTCACTAAATCGAGTTCAAGCGGATACTTTAGCTCAAGTTGCTCGAAGTCTGATTTTTTGATTGAAAGAGGATCGATAGCAGGGCGTGAGAGGCGTAGGGCTGTCTCCCATCCTGATGGGCTTTGATCAGATCTTTTAGATACGGTGATTGCCAGGATGTCGGCATCACGCGCCAAGGTCTCTTCGATGTATGTCTGTTCGGCAGGTTTTTCGACGACAGCCCTTGCCAATAACCTTGCTCGCGCTTCAGCGTGCAACAGGCCGTCGCGAATGCGGGCGCTCAGCTGCGTGGATGTTTCTTTGGCCTCGCCTCTCAGAACCTCAGCAAATTGGGTCGTCATCAGATGAAAAGAGGCTGCGCCGATGGCCATCGTCGCCACCGCTGTCACCCCGCTAACGAAGACGGCCATTTTTTTGCCAAGGGATAGGGCCATGCGCCTCAATTCTTGACGATACTCAGGCTTTGAGTAGTGACCTTTCCATCTCGATAATGAAACTCAAGATGGATCGGGTTGGTCCCTGCATTGAGCGGGATGTAATCGGTGGAGTATTTGTTGGAGTTCGAATCCGTGAAAACCGTTGCGGCAAACTTATTTGCCCCATTGGTGATCTGGGCTTTGAGGAGCTTGGATGCATCTTTTGCGGTCGGGCTGCAAAATGTTCCTGCGAGGCGGACTTTTGACGCTCGCGTTTGATCCGCGTTCGTGTCGCAACGCACTTCAATGTTAGCAAAGGCCTGGGTGAGCGAAGCCGGCGAGCGACCTTCTGAAATCGGGTTGGCTGCCATTGGTGTCAATGCTGCCGGATTGAACGCGCGGGTGTCGAAGAAAAGGTTGTAGAGCGAGTTGCAGCAGATCAGCGCAACTACCGAAAATAGAGCGACTTCAACGGGATTTGCCTTGAATCTCTTGAGCGTCGACGGTGTAGGTGGGACAGGATGTTGAGACATACTCTTGTCTTTTCGGTAAAAAGTGAAAATGCTTGAGTGTCTTCGAAGGGTTGAGTGTGTCTCTCTCGACAGCTCGAGACGCTTTAACGCAGTGGACTTGCTTGATCTCGATTGATTATCTCGAAGTCCTTCCCCACAAGTGCTTTTGGGTTTGCTAGGATTGTGATTAGCCATGGATATTTTAGGTCAATCCGCGCTCTTGGTGGGGGTCACCTGTTTCGCGCTGGGTTTTTCGACCCTCGCTAGAAACGTCAAGAACAAGCTCTATATCGCGTTTGCGGTGCTTACGACCTTGATCTCGCTTTGGGCATTGTTCTTTTTTCTAGAAAAAGTATGGCCAGACGGATCGTTTTACCGGGGGCACCTCCTGTTTGGGGTTTGGCTCGGCCCCGCAGCGCTGGTTTTTATCCGAGTCATGGTGCGCGCGACCGACGGAATGAGTCGGCGGTTGCTCGAGTTTTCGGTTCTGCTCGGTCTGGTTTTGACGGCTTGCTTGGGGTTTCGTTTTGAAACAATGCCCGGCGTACGCCAGGCGATGTACTTCGCGCCGACTCTCGTCGTCTTGCAAATTCTACAGTTGATGTGGATAGATCGGTCTCTGCGCCGGGGTTTCAAGCGCCCTGTGCAGAGAATCAAGCGCTTGCCGATGGTAGGCCTTGGGAGGCGCAATCTCATCTATCTGGGTGGACTTTTCGCGCTAGGTCTTTCGGTCATGGACCATGTGCCCTGGATGGGTGTCGTGGTGCCTTCGTTTGGAAATATCTTGCTGATCAGCTATGTGTTCTTCATCAGTCAGGCAATTTCGCATCAACGGCTCCTCAATTTTGGCGCGTTGCTCTCGCGAGTCCTGGTTCTCATCGCCGTCGCTTTGACTTTGACGGTCGTTTACTCGCTTCTTGTGTCGTGGATCCAGGACAGCCCGGGTCTTTTCTTTTTGAACTCATTTATCGCGTCTTTCTTAATCTTGACTTTGCTGGATCCGCTAAGGGCAATGGTTCGATATTTTACTCAAAGATTGCTTACTCAAAAGCATCGCCGTCTGGAGCAGACCTTGCGCGAGGCTCAGCAAAAGCTAGCTGGAGTTCTCGATCCAGGGACGTTGTTTCAGTCAGTGCTCTTGACCACTGAGCAAACACTTCAGCCGGAGTGGGCGGCGCTTTTTATCCTGCGCAGCGATGAGACCAAGTTTAGGCGCGTGCGTACCGTCGGAGTCGAAGCGGTGCCCCCTTCAGGGCGCGGGCCGCACCTTCGAGAGATTTTAGCGGATCATCCGATGCTTCAGTATTGCGAGGATCTCCGGCGCAAAGGCGAGCTTCCCGTGCTGCTCGATCAAGTGCTTGAGAATGAGATCGATCGTTCGACGAGCCGCGCGCATCGAGAGCATCTTTTGGCGCTCATCCAGGGAGTGAAGGCTCTTGGGGCAAATCTACTGATTCCTCTATATGATAGCGGCAGAATCCTGGGCTTCGTGACTCTTTACGCTCCACAGCCCCCTGAGCCGTGGGGCCATAACTGGGGATTGCTCACGATCATCTATCCGTATTTTGAGCAAGTCGCGCAGACGATGCGGAGTCTCGAAGTCTATGTGAGGCAGAGAGAGAAAGAGCGTCTCGCGACGCTTGGTGAGATGTCGGCTGGCCTTGCGCACGAGATTCGCAATCCGCTGGGCGCCATCAAGGGCGCAGCGCAATTCTTGGATCCTGGCGTGGATCGGCCAGAGAGCAAGTTTCTCAAGATCATCATCGAAGAAGTGGATCGCCTCAATCGTGTCGTGACGCAGTTTCTGGATTATTCCAAACCGCCTAAGTTGGAGTTTCAATCGATCAATGTTTCGGAGCTCGTCTCGCGCGTGGTGGATACTATGAGGGCTTCGTTGCCAAAGGAGGGCGTTGTTCTATTGTTTTCTTCAGCAGCAAGCGCGACGCGCCCGATTCATGCCCTAGGGGCTCCTGAGCAGCTGCAACAGGTCCTGATCAATCTCATACAGAACGGTATCAAAGCGCTTGAGTCCAAGGCGGGGGGCGGTGAACGCACGATCTGGGTGGGTGTCGACATTGAGGGTCAGGGCAAGAGTGCTGAGGCAGTGATCTCGGTTGAGGACAACGGGACGGGGATCAAGAAAGAGCATCTCGACAAGCTCTTTATCCCGTTTTTTACGACCTCGCCGAGCGGTACAGGCTTGGGACTGTCAATATCGCAGAAGATCATCGAGGCCCATCAAGGACGTATTGATGTACAGACCGAGGAGGGGCGTTTTACCCGGTTTTCGGTGATCTTGCCGGCAATTGAGGGGTAGCGCCTCGTTCGATCCCCATGCTAAAACGAGTTTGTGGCAACTCAGAAAACTCAAGGCCGTGTCCTAGTCGTCGATGATGAGAAGAACATCACATTCGTTATTGAGGCGATGTTGGATAAGAACGGCTACGAGGCGCAGGTGTTTAACGATAGCGCGGCGGCGATCCGTGGCATCGATGACTCCGTCGAAGCAGAGGATCTTGATGCGGTGGTTACGGACCTTTATATGCCTGGGCCGGGCGGTATGGATGTCTTAGAACATTGCAAAAAGAATCATCCTCGGCTTCCTGTCGTGATCATCACGGCCTACGGAACGGTCGAAGCTGCCGTTTCAGCTTTGAAGCGCGGGGCGTTTGATTTTATCACCAAACCTTTTGATCAAACCGATCTATTGAGCGTGGTTCAAAAAGCGGTGGCCACGCATAAGCAGCGCCAGAAAGAACCGATTCTTCTCGCACAGGAGCAGCAGGCGTCAGACGTCGCTAGTAAACCGGCAGTCTTGATCTCCTCGATCGTGGGCGCGAGCTCTCAAATGCAGGATATATTCAAGATCATTGCCAAGATTGCCCACTCACCCTCGACCGTCATGGTGCATGGAGAGAGTGGGACTGGCAAAGAGCTGGTCGCCTTCGAAATTCACCGCCACTCGCCTCGGGCTCAAAAGCCCTTTATTAAGATCAATTGCGCCGCGATCCCGGCTACGCTGATCGAAAGCGAGCTCTTTGGTCATGAACGAGGCGCCTTTACAGGGGCGGTAGCGGCAAAGCCTGGGCGCTTTGAGCTTGCGCATGAGGGTACGCTTTTTTTGGACGAAGTAGCTGATATGCCGCTGGAGATGCAGGTTAAGCTCTTGCGTGTCTTGCAAGAGCAAGAGTTTGAGCGCGTGGGAGGCGTGTCCACCATTCGGGTGGACGTGCGCATTATCACTGCGACTAACAAGAACCTCGAGGAAGAAGTCAAGGCAGGCCGGTTTCGCGAGGATTTATTCTATAGGCTCAATGTAGTTCCAATTCATATACCCGCCTTGAGGGATCGGCGTGAGGATATCGATCCGCTTGTAAGGTCTTTTTTGCAGCAGTTCAACGAGAAGCTTCGCAAAGGGATTGCTCCCATCACAGGGATCACTCCTGAGACGATGCTCGCTCTGAGATCGTATTCGTGGCCGGGCAATATCCGTCAGCTGGAGAACGTCCTGGAGCGAATGGTCCTCATGGCTGATGGCCCAATTCTCTCGGCTCGTGATTTGCCCGATGAAGTAGCGACTGCGACGGGTACCTTTCCGAAACTTCCAGTCGAGGGCGAAGTCGTGGATGGCAGCGGCCATGTGAGCTTCAAAGAGCTCGTGAAGAAGCAGACTCAGTCCGTTGAGCGTGATTTGATTGAGAAGGCGCTCGAGGAGTCAGGGGGCAACGTGACTCGCGCGGCAGTGGCGCTGGGGTTGTCACGCAAGGGCCTACAGCTAAAGATCAAAGAGCTTGGATTGAAGAAAAATCTAGGAGATTAGCGCTGGCCGAAGTCTTTTCGTGTCATGAGCAGCGGCACCGCAACCATCAAGATCGGAAACACATTGAAGATTGCGTTCGGCCACACGCCATATCGCAGAGACGCAAGGGTATCTGGTATGCACCAAATCAGAAGCGCAAGAGCTAGGCATTGCCAGGCCCACTTCTCTTTCGCTTTGAAGGGTATTGCGACGATGTACGCTTGCGCCAGCGCAGAGCCTGAGATCGTCCCTCCCAGGACCGCGAAGATCCATCGAATCAAGGTTTCAGTGTTTGCCGGTGGCTCGCCCTGCTGCCAAAGCGCCTGGCAGACGTTTTCGAAATAGAAAGGCACCACTTTAGGTCCGAACCCTGCGATCGCAAGGCCTAGGATCACTTCAAAGCCCTTGACCGCTAGCAAGAGCTTGCGCCACCACTCAAATCGGTTGGGCATCTATTTGTCCCCTTTGCTGAGTACCCAGCGAATCAGTGCCGAGGATCCCCAGCTCGCGTTGGCGAGCGCAATACAATTTATTTTGCGAAGTTCTTCTCGTTGCTCCACTAAATCAGGCCTTACTGCGAGGTCTGCATAGTCGGGTTCGCCGCCCTTTACGCCGCCTTCAGCAGAGATGTCGACACCTCGCTGTTTTAACGCAGATCCAAAGAGGCGATAAGTGGCTGCTCCCAAGATGGGGCTCAGGCTGACCGAAGCTTTTGCAACTCGCAAGGCCAGTGTCTTAGGATCTTTGAGCGCTTCTTCTCGATAGGCGTCTTCTTTGAGCAAAGAGTGATGGATAGGTTGCGCGAGGCAGTCACCGAATGTCGAGTTCTCCTCGCGCAAACGAGACAAGGTGTAGCCTTCGAGCGCTACATGGTAATTTGTGACTGAGCGGATGGACTCCCGTACCGTGTCTTGTATGGCTTGCTTGGGAGGCCAAGACCAAAGCATATGCCACGGCACCATGGACGTATCCGGAACGAGTGTCGCATGAAAAGGTTGCGCCAGATCTTGGACATAGTGAAGCGCCCAGCCTAGGACACGATACCCCCATGCGGCGGTTTTTTGGTCGCTCAGCAGCTGGCGAGCTTTGATCGCCAAGATGGCTACGCGATCTGGCGCAGCACCGTAGGGATGAGAAGGCACTTGAAACGTGCTGATCGGGTGCCAAAGCTGCCATCCACCGTAATAGACGTGTCTCAGTCCGCGTCCGCCCGGGTTTTTCTCAATCCACGCCTCTTGAGAGGGGTCCTTCGGTGGTGGCGGAAGATTGTCGTCGATCCCTGGGTCGACGTCAGGCTCGTCAGTCGCAGATCCGAGCAAGACTTCCTGACCTGTGATCATCACTTCCCTGCGTTGGTCATGGGGCAAGCAGAGACTTGAGGGTGAGAGAGCTTTGACTTTTCCTGCGGTATTGAGTGTCAGCTCATAGGCCAATTGCTGATAGAGTGTTTGATCTTCGAGGCCGCAGGGGGCGGGGTGAGGGCGTGCGAGGGCCAGCGAGATCTCGGGCGACAGTCCCTTCAGGATTTCCGGCATCAGCGATGAGTGCGTGCGCCATGCCCACGCGGATTGCCCGGTAATGCTGAGTCCAGCGACGAATAGGATCGCGGCCTTCACGAGCGTTACGGAAATAGCCCGCGCAAGAGCATCGCGCGATTGAGTCGCTCCACTCCTGCGATCAGAGCGGCCGTCTTCATCCCGCATTGATAGCGAGACTGAACGTCGACCACTTTCTTGAACGCAGCTGCCATGACTTCAGCGAGCTTGGCGTTGACTTCGTTTTCGCTCCAGAAAAAATTCTGGATGCCCTGAACCCATTCAAAGTAGGACACGATCACGCCGCCGGCGTTGCAGAGAACGTCGGGAATGATGAACGCGCCGCGCTCCTCGAGCTCTTTGAGCGCGTCCGAGGTGATCGGGCCGTTAGCGCCTTCAGCGATGATCTTCGCCTTGATGCGACCTACGTTGGCTTTGGTGATTACGCCGTCGATTGCAGCTGGAATGAGCACGTCAACAGGGAGTGCGAGCAAGTCCTCATTGGAGATCGGCTCGGCTTCTGGATAGCCCACTACTTTGCGATGAACATTGAAGTACTTCATCACTTCAGGAATGTTCAGGCCGTTCTTGTTGTAGATCCCGCCGTAAGCATCGCTCACTGCGACGACTTTCGTGCCAAGGTGGAAGATCTCAAGCGCGGCGACGTTGCCGACCTTACCGAAGCCGTGGACGGCGACTGTTGTGGTGCCATCGATTTTTGGAGCGGCTTGTCCGATATGCGCCAGATGCTTGGCGGCGTGTTGAATCGTGTAGACTACGCCGCGGCCCGTGCTTTCAGCGCGACCCAGAGATCCGCCGATCTCGATCGGCTTTCCAGTCACTACGCCTGGAATCGCAAAGCCGCGTTCTTGCGAGAAGGTGTCCATCATCCAGGCCATGTGTTGGGCGTCGGTGCCGACGTCAGGAGCTGGGATATCCTTGTCAGGACCGATGATCATATTGATTTCGGTCGTATAGCGACGTGTGAGTGCCTGAGCTTCTTGACGAGATAGTTTGTTGGGATCGACGCGAATGCCGCCCTTCGCGCCCCCGAGGGGGAGGCCCACAAGCGAGCATTTGAACGTCATGAGCATCGCAAGTCCCGCGACTTCAGAGAGGTTGACGTCTTGGTGGAAGCGAATGCCGCCTTTGCCGGGTCCAAGGGTCATATTGTGCTGAACGCGATATCCTTCGAAAACCCGAATGCTGCCATCATCCAGACGGATGGGCACGCTCACGATTAAAGCGCGCTTGGGTACTTTGAGGCGCTCGGCAATATTTGGGTCCAAGCGCATGGTGTCAGCAGCTTCTTGAAGTTGAATCACTGAGTTGCGGTACAGGTCGCTCGTATCCCAGAGGTGCGAGCCTAAGCTTCCATGTGGATCCATGCGAGATTTCCCCTTTTGGGGGTTAAGCTACTCAGCTTTTTGCTGTGAAGCAAGGGTTGTCAGTGTGTAGAATTGCTGAAGTATGGGTGATTCTAAGAAGATTCGTGTCGCGGTGCTTTATGGTGGAAGATCAGGAGAGCACGAGGTCTCGCTTCAATCGGCGGCCTCTGTCATTCGCAATCTGGATCCTCAGCGCTTTGAAATCGTTCCGGTTGCTATCGATAAGCAGGGACGTTGGCATCTGGGGAGCCTTGCGTTAATTCAGGGCGCCACCAAATCTTTGCCAGCTTTTAAGGAGTCTCCTTCGGTTGTGTTGCCACCTAATCCTCCGCTCGCTGCAGGTGGAACCGCGTTGGTCTCCTTGGGCGGCGGGACGAATGCATCCGAGAGAGTCGACGTCGTTTTTCCTGTGATGCACGGAACGTTCTGTGAGGATGGGACAATTCAAGGATTGTTTGAGCTAGCGGACGTTCCTTACGTCGGATGCGGGGTTCTCGCCTCCGCAGTCGGCATGGACAAAGAAGTCGCTAAGCGACTGGTGCGCGAAGCAGGTATTCCGATTGTGCCATTCATTTCTTTTAAAAGTGAGGTTTGGAAACGCGATCGAACTGGAGCGGCAGCGCGCGTGCAAAAGGAGCTCGGATTTCCTTGTTTCGTAAAGCCTGCGAATGCGGGTTCGAGCGTGGGTGTGCATAAAGTGAAGGCTGCGCACCTACTCGACGCTGCGCTCGAAGACGCTTTTCTCTACGACACCAAGGTGCTCGTCGAGAAGGCGATCTCCGCGCGTGAGATCGAGCTCTCGGCGCTTGAGAATCCTGATTCAGGGTTGCCTCCCCTGATCAGCGTGCCGGGCGAAGTCGTGCCGACGCATGAGTTTTATTCTTACGAGTCCAAGTACCTCGATGAGAACGGCGCGCACCTGCATATCCCGGCCAAGATCTCGGCGGATCAGGTGGTGGCTGCACAAAAAATCGCCGCCGCTGCGTTCGGCGCGCTCGAGTGCGAAGGCATGGCTCGCGTGGATCTATTTCTCGATAAGGACAACGGGCAGTTCTACTTCAACGAAGTGAATACGATCCCGGGCTTCACTTCAATCAGTATGTACCCCAAGATGTGGGAGGCCTCGGGCATCTCGTATCAAGAGCTGCTGGGGCGACTCGTGGATTTAGCGATTGCGCGACACGCAAGACGTAAGACGTTGGTGCGTGATTTTAAAATCTAACCTGCCGGTGCGCTTTTTGGTTTTGCGCCGTTGGCAGGAGAGGTGGTCTTGGATGGCTGGCTCACTTTTGAGCTGCTTTTTTCGCCTTTTAAGATGACCGCGATGGGACGCTTCTCGTCTTTTTCGAAGGCTCCCTTGGAATACGTCAGCTTCACGAGCATTTTCTCGGTTTTGGTAACCTGCGCGTCGATGAGGATCGTGAGTCGATCACCCATGAGTTCGACCTGGCCTTTCATCACCTGCTTATCCTGGGCATCGTGGCGGGTATAGTGCCCGGGCTTTTCCTCGAACATGCTGAGGATTGCGGCCCTCAGGGGCATGCCACCCGTTTCGCTCTCAGAGTTGAGCAGCCAAGTCCATTCACCGTTGCTTCGTACATAGTTCCAATAAAACCTTTGGTCGTTGAAGGTCACGGAGTACTCGTTCGCGTTAATCGAAAGAGGTAAAAAAATTTCCGGGGCGAGTTGCAAGAACTTGCCTGGGGCCATGCCTCGAACTTCAGAAATGCCGTACTCGACAGGGTCTTCTCGCTTGGGGGATCCTGCGTTCACGATCGTGTGGCGGAATCCGCCCTTAACGATAGCGCCATCTTTGAGGGTGCTCACGAACGTGTGCACTTCTTTGAGGCGATAGGTGCCCAATGGAAGATCTGAAAGCGAGATTGCTGCCGCGCCTTGTTCTGGCGGTGTGATGATCTCAAGCTGCTGGATAGGAAGTTTTTGAGCGACAGCAGTATTCGCAGCGAGCGAAAATGCGCTGATGCTGACGAGAAATGAAATCTTAGTTTTCATTGAAAGCCACCCCATATCTGAATCACCCCAGAAACTGTTTATCGAATGAATTGACTCATCGCAATAAAATAACGGCAAGCTTGGTGTTGATCTAAATAGCGCCATGCGTTATGACTTTAATATTATGATGTATTATAGATCTTTAGCGCTGTCTTTATTGACTTGCACCGTGTTGTTTGGATGCTCGAAACCTCCAAAAGGCGAGCCGGTTCCGGTTGGAGAGCAGCGAGCATTGCTTACCGATTACAATGATCTGGTTCGCGACTACAATGCGCAGACCAAGCGCAATACCGAAAGCGATTCGACGATCTTCGATGTTACAACCCAACTCAACAGCCTGGATGGCCAGCTGTCTCAGCTCAACTCTGCTATCGAGAGTGCTTACCAGAGTCTTCGTTCTAAGCAGTGCGCACAGGCAAGTTCAACGATCGAAGGTGGCGCCAAGGTCAAGCTCGAAGCCCTTCTTGTTACCTGCAATGATCTCATGCAGGACACCTTGGCTAAAGCCTTGAAAAGGATTTCGAACGACACAAGCTCGTACAAGGAAGAGGGGCGTGACAAGATCGCACGCCTCGCCCGTAATCTCAAAGATCAGACTCAGCGGGGGTTACCCGGCCTCAAGTCGTTGGCAACCACTTCGGTAGAAGAGTTGATTGGGCGTTATCACCTGGAGTGCGAGGAGCTTGCCAGACCACGAGCAGTGAGTGGGGCCCCTTTGCCTGCTCCTGCGGTTCCTGACGGCAGCGTAGTGACCGTCGGCCGTAGTGGTGCGCGAGAGGTCATCTCGCGCGACGCTTTGAGGGAGCGCTACAGAGGCCTTTATGCTGAGAGCGCGTTCAATCACTTTTCTGAGATCGCTTCGGGCACCGGTGGGTTCATAGGTTTTTCGCCTACGGCGGAGTTGTTCTCGAATACCGTTGAAGCAGTACTCGATAGTATCCTGAGTCGAGCCGGGCGAGAGACTGATGTGGCGATTGTGTTGGATACCACTGCGTCGATGAGCGATGACATTGGTAACGTCAAACACAACATGAAAAGGCTGCTCACAAAACTCAAAGAGCACGCCCCGGCTATTGGGCTGCGCCTGAGTCTCCTGCTGTACCGCGATCATGGGGACCAATACGTGACCCAGATTTCTCATAATTTTTCAGACGACATCGATGGCATTCATCAGGCGATTCAAAAAGTAAGTGTTTCAGGCGGCGGAGATTTGCCTGAGGCCGTACTCGATGCGCTGGTAGACGCCAAAGACCTGCTTTCTTGGAGGTCTGAGGCAACCCGTAGTATCGTGCTCATCGGAGATGCGCCGGGGCACCCCAAGAGTCTCAAGGGCATCTCCACCGCCACAGTGCTTGATAGTTACAAGGAAGTGGGAGTAGGCATCGTGGTCTATCCGATCGTCGTGAGTCGCTGAAACGGTCGCTGCCTTTGCCAGCTTTCCGGCATGCGCTGCAATCCCTCGATCACCCCAGGCTTTCCCACGGCAAGACTTCGATACCCCTGATTCGCTGGGGTACGGTCGTGCCGCACAGGAAATAGTTACTGCCTTTCTTGGTTCCAAATTTTTTCCGAGTTGTCTCGAGTATCAATAGCTCCCGCTCGTCGACTTTTTCTAGGCTATCGAGTTTGAGCAAGGACACCGCGCCATCAAGCTCCCATACTCCGTGAATCACGCTGCCTTTGGGAGATCGGTAATAGGAAAACTGAACGGACCCTTCCAAGCTCAAGTAGCTCTGCTTAGCAAGCTGCTCGAGGTAGAAGGCGGTCTCCAGGGACTTTTCGAAGGAGCCTGGCGAGAGTGCTTTTGCCGGATTGCCGCACGCCTTGGATCGCGACGACTGGAGAGTACCGCAGTTTTTTTAGGAGTGGCTCGGAGGCATACCGAAGTCTGAGGTGGAGCATGGTTTATTATACCCTGTCAATTATAGGGGTGCAATGTATGGAATCGGCAGGGTTGATAGACAGGTCCTTTACACGGGCACAGCTCCCTGAGTCGCAAATAGTTCGCTTTTCGTGAGCAAGGAGTGGGCTACGATACCCCAACTTTAGCGCCACCCGGCTCAACCGGCTCCTCAGGTGGCGGCTCCCGGCCCGCATTGGGGTCGATGATATCGATGAAGCCGCATTCTTTCTTCGGGCACTTGTGCATCAGTCCCGCGCGCTTTGTGATCTTCTCGGTCAGCAGGGGGAACTTGCACTGCGGACATGGCTTTTGCAGGGGCTTATCCCAGAGCGCGAAGTTACATGCCGGCCATTTATTGCAGCTATAAAACACGCGGCGATAGCGTGATTGCTTCTGGCACATCTCCCCGTCGGCGCACACCGGGCAGTGGATTCCCATCGTGATTGCAGCTGTATACTTGCAGTTGGGATAGTCGCTGCAGGCCAAGAACTTGCCGAACTTGCCGCCCTTGATGACCATGGGGTTCTGGCACTTCTCGCACTTCTTATCCGTGAACTCTTTAGGGATGATGATGATATTGCCCGCATCATCCTTCTTGAAGTCCTGCGTGTTCTTGCACTCTGGGTAATTCGAGCACGCCAAGAACGAGCCGAGCTTGCCCCATTTGATCACCATCGTGTGCTGGCACTTTTCGCACTTGATGTTGGTCGGGACTTCCTGGCGCTTGACGTTCTTCATCTGCTCTTTGGCGATCTCGAGCGTCTTCTCAAACGGCTTCCAGAATTTTCCGAGCGTCTTCTTCCAGTCTGCTTTGCCTTCTTCGATCTGGTCGAGCTGGTCTTCCATTCCAGCTGTGAACTCGTTATTCAAGATGTCTGGAAACGATGCCACGAGGAGTTCGGTCACCACGGTGCCGAGCTCGCTCGGAAAGTAGCGTCCGCCATCGCGCTTCTCGACGTACTCTCGGTCTTGCAGGTTTGAAAGAATCGTCGCGTAAGTCGAAGGACGGCCGATGCCCTTGTCTTCGAGTTCACGAATGAGTGATGCATCGGTGAAGCGAGGAGGGGGTTGTGTAAAGTGCTGTAGTGGCGTCGCGGTCTTGAGAGAGACCTTGTCGCCTTCTTTGAGCTCAGGGAGTTTCAGGGCTCGCTCGTCCTCGTCGGCACCTACCGCGGCTCCTTTGGTGGCAGCTTTATCTTCTTCGGCGCTCTCGGTGTAGACAGCGGTGAAGCCCGGAACTTTAAGCACCGACCCCGTCGCGCGACAGAGCTGCTCGCGGCCCGACTTGTCCTTCGCCGCGATGTCGATCCCTGTTTGGTCGTACACGGCGGGGATCATCTGGCTTGCGACAAAGCGATTCCAGATGAGCTGATAGAGCCTAAATTCATCGCGCTCCAGTAACGGCTGCACTTTCTCAGGCGTGAACTCAAGCGAAGCTGGACGGATCGCCTCGTGCGCATCCTGCGCGCTCTTCTTGGATTTGTAGACGTTCGGTTCGGCGGGTAGGTGATCTTTGCCAAATTTCTCGACAATGAACTCTCGCACCGCCTGAAGGGCGGCTGGCTCGGTTCTCACTGAGTCCGTACGCATGTAGGTGATGAGGCCATGAGTGCCCATCTCGCCCAGGTCTTTACCTTCGTAAAGATGTTGAGCCAGCGTCATCGTTTTCTTGGCGCTAAATCCTAGCTTTCGAGCAGCCTCTTGCTGCATCCGACTTGTGATGAAAGGGGCGATAGGCTTACGAGAGCGTTCTTTCTGCTCAATCGAGGTGATCTTCCATTCCGCACCCTTGAGGCCCGTAAGGAGTGCATCTATCGCCGCTTTATTGGGAAGTTCAGGCTCCTTCCCATCAGTCTTAAATAGCGAGGCTTCAAAATCGATTCCGTCTTTCGTAAAGGTATTGTCGAGGGTCCAGTATTCTTCCGGCTTAAACGCCTTGATGTCGGCTTCGCGGTCCACGATCAAGCGCAAGGCCACGGATTGTACGCGGCCCGCGGAGATCCCGCGTTTGACCTTGTCCCAAAGTAGCGGGCTGATCTTGTAACCCACCAGTCGATCCAAAATGCGGCGGGCTTGTTGAGCGTTGAACTTGTCTTCGTTGAGCGTCTGAGGCTGCGCCATCGCTTCGAGGATAGCGGGTTTGGTGATCGAGTTAAAAAGTACGCGGTGAACCTTCTTGCCGCGCGCTTTGAGCTCTTCATTGATATGCCACGCGATGGCTTCGCCTTCGCGGTCCGGGTCAGTCGCAAGATAGAGAGTGGGGACGTCTTTTGAGAACTTCTTGAGTTCTTCGATGATCTTCACCTTGGCAGGAATCACCTGATAGTCAGGGTCGAAGCCCTTCTTAGGGTCAACGCCTAGCTTGCTCTTGGGCAGATCCTTGATATGGCCGACGCTCGCCTTTACGATGTATTCGCGGCCCAGGTACTTCTGAATCGTCTTCGCTTTGGAAGGGGACTCGACGATGACGAGTGCTTTTTTTGATTTAGCCATGAGATAAGGAGGCCCTCCAGGGCTCCTTACATTTAGTCGGAGTTGTTTAGTTTGATCAAGCCCGGAGAACGAGAGCGTGTCAAAACTCCGTTCCTATCCTCTAAAAATCCATGACTTAACGCAGATTGTAGAGCGGTAAAAAGCCGTTGAGGTGTCCACTCTTTGGCAAATCCCCACTCTAAAAGGTCCTCTGTCTGCAGACCGCCTCGTTGATAGGTCTGTTTTTCGACTTCATGCGCTAATTCGTCTGCGTCAGTTGAAGGCGGATCGAAATCAAACGAAAGGGTTTCTTTGGGGGCTTTGCGCTGCACCTCTTTTTCTGGCGAAAAGGTCGCGTATTCAATCCACGCTTGGGCTAGATCCCCGGGGCCGTAGAAGCCGACCGCTTTTCCGCCCTCGAGAAGTTTTTCGGTCCCGGCAAAAGAAGGGTCTCCTGGAAAGCAGGGTGTGGCTAAGCAGGTCTTCTCCATCTCTCTCGCCCATGCTGCGGTGTTGAGAGCTCCGGATCGAAATCCTGCTTCGACCACCCAGGTAGCGCGAGCCCAACCTGCGATGATCCGATTTCGCATGATAAAAGAATAGGGCGCAAGCTTCTGGTTTGGGCCCATCTCTGAAACTAGAAGGCCGCCCGCGTCCAAAATTTGACGGGCCAGATCTGAATTTGAAGGAGGGTAGATTTCTTGAAGCGGGCCTCCCAAAATAGCGATGGTCGGAACGCCTGCTCGAAGTGCTTCTTCGTGCGCGGCTGCATCGACCCCGTGTGCAAGACCCGAAATCACGATGATGCCTCGACCTCTGAACCAGGGGATTCGAGCTTTGAGAAGCTGCAGAGATCTGTTTTGGGGTCTTCGCGTGCCGACAACGGCAAATCCACGTTCGGGTAAGTACTCTAGCAGCTTTAGTGCGGACTGCGTCCCTTGGATGTAAAGCGAAATGGGCGCGCGGCGAATCATCCACAATGCTTCGGGGAGTTTCTCGCGATGTTCGAGTCGATGGAAGTGGTGGATGGGGTAGGGAAAGGGGCTAGCGTCGATTGAATGCTTTTGCATGAAGGCCCCATTGCAGAACTTGGACCTAGTTCGAAGGGCTAAATGCCCTGATCAGCGCCAAGATCCGGCCCGAGAGCGCGGTTTTCGGACTGTCCAATTTTTTGTGCCGATGAGATGATCGAGGCATGCGCAAACGCATTGGGGAGTTTCTGGCCGATAAGGGTATGTTGACTGTGGCGCAGGTCCAGGAAATCTTGAACTACAGCCAAAAAACAGGACTTCGCTTTGGTGATGCTGCCGTCGAGATGGGTATTCTTACGCGCGAGAGGTTGATTCAGGTTTTTGGCCCCAGCTTTGGCGTGGATTTCTTCCATCTGGACCCCCTTTATTTTCCTAAGATCACTCAGGATCTCATGCCGGTCGATTTATTGGTCAGATATGGCGCTCTGCCATTGGGCTTTAAGACGGAGCATAGGTTTTTTAAATCGCGAAAGCTGCTCAACCTCGGTCTGCTCGATCCTTCGCGCGCTGAAGCGGTCGAAGAGGTGATGAAGGCAGCTACGGCGCGGTACGGAGCGAGCACGATCCATGGAGTCAAAGTGTTTTTGATTCTCGCCGATCAGTTTTTGACGGTTCTGAAGCACTCGTATGGACTCGAGAACAAACAGTTGCTCGCAAGACCAGAGAGCGATTTGGACGACACTCTGACGCTTTATCTAGAGAATGTGAATTAAGACGATTCCGGGCCCTGCGTATTGCCTCAATCCTCCCTCCTCTCTTGCCGATACGATCCTCGAGAGGTTGAGCGTGCCGGCAAAAGAACTACTCTGCAAAGTCATCTCTAGAAAGTGGCTTACCCCCACGGTCTTGGATATTCGGTTCGAGCCCTCGCGAAAATTTGCCTTTGAGCCGGGACAGT
>JACCDG011606470.1_pt1 | contig 70424 bp, 70 predicted proteins | sample 7442471 | NCBI WGS metagenome assembly JACCDG01 (sample SAMN15323444, study PRJNA562643) | freshwater metagenome | isolation source: river surface water | place: USA:Blue River Watershed | collected 2017-08-17 | reverse complement strand
TTAAAACAGGTGATATAGTCACCGCAGATATCGAATGAAAATCACATATACCATTCAGATTTAAAAATCGAGAATGGAAAATCTCAGGATATCGAGGATATAGTAACGCCGCTAAACAGCACCAATATGTACTAACTCCACACTTTAAAAAGAATATAAATAAAGGAAGTGATGTTACTGCTTATGAGAACGAACTTAAACCAGTAGAAAAGATACTCAAACGAAAGTATGAACTGGCTCGAAAGATTGGAAAGTATAAGCAATGACAAGTTTTTACAAAAGAAGAATTAGTAACAACATTCGCAAAATTTCAAGACGCTCAAGACCCATTTATACTTAACAAAATTTACATATGTGCTGAATCGCCTTCAGAAAAATCTGAACATTAAAAAACATGTTAGAGACACAATCATCAAGGTGAATGGATGGAATCGGACTCCTCTATCAAGTAGGATGAAGACCATTCATACACAAGATGTTTGCAACAAAAGACTACAAAAACTGGCTTGAGACTTCTACATCAGCACCAGACCCAATGACTTGGTTCTTCACAGATGAACGTACATATACGTTCGCTAAAATGGAAGAATGGTATCAAGACATACTAGAAAATGCAACAAGGAAGCTTGACCAAGATAAGTTTGTATTTGCTCACCACCGAAAGGGTACAGTAGGCTCTAATGGAATACCTAACACTCATCCATTTGAATGAGCAAAATTCATTCTCGCTCAAAACGGTACAGATAAACGTATTCACGAATGGGGAATTGTAGAAGGAATAGACCCAGACAGGTCAGATACATTCGTACTCCTCCAATACCTTGAGATGCACTGCAACTCTTTACAGGAATGTGTAGAGCGACTTGGAATACTTATACAACGCAAAATCACAATTGGTACCGTAATGATTTACAGTAAAACCGAAGACAAGTTTTTATTCTTCGCAGATGGAGAACGTTCACTCTATATTGAAAAAAATGCGGATGGAACGATTGACTATATCCAATCTCGTAAAGATGACACAGTAAAGGATTATAAGACAAAAGGATACCTCGTAGTAGACTGGACATGACAAGTATTTGTAGAAGACATACAAGACCTCAATAAAGAGAAGTATGTAGCCCCCGCTCATAATACAACATACCAGCAAGGAACAACTTACTATGGAACTCAATACTGAGCACCTTACACAGCACCAAAAGAACTTCCACCACCAAAATGAGGTCAATGACAAATCAATTGGACAGAAGATGACTGGGATGATTGGCGTGGAGAAGGGTTGGGTTTTCAGGATATAAATCCAGACGTCACAGACGTAAACGATAAAGAGGAAGTTTATGATTACATAAACTATATGCCTCTAGCGGATGTAATGGAACTGCTTGAAGACGTTGACCACAAACACTTTCAAGGACTCAAAAACAAATGAAGCAACTGAACAGCAACCGTCTATGAAACAGATGAATACATTGATATTGTTGTCTACGTTGGACTTCTTGTTAAAAGAGCTACTGACCTTGTTGAAAAACAAATAAAAGAAGCAGAAAAAATGCGTACTTCAATACTAGAATTAGGCAAGGAAAAAGTACACGCAACGGAACGCACCAAACGCATTGCAGACCTTCGTTATAAAATGATGGAGATTAATTCTTACAAAGACCTTTACAAATTATAGATATGAAAATCGGAATAGAACATGAAGTATGAGTGCTTGACCAGCAACGTACTTTAACGAATATCCTCGGAGGATACCCTTCGGAGAGATATAATCAATATACAGTGTGAATGATTTCGTCAACAGGAGAAGAGTTAAAGGTAGCCTACGACAAAGAGTATTATGGTACTCAATACGAGGTTAAATTTGCTCCTTTCACAGCCAATGAAGAAAATATCTGACTCGTATCAGATTTCTTCTGAAAACTCTATGGCAAAAACGACTGTATACAAAACAACGGTCCAGACTTTGTCTGAACACACATACATATATTCAATGACTACTCACCTACACATAAAGGACTCCTTAATGTAATGGCTCTAGTATTCAAAGAAATGGCTGATTTCTGGAAGGGAATATACGAAGATGAAGGGTTGAGTATACAATACAAAGAACGTGAACTAAAACGCCTTGTAACATCAAACAACCTACTAAAATTCTTTGACCATAACCTTCTATGAGGTCAACTAAGAAAAATAAATACAGCTCTCTCGTTCGGATTCCAGTATAGAGATATCTGAAACGATAGACCAAAATACGCTCCTGTAATCTGGTCACCATCACGATGAGGGAAAGCATACTCGCTAGAACTACGATATATTTCAAACACATACTTCCTATTGGAAGACCCAGAAAAGATTAAAAATCTCATACAAGAATGTGTAAATATTGTAAGTACAATGACCTCAGAGTCAGTAGACGTACATAAAAACTCAATACCAATAGCTATCAAAAGCATCCTTACATCTTATATAACATTAACAGCTTTACTTTATGGCACACAAAATAATCGCAGTCTACGGGACGTTGAAGAAGTGATACGGGAACTCCTACCTTTTGCGGAACTCAAGATTTCTGAAGGAAGATTATCTATCCTTACTGAAATTAACATGAACCTGATTCCCGATGGCGACATTTACGGAAGATTCCATGCTCTCAACAGACCACCTCAAATCAGACCAACAGACATCTTCATTGATGAAGACAGAAACGATTCAGACGACTGGGACGAATCAGACTCAGACGAATCAGACGAGTCAGAAGAAGAAGTGGCTTAAGGTAGAAATCTATGAAGTAGACGATGGGGAAGATTTAGACCGTCTCGATGCACTTGAAGGACATCCACGCTGGTATGTAAGAACACCAGTAAAGACAAAATCAGGAGACGTAGTAGAGGTTTACAATATGCCTCTCGAACAAAACACAGGCATCAGTTCAGAAGAATACCTTGCTCTTCAGTTAGAGAGTGAGGATGAAAACAATTTATACTATAACTGGAATAGATAATCATATGGTACACGATTTCGTACTCAATCTTCAGGATATGACTCCTGATGAGATTTTCGCAGACAAAAAGTTTGCACAAGAACTAGAGCTTTCAAAATGAGAATACTTTAGAGAGCTTATGCCGTCACCAGCAGAAACTCATAGCTGTTCTATGAGAATCTGTGAAATAGATAAGCTATATGCAACACCAAAAGAAGCAAGAATCGCTTACTATAACGCAGTAAAAGAATTCTACAAAGACAAGCTACCACTTGGAGGTGACTCATACCTATCAGGAGGTAACCACTTCCATATATTCTTCCCAACAGGATATGAAGTTTCAAAGATGTACAGCTGGGATGAGACATTCATAAAGGATATTTATGCCTTTATTAAGTGACTCCCACTATTTGCTAAATTCAAGAAACTAGATGATGGAACCAAAAAATTCTTTTCACGAAGAAATTGGGGACATAGTTCAGTAGGAAGAATCGAGCAATCAAAAAGTATTGGTATTTCAGCGAAACGCTCATACGCATCTTCATCAAATAGGTCAACATCTTGGAGTCCTACTTCATGAAACCCTGAAGATACATCAACTGTCCAGTCACTCGAATTCCGAATGAATGGAACGATTGATAACAGGATATATGGGTATTACCAAGCAGCTCTTCTCTACGCAATAGATAAAGAGTGTGGAAAAGTAAAAACACTTGGTGTACTAGGAACAGCAATCTATCAAGGCATTACATGTTCATTTACACCAGAACTAGCAGATGCGAAAGGTGATTGCTTTACTCTTGAAAAACTACACTCACTCGGACATGGATTTACAGTAGATTCAAAGCATCTCGAAAAGATGGCTTTCAACACAAACGTTGCACTGAATCTTCTTACTAAATACGGTCTCGTTAACTCCGCAGCAGCATTAAAAGAATACATAGATGAATTTGGAATTTTTGCATAGACGTATATAATATACCCACTAACGCAACGCAATTCATATGTACTTTCGCATTAACAAGCCTCCCTAATGAATAACATTCTTATTCGCAATTTTTTATTTCTCTATAATTTTTATTATTATGACTCAGACTATCAAGGTTCTTAACCGAAACTATCTCAATAATGCAGAAGGGACTCCAGTAGAGGCTACATCAGTAGCTAACATTTTCCGTGTACAAGGAACAGCAGTGTTCGTTGGAGCAACATTCGTTAAGGATGTTCTTGTTGAAGAAACTGCTCCATGCACAGGATGTGGTGTTGAAGTATCAGTAGTACCAGAATCATTCTCTGTTGCAGACTACCTCAACATGATGAACCCAACAGGTCTTTCTTCTCACCCACTTACGGCAGAGGAAGCAGAAGCAATCAACTACGTTCGTTCACACGTTCGTGGGCTTACAATCAATGTTGGTGACTCTTACCGCTACTACACACGCTCAACTAACCGTTGGGACCTCGCTCACTTTGAGATGACTGGTACAGATATTGGTCGCATTCTTTCAGGGTTTGCAATCAAATCACCTTCTCGTAAGGCAGCTAAGAGAAAGCTTCTTAAGGCACTCAACACTGTCTACGGACTTCTTCTTTCAGAAGATGAGATTCAGGCTTCAGCAAACAACTAATCACTAACCTTACGTAATAACCATGGCTCTAACACTACCTGGTTCTTCACAGTCAACTGGAGGGTCTTATCTCAAGACCCTTGATATTGACTTCCGTGCAGCTGAAGGAAAATTCAGCTACTACGATGGAGAATCTATCGAAGAAGATAAAGTAGAAGGTATCGTTGTTGGTGAAGGATTCGAATTCCGTGGAACAGTCGGACGTCCTACCAAGAACAAGGGTATCAACTACATCTCAGAAACATTCGGCTACGACCAAATGAAAGGCGGACTTATCCGCATCCACCAATTTATCCGTGAGGGTAAGAATAACTCCAACGCTCCAATGGGTAAGAAAACTTACCAAGAATGGCGTGACCAAGGAATGAAACTCCACAGAGTTGTATTCCTTCTTCAAGGAGATACTCTTGCTAAGGTGATTTTCTCACCAGTCGCTACAAAACCAGTAGGAGACGTTATCTCTAAGAACCGTGACCTTCCGAATTTCTATTCAGAAATCACAATTCTTAAGAAAGAAGACGGAACTCCTATGATGTATGAAAACGACAACGGAGAATTCTTTGTACCGACTATCAATAAGCTCAAACCTATTGAACAGTCAGACGAAGACAGAGTACTCGCTCGTATCAAAGAAGTTGACGCTGTTGTAAATAAGAAAGAAGCTGTAGAGCTTCCATCTGCACCAGCACCTAGCTCAAATCCAAGAGTGAGCGAAATAAGCATTGATGATATTCCATTCTAAAATCCTATTTATGTTAACTATCTATTCGCACGAAATTGGGGAGGCGATTAAGAATGTTCGTGAATGGATAGGAATGTCTCAAAAGCAATTAGCAATAGAGGCTGGTGTTTCGCCCGCCTCTATTTCTTTGTTAGAGAAAGGACAAAGCAGAAATATCTGACTGGAAAGTCTCGAACAAATCATGAAAGCTCTCTCAAATAAACCAATCAAAAACAAAGAATACGGCAGTAATACTTGAGATATAGTATTAGCTTTTAAATAATAACAACCGAACCACACATATGAACGCTCCAGATATTAACCAAGTAAAGCTCCGAGGAACAGTAGCTGATGTATATTTTATGACGACAGCCAAAGGTCAAGACCGATTCTCATTCACTGTATTAACACGTGAGGAAAGAAAAGACCCATTCGGAGACACTATTTATTCCTCTCAGTACACAACTTGTGTAGCTTGGGGGAATGCAGCAAAAATGTTCAATGAGCGTATGAAGGCAGGAAGCAGAGTTCAAGTAGTTGGACTCCTACATACATACCTCGTTCCACATAAAAAAGTAAACGACCCAACAGTGTCAGATAGACGTGTAGAAATTATAACCAAAAACATAGAAGTTATTGGTTTTGATGATACATTTAAACCACGTGAACGAGTAGAGTTCACTGTCGTAGATGACTTCTCAGACCTTGATTAATATTGAGGTACAACTTCCAATAGAAGGAATCCCGTATGCTTTTGCAAAGTATCATATAGCTGGAGAAGCTTGAAAAACTATAGCAGAACTCCACACAGCACTCACAAACGATATTAAATCTGCACCAAAAGAACTATCTACTCAAAATGTTCTTGAGGTAAAGCAGATGCAAGAGTTACTGGAAGATACTATTGAAAAGTCGGAGATGAAGTCACGTCTCATTGAAGCATTAAAAAATGAATTGGGTGAAGAGAAATTTAACTCACTGCGAGAATCAGTAATTAACTCTGCTGACTTCAAAGCAATAACCAAACACTCATCAAATGCTCAAACAGAATAAGAAACCTTCTGTAACACAAATTGTTGCAGAAATATTTCCAACTGACCCACTCATGTTCCAGCAAGCCCTTAGTGCAGAGGGCTTAGCTCGGAAGAGGGAGAAGTTAGAATTACTACCTGGCTGAATAGCTGAACAGGTAACGCACCTTAACGCAGCAGACGTAATGTTTTTGCTCAGCTCTTTTGGAAGTATTATACATAGTATCGCTTTTGATAGAGGATTACTGGGCATACAGTACAAAAACCATGCACCAATCCTACAACGACACGTATCGTCATTAGAAAGATTCTTCCAAGAAACTTGAGCAAAGCTCATTATGTGAGAAACAACCGTTGAGACGGATGACTATACAGGAACGTGTGATTGAGTGCTTCAATGGAATTGAAAGAATTACCTGATTGACTGGAAAACTTGGACTGCCTATAAATACATATATTGAATCAAGAACGCTATCCTGAAAAAGAATTGAGAACCATACTCAAGAAAACAGGATGTAGATAAAGTGAGCCTGCAACTATCGTTATATAGAGAACCACTGGAAAAAAGAATAAGAATAGACTGAATGCTTGTACTCTGGGTAACAGAGCAATGAGTATTTTACTGGACTTGTGAATATAATTTGGACTTATTCTATGAATGGAAAAGACGTAACAGTTGACTTACTCTATAACGCAATTCCACAAATGACTACCATCGCAGCCATTAAAAACAAACATACCAACGAAATCGTCCTCTGTCACGATGGACGTATCTCAACAACACAGGGAGAAATTATATCAGAAAACGCTAAGAAAATCATAGTGTTCAATCACTTTGCATTATTATGGTGCGGTTCAGAGCACTTAAAAGATTTAGTTTCTTTCAAGTATCGTGACCTATTTAATTCCTTAATAATCGAAGACGAAGAAGATGTACTCTGATTTTACCAAATATACTTTGACAATGTTCTTAATGACTCAACGGTCAAAGCCACAGAAAAAGACGGGCAATCCCGTCACACAGCCGACTACATAATCATTACTCCAAATAACATCTACGAAATTAACACTTTCTGAGAGCTTTGGGGCAGTGATTTAAGACAGAAAAGATACGACTCAGACATCCGATTGGCTGTAGCTGGCTCAGGATGAGCTGTATGCCAACACTGGATAGAATGATACCTAGAAAATACAAACATAGAGGAGTTCAGCAATGAACAAATGGCGTCAATTCTAAAACTTGGTGCAGAATACGTCTGAAAAAGAATGTCATCTTGTAACAGTAACATAACTCTGTACAAGGTTTCTGACTTATTTATATGAAATACTTGAAATGTATAAGTTTTTTCATATAGTTACTTCCACTTCCTAACAACGCAATCGAGTATGAGTAGTAAAAAAGTATATCCTAAGCTCCAAAAGGATGCTACAGGATTAAAGTTCCATTTTGACGAATGAGAACAGCACTTCACAGTACGGTTTGCAGGTAATCCACTCCTGCTACTAGAGTATCTGTATATCAAAAGATGAGGCTCAGATTTCGTAAACGCTTACACTTCAGCAAAAGAAGGGAAAGTGCACGAGTGACACAAACTCCTTAGAGAGTGCCGAGATGATTTAGCCGAACTGCTAGAAGTCATTTCACTGGTACACGCTAACGGAAAAAACTCACTCGTTGTTTACGTTAACGACCTCGTATGAATAAGAAAGAGCTAATTCTAAAGTGGCTCTCTTTGTTCGGCGAGAGTCACAGCTTCTTGCTACCAGATATAAAGGGTAGCCAATGAATAGACTGGTCTCTATCTAACACACTTGATAGTAATCTTGCTGCAAATCAGGATGCCCCGTTTGGATTGTATTTTACACCGAATGGAAACTTCTGAAAGAAGCAAACAATCTGAGAGAAGATAGTACGTAAAGCTGCTGAAGCTGATAAATACATCGCAGCGTTTTTCTTTGATATTGATATTAAATCAACCGACTTCCAATCTGTGGACGAAGCTTTTGATGCTACTTTACAAGTACTAAAAGAGCGTAACTTACGATTCAACTTCCTTACGAAATCTGGATGAGGTGTACATGGATATATATTCATAGAACCATCACAAAGGTATAACGTATGAGAAGCTCATTACAGGCATTTTGCTTGAATAATGAAATGAATATCAGACTTCTTTGAATGAGGTGACCCAGCCGTTTGAACAATCGAACGACTCATGAGATTACCATATTCAAATCACTGGAAAACTGGTGTTCCAATTGAAGTTGAATTGTTTAGGTTAGAATGGGAGGATTGAGATGTCACAGCACATAAAGTCACGGATGCGGAAGACATATATATTGATGACTGGTCATACCTTCAACAAGAACATGTCTCGTCAATGGCTTCATCTATAAAAGAGGATATTGATATCAAAAAAAATCTATGAGGAAAACTCTCTCTCGGAACCAATAGTCTCATTGACCAAATCAATAAGATTCCAATCGCTCATATATTGAATGCGATAAAGAAATATCCTCGTGTTGAGTGAGATAAATCCACACAATTTGTGTTCAAAAACACATTCATCTCATTCATACACACAAATCTAAAAACTGGAGAAGTCACAGAAGAATCAACAATGTGATACAGGATATGGGAAGACAGAAATTGTGTAAACAACTTCACTAGCCATAACCACGACATATATGAGAGACCACGTGGAGGTCCATACTCATTCCTTTATTACTACTTCCAAAAGGACATGATAAAGGTAAATGAATTCCTTAAAACAGAATTCAAAATCCAGTTTGAAGAAAAAGTAGACGACTACATAATGCCAACGATTGTATCAAGTTCTGGAGTAATCCAGTTCACCAAAACAAACGTTGTGTATAAAAAGGAACAGGTAGATAACAAGGGGAAAATAAATGTAGTAAATAGAGTTCTTTTTGACTCACCGATAATCATTAAAGGTATAATGGAAAGCAAATACACTCTCTTTTGAGAAAAAGATGCTGCACAGAAATACTATATAATCCACCGTCCTGACTCGTTTGAGGACAAAGACGTAATTATTGACTTTAGTGAATCTCGCTCAAAATTTAACCAGAAGTACGGAGGCATTTGACTTGTATTTAAATGACAAGAAGAAGACCTGCTAGACTTCTATGTAGCACTAAACCATGCTGTAAACGCATGACAAATTGATAGATATGAACTCCGTTACTTAAATGGGTTTTACAACGAATACTTCCTACTCGGCACAACATTCATCACACCCGAATTTCAAATTAAGAATGAATGGGAAAAAACGATGCTCAAGACGCAGAAAGTAGACGTTACCCTTCGTGGAATGGAACAAATTGATGCGATAGACTTCTATGAGAGAATGTCAAAGATATTCTCAAAAAGAGTTTCTACACTATCATTTCTAACATATGCTGCATTATTCCTTGGACACCATTACTGGGAGCCGATTAAGAGAGTTAAGCAACAATTTATGATGCCATGACTTATCTTATCAGGTCTGACAAGAGTTGGTAAATCAACACTTATCTCAATCCTAAAAGAAGGTTCAGGAATAGGTATAGAGTCAAAAAGATTGACTATCTCTACAACAATGCAACCGCTTAGACAAATGGCTACAGATGCCTTCATTGCCCACTATGACGAATTTACAGGGATTATCCCACTTGAAAAAGAGCATATGTTAAGAGACATTCTGAATAAAGCTACAGCGGCAAGAGGTACAATCACAGGAGACAATATTACCTATCACTACAGAGCATCACTCCTTATTGATGGTGAAAGACTTCCTGCATCAGCTTCAGTTCTTAATAGAATGATAGCTGTACCAATGTTTGAAGAAGATAAAATAGGAAACGAATGAAATCTGGAAGCAATACGACACGTATCTTTCCTTAAAGATTTACTCACAAGAGCATATAAGTATAAAAATGAAGAAGCTCGTATAAACCTCTTCAGAGAAGCAGAAGAAGCACTTGTAAAAGAGTGAATCGTATGAAGAAATCTCATGCTGAATACATACCTGTACGCAATCGCAATGATGCTATGATTTAAGAATCTTAAAGAAATAGCAAAAATCATTAAAGAAAACGTATGAGTACTCGAAGCAGCATCAGCACAATCGGATGAACTCACTTCAGTGCTATCAGATGCAATTCTCACAAGAAGGTTTATTCCAATCAAGCGTTACTCATTTATGAATGGTGAATACACTATCGAAATACCTATGACTTGAGAGTTCATCAATGAGAAAAACGTGCATCTTATTGCAATTCAGAAGAAATATCCTAATATCACAATCATTGGAAACAGACTTTCAATAGTTATACCTGAAAAAGATGAATCCATGATGAAGCTTATCGACCACTATGAACAGTATTTCAGAAATGAAAACATCATAAAGGATGATAAACTCAAAATACCTCTATCCCCTAACGCTACTACTCATGTACAAGCTAGTTCTCACAAAGCACGCCGAGATTATTCTGGGTACTCGTAACGAAAATGTAATGACTCAAGATGTTGAGCTTACAGAAGAAGAAATTGCTATTCTTGAAGAAAGCTCAGTTGACTTGGATGTTCTCATTCATGCTCAAATGATGATGGAATTTCAACAAGAACTAAAGTTCAAAGACCCAGCATACCAACTCGGTGTGCTGGCAGAACTTTTCCACAAAATTGGTAATTCTCGAATGGAAAAAGCGTGTATGCAAGCCGATATTAAAAAAATCGACAAGTACACATCAACTCCAAAATTCGGTGAAATGTTAATGAAACATACAAAACTGTTGAAAGAATAAATCTTTTTACTATAATATCTTCATTAACTAACTGTTCTTCATATGGCTGATACCAGAACACTCTTTCTCAACGCACTTGTAGCAGAATTTACTGTCTACGCACAGCAATTAAAAATGGCTCACTGGAACATAACAGGACCAAATTTTATTGAACTCCACACATTTTTTGGAGATAAATATGCTGAAGCGGTTGAATCAATTGATTCACTTGCAGAACAAGTACGTAAGATTTGAGGCTTCCCTGATGGGACACTTACTAAGTATCTCAGCGTATCAAAAATACGAGAACAAGAATCTACCAATCCAGAAGAAATTCTTCAAATTATCTTACGGTCAGCACAAAGATTGGATTCAAACTTGGATAAAGCAATCCGTGGAACCACAATGGATTTAGTAACACAAAATCTCTTCATCGAAATTAAAGCTTTAATGGATAAAGACATCTGGTTTCTAAAATCTATGTGTCCATGCAATAATTCTATTGACATAGAAATAAAATCCGTAGAATGAAGCCCATCCAGTGAGAGATAATTGCGTTGCTTTTCTGGATTAAAGAAAACGGGAAACCGTTTTTTTTATTACCCTTTTTTCTACTAGAGACGTTTCCTTTACATTATTTTTCTCTATTACCCTCTGTAGAGGGGGTACTATGTGCAAGTTTACACCTTTCCCCTAGTACTTCCTTTATAGATTCTTCTTTGACAGAAGACCATGTTTTTGTAGAATAAGCAAGTATTTCTAACACTTACCTAATATGTCTTTTTTCGGAAACGACCCTCTATCATCTTTTCTAGGATGACAAACATTTAAGCCTAATACGGCACCTACTCCACAACCACCAGCACAGAAGCCGAAAGAAGAATACAATAACAACTCCGCTATCGGGAATTTTTTCGATGAATGGGTAGCAAAACCTACAGGAAAAGCAATGAAATGGGCATGAGAAAATGTCATCGAGCCATGAGTAGATATGACAAAAATAGGATGGAATGTTCTCACATCAGATGACCCATTTAATGTACAAGGTAAACAAACAAAATATCTCGATAACTTATTCGCTCAAAAAGAAGAGGAAAAAGTAAAACAGAAAAAGATTGAATCTGAGGCTACAACACTTCAGACAAGTTTTGTAAACGCATTCAGAAATGAGTTACAAACAGATAGTCCATACAAGCGAAATATTATGATAAATGATATTCAGGAAGCAACAAAACAATACGCAGACCTGATTAATACTATTGATGAAATGGATGGCATTGAAAGAGCAAGAACAAATAAACAAATGCCATGACTCCTAAAAACGCTAGGAGCAGGTACTACATTCCAAACAAAAGAAGAGTACAAGAATTATCTTATGAATGAAATTATTCCTGCCCAACAAGAACTACTTAGAAGAAAATACAAGTATCTTGATGCACAAGGTTCTACCTACGCATATAACAAATCTATGGAAGATGAGGGTTCAGAAGAACTAGCAGACAAAATATCAGATTTCAGTAACAGCCTTCAGTCTGATTCAAACACAGCAGCCATGAAGAATTTCCAACAAAAATGAGACAAACTTGGATTAGGTCTTGCATGGCTCGGTAAGTCTTTTGATAATTTCAGATACTATGCCGCTAAGACAGGTATCGGAGGAGATGATATTGTAAACGAATTCAAATACACTGAATGAGGAGCATCTCAGGATGCTGGTGAACTATCTAAAACATGATACGGAGCAATTAAGAACCTATGGGAACTATACGATGGTAGCCCAAATATAATCTCACAACTACCAGCCTTCGTATCGGGAGTATGAGTAGAATCAGCAATATCTAAAGTCCCTTCAGTCACACGCACTCTAGGAGCTTTATCCAAAAGCGACAAGATAATGGATGCAATTGACACTGGTATGGATGCAGTAGAAACATTCGGTAAAAACCATAAAATTGTGTCTACTTTTGCCAGAGAAATGCTAACAGATACAATCGTATACGACCCAGCATCACAAGTATTTATGTGAAGGGGTATGAATGAGAACGACATAGAACAGAACTTTCTATGGAATCTACCAATAAATCTTGGTATCGGAGCAATGGCACGTTCACCAAAAACAGCACAAGCACTAGCAGAACAATATGATGTATCAAAAACGTTCTCTAAAGACTGAACGATTAACCTTACACACGATGAGCTTCAACTCATTAAAGAAGGTAAAATAGATGCAGCACAAATGCTGATATTCAACCGTTCAAAAGTAGGTGCTGACGTACCTGAAAACCTCATAAACGTAAGACAAATAACAGGAGACAAAAGATTAGCAAAAGATGCAATGCGTACAGGTCAGGGAATACAAGAGATTATGCAACGTGTGACAGCAAAGACAGAATCGACAACAGATACTCTCAAGCTATCAACTGCTACTGCTGACAATATAATTACATCAGACGTAGCAAAGACACAACAAAACATCTTTGCATTTGAAGCACAAGTAAAAGCGAGTAAAGATATTGAGAAAACTATACTTGCTGATATTCCTTCTGAAAATAGCAACAAGTTCTGGAATACAAAAGTAACTCAGGCAGCACGTGAAGGAAGAATTGATATCAATCAATCTTTAACCAACTTCGTAAAAGCAAATCCAGAATATGCTACAGCAGCTCAAATGTATCGCAAGATAAATAATATCTCCCCCGATGTTAATTTTAAATTTGATGCAAATACAGTTAACACCCGTAAAGTTACCCGCCAGTTCTGAGAAATGCTAAAATGAATATTCCAAGAAGACGTGGCAATGGCAGGAAAACTCGTTGATGGAGACCGCCTATCACCTATTCATGTATTTAAGGATGGACAGGTAAAAAATATTGAAACAGGTACATCAATGCCTATCAGCGACTTCTTCAAAAAGACTCAAAAGAGTACATACCAAAAGAAAGCTCTCAACCAAACTGTAGTAGATGACCTAGCAGGTAGACTTGATATCTTCGAACACTTCAACAAGAAACTAGCTTGAGAAACAGCTACAGATAAGCTACTTACTGTAATGAGTAAGAAAAGCTTTAAGTCTCTTTCTGAACAAGATGTGACACTCATCCGTGCATCTCTCGCTAATGAAATGGCTCAAGACCTTGCCAACAGAGGTAAAAAGTCATCACTACAAGCATTATTCAGTCATCCTGCATACAGAATCTTCTCAAAGAATGAAGATGGAACATATAGAATTGCACTCGATAATCTCGATACGACAGACCTTGAGAAGAATCTCTCAACAATGTTCAAATCTATGGACGAAATGAAAATAGTTCAATACCTAGCAGACCTAAAAGCTCAGGACGAAATTATCTCATGACTGAAACAGACAGGTGTTAAGAAAACTATTGATATGGCGGCAGCCGCTCAACCTGATTTCCTAAAGAAAACATGGAACGGAGTATCTGAAATGCTTCTTAGAAAGACTACAGCTCTCCCTAAAGAAGACTTCAAAATGCCAAAGGTTTCAAAAAATACAGCTAAAAAGCTAATGGTACAACTTCAAAAAGCGTTTCCTAACATCCCAATTGAATTTGGTAAACTCCCAGAAGGAGTAAGAGGTATTGTATCACCATTCGGTGGAAAACTCATCATTGATGAATCAAAAATGACCTCTACAACGTCTGTACACGAGTTTGGACACGTTTGGATTATGCACGCTAAGGCAGAACAGCCTGAAATATACTCAGCAATGGCTAATTCAGTAAAGAAATCTCCATACTTCGATACAGTACAAGCAACATATAAAGATATATATAAGAGTGAGGATGAGTTCGTTGATGAAGCAATCGCTCACGCTATAGAAGATGCAGGAGCTAGATTCTTCAACAAGATTGAAAGAAAATCATTCATGGACAGGTTTACTGCACTTATGCAATCAATCGTTAGCAGATTCAAATCTACAGATATTGATGCTCTTGCTGATGATGCAGTATCAAAGATGTTCAATACAAAGTGAACTCCAATCTCGGAAAAATCACTGGCTCAGCTAGACATACTCCAATTTAATAAAGAAGACTTCGATAAAACTAGTTACTTTATCCGTCACGTAATACAGAAAATATCAGAAGATGATTTGTTCACTAAATTTGCAAAGGGGGCTAAAACAGTTTCAGAACAAGAATTTATTTACCAAATAATTAACTCTATGATAAAAAATCAAGTACCATCTAAGAATCTCGCTAGTACAGTTGAAAATTACATGCATGGATTTAATGACTACATCCAGTTAGTAGAAAAAGATGCCTTCACTGAAGCATACGTAAAATCAGAAATAGCTAAACTTGAAACAAACGCAGTTCTTCGCTCTATGGTAGAAGACCACGTTAAAAACACATCAGCACTGCACCACAACATCAATAAATGAGGTGTATCTACCACAGATAAATACATTAACGAACTCGACAAGGCTCTTATGGCTATGGCTCGTAACCTTGGACTAAAACGGGTATTCGGTAACGGTTCTACAGCAAACTTCGTAAACGAGCTTCAAAACACTATCAGTGCAATCAAAAACTCTGATATGTCACTCGTTCAAAAACAAAAAGCTCTCACAGAACAGTCACTCGCATACTCAAATGAATTTATTACAACACTTCTCGATAAAGTAGTTGGCAATAAAGAAATCGGTTACAGCTATAAGATTAACGGACAAAAAGTTACAATTAAGCCTGAGCAACTCTACGCAATGCTTCAAGTAATGCGTATGCCAGAATTTGCTGGTTCACAGCTTGGAATCAAAGAATTCCTCGCTAACAAGAATATCAAAGCTAACCTTAAAAAGTACCACGATATTACAGCAAGCAAGATTCGTGAACTGAATGTAAACGGAGCAGAACGTACTCGTATCGTATCACAGATTCCTGTTGAAGAAGTTCCTGTTAACAAGAACACTATTATCATCACATCTGAAACACGTAATCCTGACATCACATACGCACACTTCGATGATGAGAATGGAAAATATATGACCATCTCTCGCTTCCTTGAAACAGAACTATCACCAGATACGAACTACCTAGTTTCCGCTAACTTCTTCGCAAGAAGCGTAAACAATCCAGAAATGCAATCATTCCTTGATAAAACAAGAGAAGCCAAGAACGTCTACCCAGTAGCATTCTCAGTAGTGCAGGCTGGAGGAAAGAATATGGTAGAAGTAAATGGTTACGACCAACTCAAACGTTACTTCTCAATCAAGTACACGACATTCGAAATGCCTAACTTCGATTTTGAATACGCTCCATCTGCTCGTGGACTTTCTCGTCTTTCAGAAAACTCTGCAAACACACAGACTCGTAAAGAGCTTGGTGAAATCATTGATGGAACTTATACAGAAAATCCTAAAGCAGAAGAAGTTCTTAAGCGTATGGGTGCTAACCCAGTAGCCGCTCCAACAGTAGATGAAAAACAACTCATTCACTCATTCGGAGAAATCGGAAGAGTAGGTGAAATCTTCAGAACTGTACTTACAGAGTTCGTAGAAAAAGCTAACCGAATCAAAACTAAGGCAGGAGACATTAACGAAAATGCTTTCATCACCTCAGATAAGACAATCATCACAGACAATATCAAGAACGAATATCTTGACTCGCTCGTTGGTACAGAAGACCTCAGCTCAATCTACATAAAAGGAAAAACTGCATCAGAACTCATTGATAATGAACTTCTATCAGTAGACACACAATCATTCCTTCAGGATATTACTGATAAGATTGATGACCTAGAATCAATGAAAATTCAGGATACTGAATTCACTTCAGTAACAGAGTTCAACACCTACAAAGAACAGTCTCTTGCACAGCTTAACAAGGCAAAACAAGAACTCGAATCAGAAATTACGAATGCAAAACAAGCTTCTCTTAAAGATACAATGGATGCAGCTAAATACGCATCAGGTAAAGAAGCCTTCAATGAAATCGTTGACCTTCTAAAAGATGAAGGATTATCTTATAGCAAAATATCTTCTATTCTGAAGACAATCGTTACAGAAAATCCAGCTTGGAAGAATGAAATCCTCGATTCAAATGCTATCGAGTTCCTTCCTTCATTCGATTCATTCATCGCTGCAAGAATGGCTTCACCACTTCTATCAAAATACGGAGTTGACCCAGTCGCATTCAGAACTTCAATGGAAGAAATCTACAAGAAAGTACACAATGCTACATTCAAAAAGAACTTCCCTGAAAACGATTCAATTATCCAGCTCTTCCTCAAGTCTCTTCAAAAATTTGAAGTCCTTGACCAGACAGATGATGTTCTTGCAATCGCTAAAAACCTTGACCCTGATACAAAGAAAGCTCTTCACGAAATTATCAACAACATATACGTTGGAGACTTCCAGAAAGCAGCACTCGATGAATCAACTGAAACATACGCTACATCAACGTTTAATCAGCTTTACAGACGTTTTGCTCAATCAATGAAGAAAGATGTGTCTTCTTCAGATAAAGAGGCTCTAAACGAAATGTCTGGAGGTGGAACAGATGAAGATGGAATGTTCTCAACAGACACTTCAATTACAACATTCGAAGGTAACGCTTACTCTCAGGTTATGAGAGACTTCATTCAAAAACTTGAAGACTACCACAACTTTGAATTTGAGTCGATGTTCCCAGAGAACTATGTATTTGGAGAAACAACAGGTAAACCTCTATTCGAATCAAATCTTAACCTCAATGTATGGGCTTCACAAGCTGACCACAGAGTTGCTAAAGAAACTCCTGCTGAAATGGCACGTCCAGTATCAGGAGCTACGAAAGAAAAGATACAGGCACGTTCTACTATGGTAAAAGCGTACAATGTATTCAACTCTAAATCAGTAGACACAGTAAACCGATACAGAGAAATCGCTAAGTTTGACACATTTGAGAAGCTTCCATTCAAGACTAAGGAAGGACTCGAAGAACTCATGCAGAAAGCAGACCTTAGAATACAAACTCAAGTATCTGATATGTCTGAAGAACTTCTCGGTAAGGCTCTCAATAAAGCAGAAAAAGACCTCAATACAGATAAAATAGACGAGATAAATGAATTTATTAAAGATTTCAAATGAGACGATGTCGGTCTCGCTCTCCGTGAAAGAATGCGTGCTGAGTACTCATTTATGTGAGAATACTATGCTTCTAACGCTAAGCCTCACCTCGATAAGAAAAGTGAAGTTATCGGACGTATGTTAGGTAGAGTAAAACAAGTAGAAAAAGAAGGTGGATTCGCTGAAAAGGCAGAAATCAAGAGCAAACTTCTCAACAATATCCTTACAAACGTTATCAACACTCTTGAGGCTTACAAGCTTCGTAGACTGACAGACGGAGCAAAAGATATTGAAGTTACTCCTATCTTCTCTATGGTTACACCATCTGGTGCAAAACGTAGCTACTACCTTAACACTCTGGTTAACTCACCAATCTTCCGTGTGTACATGAGAGAAGCAGGAGACATTAAGTTCTCTAACCCACTCATGCAGATTCTTGAATACGGTAAATTCGTAGACAAAAAGATTCTTGAAGCTTCAGGTAAAGAAAAGAATAAAATTGGTACACTTCCATTCCAAGGTCTTGCTCGCAAGATTAGAAAGATTGAAAAACTCTACGGAGAAACAATCGGAAAAGAAACAATCGACTCTTACCAGTATACTAACTCGCTCGGTGAAATAGTTACTCGCTACGCAGGTGATGACGACAACATCTCAATCGCTAAGGAATACATTGCTAACCAACTCGCTACCGAACTCAACACTCCAGCAGAAATTCTTGATATTACAGGATTTACTCCAATCAAGATAGAAGGTGAAGGATTTGACTTCAAGCTTGAAAGAGAATCAATGACTCCAATTGACCAGATTGAATACACTCGCATCAATCCTCGCTACCTTGACTCATACGACTTCGAATTCGTTTACCGTGATGCTGTAAACGGTGGAACATTCCAAGCACATATTGGTTATGACGGAACAGAGCTGAAGATGACTAATGTTAAGCCAGTAGTAGAAGATGTTGAAATTCCTAAGAAAGTTAATAAGATAGACGAAGACTTTACTTCATTCGCAGACTTAGCAACCTGTGAACTTCCTCTCTAACACATTTCAATTATGAGTGTTTGTCAAAAAACCAAAGCGTTCACAGACTTCTTCTGGAACAACCGTTCACTTCAGTTAGACCATTCAAGTCTTAAGCTGTTACCGATAGTAAAGAGAATTCGTGCTGAACACGATATGCTCGCAGATGCCCTCCACAACGGAGGGCTATCTGAGCGTTATAACACTTGGAAACGCTCTATAAAAGGTCCACACCTGATAGACAAAGACGTCTTTAATCAAAAGTTAACAAACGGAACTATCACCAATGTTAAAAATCAAACACCAGAAACTCTTCTATTTTCTAAATTAAGAGCAAAAGAATTTGATATGTTTGGAAAAGACGATGTCTTTGATTTCCATAAAACAGATGCATTAAAGACATATAAAAATATGGACCCAGAAATAGCAGAACTCTTCCCTAATGAGGTTGAATTTCATCAATATATGGAATCACGCTTTGAATTATATAGAGCATTACAAGAAGTAGGGTATGACCTTAATAAATACTACAGAGTAAGTAATGCATCTCAAAAAGACTTTGCTCTCAATATGTTCAACGATATTGAAACAACTGAAGTATTCTCAATACTCCACACGTTTAAAGATATCCCATGACATAACTATGACCACTACAAAAATGCACTAATAGAAACAATGTGGACAGATTTACCAAACGTACTAAAAAATGATGCAAAACGTACAGAAATAGAAAACCTAGCAGAAGATATGATGTTCAAAACACAACCTGATGGTAAGTTAATGAAGATGATTGAATCACTACACCATAACGTAAGAAACGTTGTAATACCTCTAAAGTACACTATCGGCATTGGCTCTGGCATGAAACTTCTTGTTTCAAATACAGTTATGGGTTCAGTACAGCTCTTCTCTCGCTCAAAAGGTATGCACGACCTACTAAATAGTGATTTACTTAAACACTTCCAAGATAAAGAAGGAATTCTAAAATCAGAAATGAGACTTGATACAAACGTTGAATTCGGTGAAGGATGGTTCGATACATTATGAGCTATGGTGGCAAATCTTAAACCAGAATCAAAAGCACTCGAAGTTGGAGCTAAAGCTACAGCTCGTGTACTACAATGAGGATGGCATAATATATGGGATATCGTCTCAGACGCTTGGGCTAAAAGAACTTGTATCGCTGAAGCGATGGCAGAAATGGGTATTGATGGATACAACTTACACATCTACGAAGCTCAGGCAAAACAAGGTATACTCATGCCAAGTCTCATTGATGAAATCCGTGTTCGTGCCCACGATAAATATGCTGCGTTCTATACTAACTCTCGTACCGCTTCAAGAACAACAAACAGATTCTCAGCTCCAAAATACCTTGCTTTCAACTTCATGCAAGGTTACACAATGAAAAGAACAGCTCAAATTATATCAGCGGTCACAGACCTATCTGATGCAATCAAACTTGGAGTAGTAAATGATATTCCAAGCTTCAAGCGATTCATTGACGGACCAAATGGAAATGAGCTACGTAATCTGATTATGACATCACTGCTCGCAGCAAAAGTAGCAGTATATGTTGAAACAAATCAATCTGAAAACGAATATATCGGAACAGGTGAAAGAATGAAGAAAATAAAAGAATACATGTATGGTCTTAACGACTATATCAATGCAGCAGAAGGTTCTATTATCGGACGTCTAATCGAAAATACTATCAAGTACGGTACAAGCCAGTACGTCTACGTTGACGATGCAGGTAACTATCAAACAGAATACGGAGGAATCGACTGAGCCGCTCTCGGTTTTATATCAGAAGCAACAAGCTCACTCTACAAAGAATTCAATGTATTTAATATGCTACCAGCACTTATGAATGGTGCTCGTACTTCAGTAGGATTTGATTTTGCTATCGAAGCCGCAGACAAGGAACTCGGAAGAGTATTAAACGGTATCGGAAGATTCTCTCTCAGTCCTTGAAACGAAATGTTCGGTATGAAGCCATACTACGAACCGTCAGATGATGTAGCAGAATGGCTAATGGTTAAGAACCAAACAAATCAGTCAATGCGTATCGCTGATAAAATAAGAACAATGGAAGATATCTCGCAGTTTATAGATACTCCTTGAGACCACACATGGACAATGCTTTGGAAAAATCTAGTTCCACTTAAGCTCATTAATAAATTCAGAGCCACTCCAGATGACATCAACAAAGAAGCTTCATTCGAGTTAATGAATCAGGTAATAGAAAAAGACCCAATAGCTAACTCGTTCTACAATGGACACTTCAATCCAGAAATCCTTTATACAAAAGCAGAAGCTATATCAGTAGGAAATGAAAAGCTATCAAATGTAGACGGAATGTTTAAAACTCTTACGGCATTCAACGCCGCAGAAATGGGAAACAACGGACTACTACAGCTTACATCAGCTTACGGATTAAACGACACAAACTACGATGCAATGATTCAACGCCTAATTGATGAAGTCTGACCACAGACATATCAAGCAATAGTCGTAGACCAGAACGAAAAAGCACGTGACAGAAATATTGCTATGATGAGAGCTTCAATGGATGCTAAAATTCCAGGAAGCGGAAGAATGTTCTTATCATACATAGCAAACCAAGACTACATGAAACAGATTAAAGCTCGCTACAATAAGACATCTCCATCAGATATCTCTGAAGAAGAAAGAGAAATCCTTCAAAAAGAAATGCTCAATAAATATGGAAATCAGCTTATCAGCACTGATGAGTATGCTCGTCTACAGTTTATCACAACAAGAGCACAACAGCTACATCCTAACTTCCTCAGTGAAAATCCAGACGTAACACGTGTTGTAAACAGTGCAGCTCTAACCAGTATGATTGTTAACGAACAGGCTAAAGAATGAAATCTGAACGCTCGTTACCTCAGTTCTGTACTCTCTCTTGCAGGTAAATATATGCCAGACAACCTCAGAATGCCAATCATCGAAAAGACATTCTACGAGATAGATTGAATGAAGATTCCAGAAAACGCTAAAAACGTCCTTAAAACAGGCGTTTGACTCTGAAATATAGACTATATCGGAAAGATTGCTAAAGACCCTGTATTGAGCAAAAAATATGGTTCTACAGTCGATAACGTACTCAACCTGATATACAATAATCAGGAACGTAGTTCTAAATCATGAAATGAACTAGCACTCGAAACAGGAGACAAAGATAAAAAGACAGGGAAATCCTATTCAAAATGAAGTGGTTCATACGCATCAAACTACCCATCTTGGAAAGATTCATACTGAAAACAGAATGCATCTATGGGAGACCAATCAGAATCAGAAAAGAAAATGGCAGAAAAAGCATCTGTACAAGACAACGCACACGCAAAAGAACAACTCTCACTAAAACTCGCAGGACTAGGAACAAAATTTAAGAGAACAAATACTATTAAAATGGACCGTCAGCCAGTATCCAGTTATAAAAAGACACCTAAAAATGATATTCAAAAGTTCTATGCAACAGTTCTACAAAACGAACTTGGCAAAGCACAATCAGAAAAACTTGAAAATTCAGATAAATCAGATACACTTAAGGGCACTAACTCACCAAAAAGCAAGAAGGCAAGCTACAAATCCAAGAAATGGAAAGTGGTTGCACTCAAAGTTCCTAAATGAGTAAAGCTAAAAACCTCTAAGTATAAATGATAATGTCTCAAGAACTCACTACTACCGATACTCAAACTTCCATTGTAGTACCAGACGGTCCTAAAAAGGATGCAGTCACACTTGCAATGGAAGAAATTGGTATTGATGAACACTACATCGCAGAAAACCTCAAAGACATTATTGACAATGCGGTTACTGCTAACCCAAAAACAGGAGACCTACTTGTAGACTATTCTACACGACTCCAGTGAGTAAAGGCTTGGCATAAGATGGTAAGTGGAAAACCTGATATATCCATACAAATAGCAAATGTCTTTCCTACAGGACAAAATATTCTCTAATTTTTTTCTTTATGTCTGAAGTCGCTACGGAACCAACTGAGTTCCAACATAAAATTGATGATGCATTCTTTGAGTTTATGCTCGATGAAGGCTACTACATCAGAGAAGGAACTGGTGTCATCACCAATCCTAACTACAAGTATTCTCTTGAATCTCTCTACGCTAAGTGGATGAAAATCAAAAAGGATACATTCGGTACTACTACTAACCAAGAACCAAAATGAGTCTCGAAAGCAAGAAAAGCTTCTTCACGCTAGAGTCTCGGGAAGAAAGTAGATTTACTGAATTCAAAAAAAAGTATAGACTCTATACTCGTAAAAATGAATTCCTTCCATCTGCTCGTTACATATACGACAGGGAAGATTGCCCCCCAACTGAGGGGCTTTCTTTTGCTCTGAAATATTCCTGAACGCCTACGGATGAACAAAAACACGTTATAGACGTGATTAAACTCAGGAAAGCTGAGTACAAATACGGTTGCTGACTTATCATAATGGGAACTGGTAAAGGAAAAGGACATATCGCTATGCAAATAGCCAATGAACTACAGACTACCACCCTTATATTATGCCACAATGTGAAAACACTTGAGGAAATGGTTGAAAAGTTTAAAGAATTCACAAACATTATCCCATGAGTTTACTATGGTAAAAAGAAAGCAATCACTCAAATAACAATCACTACGCATAAGTCATTCATGCAGGATATGTTAGATGAGGAAGAACCAAAGATGAAAGACTTCGATGTTATCATCTACGATGAGTGTGACTTCTCACTCGATAGAAATATGTTCCAAGCACTCGCTAAGTCGGGAGCTAAGTATTTATATTGAATGACAGGAACTCCATACAAGAAAGAACTCAATACAGAAGACTTCGAAAAAGTATTCGGTAAGCGAATTGTTTGTCTCACTGTAAAGAAATACAACATAGTACCATACAGAATCCACGTCTACCGATATAAAGCAGAAGAACCATATATCTACGAGAATTGGGCTGAACAACGTGCAGAAATGTTTAACAATGAACATCGAAGGAAGTATCAGATAAGTGTAATAATGAAACACTACAAAACTGGTAACGCTTCACTCGTTCTATCAGAAAGAGTGGAAGAAGTAAAAATGTTATTTGAATCACTCAAGGAAGCATGAGTACATTGTGCTATGATAACTGGTGAAACAAAGACACAAGACGACAATGAAGTTATAGACAAACTTGAAAAATGAGAGGTTTCCGTTATTATAGCAACGACAGGTAAAGTCGCACGCTGAGTAGACATTCCAATCATTGATACAATCTTTATGTTTGCCTGAGTACAGTTTGAATGAACAATCGTTCAAGCAGTATGAAGAGCATTACGAAAACATCCAAAAAAGGAACGAGTTGAGATAATCGACTTCTCCGATGATGAGTGTAGAAATCAAAGATATCAACGTGTTAAAGCCTACCAAGCTGAGTACTGACTCAATCCTGCCGCTATTACTATTTATAAACCTCCAAAACATGCTTCCGATACTGCACTCTCATTATAGTATTTCGTCTGATTGACGAGTATTTAATAATAAATCACAAAGATGGCTAAAATGAACAATAGCATCTAACTGATACAAGGTAGTGACTATACGATACTTAAACGGGGATGTAGTAAAAGAATACATCCACAGACTTGTATGACTCTACTACTTGCCATCAAAATTATGAGCAAACCAACATATAAATCATAAAAACAAAGACAAAACAGATAATAGAGTAGAAAACCTAGAGTGGGTAACACAAGCAGAAAATAATAAACACTCTTGGATAGGAAGACTCCAAACAGTAAATCAAAGAATGGCATGTATATTCAACGGAAGAAAAAACTGAAAAAATGTATACCAGTTTACTAAAGAATGAAGCCTACTATGAATGTTTAGGTCAACAAGAGAAGCTTGAGGAGAGTTATGAATAGCTCACCAAGATATATCACGATGCTGTAACTGAATAAGAAAATCAGCAGGATGATTTGTCTGGTCATATATCATTAACCCATACCTATAATATGTTACCTATTATTGATTGCTCAGGCATTAAAATTCAAAACGAAAAAGCCTTCCAATGATTTCTCACTGAAAGACTTCGTAAAAATTGATGGTTCGTAGCAAAGTTCTCAGACCAAGCCATGGGATATAAGCCCTACGACTTCGTCTGTGAGGGCAAGAGCGGTTGTTATCACGTTGAGCTTAAGTATGTACCACTCAGAGAAAAAGCCTTCTATAAATCGAAAATTAGACCAAATCAGCACGCAAGTATGAAGCTGTTATCTACATTTCGACCAGAAGGTGCTCTGATTGGAATATACGTTCAAGAAGATAAACGCTACTATATGTTCACTTACAATGAACTTATGGCTAAAATGAAGAACAAATCATCAATCGTGTTGAGTACAGAAAAAGAGGCTTAGAGCCTCCTTTTTGTTTTTAACAGTATGATGTTACAGGTATCGCATAAAAGAAAGCGATTAAAGAGAGAACAGTATAAACATATAGTCGCATGTAATCAGATTAGGGATAAAGATAACCATTACGATTATTATGCCTTTGGTCTGAACCACACTTCTTTACCAGTAAGAGTGTATTTACCAAGTGATATAGGCGACCCAAAATTCTTAGCGTTGTTCTTATAATATGCCATCCCATTACGATTTTGTTCGTGTACAAAGAGAGTCTTCCCTTCAATACGAGCCGTAACAGCGATGTGACCGTACACACCAATAGGAAATACAACAATGTCTCCAACCTGACCTTCTTTGACTCGTACCCATTTAGCACCAAGTCATTTCTTACCGAGGTCAATAGCATTACCAAAAGTCTGAATAGGATAACCAAGTTCAGAAGCGTAACGCTTAGCCCAGTCAACACATTGATTGGCATACATGCCATCAAAGTCAGTGTTACGACCTAGCCAAGTTTTAATAACAGTAAGATATTTTTGATAGAGAGACATATTGAAAAAAATTAAGGGGTAGGGAAATTATAGTCCAAACAATTATTTTTGCAAGCGTTTGAATTCAAAGTCCACCGTTCAGTAGATATTAGAGCGAAGAACAAGGAATCAGGTTTCAGAATGCAGATTCATACTTTTATCATAGGTTCCTACTCAAGCAAGAGCAGGGACCTTTATATTCGTGTAGTTTTTTCACTCAGAAGCCTTCAGTGTATGTTTATCACCAGAAAGGATTACATTGTACTTCGAGATGTCCCCATACGAGACTACAACCCTCTCAGGAACCTGCCTATCCATATTCCCATCTCAATGATGAATAATATAATGTATTCCATCACATTCAAACACACCAACATGAGAGTTATAATAACGCACCTCAGCGATGCCTAACAGCCCCTTCTTGAGCATTTCGTACACAATGAGACCTCACATACGTTCTTGGTCTTTCTCCTTCTCCATGGACATTCTATCATGATTTCCAGTAATCCCTGTAAATATGACACGCTTATTCCCTTTAGAGATAATATAACGAATCATACGCTCAAAGATTTCAGTAACACGCATTAACAGATTAAATCAATACATACCAAAGTCATGGTCTGTACCAAAAGCAATCTGATTTGAGTGCATACCGTCTCAAGCAAACGCCTCAGCAACGTCACCAAGACAAGTAAGGTAGATTGTATCAGCCTTTGATTGAATACAATATTTAGCTACAGCATCGAGCCTCGCTATAATCTTGTTCGTTTCAAGTTTACCAATATGGATGTCAGTGATAATAACGTGCTCAACTGTTCAATTTTTTTGTTCAACTTCACCCGTAAAGGTATAATCGTAAACAGGAACATAGTCAGCAATAGCTTCACGAATCTTATCAGAGAAATAATCAATATTGCCTTTTGCCTTGAAAGCTTGCTTCGCTTCCTTCTTGAATTTCTTATCGTGAGAGTATGTAAGTTTCTCAACGAGAGCATCATGATGCTGTTCTATAGCTACTTCTACACGCTCATCAAGCTCACTTTCAGGAAGATTGTCAGCAGTAAATGGTGAAACTACGTGTGAATACTTGCTAAGCCTAAAGGCTCTCTTGATTGCATCCCACGCTTCAGGCTTGAATCTCCATTTATGCATCATCTGTTGCTGTGTAAGATTCTTTCAGTAGATTGAATAATCAGAGAATATCTCATCAATTTCATCAATAGGAAAAGAAAAAGGTCACACTAGATATCTATCTCAGCTAACTTCATATCAAGGATTATCCTCAATAGATGCATTAACTTCAGCAGAAATATCTCGGGTGACCAGACTAATATAGTCGTCATACGCACACCCTGAACCAAAACGGTCAACAAGCTCATTCCGAATGATTCAGAAATGAGTTCGCTTGTGTTGTACTTCAGGGTACCGTGAGAGAATATAATCTTTTTTGCGTTGCTCGATAGCCATTATTTAGTGGTGTTTACAGGTGTAAAATCAGGACTTGGACCAAAGTACTGACCAGGTTCAACTTCACGCATTTCAGCATCATCTAAAGCTTTTATAGCCTTTTGACGAGCCTGTTCACGGAAGAAATTTGCAACATGAGAAGGAACTACATCATCCTCATATTCATGCTTTTCAATAGACATAACATCAAATGTTAGGGAAATACTGGTCAAGTGCATCTTTGAATGGAATATTCATAATGCGTTCAAACTCTGATATGCTAAAGTCACGTAGCTGATACGCTCATATTGGCTTTACTTTTATCCGTTCTGCATCATTAGCAGATTCGAATCATTGCTGAGTAAGAATTTGTTTTTCTCCGTCAGCAAACTTGGTAAAGTAAAGTGTAGTCATGAGTTAAGTAAGTGAAATAGTAATCTGTTCTTGAATCATACCACGTACAAGGTCATTGTGTTCAGCAGTAAGCTGGTCAATTTCTTGTTGCTTAATTTTTCAATACGAGTTGATTATATAATCACTGACTAATTTTTCAAGTTGATTTTTAATAAATTCCTCAGCAGTTACAGGATTAGGGCTTTTAACCTCTACCTGAACAGGATGAGTAACTTCATCAACTGTAACGTCCTTCCACTCAATAGTAGTGATTTCAGGACCCCAACCGTTAATAGTTGCTATATCTGCGATTTGTTCAGCAGAAAATGTAGCAGAAAGAGAAAGAGAAGACATAAAAAGAAAAGGTTAATATTTAAGTTCTATCCAATCGACATAAGTCGGGTTTCAGGTTCATTGTCATAATGATACTTGTACATAACTATAAAGAGTATCTGTCATTGCATACGAATTTATGACTGTGGTTTCTGTAGTATCATAAATCTGAAATAAATATCAAGTTGCTGTGATAGTAACTTTCAAGACATACCAAACTCACGCAGAAATACCTGTAGAATCCCACGCACTGCCTCAAGATGAGTTTACCCAATACATCGAAGGCGGATGCCCCGAATATGTAACAGCATAAATAGAAAAACTACACTTGGGAGTATTGGTATCAGTTCAAAAGCTAATAGTACAATTATGCCCCCAAGTGTCTGTATCGGCAAGATACCTTGCTTTTACATAACTTCCCACCTTTAACGGAGTAGCAGTGAGATTCTTATCAAGCCATACACGACCATCATTTGCATACGTTACAATATTTCATCAAGTAATAGCCCATGAAGCATAACTACGAAAAGTCCATCAATCATTAAGTCTATCATCAACGATAAAATCCTTACGATTGGTAGTCCAAGCATATCAGTTTTGGATGATTCAAGGAATTAAAGACATATTAAGCAATAAGGTCACCAAATAAAAGCCAAGTATCAGTACCAACCTTCTTAAGGGAAGCACCAACATATTGTGCAGAAATAGCTTTATTTCAAGCTTTAGATTGAATTGTAACACCAACTCACTGAGCAAACGTAACTTTACCAGCACCAAGCTGTGAACAGTCAATCTGAGTACCAATAGGAAACGCAACAGAAGAATTAGGAGGAACCGTAACAGTCTGAGCAGCAGCGTTATTAAACGTTACCATTGACCACGCATCAGTAAGGGCAAACGTATAAGTTGTACCAGACTGAGAATTGATTGTAGTGAATTGTGATTTAACAGAGTCTCAAAAAACAGAATAAGAAAGATTACCGTTAGTATCTGATAAAAGGAACTTATTATTTCAGTATCCAGTTAACTGAACTTGAAGAGTACTTCATGCACCTCATACAAACAAATCATTTATTTCAGTAGGGGTTGATATAAACAGTCATCCACCATTGTTAATAGTAACTTCATCAGCAATAACTTTAACAGCAGTATCAATTTGAACTTGATAAACAGAATCAAAATACGTTTTTAGTGTAGCCTTCAGGTTAGCCCAAGTAAACTTCTTAAGTCACCAGCTTGCAACAGAATCCCATAGTGATAATTCATCAGCATCAACTGGAGTAGATTTAACAGTAGCAGCATGTGTAAGTCAGTCTACCTGTGTAGTAGAATACACTCATAGATTACTTCTTGCTGTAGTTGTGTTAGCGAGACCTGCAAGATTATCAGTAGTATTCATATTACCAGTCCCATTGCTACCATTCCACACTTGAAACGTTGTAGTAGTAGAATTCGAAAATGTAATAGTATAAGTATCAAATGTTCATGGAGCACCTGTACCAGTAGTACGAATAACGGATGTAATCCCTACTCATTGTGCTCAGTTCGTACCATTCGTACCATTTGTACCGTTAGTACCATTTGTACCGTTAGTACCATTACTTCCGTTCCAAACTTGAAAAGTGCTAGTAGTAGCGTTCGAGAATGTGATAGTATAAGTATCAGAAGTACCAGGATTTCAATTACCTGACGTTTTTGCTATAGATACAATGCTTACCCCCGTAGGACCTTGCGGTCCAGTTTCTCATTGAAACGATTCAACAAGTAAATCCCAAGCAGAAGTGTTCGTAGGAATAAGCCCAATAGTAGGAACTTTAGCAATGTAAAGAGAATGATTGTATTTTACAATGTCACCCTTTATATATTCCCATGCATCAACATAGTCACCTTGCCAAACAAAACCCTTCTCTTCAATAATTTGAAGAAGGGCTGCAAAGTTCTGATTAGAACGATTACGATTTTCTCAGGCAGATACACCATTGAGAAGTTCTACGATAGGAGAAGTCATATTATATTAAACGGCGAGAAAATACTTGTGTTCCAGCTGGATTATCTATCCATATCTTTGAGTCATCCCAAATGACACTATCATCAAAAGTACTGGTAGGGAATAAACTATTCATTACAGTACCAGCTGTGTGTCATTGAGTTCAAAAAGATGTGATAATTTGATTAGCCATAAACAAATTATAGAAAAGTTGCTCCAAAAAGCAACAGAAACTACTTTTTGAGAGCAATAAAGTCAGCAATTGCTTGTTTCGGGTCTTTCTTATAACGAGCAATAAAATGCTGAATGATATCAATAATCTGCACGTAGAAAATACCTAGTGTAAATCAGATAACAGCTTCCATTCCTCCAGCTTGCACACCAAAATAGTGTTCAACAAGATTTTGAAGAATAGGTGTCGTATAGTACGTCCCACAAGCAGAGATAAAAAAAGCCATATAACGTTCCATAGCAGTAGCATTTGGACGAAGATAACGCAGTGATGCTGCACCTCATAAAATAGAAGCTATAGCGAGAGAAATCTTGAAAGTAGAAACTGGTTCTTGCATAAAAAAAGACGTAATGTGTAATTACGTCAAGGCTAAGGATTTTAGCCAAAAAAGCAAGTTTTATTTCTCAAAATTTCCAGCATTATGTCAAATGTAATGTAGCCCATAAAATAGACCAAAACAGAACACAAAACGTTTTAGGAATCCAACCCATGAAAGTCTATCATATACTCACATTGTGAACCACATATCCGAGTAAAATTTCATCGTTCTAGACCCTCAAAATTCACAAAGAATGTCATGCATTCAACAGTGTTTTTCAATTTCCTCAAAGCACTCTTTTCATTTTTCAGGAATGAAGTTAGGGAGGTCTTTAAGGCGATAAAATATCTCAGAAAATGATAGACATCACTTCTGCCCACAGCCATTAACAACTCAGATTTTTACTCCGAGTTGATAGATGGTAAGGAATTCATGTGTGAATTGCATATTTAAGGGATTAGTTCGTAATCGGGATGGATAATAGTTCAACTCTCTTCATCAACAGGAAACTCATTAGTTTGGGTAATAAACCCATCAAGATAGGAAACTGCTATCCAAAGACTTTCGTCTTCGTGTCTAAGATAACAGCTTCCAGTTAACTCAAAGCTAGTTTGAGTAGGAGTATGTACCGCCTTCATAAGATATTAAATGAGATTAAGACCATGTTTTGATAGCAACGTATCAAGCTGTGACAGTGGCACCTATAGTCGAAATTCTACCACGAACAAAGGTAACAGATGTACCATTAAGAGTTAGTTGCACTGTACTGGATGCGACAGCAGTAAGTGGAGAGCCAATTGGGTAGAAGTTAGTTCAATCTTCAGAACCTTCAAGCTGAATAGCAGGAGGAGTAGTAGCGGCTCCAATATTTACTACAAGCTGTACATTATTAGCAGCTCCAGAGAATAAAGTAGGAGTTGTACTATTTAATGTAGTAAGGTTTATAGTTCTATCTACGATTCTTTTTTGTGGTTCAGCATGAATAAATGGAAGTATATTTCTTGTAAGAGCCATTGTAAAGCTTGGAGTAGTACCAGTAATCGTTCCAACATAACGAATATGTCTTCCAGATGCACGTAGGATTGGAGAATCATATGAACCGTTAGCAGTAACACGTTGGAATTCATATAAAGTCACCCAGTTCGTACCACCATCGTAAGATTCTTCAACTCTTAAGTCAAGAGTAGGAGTAGTACCAGAAGTAGTAGTAACAGCAAAGTTAACTTGGAAACCATTACCTAGATTGTTTGCAATAGCAGCAGAAGTAACAGTAGACGTAATAGCAGCAGAAGCAATATCTACGATACCCGTTACGGCAGGATGGAAGTACCATCCACCGAGACCAGTTGTAGCAGAGATAGCAGCAGCAGTACCTTGGTTACCAGTTACAGTACCAGATACAGCTTGTGTACCTCATACTGGGTAAACTGGCATAGCCTTATCAATACGAAGAGTACCTTGTCCATCAATCATTACTTTTGATTCATCCCACGCTTCAACCGTAAGGTCATGAGCACGAAGTGTAGTACGATGAAGAACGATACCACCAGCAGCTACGTTTTGAGTAGACACTACAGGAGAACGTCTAGTTCCAAATACATCATATACTGGGATAAGCGTAAGTAGGTTTGTAGAAATCATTGCAACTTCCCAGCTACCATCAATACCAATATCAGCACCAGTAGTATTATCACGAGCACCATATACTTCAACGTAATCACCAATATTCATTACACCAACACCAGTAGACCAAGAAGCAGAACCAGTAAGAATAAGCTGGTCAGGAGTTGTAGCATTACCAAGAATTACTTGAGCATTTTGTACAACTTGAGCAAGAAGACCTTGTTTGTCAATACCACCGTTTGCAAGAATTACAGCTCCTCCGTAAGAAGTTGCAGTAACCGCAGAACCGATAACGAGAGTAAACTGAGTAGGAGTAACAACAGTAACAGCTACAGGAACAGAGAAGTTAGCAAAGTTTGTTTGGTCACGCACACCCTTAATAGTAACATAATTACCAGTTACAAGTCCGTGTGGAAGTGCAGTATTTACAGTACCAGTTGTAGTACCAGTTTTTGCAATAGAAACAATTTCAGCCACAGGACGAGTCATTGATTTAGGGCAATATGCTCTAAAACGAGGACGTAGTTCTGATTGAATAGCAGGTTTTACTGAAGTACGAGAAAGTCTTGGAGTGAACGGAGTACCAATACTATCTGTCGTTTTATCGAGCCAAGCAGATTCCGAAGGTCTTCATTCAAGACGATATCTTGAAGTAGCACGAATTTCAACCTGTCCGTTGATACCAGCGTTATAGATTGGGTTAGATGAACCAACAGTAACACGATGGTCACCATTAAGTGTACCAGAAATTTGTACATCATTACCACCAAAGACTGAAACTAATGCAGCAGATGTAGCAGTAGAAGAAGTAAATCTCATACCAAAACCATTTGTAGCACCACCAAGATTATTATAATGCTTAATAAAAGCAGTACCAGCACCAGGTGTATAAGTAGCGGCAATAGAAGGAAGAGCAGCTTCATCAGAGAATGCAGCAGTAATAGTTAGTTTATCGTAAGAGATAAAGTTAACTGTAAGATTTGGATAGTTAAGACGGTTATCTGCTAAACCATATACGTGTATCCAGTCAGAGAGATATCCTTGGAATGGAGCATTGAGTACAAGTGTAAGAGTTGTACCAGCAACGGCATTGTAAGCAACACCAGCAGTAGCAGAAGATTGATAGATAGTGTTAATTTGAATATCAGCAGGAATGTCTTTAGGTCCAGTAGCATCATCCGCAAACAGACAAACTGTAGCAAAATCATGACGAACACGTTGAGACATTGAAGCTTCAAATTCAATAGCAGCAGGCTGCACAATAGGTACATCAAGAGTGATATTACTTTCAGTATCTTCAGTAAGCGGACTTATAGAAAGAGAAGTAATAACTTGACCGTTTGAAGTAGCTCTACGAGTAACAAAATCACTAGCAGCAACTCCAGAAAACCCACCATAGAGAGCCAACATTTCAGTAGGAGTATTGGCATCAGGCACAGCTTGTTTAACTCCTCAGCCAGAGCTTGCCGAGATTAGCACACCATCAGGTTGCCCATCAAGGTCATAACCGACAGGAATTGACTGGATGAAGCCAATATCATTATTAGTAGACATAAGAAAAAAGTAAGGTTAAATGAAGTGTAAAGTTTTTCAGGACAAAATCAAGTTTTTATTGTTAGTATATAAAGATACCTCCGCTGTAACGGTCAGAGTTACCTGAATATCATGGAAAATATAATCTACCTCTAACTGTTACGCCACTTCAAAAATCATACGTGACACAATAACGAGCATAAGTCGTTTGAGGAAATGTATAAAAATTAACCCAAGACCCATTAACATATCTTTCTAAGTAGGCTCTAGAATAGATATTCCAATAGGAATCACCAGTTGTATACATTTCGATTGAATGTGTACCTTTTAAAACAGTATCAGGAGTATAATATGTTCCCCCCGCAGCTTGCCCAGTGTATTCAACAGAAGACATACCAAAAGAAAGATAAGTCAGTTCAATTTCAGTAGCAGATAAAGCTAGAAATCCACCAGAAACGATAGTTCCCTTAGTAGAAGAAATTGTACCAGCTGTGTTAGATACATAGTATAGTTCCCCCTTTGTTAGTCCAGTAAAACCAGTAACCACAAGTCAAGGAGTAGAATCAAGAGTAACAACATCACAAAGTGCTTTAGGTCCAATAACAAAACCTCAAAGAGTAGCATACTCGTTTGTAGTATTAGCTACAGTCTTCATAGCCTTGATTGTACCAAAATCAATTCTTCTAATAGCTTGAGGAATAGCATTCTTGTCTCCATTGAGATATCCACTCATACAGAATGGATTTCCTACCTTATAAGTAACAAGAGCAAGTTCGTTAGACTGAGTATTGAAATATGTTGAATCATTGATACAGATAATGTACTCAGTATCCTTCACAATAGTATCAGTAAAGTCAGCATAGTCAGTACCAATACCTGGAGTTTTTTCAGTGATAAGTGTACCAGCAGAGTTAAGTAATTGAATACGTGCACTCGCAGAAGTAGCGTTCTGTCCAGTATAAACACGACCAAGTGTATCTGTAACAGTTGTCTTAATTGTGATACCAGACTTAACTCTCACACCAGCTACGTTAGCTCCAAGAGTAACAGTAAGCGGAATGCTACCAGCAATGATAGCAAGAGAGACTGGAGCAGTACCAGCGATAGTTTCACCAACAAGAACTGTCTTAACATTCTTACCAGCACCAGCTAACTGGTTTTTTACATTACCATAAGAGATAATCTTTTCATTACCAGCAGCAGATTCACGTGTAATAAACACATCTGTGTCACCAATAGATGATACAACAGTTGATGTCTTCACAACTTCAGAACCAGATGTAGGGTCTACAATAATTGCCTTGTTAGCACCAAAGCTATCACGAAGCCCAGCAGCCTTATCAACCTTAGTACCTATTTCTTCATACGTTGTATTAAAAGCAGGACGGAGGTCAGTAATAGTGCCAAGAGAGCCACCACTACAGACCACAGAAGCAACAGCAATGGCACCATTAGCGGTATTAGTAGCACTAACAACAAAAGCTTGAGTAACAAGATTAAGAAGAACATAGTTTGTAGAGTTATCAACAAGCTGACCAGAGGTTATAGCAAGTGTAGCTGTAGCTACTGAATATGGAACGTTTTTATAATTTACATTACCACCGTTAACAACGATAGTTTGAGTTCAAGGAATCTTTTCAGTAAAACCACAATTATCAATATGTAACCCCATATCATTAACAAGCTCAGAAACATCGTTAATACGGAAAGAAGCCCCTCACACGTGAGTAGGCTTATTGTATCAACCAACAGAGATTCTTAAATCAAACGTAAGAACAGAACCAGTAATATTTTTTATTCTGAAGATTTCTTCCTTACCAGTTTGAGCGAAGTCAACTGTAGCATACATTCTGACATTTCCTTGAGGAAGTGAAAAACCACCAACTGTAATATCTTGAACTTCAAATGTTCAGAAATCAGCAGTGCTATCAATAGCAGAAGATGTTTTAAGTGTTGTGATAAAGCGATTAACCGCTTTGTGGAGTCAGCGTGACATAATTATTTTATGTTATGAGATTGTTTGTAAGCGGCAACATCAGCATCTTGTTGAGCTTGAGTTCGACCAGCTACAAGAGGAGCATGCCACCCTTTTTGCTGTTCCCAAGCAGTCATCACTTGTTGCTTCATAGCATCAGAGAGAGTAGAACTAGCAAGAGCTGTCTTCATTTGTTCAGGAGTAGTAATTCATTTTGAAGTAGCAGTATCAATAATAGATTTAATAACTGAAGCTGTATCTTTCGTAGGAGTAGTAGTAGAAGTCTTTTTACCATTTGCTGAAGTATCAGCTTTCGTAAGATTCTTAGCAGTATTAGCAAGAATAGCAACAGCCTTAGTTATATCTCATTCCTTAGCTGCTTTTTCATAATCAGCAGGAGTAAGAGAAGCTCTAGAAATACTTGAATCGTAATTATAGAGGGCATCCTTAAGTTTAGCAATACGTCCTTGTTCATCCATACCTTGCCAACGATATTGAGCTTCGGAATTCTGTTTAGAAGAAAGTTCAGCATTGTTTGAATCTTCAAGACGAGCATCTTGAAAAGTTTCAACTGGCTTAAACATTTCACTAATACCAGTTTGCTTAATAGTATTGATTTTTTCTTTATTTTCGTTGATTTTAGCAGTTAGCTGTTCAGCAAGAGCACGCTTAGAATCAGTCATGTCAGTCTTATCTTTAACAAGATTATTATACATAGTCTGATATTCCTTGATGCTTGATTGAATACCATCAATGTACTGCTTTTGTAGGTCAGCACGTTGTTTTTGATATCCAGCATTATTACGGATTTCGTTTTGAGCATTCGCCATAACACCTTCAGAAGCACCAAGCTTACCAAGCTTAGATGTAACTTCAGCTTGTTGACCAGCTTGTTCATTAGAAAGAGCTTCAGTAGCAGTATCTTTCCATGAAGCCATTTGAGTACGATATGATTCCTCATCAGCCTGAAGCTTAGTTTCACGTTCTTCAAGTTGTTTCTTATAAGACTCATATTCCTTAGTGAACTCATCCTTGTAATCCTTTGTGTTCTTTTCAGTAGCAGCATTCGTATCAAGCTGAGTATCAGCAAGGTCTTCAGTCTTTTCTTTAGCTGTATCAATACGGTCTTTTTGAAGATTTTCATTACGGTCAGTAACTTCCATTTCATCAACCTGAGACTTAGCATTTGTATCAGAAATCTTATTTGAAAGAGTTTCATCAGTAGGACTAGTAACTTTATTACCAGAAGAATTCTTAGCACGAGAATTTTTTAATTCAAGTAGCTGTTCAATTTTCTGAACACGAGGGTCAGAAGCACCGTATTTTGTTTTAGCATCAGAAAGACGAGCTTCAAGCGTAGTAGGTGTACCTCATACAACATTAGTCTTACTAGGAACAGTAAATTGAGACTTAGAAGATGCACCATTCGTTTTATTAGAAACGCTAGTACCATCAACTTTGTTCCCAACAGTACCAGGAGTTACACTAGCACGCTGAGCTTCAGCTTTTGCTTGCATTTCCTTAGCAGCCGCAACAGGGTTATACCCATTAGCAACAGCATTCGATAAAGTATAAGGACCAGTAGTCGCATTTTGAAAAACTTGACCAGTTTGGTAGTTTACTGTAGTTCCAGCTCAACCAGAAGAACCTCCACCAGAGGAAGAGGTCTTATTTGTTGAACTTGAAGCGGCAGGAGCAGAGGTTTTGCCTGTACCAGTAGCGGTAGTGACAGGAGCCGCTGGACCAGTATTAGATGGAGAACTGACTTGTCTTTGAAGACTAGCGAGACCAGGAGCTTGTAGAGGAGTAGCCATAAGTAGAAAGTAGATTATGTATAGTATACTTTTTTTCAATGAAAGTAAAGATTAACTGTATGAAATAGTATTTTCCGTATCAGTAACTTGCGGGTCAAGGAGTTCATAACCAGTTAACAGTCATCCAAAGTGGACAATATCAGTATCAGAGCCATAAACTTCTATCAGGTCCATATTAGTAAAAAATCAAGATGGGATTTCAATAATACAGAGAGGCGATATACCAGAGAGACCAGCTGAACCAGAATAGTAATTCGAGATACCGAGTATTGAGTCACCAAACAGTTCATCACCAGAACTTGCTTGAATATAGTCAAAGTAACGAGCGTTGGTAAGAGAGATTTCAACTTTATCAAGATATCCACCTACGTAAGATGAATGTCTCACTTTAGCGGTACGACTCATCAGATTACCAGCAATCAGTTTCGTAAACATCACACGTTTGTATTGGAAGATATTATCTTCACCTGTGATTATTTGAATTGATTGAGCAAATCATACATTTCATGAATCCTGAGACGATGCAGCACTTGTATTGAATATATTTGTACCAAAGTACTTTCCATACTTGAATCCATTTAAGAAAAGATTAGTTTCCCAACGAATCCATCATTGATAGAAGTTCTTAAATATAAATATGTTCGTTTTAGTACCATTCCATTGAAGGATATAGATGTCTTGGTCATACACCCAAAATCTTACTTTATCAGTAGAACCAATTGCATCAAGGAACTTTTGAATATACATTCCTTGTGGAGTAAGAGTAATAGTGTACTTATCATTCGGTTGCGGAGTAATTGTAACACTGAGAAAACGTTTGTTATTAGAAATAATATAGAACCCTTGATTGTAAATGAGAAAATAGTTCTGAGCATAGATAGCAATATCACGAGTCATGTTGGAAAGAACTTCAAACGTATAGACTGTACCAGAAACATTCGTTTGTACTGTTAGAATGACATCAATACCGCTCTTCGTTAGTACCAGCATATAATTCTGGAACGCAGCAACATTATAAGCAGAAATTGATGAACCAATAAGAGAACGCCCTCAGAAATACATAGAGAAGTAACCTACGTTACCAACATATACGTTTGAAGACTGTGAACCAGCAGTAAGTGGTTGTTGAATTATGTAAAGACGATTATTTTCGTAAATGGCATCTAGCGGACTAGGAACGCCAGGAACAGCAATCAAATCATCAGGAGTCCCAGCAGTATCCTCGTAATCATGTATTACAATAATGTTATCAGTATCAATAAAGGCGAGCGTAGAACCATATCAATCATAGATTTTATAGTCACACTGAGTAGGAGCAGCAATCCATCATGTAGATGAAACATTTAGTTTTCCACCAGTACTGTAGTCAATCTTAAATACTTGTCCTATTCCTCCAGGTGTTGTAGCAGCAGAATTTTTCTGATAAAGGTAAATGAATTTTCATTCAAGACCTGTGGTAGCAAAACCAGTACCAAGACTTACTTCATCAGCATTTGATGAAATGTTAGTACCAGAGGTGTTAGTAGTACCTTTAGCAGTATTAAGATAAAGGAACTTATAATTCACACCAGCTTTATATGTTTGAGAGCTACGAATAGTGACAACAGTATCAGTAGATATTTGATAACGTTTCACATGTATAGTAGAACCAATCTTTCAGATTAAATACAGAAAATCCGTGCCATACTCTTCAATGTCGAAAATTTCCGTAAAACCCATAGCATTGAAGTTCGTACCAGCATATTTCTTAGCAAAACCATCACGCTTAGATAAAAAGAACGAATGTGGAACATCGCCCTGATAATATGGAGGAGCAACAATCTTACAATTCACTATATCAGAATATAGTTTATTAAAATCTTGTCCCAGCGGGTATGAGCTATATTCGAGAGCCATTATTTAATATTGGTTACAAGACTAGAGTTTTGAGAACTATTACTTTTCAGAATCCCTGCCATTTTAGCAGTAGCACGTTCATAGAAGTTTTGGTCCTTACCTTCCCCATACTGTCCGAACGGAAGCATGAGATATGACATAGTAAAGTCAAAAAGTGCAGGAAGAAAGAAATCTGGAACAGGAAGAATATCTTCAAGAGATGTCAGAGATTTATATCAAACAAAATAGTGGATAGTATAAGAGTTTGTGTTTCAAGGAGTATCGAACACAGTAAGTGTCGGTTCACCGTATCTGTAAAAAACATCATTTGAGCTACGAAGCTTTGGAACAGCACGAGCGTTAAAATTAGTAATTTCATTACCATTACACTCAACAAGAACAACTCTACGAATATATTCCGTAGCAGAAGTAGGGATTGTATAAGTATATGTAGTATCCGCACCAGTTGTCACAAATGAGTCATTTACACGCATTTGGAACGACCAGTTAACTCCTTCATAGTTGAGAATATCCTTTACAGCAAGGTCTACCGCACGTAACGTGTTAGTAGGAGTAATAAAGAGATTCGCACCACGTTGAGAAAGAGCACCGTAAATCAGTTGTAGAAAATCATTAACGCTAGTCATAAGTAGAGAGTTATTTTAGATATGATATAATTTATCCGAGTAATGTCAAAAAAAAATCTCCCAGCATTACTGAGAGAGAAAATTCTGAATCCGATTATACCATCAAGGCATTATTTCTTTAATGTCATCAAGAGATAAATCACTTTTTACAGCATTAGCTTTCATAGAAGCAAAAACAACATTTCAGTCTACATATCATAATTCAGGAATAATCTTATCCAAAGTTATATGGTCTTTACGAGCAGTTTGTTTAAAAGATAAATCCGTATCAAGATAAAAACACTTTCAATCTTGCTTAATCCATTGATTCTTAAAATATTCAAACGATAGTTTAAATTTGCATTTACGATGACAAGCGTGAATCATAGCTTTTCTTAATCGAGATTTTAACATAGTATCAATATCTGACTCATAATGAGCAATATCACGTAATTCTTTTTCGCAAACTTTACAAGTTCAATGAAATCATCATTTACGAATTCAACGTTCTTTGCGTATTTGATATTCAGACTCATCTTTTATTATATGGCATCGTTTACATTCAATTCATCAATTAACAATTTGAACAGAATCAGGTCGTTTATGCTTTGGAAGCATAATTCATAACTGACGACTATACTTAGTAATATTTGCTTTACACACTCACATTTTTATATGAATATCCGTAGCAGATAGTCATTCTGAGGCTAATTTTTTAAATTCATCAAAATTGAAAGTAGTCTGTACACCATTCGGCTTATATCATAACTTACATAATCTACGCTGAATGACAAGTTCGTGTATTCATCCAAGTTCACGTCAAATAACCGAAGCAGGTTTTCATTCATTATGAAGTTCAATCATAATAGATTCATCAAAGATAATAGGATTAGGCATAAAAAAAATTAAGGTAATCCTATTATAGATGGAACTATAAATTTTGCAACAAAAAACTCACATTTCTGTGAGTTTTTCTGTAAAGTGTAGACCAGTAAAGGATTACATTACGTTGTTGGACTATAGACTAGGAGTGACAAATTGTGTCACAAGTCTTACAGGGCACCGATTTCAAAGAGACATCCCTCATACCACCATACCAAGTTCGAATTCCATGTCGTAAGACTTTTGTTCACGAATGTTTGTAATTCTTTCGTAAAGGCGGATTGATTGGTCAGCACGAGTGATACCACCTTTTGGATTGAATTCTTGATTTTCACGAACCCAAAGTTTAACCATAGAACGAGGAACGATGTATGATGTACCAGACGTGTAAAGCTTATTAAGCATAGGGTCACGAACGATATCAACTTCACCGAATACTGTTGAAAGCTTAGGAACGTTAAGTTTAAGTGAATCAACTGTATTTGTGAAACGAACCTTATCACGGTCAATCTTAGCAAGTTCAGAAAGGAATGTGTCATTACAAAGAAGCATTACTGGTTCATCTGTAGTAACAGAACCCGCTTGGTGAGCGATGTTAATTTCGGCAAGAAGTTCAGAGTAAGCTGTAGAAGCACCTGTAATTACTTTACGAGTACCACATTCAGAAACTACTTGTTCAAGACCGAGCATTTCCATCTTTTGAAGTGCACCAGCACCAGGAGCTTCATTAGAACCCTTGTAGATTGCTTTGTTTACTTCTTGGAAGAGAATACCAAGGTTGTACATGAATTTCTTTTGAGCTTCTGTCTTAGCATCGCCTTCATTTTGGTAAACCTTGTTAAGTTCAGCCTTAGTAAAGGTAATTTGACGAGAGAAGTGTTGTACGTAAGACTTGTATTCTTTGTAGTTGAAGACAGCTGATGCACGAGAAATGTCATCATTGTCATTACGTCTCCAGTAACCACGTTCAACAGTTTGAGTCGCTAGAACCGCAACTGTACCAGGAATTGTTGTAGAAGCATTTACCTTAGTAAGTGTTACAACCATAGTAGTACCATTTGTGATAGAAGAAACTACACCGTTAAGTTCATCAGATGTACCAGATGCAGCCTTAACAACGAATACTGTATCGTTTTGAGCAAAACCAGAAGTGTCACCAACAACGAGAGTAACGTTACCAGATGATACTGGAAGAGTAGCATTTGTAGAAGTTACAGTAGTGTTAAAGTCGAACATTGAGTAGTCCATCCACTTGATAGCATAACCATCAGAAGTAAGAGTAGAGTCGATACCTGGGATTTCACGAGGCTTCAGAGAGAGCCCACCTTCACCAGCAAGTTGCTTGATATCGAAGAAGGCGTATTGGATGTGTTTGAATTGTTTGAACAGGATTGGGAAGAGACGAAGGTTCTTACCAACTACATCCTGTACAACTTGTCCAAGCGTATAACTTGAACCTGTACCAACAGCAGACATAATTTAAAAAAGGAAAGGATATAAAAGGAACTACCAAAGCTTGCTAATCGAATCATCATAGGAAGAGTAACCATTGTCATCACGAGATGCAGAGATTTCAGAACCAGAACGTGTATTGCCACCACCAAGAACAGCGGACATCTTTGAATTTTGAGATTCTTCCATCATGGAAGCAATGTCAACTCATGTTATTTCAGAGTACATATCTCAAAGAATGCGTGTCAGTTTTTGTTTAGCAGCTTCATCCTGATTTCCAGATAGATGGATAAGAGCTCGAAGCTTAGGGTCAGAATCAACCTTAGAAATTAAAGGCTGATTAACTCCTTGGTCAACATCTTTCGATGCATATTCAAGAAGACGATTTTGAAGGGTTTCATTTTGTTTGCGAAGGAATGCTTTTTCAGTTTCATCCTGAGCCGATTTGATTCGCATCTCATTCAGAATATCATCCATTACATTCTGGTCTGGATTTTCACTGCCAGCTTCATCTTCAAGTTCCTTGAATAGACGTTGCATTTCTTCATCAAGAGCTGCATCATCTTCATTGGTATCAGAAGAAGTATCACTACCTTCGGTAGTTTCAGTGCCTTCAGTGCCAGCTTCCGCTTCACTTTTCTGTTCATCGGCAGACTCAGAACTTTCTTCAGTAGAAGTTTCACCAGCTTCAGTACTAGCTTCATCATTGAACATATCTGTTCATGCATCACCAGTATCATCAGCAGAAGAATCATCTCCTCCGAAAATGTTGTCCACTCCAATGTCAGAATTCCCAGCCTCACCAGAGTCGCCGAAGATATCGAGGTCTCTGTCAAGTTCATTAGTAGCCATACCCAAAAAAAATTTAGTAATTAAAAATTCTCCATGCAATACTATGGAGAATTATGGTTATTGTCAAATCTTTTTGCGTAAATCGAACAAAAAAGAAACGACTCAACGCATTTCAGAATCAAAAGTGTCACGTCTCGGAGTTCATCCATAGACAGATACTTCATTCTCTTCTAGCGTTTTAATCTGAACCCAATGCTGTCACAGCTCAATAAGTTTTTGAAGTGTGACTGCATCAAAGTGATTTACACTGACATTCCAGTCAGATTTTTGTTGTTCTAAATCAATCATAAGAAAAAGTTATGAGCCAGTTGAACCAAAACCACCAGAACCACGAACAGATTCTTCTAATTCATCTTTTTCTTCAAACTGAATCTCAGGAAAAGGAAGAATTACGAGTTGTACAATTCTGTCACCTACTTCATATTGACGGAATTCACCATCTTCAGTAGGACGATACTTAGCAAAAATTTCACCACGGTATCCAGAGTCTACAACACCAACAGAATTTGTAAGATACATATCCATTTTAGAATTTGAGCTTCTAGGGAATAGAAATGCAACAAATCCTTCAGGAACTTCGAGTGCGATACCAGTTCAGTATACAACATTACCTACAGAGTCAACTGTTTTTGATGTAGCAACCAAATCCATACCAGCATCTCATGGTCGAGCATACTTCGGGATAACAGCTTCAGGAACAAGTTTCTTGATGCCAACTTTAAGTGGATGAGAATAACGCATATTAGATAAGATGATAACGAGGAGTTAAAAGATTTCGAGGTACTCAGGTGTTTTCGTAGTTGAGAGTTGCATCTATGAACGCTTTACGTTCTTCTACTGTTCCAGTAACGACATAGTAGTCAATTCCAAACTTATCAAGATAAGAAAGGATTCTTTTATCTATCTCAGCCTGAAATTCGTCTCCAGTGTAACGAAGTCAATCGTCTTCAAGTGGAAACTCAATAGGAAAGTATAAAACGAAATCATAGGGACTTTGTTCAATATGGAGTTTTACACGCTCCTCCATAAATTTGAGCTCTTCAGTATCACCAATAGCACTCATGTAAGCAAGATTATCAAAGACTGTTCTATCAGACATGAAATCTGCCATACGGCGTTCTCGTTGAATCTGTCTTCAGAAGATTATCTGTTGAAATGCAATTTTAGTTTTAAAATCCATCTCAGATAAACTCTGTCAGAGTTCAGCGATAGCTTCACGAGCTATTTCAGTAATTTTGGGGCGGTCAAAGAGCTTCAACATGGTAGTTTTACCAGTTCAGTGGGCTCAACAAAGTCAGACTCTCATGATATTGCGTTGTTAGAGATTATCGAGAAAACGTAGATGTTATTCTATTGATTTGGTCAACTTTATCAAGAGTTTTTTCTCCTAATTGGTAGACATTTCAAGTAGCTGCGTTTGCCATAAAAAAAGTTAGTACAGGTTATTGTACTAACTGAAAAGAATAAATCAATTATTTCTTTTTCTTTCCTTTCTTCATGCAAGTCATAAGAGAAAAAGGTTAATGATAGGCTATGATTGGTACGCAGATTGCAGTACTTGAGACATTTCAGGAGATTCCTGAGCAGGAGCCTCACCCATAGAATCAGGATTAGATGCAACAGCACCAGCATCGAGAGTAGCAGCAACATCAGTAGGAGCGGCAGCTCATTGTGCCTTCTGAGACTTCTTAACCTTCTTAGCGATGTCTTTAGAATCAAGAATGATGTCGTCAACTTCAAGTTCATGTGCACGAAGCAGTCCATCCCAAAGTTCTCTCATATCAAGGAAGAATTCACCAGTAGATGGGTCTTGTCCAGTTTGAGCAGCAAGCTGAATCATATCAAGAATTTGTTTCTTGCGAACATCTTTCGTAGAAGCTTTCATTGAGCGAGGGTCAATTTCAACATCGTATCTTCCCATGAAGTCATTGATGTTTAAAGTAACGAATGAAGCATTTTTATCTTCATCAAGAACACGAATATCAATTTCTTCATCCATTTGCGTAAGAGCAATGATTCCCCAGAATTCAGAAATAAGGGTAAGTGCACCATTTAGTGAGTCCATCATTGGAAGAAGACGTGCTTTAAACGATTCAACCATTGCAGTAACTCAGGCAGCAGAACGTTCTACTTTATTTTGATATCCTACTCAGTATGAATTTATACCCTCACTCATCTCAGCGACTTTCGTTAGAAAGTCGAGGAAATTTGGTCAAGAAAAGTCCTGTATACCGAGTTCGAGACGTTTTAGCCCGTCAGGAGTGTTCGTTTCATGCACTTTGAATGGAGAATATGATAGTTGGTCAGCTCCGTCACCAAACGAGTCACCACCACGCATTTTCTGGAACATTGGAGCGATAAGCATCTTGATATTATCGATCGAAAGATTCATGATAGTATCAGAAACACTTTGAATTCCTTCAAGAGCAGTACCAACACCGTGTGAGAATCCAATACCAGGAATCTTATTGTAGTGAATTCCATAGTAAGGCTTTTTCTTGATAGCAAGTGGATTTTTACCACTGTAGACTTCAGTACCGTCAATAATGAGAGCAAATTTATCATCTTCCCAGTATTCTAGCACTTCAGAGTATCAACCTTTGTAGTCGATAGTAAGAAAATTCTTGTAGTAAATATTAAATTCAGACGGAAGGTTCGTATTACGACTTCCCGTAATAGGATTACTCTGCATGAGTTCATTTAGAGTCTCATTGTTCCAAAACGACATTAACTTAATACGGTTGTAGTCGTGTGTGTTGAAGTAGTACGGAGATTTCTGTACTTCATCAATCTTAGCAGACTTATCACCGATAAAAGGCTTATAGTCTCGGATAATGTCATCTTTGTGCATTATCTTACGTTCAATAACGTAGCGAGATTCCTGAATAGACTCAGCAGTTGGGTCGTAGAAGATATCAAAACATGAAACATACTTGATTCGAGGATAACGTTCCCCTTCAACAGCGTATTCAACTTGTTTCCCTTTCTTCATAAACTTAATCGTCTCATTTCCATCGTGGAAAGAGATTTTTCCAAACCCACGACCTACAATCAAAGTTTCCTTGATAGATTGCATGAGTTGTTCGTATGAACCAGAGATAGTGAACGCCCAGTCAAGAAATTCATTGAAGGACTTAGCCTTTTTATAATCTTTCTTGTTACGAGCAGTAACACGGAATGCAATATCATTATCGTAGATAGCGGAGAACATCGTATCAACATATTGCTTGATAACTGGAACCTTGATGTTCGTTTGGAACTCTTTAATCTTCACTTGGCGGTCCATAGTGTAGAGCAAGTAGTTCTTATAAGCGTCAACTTCTTTTTCGTTGACATACTTTTGAAAGTAATCACGCACGTAAACGAAAATTCTACGAAGTTCCGTTTCTATTTGTGAATCTTTGATATCAGTAGACTTATCAGACATATTTTAAAAGTGGTAAGAATTAGAGGCATTATCGGGATTCGTGGGTCGTTGTCAAATAAAAGAATACATCAGATTCGTCTGAGGGTTGATGTTTCGTCTTAGTTCTCGTACTTCATCAGTATTCTCTTTTGAGATTCTATGGAAATTACCAGCAATGAACCCAAAGTAGAATCAGCAAAGCATCATAGCGTTAATAATGTCATCGTGACCAGTAACAGCTTCGTAGCGGACATTACCAGACTGAGTTTCATACGCCTTAAAGTGTTTTAGCTCATTGATAAGTCATTCGAGAGTGTTGAACGCTTGCAGCATCTTAAGGTCAATCAGAGATTGATTCATGTGCACAAGATTCTTCTTAGGGAACTTCCACGTACCCCATTTATCCATTTCAGGATGACCACCAGTTCAACTTCATCCAGTGTACCAAAGCTTATGGTCAACAATAGCACCAAACGATTCGGCAACCACGTCACCAACCATTGTCGCATCAATAATCACCGAAACTTTTATTTTTTTATCAATGTACTTCTGTTTTAAGTTAAAAATGAACTCTTTTTGGTAAATTGAATAGTCACCTTGGATTTGGTATTCCTCCACGATGTACAGCTGTCATTTCACGACATATCCTACCGCAACACCACCATAGTCGCTTCGCTTCGCTGGGTCGTAACCAATAATAACTTCTTCAGGAATCAGTTCTTTATCAGGAAGACAAAACAGAGATTGTGTAGCAAACACAGAGTGAATCTGTGGAAATGTCGCATATAGTTCAGCAAAATAACGTTGAAGGTTTCCCCTAAGAGCAATTTTCATACGCTCCTTAGAATTAGCAGACAGAATATTTTCGTCTATATCATCAATTGTCACACGTTGTGCATATCCTTCTGCATCTCCTTCCTGTTCATAATGACAAAGCATTTCGTAGAACCAGTTCTTCGGAGTATTCCAGTCAATAGTAGAAATACTAAATAACTTCGCAGATTCATTTTCGAGGATTGGAAGTATATTCAGGTATACGTCCTCTTTGATAAATCCCGCTTCATCAATAATAATAAAGTCAGAACCATTACCACGTGCTGGCTCATATCCCTTACCAGAAGCAAAGTCACACGTTGCAACTGTTGTATATGTCGTCTTTGACCCACGAGTTACGTGTTCATCCACGAGCTTCAGACGTTTTTCATCCTTACTCCATTTAAATACCTTAAGCAGTTTGATTCTTTCAGAAGCAGTGTCGATATAGTCAAGAACGGATTTATATTGTTCTTCCTTCGGTGCAATATAGAGGGCTTTAATTTGGCGGCTCTTATTTCTTGCAGATGGATTTCTATACAACTCTCTCATTATCAGATAACTCGATAGAAGGGTTTTTCATCATCTACGTACTCAGGCAATAGCATTCAGACGTTTCTGTCACAGGAGAAACTTCATCTGCCATGTTTGCGGAGCAAACCCGAGCACTTTTCTCAGGAGATGAGTATATGCTCAGTAGAGTTTATATGTCGTTGTCCCATCTTCGTGATAGGTAATATCGTATGGTTGAAACTTTGCTATATCCATCTTCACTCGTTTCGGAGTAAGCACGGTCCAAGTTCATTCATCCTTGATGATATCGAATTCAGTTTCCTTCGCATCCACAGAAATAACACTATCTCATCGCATCACGATGGTTAAATCTTGTCAAATCTTATATCTCTGTTCTGATTTATTCCCCATCGCATCAGAATTCACAATCGAGTGACTACGGAATGAGAAATATCAGTCTACCACTTCTTTGATAAGCAAAGTAATGTTCGTATAACGAAAATCGTTCTGTTCAAGCTCGAAAACAGGAGTGTGCGTATTAACACTCAGAAAGCTATCACCAATTTTCACATCCACAACACCAGAAAATGGAACTTCCATTTGAGGAATCTTCCGAAACACATAGAGAGTACGAGACTCTTTCGGGATTTCAATCTTCACGACTTTCAGGAATGTAAAAACCTTCTGCATGAATTGAAAGAACTCATCCGAGATAATACCTCACTTGATAAAAGTTCGTATTACATTGTTCGCATCAGTTTGTGCATCCGTAACAATTACATCCTCACTATTCAAATACTCATCTTTCAGGGTATAGACCCTCTTCTTGCGGTCTGTACCAAAAAGAGACACATCCATATAGTGTGTGTCACAGTATTTGCGTGCTATGAGCTCCCATCGAGCAGCAGAGTCTTTGTTAATAACCTGCTTCAGTTGTTTCTCTTGTCAAAAATAGTTCAGGTCAGGAGAATCAATATTGGGAATCAGAGATGAGATGAAGTTAATCATAATTTTTTATATTACCAACGTTCGTTATTCACGATGCGAGAGATTTGAGCTTCTGAAACGCTATATCTCTTAGCGAGTACTGCGTTTTTCACTCATCCAGTCGCAGCACGTTTGATAGATTGAACATCGGAAGCAGTAAGCTTAGATTGTGAGTTAAGTTCTCACTCAGGTCGGTGCTGTCTATCTTTGTTAACCTTGTCCTGCGTGTTAGAAGTATTCGTACCAAGTGAAAGGTTATCGACATTATCATTTTGCTGATTATCATCACCGTGTTGTACAAAAGTTTTCTCGTCATTGATATCCATTCCCAGAAAAGCCGAAGCGACAAGTCTGTGAACGAGATAAGTTTTGCCATCAATCTCACACTTTTTTCAACCAAACTGTGTGTCGTTTATTGCGATAGGTTCACCATCTTTAAAAACCTGTCATGATTTTGAGACAGAATAAGCTGGGGCGAATGAGAGTTTACGTGTTTCCATACAAGGATAATATAGGATTTAGTTACTCTGTCAAAAGAATATTTCGTGTGAATTGTCAAGGGCTATAGGGAATTTTGACGGAAAATGTGGGAATTGGCTAGTTTCCACCACCACTACCACCACTGGGTCTACCACCCCCCTACTCACCTCACCACTATACGTACCTACACCTTCTACGGACCTACAAGTTCGTTCTCATAAGAGGTCTATTCTCTTTCACACACAAAAATATACGAGGTCACTTACTCTGTTGGCAGAACTAATGGTCTCGCTATCGCTCGTCACGGTTTATTGTTTACAGATACCATCCGTAACCAGGTAACCCGTAAGGCTCCACTCCTTCGCTGCACAGATACAGCAGCTCAGTCGTTCCGCCATACCATCCCAGAGATTAAACCTAACACGGTAACCTCTGCATCCAGATAATATTGTTGGCAGTATAACAACCGTAACAAGGTAACCCGTAAGTTACCGCACTCGTATACGTCCGCTGGCGGTTTGTATTGAGAGAAGATACACACACATGCTTGCCTCACTACTATCCGTAAATATCTATCGCCTCACATAGTAATACCGTAATAGGTTTACCCGTAACAGGAACATACCTGATACTACCAGCCGTAAAGAGTTTTAAATCCGTAACTATTTGTCAATGGTCTAGACAAATTATTTTAAATAATCCTAATATACTTTAATAATTCTGATATTACCTAGGAGAATCTATAGATATTTGTTTTATATAGGTACCTGGAACCCTCTGTTTTGCTCAAAGAAAATTTCTGTTAATATTCTATACCACTGCTAGAGATTTTTTCTCTACATTATTATATATTATATCTATAGATTCTATCGAGTAGTATCAGGTTATCTAGACAAACTACTAACTTTAATTCGTAATATACTTTTACCTACTATTTCCTGTCAAGTTTATTTCTATTGACAGTCTATCTTCTTCATTCCTAATTAACAACAGACTAAATCCTATCCCATCTTATTTGACAACCATATTATATTGTGTCCACTCATACACCGAAACCACCCAGCATCCGCATCCAGTTCAATACATTGCCTCATTAAGCATGAGACCTTGACAAGAATTGTTATCATGTCTAATGATTAAATACAAGACCAACAGGAACCACAGGAACTTTCCTCACTGCTATACGTAATTCGTCTTGACTCATAAGCCGACATCGATATAATGGATTCACCAAAGACTTAATGCCGACCAACTAAAATCTGTGTACTCATTATAAGGTGTCTTTGGTCGGTTGCCTTACAGTGAGTACTCAGGTTTTTTATTATGCCTATCTCACAACACATCATCAATCGAATGATTGAACTGTATACAGAATGATACTCACTCAGAGAAGTCTGAGCTGAAGTCTGATACAACAGAGAAACTGTACGCAAACATCTTATCAACAACAACATTGAACTAAGATTACCTAGCTCAAATCCTACCTGACCTAACAGTCCTTTATGGAAATGAAATGCAGTCAGACTTAACACAAGAATAAGACAACGCAAGGAACTTATTGATTGGAGACAAAAAGTTCTTGAGAGAGACAACAACAAATGTGTGTGGTGTAAAACTAAACACAACCTAGAAGTTGACCACATCATACCACTACATGTACTGATAAAAGAATACTCTATTACTATAGAGTCTCTTAATGCTACCCTATCAGCATACCCAAAGATAGTAGACATATCTAATTGAAGAACATTATGTCAGAGATGTCACAGACGAACAAGCACACACAGCAGGGCAACAGTCTAATAAAGATACCCCGTTGCTATACGTCACGTTTCCCTTACATTATTTCTTGAGTGCATATCTCTTAGATATACTTCTCATTTATTCTTAACCCCTTTATATTATGAGAATCACTAATACTTGTCCCGTTTCTGCTAAGAAGGCAGCTCGTTACAACGCAGCTATGACTGCACAAAAACCTCAGACTGTTAAGTCTTATGTAAAAATACCTGGTACCAACAAACTCAAACAGGTTACATCTTCTTATGATGGAACCCGAGTAGCGTAAGCTACGAGGTTGACATCTTCTATTTCTTCTATCATTGCCTAACATGAAACTCTTTCTCATTGGACTTGTCTCACTCGTATCCGTACTCCACTTCTTCCATAACAGTACACCAACATCAACACCTAAACAGTATCCTCACACTACAGTCAAGATACTTGATGGTGATACTTTTGTACTCAACGGAGAACACATACGTTTAATCGGACTCAACGCACCAGAAATATTCCACTGAGATAAGAAGGCTGATTGCTGAGCATATCAATCAATGGCTAGACTAGAGTATTACCTTACTCGTATCCGCCCTGTCACAGACATACAGATACAACGAGAATGAAAAGATAAGTACAATCGTACACTTGCTATAGTATTTATCTCTGGTTCAACAACACCTATCAACCAACTCATGGTTCGAGATTGATTCGCTGAGACATTCAGACCTGAAGGCTGAGTTCCTGCTCCAGACTACACTGCCGATGCACTCATCGCTATCGACAAACTTGCAGGTAACCTATCACACTGCAACTACTAACTCTCTAACAAATACAAATATGAAACTCCTTATAACAATCGCTGTAATACTTACCGCACTCGTATACGTTCCTGCTACAGATGCACGTGTCCCATACAACACTGATTACTGTGATGCTATGTTCAGTGCACTCTGGTTCCAAGAAGTTCCTCCATCAATTCAAGCTGAATGCGGACCTAGATTCAAATGGAATGTTAACCGCATTAAGCGTTCCTTTATTAACTCATCTAAACATTATGACTAGACCATTACACATACTCAATGAACTCGAAGAGAGTCTTGAACATCAGCTAGGACTAATCAAAACTGAGAAAGCAAATGCAGTAGCTTTCATTTGAGTAGAACCTACATACAGAATAGAATGATGATTAAGTTATGACTGCACCACAATGCAGAAGATACTTATAGACATGCGAGAATGAAAGGTCTTCGCAGTAAAACACAATAGTCATACTGACATTATGAAGTTAATGTTTAACTGACAACGAAATAGAATATGTGTATACAGATACGTTGATAACAAAGACATCTGAGAAGGCTGATGGATAACAGAAGATACTGCACTAAACTACATGGTCAGATATCCAACAGAATGGTTTCTACTTCCCTAACAACTTACCTATGACTAATACATTTAAAGACAACATAGTCCTCCAACATCTCAAGGCAACTCCATTCCAACTCTGGATGGAAACTGATGAACTTCACCTTCACTCAGAGATTACCTTACTCAAAGAAGAACTCTACATTGCTAATATGACTCATACTCCTATGAGAGATAAAATACAAATCCAATTACAGATTTCTTTCTTATCAAACTTATCCTCTAGTTGGGATGAATGGAAACAGAAGAACATCCGAAACAAGAACACACTGTATGCCATGTCCTGTGCATAGAATTACCCCATCGCTATCCGTCACGTTTCCTCCACATTATTTTTTCAGAGTGTATCACTTGATACATTTATTTCTTTTCTTTTCTACTATGGCAAATGCTACTTCTCAGGCTTCAGCAACTCGTGCATCTAAAGCTGCTAAGGCTTCACTTATCCCTACATCCTTCGGAAGCAACGGTAAGTTTATTCGTTACAACCTTAAGCTCGCTACTCCAGCACTCAAGAAAGAATTTCCTGGTTACGATGAAGTAAGAATCACTACCTATATCGGTGGACATTCATACATCAACCTCGGCTCAACTCGTGATGACAGCATCGCTCCTGTTGTTAAAACAGCATCACAAATGAAAGAGTTCCTTGGTAAACATTCTCTCCAAGATGTTACTAATGCATCAGTCTTTGGTACATCACGACAGATTGTCGGACAAAAATCTAAGAACCCATCAAAGGTTGCTGAGCTTCAGGCTAAGTTCGATGCAGCACGCATTGGATAACTTGCCTCATTTCTTACGTACGCTAGTCTGAAAGAATTTACTAGTTTCGTACAACACTTAATACTCCAGAGCAGAAATGTTCTGGAGTTTTTTTATGTTTGGTGATTGAATACCAAGCCAACGGAAACCACAGGGCAGAACTTGCCCCACTCGTATCCGTAATCTCGTAAAGACCAGCCATTAAAAACTTGATTTTAACACACAAATCTATATACTGTATGTACCAAACGTGCTGAATCTGTAACCGCAATAACAATCCATTTCTCCTTCTATAGTCACGTTTGGTTACAGAGCTATAGGGGTGGGAATGGGTTTTTATTTATGCCATGCCTTACACACCAACAGATTAACTCTATACCAGAGTTATATATCAATGGGATGTCCATTAAAAAGATAGCCAAAGAGCTACAATGTACACATCCAACTATACTAAAATATCTCAAGAGAGCTAATATTCAAATGAGACCATCACACTTCAATTGAAGATGACCAGATAGTCCATCATGGAACTGATGATATTCAAGAACATTTACCTTACGCTTAAGAAAACGTAAGGAGATTATTACGTGGAGAGAACAAGTATTGCAAAGAGATTCATATAAATGTACAGAATGTGAAGCAGAAGAAGAACTGGAAGTAGACCACATAAAACCAATATCAATCATCATAAAGGAATACAATATAACAGAGGATAGTCTGTTTGCTATAATAGATATACCAGAACTAATAGATACAAATAATGGCAGAACCCTTTGTAAGTCCTGCCACAAGAAAACTAAAACCTTCTGAAGAAAAGCTAAATAGAGATACTATTCAATAATTCCTTATAGCTCTCCCTAAAATCATTTATAGTTCATTCACCCAATAAGCACTCATACTGTTTCCAGAAATCCTCCTTAGAAGAATAACCATGAGTCTGATAATCGTTCCAATCAGGCTCTTTTTCAAAGGTAGTAATAACCTGTTCCCAATTATCAATAGAAGAGAAATCTCACAAACAGTAATCAAATGCATTAACCAATTGGAAGTCACTCAGATTCCACAGAGTCCTTGCTCTATTATCTACTCATACATTCTGTAACAGACATGGAACATTCTTAGTTACTCTTACCTTATCAGGCATACGATAAAGATTATTCTTCATATAGCTATCATACCTTTCTAAAGACCAACATCGGTCACCACCAAGAGACCAATCGTCAATATATTTCTTCAGTTCCTCTACATTATCTATATACTCTTGATTTAACTCAACCCATTTCTTCATCAGGTGCTTACTCACAACATCACTTCTTCCATATTTAGTAACCCATAATCCAAATCACATCTTTCAACTTCCTTTCCTTATACCACGATTTCCCTTTGCAAGATACTTACGATACTTAACATCATTACTCCAATCACAGAGAACACGATTGATATATTCTATATCCAATTCCCAATCATAGCATACAGAATTATAGAAGCATCCACGACTTGAACGGATATTTAATGCATAAGTCTTTCTGTCACCACGAGTACTATATCATCCAACACCAAGGATAACACGTTCAACAGTAGTATCAGATAACCCAAGTGCTTCACCAATATAAGGAGTAGAGAACCGTCAACAGTTAGCATAGATTGTATTTACAATTCATTCACTAAGAAGTCTACCTTTCAATCTTCAAGCTGCAAAGATAGCATCCCAATTATTAGCACGGATGTTATCCACAGAAAGATTATTAGTATCACCATCTACAAATATAGGATATATCTTAGAATCCTCTATTCAATACCAATATCGAAGTACAAGACTCCCATGATTGATATAGAATCTACGCCATCCAGTCTTTGGATACAGAGTTGGTGGCTTAGGAGCTACAATATCACTGATGTTACGTGATACAATCTCGCCTCGCTCAGCCTCATTCGTCCAAACAGAAGGAAAAGATGCATTGAACTCAGCAACAGCCTGTTCATATCTCTGTATCAGATGATTATTTTCCTCGGTGAAATCATATCACTTCTCGTATAAAGCATAACGGGGGTAGAGCCCATTTTTAATACGAACATATTTAGGAAGAACTTGCTTCCATCCAGATTCTCTAAGTACAAAGAGAGAACCATTATCGAATAATTCATATTCGAAACCCATAAGGGTAAATTTTTTAGAATCCATAGGAGATAATTGCGTTATGAAGTAGTCCTATTATATATATTTCCCTCTCAGAAGCAAGACTTTTCGGTAATATCCTGTTGACCTTTCCTGTACATTATTCATTCTATTTGCCCTTTTATCCCATATCTATTCGCCTATGACACAATCCCTTCGTAAACGTATGTACTTTCTCGAAAATTGGCTTCAATTGAACGTAGAAAATGTACGTTGATGGAAACTTTGGAGAGAACAGTTCGGAGACACAGGAGACACCAGAAAGAATTTCATTACTGATATAGTAAATGCAGTTGAAGATGAAGATGAAGACTCAGAAGTCCGTTGGTTTAAGAACCTCTCTATCTACTCAACTCTCAGAAACTTCTTCAAGGAACCAGAAGCAGAACAGACAATAGATTCATCACAAGTAACACGTGTTGAAGTCATAGACCAGTCATGAAGACAATACACAAACTATGGCTGCTCACACGTTGAAGTACAATTCCAAGACAATAATAGGACCATTAAGGTATTTCTTAAGACTAATTCATAGATATGATACTATCCGACCTACCGATTCAGATGCAGAATGCAATCAACCGCTACAAATCTATAATTCTCACAGAGATTTATACTGAAACATGAGTAGATTGTTGGATAGCCTGATGAGCACTCAGAGATTACTTCAATAGTGTAATCATCAAGACTGATTACGATATGTTCTTCAAATCAGAGGAAGACTTCACTTTAGTCTCTGACTACTTCAAAGATAAATGATGCAAAGTAATCTGGGAATCAGAGAATGGAAAGAAAGTAAAGTACAAAGGAAGAACCTATGACCTAGTAAAGAAGTATTTTGAATCACCACAAGCAACGATAGATAACTTTGACTTCACAGTATCAATGATAGCAGTTAGTAGAACAGAATTAGTCTATCATCCTACAACATTCATAGACCTAGCAAAGAGACAGCTGATGATTAACAATCTCACCTACCCAGCAAGCACAATGAAGCGAGTACTTAAATACTATGAGAAGTGATTTAAGATATGTAACGAAGAACTCGCAAAGATTGTCATAGCAATACAGAACACACCAGTCCCAGAAATGATTCAGGAATGATGAACTGAAGAAAGAACATCATGATGAACGAACCGTTTATTTGTTTGAATAGACTAATATGACTTACTTTCCCTGAAATTCTAAAACATGGGAGAAAATCTTCTGAAAGAAACTAACCCAACCATCCGCCAATGATAACGAAAAATGCATACAACCAACGCCCGAAAGGGACAGAGTATGAAGTCGACATCACCCAATACCCACTAAACAATCAGTTGCAACTTGCCTTAATACACTCGAAAGACGGCAATAAGCTGTGGGAACATGACATTGTACTTGTAAAACAATCGTGGGGTATCGCTGCCTACATGTGAGTTTATAATCAGGCAATGACAGCATTCGAATTCATAGCTCTCGGTTGACTCTCAATCCCATCAATCACATTCGAGAAAGCATACAACGAAAGCGAATCATACTGAAACGTATTTGATTTCTATATTGAGTATGAAGATTACCGAAAGTGCTTACCGCTCCAGTGACCATACAAAACATTCGAGAAGAACCTTGAGTTCTATCTCAACAATAGATGATTTAGTCTTTATCAATAACTCTCGTATGAACAATCTCACTCAAGACCAAAAACGTAACCTCCACGTACTCATCATTGCATGCGTACTCAACTTCTCATTCGCCGCAGTACATGATTATATCCATGATATAAAAGAAGGTTCTACTCAAAATAATAACGTACTTATCTAATATGGGAGCATTTTTTCAAGCACTAAAAGACTTATTTGTCTTCGTAAAGCCACCAGAAATCGTTAAAGCAGAATACATAGGAAAAGTTATGACTCTCACATACTCGGATTGAACCACAGCACAGTACCATTGAGACTGTACTTGTTGGAATAGATATCCAAATATGGAAAGCGTAAGCATATTCTTCGAGGGGGAACTCCATAGATACTGGAAGTACAACAAAGTCCACGGAAAACCATTCACTAAACTCCCATCAGAAGATGTCTAAAGAAATCACAGTACGATGCCCAGACTGTGGATACAATTGACCGCATGAAATCGGTAACGATTGATTCGACCAAGAATATCCATATTGCCCAGGTTGCGGCAAAGAATTATCATTTAATCCAGCTACCAATGATTACCGTTAGTCTCGATAAGGACATCATCCAACACGCTTTCTCTACAGATAAACAGCTCAGCCACTATGCAAGAGAAGCAATTATAGCTACATGTGGTAGAGCCGCTTGAATACTTAACTAAAATCTATGTCAACTATATACTCAGCTCAGATATGGATACTATCAAATGATATCCCAGTTATACTTATAGAAAAAATAACTAAAGAATGTCTATCATTAAGTATAACAAAGACACGATACACAGAAGACAAAGTAGATACCACTATCCTAAAATTTGAATCACAGGACAAGGAAAAAGTAGAATCAATAGTAAAACTATCAGAAATAGAATATGAAGATACTCTTTATCAAGCAGTTGTTTATAGAGAACGTACCACAAAAGAAATAAAAAAAGTTATTCATACAATAGGAAAAGATTACATTCCAACCTCATAATCCTATGATAAAAACACGCTGGGACCCATTTGATGAAAAGATGGTAGAGGTAGACTTAGGAGAACTTAAAGAAGAACACGCTGAGTTAAACCAGCTAGAAGAAGTAAGGCTGTTAGGAAAGACAAACTATGCAAGTGAAAATAGAACATACTATTTTTGGATAACAACAAGCTGGGATAGAGAATGAAAAGAGAAGTTCATCTGAATAAGAGAAAGTCTATACCAACAGAAAGCGTTGCCAATGATAGCTATCGTCATAGATAAGCATATAAGAGATGGTTGTGCAGATATAGCAAACGATATGAATCTGACATATAAAGATTCAAAAGAACTTTACAAAAAGATTTCAGAACTTATTGTTGACTATGATGCCAATCCTATCATTCCAGAAACTAAACCAGAACCTATAGTAGACCTTCGTCCATACGTTTTCCTTCGCTTTCTACTATCTCTTCCTATAATACCCGAAGAAGTCTTGCATGCAATGTACGTTCAACAAGAAGCTATGCAAGCCCAGAAAAGAATTCTGGAAGAATCAGAACGTATCAAACAACTCAACACAGAACACTACGCTAAGTATTGAAATCTTGTTGAGAAATCAAAAGCTTACCTCACTAACTTCTTCAAATAAAATGCAAAAGAAACTTGTCATCACATGCCCACAATGCAACGGTTGGGATAACTACGACCTTCGTACTAACGGAGTCAACTCATATCTCACCCATCACAAAACATCTTGCCCAGCAATAACACCAGCTCCAGTTCAGCCTCGAAAGAAATCCCGCTAATATTTCAATTACCTTTACGCTAATGTACTCAGAACCCTTTTACCCTACTCCCACCAATGGATAAACGCCAAGCAATACTGAAGCTACTGGTATCTAATTCAATAGCTCCATGATACTGTGAACACTGTGGTCAGCCTGTTGAGGATGAACAGTACACATTGTGTTCCAAGCACTATAAGAAATGGATGGACACTAAAGATTATCAATATCTTTGCAGTCAACAGTCATCAAAATCATTCAGAGAACTTCTTTGAATCTGAGATTGCTGGTCCAATAAAATTATGTGCAACAAATGTGGAGATAAAATCCGCTCCACAAACGGTCACGACTTCCATCACTGCAAATGCTGAGCAGTAGCAGTTGATTGAGGTAGTTGGTATGGACGAAGAATCTGAAATCCATGAGACTATCTCGAAATGTCCCAGAACTTTACTCATTTATAAACAACCTATGATTTTCATCATTCCAGTAGCTATAGCAATAGCAGCAATCGTAGCACTCACTCTATTCGTAGCAGCCGCATTCCGTGTGGTTGTATCTACAAACGAAGTGCACATCATCCAGAAGAAGAATACCTCTATCTCTTACGGTAAGGGTCAGGCAGCTGGAAACGTTTACTACGCATTCCCGTCATGGATACCAATCATTGGTATATCTCGTATCGTACTCCCAGTCTCAAACTTTGATATCTCACTCGATGCTTACGAAGCATTTGATAAAGATAAAGTTCCGTTCCGTGTAGATGTCGTAGGGTTCTTCCGTATCGCAAATCCAATTGAGGCTGCTGAGAAGATTGAAAGCTTCGAGCACCTTCACAATCAGCTCAAGCTCATTATCAATGGTGCAATCCGAACAGTACTCTCATCTAAGACTATCATCGAGATTATGGAGGAACGCTCTACAATCAGTCAACTCTTCAACGCTGAGGTTGAACCACAGTTACAGAATTGGTGAGTAGAAAATGTACGTTCAGCAGAAATCATGGACATCCAAGATTCTCAGAACTCTAAAGTCATTCAAATGATTAAAGATAAGAAGTCATCTACTATCGAGAAAGACTCTCGTGTAGAAATTGCAGAGAATCTCAAACTCGCTAAGATTGCTGAGATTGAAGCACAGAAAGAAGCAGACATGAAGACACAGAACGCACAACGTGAAGTTGGAGAAAAGCAAGCAGAAAAAGAAAAGCTTGTAGGTATTGCTACACAGATATCACATCAAGAAGTAGCAACTCAAACAAAGATTACACGTGAAAAAGAAATGGAAGTAATCAAAGTAGAACAAGTAAACCAAGCTGAGATTAACAAAGCTCAAGCACTTATTGACGCTGAACGAGAAAAAGAAATCAAGGTTATCGCTGCTGATGCTCTCAAACTCGAACAAGAGAAGAAGGCTGAAGCTGACCTTATCACACAGACTCGCAACGCTGAAGGTAAACTTGTTGAAATGACAAAGAACGCTCAAGGTATCAAGGCTGAAGGTACATCAAAAGCTGAAGCTGAGAAGCTCATGCAAGTTGCTCTCGTAGCAGGTGCTATCGAGCTCGCTCAGAAGATTGCTTCTAATCCAGATTACATGGGTTACCTTCAAAACATTGAGGCTATCAAAGCTTCGCAAGTTGTTGGTACAGCTAAAGCTGAAGCACTCAAAGAAGCAGACCTTAAGATTCTTGCTAACGGTGGTTCAGTTGACTCAGGTATGACTTCAATTCTCGATGTGTTCTCTGGTAAAGGAGGTACAGCAATGGCTTCAATGCTTGAGAATCTCAACAACTCAGAACTCGGTAAGGACTTAATCTCTAAGTTCCTCAAACCAAAGAAGGTAGAATCAAAGACGGATACAGCTCCAGCAGCTACTACCGCAAACTAATTTATTCCTAAAACAAATACATGAATACAGTTTCTCACGACAACCCTAGCTCATACGAGACCAAGACGTTAAAGACTCAGTTTAACTACATACGCATTGCCAAGATTGCATGAGTAGTACTCGCAATAGCACTTCTTGGTAAGGTAATATTCACATACGCATTCCAATCAAAGACACCTCTTCAGATGTGTCAGGAATCGTACATGACATCAGTAAACGCAATCTATAGAGAGAATGAGAAAATAGCTAAGCAGTGTATAAATGATTCAGGAAATGATATATACAAACTAAATAAATGTACATCATCCCCACTGTCTATTCCAGTCAACACATGTTGAATTCAGAATAATTCTTGAACGGTCACCCCTGCCATAACAGGGGTTCCCCCCAAAGAATCATTAAAAGATTACTTAGATAGAAAACACTGACAAGTTTGTAAAAAACAACCATCGTCACCACTTTGTAAAGACAAAGAGTTGTTTATACGACTCTATTGGATTACAGAAAATAGAATACCAGGAAAAAACTGGTTCCCCATAATGCTAGGAATTATCAACGCAGAAAGTAGCTTATGAACTAACTTCCACCCAAGTAACTGTGGATACACAAATAACTGGGGAGGACTCAAATGGAAAAAAAATGATTATTGAGAATCTATTAAAGACCAATGAATCCCAGACAAAAACTGATGTTGGTTATATAGCTACGAAACTGTGGAAGATTTTTGGGTAAGCAAAACAAATACATTCCGTTACGGTTACAAGTGATGTCTAGACTCATCGACACCACTAGCATGTGTGTCTATGTGTTATGTAAAAGGAGATTGCAAAACAATCAAACATTGATGGGTAAAAAACGCTTCAATCTTTCTTGACTAACAAAACGAAAAAGATATACTACATTAGTATATTACTAATCGTTTTGTTATGTTCTACCCAATACCATGATACGAAGATGCCTACCAAATATCAGAAGAATGAATAATAATCTCAAAAAATGAGGTTCAAATATTTACTCCTGAATGAATAATATCTGGTCCTCAGATACGAAAACCATACAAAGACAAGCAAGGATATCTAAGAATATCATTAAGAAAAGGGGGAAAAAGTATAACATGGTGAGTACACCAATTGGTAATGCTTACATTCGTTTGAGATTACCCAACAAAAAATCACCACATAAACCATAAAGATTGGGATACATCAAATCCCACACTAAGTAATTTAGAATATATATTAGCAGAAGATAACAACAAATATAAAAATCCTAAAAAAAGCATAACGTCATGAGAAAATCATCACGCTTTTATGAAAAGATGAAAACTGTCAAAACTTTCAAAAAGAGTATGAAAATTTGAGGATTGAAATCTAATAGAGGAATACGAATCTTTATGAGAATGTGCTAGAAAAACAGGATACAACATATCCAATATTTGGTGTACAATCCATTGAACAAGACAAAATAAGTGCCATGGATATCAGTTTAAATATTTATAACCAAACTCTAATATGTTTGATACACTCTTTACATGGATGAACCAACATCCAATAGCTGCAACAATAATTGCTCTCGTATTGCTCTGAATAATGTTAGTAGCATTCTCAGAATCCACAGATGAACAATGAGAAATGATTCCAGATGACCTAGAAGAAGATAATATGACAGATATTATCACCTGCTCAGTACCGTGACAAGAAGTTATTGTATTTCAACCTAATCAGTACTCAGACTACAACGTTGACTACTACGATGGATACGTTGACATCACAATGAAGAATTGAAATACATGCTTCTTACCAATACAGTACACCACTGTAATAGACAAATCGTTTAAATCTTTACCACAAGCCTAATATGCTTATCGAATTCAAGAATGACCCAGTTCCAGTAAAAGGAACAATAGGAGGAAAAGGACGGACTAAAACTGACCTATCAATAGCTGTAGAACGAATGGAAGCTGGACAATGCTTCTATGTTCCATATACTCGCAAGGAGTATAACAAGGTTGCTGCAACTGCTTCACGCACTGCAAAAGTCCTCTCACGCAAGTTTACAATACGTAAGCTGCACAAAGACCAAGAGAATATCATTGGTGTTTGGCGTATCGCATAATTCAACCCCTTCGGGGGTTTCGCTACAATGGCAGAAAGGTCAATGCAACAGCCTGCAAAGCTGGATGTGAAGGTTCAAGTCCTTCTTGTAGCTCCATAATCTTAACTTGTACCCATGAATACTATAGTACTCCTATGCATCTGGCACTTTCTTGCAGATGATATTGATAGAATGGAAATGCCACTACACATACTTATACAAATAGGGATGGTAGCGGATATTCTTGGTTGCCTAACGTACCTTATTTTCTTTCATAGATAATTATTATCCGATAGATTTCCTGATTGGAAAGCGGAAATATTTGCCAACAATCTATTTCTTATTATTATTCACCCATGCCAGATAAAAAAAGTTGCGTCATATTTGATTTAGATTGAACGCTTTGTGAACTAAAACCAACAGCATTAGCATACGCACACTCCTGAGAAGAAGAACCTATATGGAATATTCTTGAGGAAATGGAAAAGGAATGGTGTATGCTTGATGTAGAAATCTTTATTGTAACAGGTAGAAAACAAAATCTATATCACACTGATACTGTAGCTTGGTTAGAAAAGTACAATGTTCCATACGACCATCTAATAATGTGTATGGATTGAATCCCTGAGCCAAACCACATATACAAAAAGAGAGTATTTAGGACACTAATGCAGATGTACGATATAAAGATGGTATACGATGATAATCCAGAAGTAGAAAAAGTTTGCAGAAAACTCGGTATCAATTTCTATCCTTGTTATTAACAATGCTCAACACACGCATCAATAGATACTTCACTCCAGAAGAACTGGAAGGTGAAGATGACATCCCAGTCGATGAAGAAACCTTAACTGGTACCATTGACATATTCGCTGGAGACTTTGACCCAAAAGCGATAATCGAAAGGCTCTACGAAACCCCCACCAAAGTAGTAAGTAATAAGTGAGAAGTATGTACAATTTCTTTGGGGGACCTACGTGAAGGCTACAAAACAGCGTTCCAAAAATATGATATGACATTATTTCCAGTAAGCTGGACTAATGAACAAATCATGGCTCATTATATGTCTAACAATAACAAAGTATGAGAACATTTATCAAAATATGCTGGGACAAACTCAAAGAGACAACGGAAGAAATTTGTTATACAGCCTGAATGCGATACCGAGATTTCAGATGGAACTACATCCGAAAACCACGTTACGCAATTACTCGATGAATAAAATGATGGGCACCAAGCGATACTTGGAACCTTGATTATACACTCCGCAAAATAGTTCCAGAGATGCTCAGACACCTAGCTGATACAGCAGCATGAGCACCAAGCGTTTACTTCGATGCAGAAAATCATGAAGACCAAGCTTGGAAATGGAAGAAGATGCTACGAGAAGCTGCTGACAATATACAGGCACCAATAGCTGTACAGGAGAAATTCGATAACATGGAGTACGCTAACGGACCTGAAAAGTATTCAGAACTGCTAAAATTTTCTTGGAAAACACATACTAAAGCAGATTATGATACTTACGAACGAGATTACAAACTCGCAAGAGTCAAAGAACGTAAGGGATGGAAGTTTATTGCAGAAAACATAGACTCTCTCTGGGATTAGTTTCATCTTTTGAAACCAATACAGGGAGACGTTTCCTCTACATTCTTTCTTTTTTTTAGGTTTGACAGAGAAAAAATTTGATTTTTCTTCTTTTATCTCTATCATCCGATAAGTGTACAAAGGTGACAACTTCCACGGAGGAGTGCCTGATGATTAGAAAGAGGAGGGTCCGATTGGGTTCCCTAAATTGATTCGCAAGAATCGGCTTCATCGTAATCATAGCATCTGATAACCTATCTTTGGAAGTGCACGATGGTTATTGTACTTTAATAAAAACTAATGGGTACTGATTGGAAGAGTTACTTCGTCTATTAAACGAGCTGACAAACAGTGAATCTATCTAAGAATAAAAGAGACAAAAAATAAATATAGAAAACAGATGTTTGATTTCTTATCAGACAAATGCTGCACGGACTGTTGAATAAAGGATATAAGAGTATTAGAGTTTGACCACCTAGAAAACAAAAAGTTCAACATCGGAGCTAAAGTAAATTCTACCCCATTAAAAACATTGATGGAAGAAATACAAAAATGCGAGATAGTTTGTGCAAATTGTCACAGGATAAGAACTTTAACACGACAATCATCCTATAGGGTAAATACATAACTGATACTGATACGCTCTGTTACTTCGAAATTTTGGTTTTCAACAACACACAGAGTGTTAACATAGTTCAGTTTTTCATATAAACAAACACTAAGGTACTCATTCAATCGGATACTTCGGTTGGGTCAAACCAACTATAAAATTACTCTATGTCGCAAGACAATTCACGATAACCGTTAGGGTCTCCCTGACATATCATTCGCACTACTGGCGTGCTAAATCGCTCTTGGAGTCGGTAATGTCCAAGAGTATTCCGAACAGACTAGAAATACCTGTTCACCGATTCATCCTATAGTCCTTAGTGCTAAACGCCCGCATGCCTACGCAAGTAGGCTATGCTGCGGAGTGAAGTCTCGGATGGCTTGCTGGTCTCATAATCCAGAAATCAAATGGGTTCGACTCCCATCTCCGCTACCATTATATTATTATGCTCAAATGTCATAAATGCAATCTCGTGTTAGAAGAAACTAATTTCTCTGTAAAAAGAAATACAAAGAGATGATATTCTTACTCTTGTAAAACATGCCACAATAAATATTCCAAAGAAATTTGGTATAAAAATAATAGTGACAAACAGAAAGAATCATCAAAAAAATGGAGACAAAAAAATCCATTACAATATGCTAAACACAGATTACAGCTAACAGACATCTGAACATTGGACCAAGACATATCAATACAAGAATGTATGATATGTAAAATGAAAACAAAATTAGTAATAGACCATTGTCATAAGACCTGAAAATACAGAGGGATGTTATGTTCCCCATGTAACATGGCTATATGAATGCTAAATGAGAACATAGAAACTTTGAAATCTGCAATAGATTATCTAAGTACCAAAAATACATAACTACATCTTTGAACATTAAAATCTTGATACTGATACATTCTGTTACTTCGAAACTGCTATTTTCAACCATACACAGAGAGTTATTATAGTTCAAGATTTTTTTTGTGGTCGCAAGACCTCCATAACACACGTGAATTAGACGTGTATAAATAAGCCGATTATGAAATGGGGACAAGTGAGAAGCAGAGTAGCGAAACCTACTTGGAGACAAACCTAATCAACTAAAATCTTGCAAGAGCCGACTCACCTCTGGAAACGAGCACAAGTGGTACTGCACCCAACAGTAAGTTTCAAGCCACAGGTTATGGGATACCAATATCCAACTAGAGGAGCAATCCTGATTGTTGGATTTCTTGGGCGAACGTAATAGCCCTCCATTATATGCTCTTTAGAATGAGAAACAACGTATGCGTGTTGCAACACAATTACATAATCTGGAGTGATTCTAAACGTATTGTACATCTTCGGCAAACGATGTAATGTTTCCCTATATCATTAACTTAGGCAGTTTTCCATTTAATCTGTTGAACTAAATGAGCTTTTCTTGGTCAGCGTAAGTACCAAGACGTTCGAGCGAGTATGCAAGTGGCTAAAGCAGGAGGACTGTAAATCCTTTCCTAACGGTTCGTAGGTTCGAATCCTACCTCTCTCACCAGTAAGCTCCCATCGACAAGCGGTCTAAGTCACCACCCTTTCACGGTGGCATCACCAGTTCAAATCTGGTTGGGAGTACCATTTACCCGACTCATTCATTTAGACCCCACAAATTAGCGTGGAAAATGGCTATCAGGAATGTATACAAAGTGCAACTCTTTGGTTGGGTTCAGGATTAGTAGCTCAGCACGGTAGAGCAACGGACTGAAAATTCGTGTGTCGTTGGTTCAAATCCAACCTAATCCACCATATTGCAAAGTGGTGTAATGGTAACACAGCAGACTTTGAATCTGTCAGACTGTAGGTTCGAGTCCTACCTTTGCAACCATATTAAGGCTCGTTGGTGTAGTGGTTATCACGCTTGATTGTCAATCAAGAGATCAGGAGTTCAATTCTCCTTAGACTCGCCATTTTTATTTACTAAATTTACTTAGTATGTCTGTATTCAATAAACTTAGAAACAGTACTCCAGTAGCAAATACTACTAATCAGGCAGGTGGACCAGCTATCAAGCAGTCAGCTAAGCTTGAAGCAGTATCACTCGTTCTCACATCATTCGTAAGAGATAGATTCTACTCAAAAGCAACTGATGACCTTGCTAGACTCAAGGACCTCACAAACAAAGTAGATGCTCAATTTCTTGCAAAACTCGCAGTCTTCGCTCGTAATGAGTTTGGTATGCGTTCAATTACTCATGCACTTGCTGGGTACCTCGCTCCAAAAGCATCTGGTAATGATTGGGCAAAAAGATTCTATGAAAAGGTTGTTCATCGTGTTGACGACATGATGGAAATCGTAGCAGTAGTAAAGAGCCAATCAAACAAATGTATTCCTAACGCAATGCGTAAAGGATTCAAAAAAGCTTTTGAAAAGTTTGATGCGTACCAACTTGCTAAGTATCGTGCAGAAAACAAGGATATAAAACTCGTAGACATCGTAAACCTTGTACATCCTAAGCACAATAAAGCACTACAGAATCTCGTAGAGGGCAACCTCAAAAACGAGAAAACTTGGGAAGCACAGCTCTCTCAGGCAGGCAAAGAAGGAGGACAAACAAAACAGGAAGTTTGGTCACAACAGATTCTCAACAAGAGTCTTGGATACCTTGCACTGATACGTAACCTCCGAAACATCGAAGAATCAATCTCTCCACAATGAGCTGATGTTATTCTTAGAGAACTCAATGCCCAGATAGTGAACCAAGAAGCAATTAGAAAGTCATTAGTTCTTCCATTCCAAATTCAAACTGCTTACGAACAAGTAAGAAACTCACTTATCAAAGCTGCACTCAGCCAAGCAATGGAGTTATCACTTGCAAACGTACCAGTATTTCCAGGGAAGACAGTCATATTCCTAGACCAATCAGGCTCTATGGGCTGACAACCAATCCAAATTGGGTCACTCTTTGCCGCAGTACTTGCTAAAACAAATAACGCAAAGATAATTGCATTCGGAAGTGGAGCACAGGAAGTAACATACAACCCACGCTCACTTCTTGCAGACCTACAAGCACAGCTAAATAATGCTCACCTTGGATGAACAAGCTTCCATGCACCATTTAATCTTCTCGATGAGAAGGCAGACAGAATCATTATTCTATCAGATATGCAAGCATGGATAGGAAGTAATCTACCAACAGCAGCATTCAGAAGCTACAAATCACGTACTGCATCAAATCCATTCATTTACTCATTCGATTTAAATGGTTCAGGAACAATGCAGTTTCCAGAAGATAAAGTGTTTACACTCGCAGGATTTCATGGAGATATTCTTGAAATCATGGGATTACTTGAACAAGACAAAAACGCACTTATTAATCGAATCGAATCTATCACTTTATAAACTAATACCCTCTAACACCAAAAGTTAGGGGGTTTTTTGTATGAACACACCACCAACACAAGTAATACAGTATCTTAACGATACCATAACTGCAATAGTGCAGAACCAAGTAGACATAGTAACCATGATTGAAAACAAATCATTGGAGTGAGTTCCATCACTCATACCACACATGGATTACACAGACCAGATAATTGCTCACGCAACAAGATTCTATATGCACATACTCGTAACTCGACACGTTCACGAAATGATTGAAATGTGAGTAGCAATAGAAGACTATGTGAAGAGTGATTACGCTGATAAGATTGAGGCTCAAGTAAGCGAACTTATATCTCTTTGTACAGGTAGAACCTATAAAGAATTAACTGAAAAGTATTTATGCAACCAATAAATTTATTTGCTTGAACACAGGCAAGATATTTGTCACCATGACAAGATGTTATTATCTTCCAATCAGAGAATAACGCACATAGTGTCTTCTATGGAAGACGACTTACATACCTATCAACAACAGATAGTAGAATTGCAAAATTTGCATTCAAAAGAAGTATGCGAACTGAAAGTGGAAACGGAAAAGTGGTATACCCAATATATATACCATCTAACTTCAATGGCTCATTAAGAAACATTGATAGAACATCTAGCTATAACTTCTTGACACTTATGCCAAGAACGACAGAGCGAGAACGATTCGCAAATGAAAGCTACGAAGTTATAGAATATGGAAATGAACAATGTTCAATATTCCTCAGTATAGCAGAAGAAGATTTCACGTTTATGACGGCAAGGGATTTTGAGTCCTACATAGAAGTAAACTGAGATAACCTACCATATATCTCAGAATGAGATTCGCTTTTTACGCAGTCATTATGATTCACATCAATATGTAATAGTGGGGATAAATTCTGGACAACATCTGGAGAATCAAATGTTATTGACACATTTACATGACGCTGAAATGCTCAATGATGGTATGTTAAAAATCTCAGAACATCAGACTGGAGTTATAACAACAATATGGAATCCTATTGAGTAGTGGATATTAGAGTAAACGGAACAAGCGACCAATCTCAAGCTTGAGATATAGTTGTTACAGAGATGAATCCAGAATTCGATGAAGCGTTTATTGAAATATGACAGCTCATTAAATTCACTCTCAACTCACTAGAACCAAATCGTTTGATTATAATGCCTCAGAATAAATTCAGATTCCAAACAGTACTAAAACCAGCTTACTTCCACTTAGATTATGTCTATGGAACTGACTGAGAACATAGGATGCGGATTCTGGCACCACAAGAACAAAGTGAAAACCCATCAGCTCGTTACGCATTTACAGCTACATACTGAACTTCTATATCATCAAACCTATCGCAAAACGATATATACAGAGCTATAAGTAGTTTAAACGAGGCTGGATACACATGACCACTAGAAAACAACATTCCAGCTCCAGTCCCAATGAAGTTTAAAACAGGTGATATAGTCACCGCAGATATCGAATGAAAATCACATATACCATTCAGATTTAAAAATCGAGAATGGAAAATCTCAGGATATCGAGGATATAGTAACGCCGCTAAACAGCACCAATA
>JACCDG011297280.1_pt1 | contig 70592 bp, 147 predicted proteins | sample 7442471 | NCBI WGS metagenome assembly JACCDG01 (sample SAMN15323444, study PRJNA562643) | freshwater metagenome | isolation source: river surface water | place: USA:Blue River Watershed | collected 2017-08-17 | reverse complement strand
GCCAGTTGCGCAGGTTCGCGCTCGCGCGCATGCGGCTGTAGCGGCCGACGGGGAGATGAACGCGGGCGAGTTCCTTCGGAACACCATCGCGAAGCGCCTCCTGGTAGCCCTCTTCGGCCTTCTCGTACGACGCTCGAAGGAAGGCGCGGAATCGCTCGGCGCCGGCCTCGTCGAGTACCGCAGCGCCCGCGACCGTGCCCGCCTGCTTGTTCTTCCCGTTGCTCCCGATCATCAGCCGCTCGACGCTCGGGATGTAGTTCACGTCTGGCAGCGGCGTGTAGCGCGCGGACATCTCGTTGTAGCTCTGCGTCCGGTGCCGGTGCCATTCGCGGAAGACGAAGATCGGCGCACAGACCTCGACGATCATGCCCGCCATCTCGAACGGTGTCGCGTGCTTGTTCTCCCACAGGAAGCGGAGGAGTTTCTCGTCGCCGGGAACACATCCGACGACGCCGTTACACGTGGAGCACCACGGCTCCGGGCCGCTCGCGTCGACTTCCTCGCCGCACGTCTTGCACTTCGGCCCCCACCCGTTGAAGCCCTTGCCAGTCGACATGCGAGCCGCTTCGATGATGCGCTCGTCGGAGCCCCACGACTCTATGAGTTCGATGTAACCGTGGTCCAGGATCTGGATTCGCATAAATTCCCCTAGCGCTTCGCGCGCTCCTCTGCCGTGAGCCCGAGCGCATCCGCCTCTCGCTCGCGCAATCGCGCAACGATGGCATGGCGCAGCCCGCCGCCGGGTCCGAGAAGGTCCCGCCCATCGAACGGCGAGCGGTAGTGCATCGTGTCGATCGGCGAATACATACCCCATACGCCGAATCGGCGTGCCGCGCGCCGGATGAACTCGTAGTGAGTGCCGCCGATACCGAGGCCTTTGCCCCACGACTCCAGCATGAAGATCCGTTTACCGAGTCGCTCCGCCTCACGCAGCTCATTCATGGTCGATTCGCCGATGTAGGCCATGACGTTGAGCACGAGGATCGCGTCGGACGCCGCGATCTTGGCGAAGTGCAACTTGTCGAGCGCCACCTTCCGCTCTGGCTCGTGGTGGTCCTTCACGCCTCCGTTCATCGACGGGTACGACGACAGCCCAAACGCAGGATGCCCGGCGTGCCCGAGCGCCTCGATCCACATGTGGAACCAAGGCTCGAATCGACCGCTGCCGCAGAGCGTGACGATCACGATGCGCTCCCGAGGCGGACACATGACTTGCACGTCGGCACCTCTCCGCGCTTCACCCACTTGGGTCTGACGTGATCGGCGAACGCGCGGCACTTCGCCCAATTGCGGAGGCGGATCGACGGCGGATAGTGCGTCTTAGCGCGACCTGTCGATGTCGGTGTCACTCGCCAGCTCCAGGCGCCGACTTCTGCTTGCTGGCGGCGCCGCCAGCGCGGCCGATGCGTCTCATGTGCTCCGGATCGGCACTCACGGCGGCGCCTCCCATCTTCCCGATCTGAGACATGTGCCCACGGTCCGCGGACACGGACTGACCGCCCTTGCGACCGATCTCGGACATGTGCTCGCGATTCCTGCTCACGGCATCGCCACCAGCTTTCCCTGCTGCCTTTGCCTCCTCCGCGGTGAATCGATGACATGCCCCGTTCGCCTGCGCCGCCTTACCGCCTCTGCTCGCGATTAGGCGCCGCTCCTCCGGGCTCATCGCGGCGAACCCCCGCTTCTTCTGCACTTCGCCACCGTTGGTATCATCAGCCGACATGCAGTCTCCTTTCTCAGAAACTCTCAGAAACGCTTACCGCACGAACACCGAATCACCGGCCCGTGCCCAATGCCATGCCAGTCCTGTGGCTCATGCTGGTATACATAATGGCCTCTGCACATGCTGTAAAGCATGTGCAAGACGCGCTTGACTCGCGACACGGTTTCTTTCATCGACTTGACCCTCGTCTGTCGAAGTGCTCCGCGATTCCGACTCGAATCGCGGCCACCGTCTTGGCAGACCACTCGTACAGTCCGGCATCCATGGACGCGTTCCCCCACGTATCCATAGGTCCGCAGTTGGTCGCGCGCATCGACCCGAGGAAGTTGCGCACGGCATCACCGTTGACGCCTCGGCCAGACGCCAACATCTCGATTCGTTCTTCTGAGATCGCCATATTCCTCGTAGGCCCACCTGGGTTCGAACCAGGAACAGCCCGGTTATGAGCCGGGTGCTCTGACCGATTGAGCTATAGGCCCAAATCGCGCTGCGCCGTACTCGCAGCGTTTAACTGGCTCGCGTCCGCTCGGACGTCAAGGACGATCGACGACGAGAAGCTGCGTGCCGCGCGCGTCTGAAGAAGATCGATAGTGCCTGAAGTGGATATAAGGCCTGCATGCTTGCGCCAAGGCTAGCGCGTGCGCAACCTCGATCGCATGCGCATCACCGACGCGATCCGGCGCTTACTCACGAGCGACGCCATCTGGTCCACGATGGACCCGTTCACGATCAACAACGGCGACTGCGAGGACTTTCAGCAGGACGCCATCAGGGTCGCCGGGCTCGATGGAGCCGTTACTGAGCGCTGCACGGAGAACCTCCCAGAACCGCTCGCGGGGCGCCTACCTGGCCACTGCTGGATCTTCCACGACGGTCGGCACTACGACGCCGAGTGCCCCGACGGTGTCGCTCGGCCCGAGGATCTCCCGATCTTCGCGCGCGCCACTCGGGCACGGCGGCACACGGCATGATGCCGCATGCCACTCAGTACCGGCTCCGCTTCCTAGCAGCATCCTCGATGCTGACGACAGATCCGAGCCGGACGAACTTCGATCTTTTGACGCCGGCCAGTCGGCCCTCGATCAAATCTCCTCTGGCGCGCACATCGTAAGTCGTGTCACGCGGACTTCCGCCCAAGACAGCGGCGCACCTATCGTCGATCTCATCGATGACGGCTATGTGTCGTCCCTGGAAAAACGGAACCCACCCGGGACCCATGGAATCTCGCTGGTTTGGAGCCAGCCCAACACGTGACTGCCATTGGATCTGTGAGGCGGGCGCGATCTTGCCACGCTCGACCTGAACCTTACCGTATTGAGGCATGCTTCGTCTCCTACGCGCGACGCGCGACCGCATTGGCGAGATCCGGACCGGCGACGCGCTGCGTCCCGAGCCATAGCACTGGAATTCCGCGAAAGATTGATCTGTCCAAAAAGTTCGCCAGGACGTACCGACTCGCATATGGCGTCGCGTAAACGTTGCCGTTGTCGATGAACGCGATGAGCGTGGCATCCCACGAACCATACCCGCGTCGGACGTCGAACGACGTCACGGACTTCCAGTTCCGAACCAGCCAACCGAGGTTCTTGACTCGCTTCCACTTCTTGCCGTCATAGACGGCCGCGTGATCCAGCGTCAACGTTCCGGGCGGCAATGCGGGCAGGGTCATCCGGACCTCATACGCCACGAACGGCGACTTGTCCAGCAGGAAGACCGCAACGCGTCGGGCGCACGAGCATCAGACGGCGCATGGAATGGCTCCGTGTATTCTTTCGCGGCTGGGGATGGGCCATCGTCGCGGCCAGGTCGGCGTTCGCGAAGCCTAGGCCAGAGCTGGACCTCGTGGTCGACATGAGCTTCACGAAGGCGGAATGGTGGGAACGACGCGGCGTCTGGAGGCGACCCAGGGAGTAGCCCCCGCTTACTCCGGCGTGTCCGTATTGACGACGTGGCACGCGTCTGCGCCATACGTGACCTCGACCCACCGATACAAATCGTTCTCGCGGAGCCACTTCACGAACTTGGCGCGCGCCAAATCGCCGTCGTCTGAATGTTTCCATTCTTCTTTACTGCCATCGGGCGCAATCATGAAAGACGCGAACCCGTTCCACGGCGATGGCACGACTGATGTCACCGACGCGATGCCACCGAAGGCACGGTTCGCTTCCTCGTGGGCCTTCCAGATATTGTCGCTGTGCCCAGTCACCACGAACGCATGATGCTGAATTGTCCCCATTGTAATAGTTTACTCCTTCCTGTGTATCTGATGTGATCACTCGTGTCATGGCTCGACACGCTTTGCGTAGGGTGCGAGGGCTTTTGCGAACGTCTCGTAGAGAACCGCCATCTCCAGGGCCTCGGCCGCACAGTACGACGGCGCATATTGGGGCTCGGCCCGCTTGTAAGCCTCGCGCTCCCACGTCTTCGCGAGGGCGCCGCAGTGCCAGACGTGATCCTCAGTCAGAATGGCATCCCGCGCGCGATCGATGACACGGAAGAAAAACTCCCGCTCGTAGGCCGGGATCCCGGCGTCGCGAACCTTGTTGCGTAGGTCCGCTTCGACAGCCAGGAAGCCAGCGTCGAATTGCCGCTGGACGGGGCTGTGATTTCGTGTGTCGAGCATGACTCATGTCTCCTCGGTCACCGCTATGCGCACCGCGCCGCTCAGGGCCGCCTCGAATGCGTCGATCTGTTCCGTGAGGGCGTCCCGGATCGCGCGCATGGCCTCCAGATCGAGATGCGCCGAACCGACGATAAAGTTCTTGCCGTCCCGCAGGCCGTTCGTCCCGAGCCCGATCGGCGCCCGGAGCTGAAAGCACCAGCCCTCCGGAGATTCCTTGTAGACCCTGACGCATCTCTCACGAGGCACGTCATTGACCTTTACCATGCGGATGTCATCAACAGGAAGAACGAAGTCACTCATGATTTCTCCTCGGGCCAACTGTGCTCCTCGCACAGGCCCCACCGCGTGTCGATCTCACAGGCGACAGCGGGCTTGCCGCACTCACGGTAACCGCCTTCGTTCCAGATGCGGGGGTCAGGGAAACGATCCCGGCACCGTCCGTGTGCACACTTCTCCCAGACCATTACCGCGCCGCAGCCGTTACACGTGTCCGGAGGCGCCGAGCCGACGGGATGCGGGAGGAACTTGTTGCACTCGGGACACGACGGGCAGTGGAGCCCAAACGTGTTCTCCATCGTGTTGCGCGTGAACCGACCGCTGCCGCGTCGAGCCTGGAACCGCTTCATTAATCTTCCGAGTCGATGATGTCCTGAACCCACCTAGGCACTCGCGCCGGAGCCCCTGTAACCATCACGTAGCCATCCGATAAGCGAACGAGTATCTCTCCAGGCTCCAGGTCGTCCTCTGGCTTGTGCGTACGTCGCGCCTCATGCTCGACAGTCGTCTCGATGATGGTGGTTCGAATGATAGTGCGTGTGCTCATTGATGTCTCCGTTGTTCTCACCCGTCCGCGCGCGGCGTCTTTACGACCACGATATCGGGCCGCCCAGGCTTGCTGCCGGTAACGCTCCAGCGTGCGAGCCCACGCGCCTGAAGAGCACGAGCCGTGCCTCGTGTATTCGTTGTCGTGTCCTGATACTTCATCCGGCCACCGACTGCGCTCTCCAGCTCCGTCATCATGGCGAGCATCCGCGGGCTCAGGTCGAGCCCATCGGTCACGCTCGCGGCGCAATGACACGGCCAGCCTGGCATGGCTCCGCAACCGCCATCGGATGCCGACGCACAGGAGACGTCGATCGGGCGTCGCGACAACCGCTCATGCGAAGTAAGTCTCGCCCACGCTCTTTCTCGTTTTTGGCACATCATTGCTCAACGCTCCGGACGCTCCATCGGTGTCGGCTTCGGGATCTCCCACCCGCGGCGGCGGTACTCGGCGCGCACCGTACCAGACGTCGCGAGTCCGTCGTACTGCGCGGCGGCACAGTTGATCTCGTGCGGACGCGCGTCCTGTCGACGACAGAACCACAGGGCGCGGCGCAGGCCAGCTCGATCTTGTCTGGCGAGGAAAGCCTTGATCCGGCGGCGCTCCTCGGTTTTCGTCGGGCCGCGACCAGCGAACGGATTGACGCTCACTTGCGTTCCTCCGATTCCTGAGTGCCATCGGGCAGCTCCACGCGGCGCACGTCGGCGGCCTTCGCCGTTGGGCATCCGGCGAGTTTCCAGAGCTGGACCATGAGCCGGAGGTACGCCTCGAACGGCGACCCCGCCTGGGCAGCGAGATGAGCCTCGGCGTCCGGCCGAAACAGGTTGCCCAAATTGCCAGCGGCATCTTCGAGCAGCAGTGGGACCGCCCACTTGAGCGGGTTGCCGTCGTACGTGACGACGAGCCACTCCAGCATCCTGTATTGGGCATCGCTGTACGTCTTGCCGTCGAACTGGATCAGCTCCGCCATGGCGTAGCCGCTCGAAATGCCCGACATGCTGCCGGGCCCCTGGGAGTAGATCCCGACGCGTTCGACGCGCAGCGTGGTCGTGTTGATGGTGGCGATGAGATGAGCGGACATACTGGTCTCCTTAGTGGTCGTTCATGAAGCTGAGAAATGGTCTTGTACCGAAGCACCTATGGCTCGATCGAGACGCCTCGCGCGAGCGCGTGTCAGGGCGACACCTCGTCGCCGACGGCCTGAGCGATCAGCTTCCACAGGGTCCGCGCCTGCTCCTCGGACAGGATCGCAGCCGGTTCGCCGTCCTCGTCCAGGATAACGATCGTGCGCCTGGCCGGTGTCGTCTGCATCCACCCGACGGTGACCTCGTTGCTCGTGCCGTTTGCGACCATGCCGGTGATGTTCATCTTGATTCCTCCTAACGCCGCAAACCACGACGCGCGCACGCGCCGGAGCTCGGGTGGCCGTCGTGGGCCGGGTGGTGTGCAGGTCAGTCGTACATGCCGCTTGCCGTCGCCGCGTCGGGCTCGCTGCGTTCACGCGCCGGGTAGAGGCGCGGCGCCGGTTGCTTCATGCGCTCGACGCACGAGGCGCGGTCGCCGTACCAGTGCGCCGTCCGGTAGCCCATGGGGGCGGCCTCGTCCTCCTGAAACCACTCCACGTACCACCCAGCGTTTCCGTGACAGAGGTCGGCGGTGATCGGTGCGTTGCTCATGTTTCGTCGTGCTCCTCTGACGCGTCAGGCCCGGCGTGCCGTAGCACCCGAGCCTCGCGCGACCGATACGGCGTCGTCCATCCCGCCGGTTCGCCGCGGTTCGCTAGGGCCGCTTCAAGGCCGCCCCGACCATCGCGGGCTCTGGGCTCCCGCTCGCGCCCGAGAGGCCGTAGCCTCCTGACGCGAAAGGCCCGCCGTCCCGAGGGAGGCGAGCCGATGCGGCGTCGGTGGTCTGTTACGCGGTCGCGTCGAGATGCGCCCGGATACACGCCTCCAGCGCGTTGCACTCATCCTGCGACGCCATGCGGTCGAGTAGGCGCTGCAACGCAGCCATGTCGCCAAGGTACGCGCCGAGGTCGTACTCCGCGCCGCCGCCCTGCCACCCCTGCGCGCGCAGCTCCTTCGCCGAGTGCGCCGCGCATCCTGAGATGGTGTCCGCGGTGTCGATGTCGAAGCCGGCGAGGATGCTGCGGATGGTGTCGTCGATGTTCGTCGTGTTCATGTCTCGCTCTACTGCTCGAACCGTGCCAGCGCCGGCACTAGGCGCGAGCGGCTACCTGGCGCGGTAATATTCAGGATACTCGGGGCGAGCGTGACACGAGGCGACGCCGATCGTTACGCACATGTTACGTGAATGTTACGCGCGGACAAGCCGGAGCGGCGGGGCTCACCCGGAAAGCGGGCTTATCGAGGCTGGCACGTCTGTTGTAATGCAATAGGCGATGACCGAGCAACTGCGATGGGTGGACCGCGGCGACACGTGGGAGTTGTTGACGGACCAAGACGCGATAGCGGGCTGCGTGTGCAAGCATCCGGATCCTGCGGGCACCGAGAACGCTGGCCGGTTCGGCTATTACGCTGCGGCGCGCAGTGGCGAGGACACGGGCGGGAAGGCCACGTCGTTTGACAACGGCGCGCAGTTGGTCATCTTGTTCCTTCGGCGCCACGGTGACGACGTTCCCGAGATCCCCGAGGAGCCGTAGCCACCACATCCACGTCGAGACGCGAGAAGAAAACATGATCGAGATCAGCATCGCCAGCGTTTTCTATGTCGCGATCCAGGAGCACGGGCTCCGCGGCGTCGTGGTCCCCTACGTCGAAGGAATCGTGGCCGGCAAAGCAACTCGGCTGATCGATCGTAACGACGACGCGACCATGGACGTTTTGGTGATTCACGCGGAACGTGTCACCGATGGGGCCGGGAGGCCGTCCATCGCGATCATGTTCGAGGTAGTCGACAACAATCCACTCGACTCGCTGTTCGCGTCCTTCGGGTACGCGCGACATGAGGCGAGCCGGACGCACTGGCGACACAAGCTGGACGCCGTCGATGCGCGCCCGATGAGCACAGCGGAGGTGTCCGTTCGCGTCAAATGTTGCCTGCGCGATGCCAACGCGGCGTTCGATCGACTCCGCGGCGCTAGCGCGCAGGCGCCGCGATTGCGCGGCAGCGGGCTAGATGATCCGACCGAGCGAACGACAGGTGGCCGCGAGTGGCCCGGTGGCAAAGGCAGCTCGACGCCATGAAGATCGAGACGCGCGATCGGGTCGAGCTGAGCTTCGATCCGGTCACACGTAGCAAAGGCAGCTCGACGTAACACTGGTTGGCATGCCGCATGCTTCATGTTGCGGCCATGAAGAACGATACGGCGCTCCGGTACCTGGGCCACTGCCAAATCTGCTCGAACGAGCAAAAACTCCGCGACGGCAAGCTCGTCCACCACGGCTACCAGCGGCCCGGCTTCGGCTCGATCGTCGGCGACTGTTACGGTGTCGATGCCGTTCCGTACGAGGTCTCCTGCGAGCTGACCAAAAAGTACCGCGGCATCGTTCGAGCGCAGCTCGCCGAGACCAAGGAGGGGCTCCGGAGGCTCAAGGCTGGCGAGGTGAAGCATCTTCTCGTCGAGAGGCGCCGCGGATGGAACGAGACATCGTTCGTCGACTACTGCATCGGCGTCACGAATCAGTACGACTGGGAGCGCGAGATCGACGCTCGGATCAACGGGGCCGAGCACGCGATCCGTCAGATCGAGCGCGAGATCGGGCGCCTGACCTCTCTGATCGACAACTGGAAGCCGAGCCAGATCCGCACCATCGAAGAGCAGCTCGCGGAGCTTCGCGCCGCCAAGGAAGAGCGCGCCAAGGAGACCGCGCGGAAGCGAGCTGAGAGGCTTGCGAAGATCGCCGCCACGAAGGCGAAGCAGGACGCGCTCAAGACCAAGCGGGCCGCTATCGTCGATGAGATCGTCGGCCAGTTCGTCGAGTTCGCAAAGGACCCGAAGACCAACGACAGCAGGGCGCGTGACCTCTACTGGAAGGTACGCGACCAGAAGAAGTATCAGTTCATCTACATGTACGAAATCGGTCGCGAGCGACCCGAATTCGACACGGCGCTCATTAAGCTCAACCTCGCAAGGCGCGAGGATGGGCGCACGATCTACGCGTAAGCCGCGACGCACCGGAGAAACACGATGCACCCGCTAATCCCTCTGCTGACGAAGGCGCTCGCTGATGCGCTCGCGCCGGAGCACGACCGGACATCTTGCTCGGACGAGAGGACGAGCAACGGTTGGCGCGGCAGCGAGAGAGCGCCCAGGTGCGTGCGGTGCGCGCTCCTGATAGCGCTCGACGACTCGTCCGAGGTTCCCGATGGAGCCGTGTTTCGGATCGGTATCGAGATGATTTGATGAGCCTTGCGTTACGGACTCCGTAACGCAAGTTCGTAACACGTGGCAAATGTTACGCCACTCGTCGGCGCATGGACGGCGCCTCGGCTCGCTGTTGGCCACTTTCGCAGCGTCCATCGCACGCGCGACATCGGCACGGTCGATGCACTGGTGGTGACCATGCGACTCACGATTCGGAACAGCGGCACGCTTGACGACTGGTACGCCATCGAACGAAGCGAGCACGACGGCCGCGAATGGGAGGAGTCACGCGACGGCGTGACCCATCTCATGGATTCAGCCATGTTCTGCGACGCCCAGATCGAGGGCACCGCGCGGCAGATGCTCGGCATCGCCGCAGCGATCGAGATCCGCGGGTCGCAGTTTTTCGACAGGTGCGCCGTTATCGTCGACGGGAACCGCGTGTTCTTCGAGAATCCTCGGAACAGCAAGCGACAGGGCGAGTGCTCGCTCGCGGAGGCGGACGCGCTGGCGATCGAGATCCGGGCCATGCTGTCGCCACTGTCGCGAAGAGATGTCCCCACGGACACGGAGATCGACGCGCTGCTCGCGAGGCTCGACGCGGCGAACGAGGCTGGGCACGTTTTCGGCGCCTATGCGTTGGCCCGTCGTTTGCAATATTCATAGGGTTATGTACGTCAGTATCGGTAGGCGCCCGTGAGCACCACGTGGCCGCCCGGCTTTGCGACCGATCGGATGGCGCGTCCGTTGAATAGACGACGCCTCGGAGGACGATATGTTGCGCGAATGCGACATCGCTGAGATCCAGAAGCGGTTCGACGATCTGGAGGACTTCGCCGTTGCAAACGATTGCGACGTCGCCACGAAGTCAGTCATCGACGGGCGGCGCCTCATCGATGAGCTTGACAGACTCAGGCGACTTCTGACCGCTGGCGGCTGGAAGGAATAATGAAGTGAAGCCTGAAGACTTCGACGCCGGGTGCACCATCGCCGTGCGACCGGCTGTCGACCCCGCCGTGCCTAACGCCTTCTGTCGATGGTGCGGCGCTACGTTCAATAATCCGCACGCGGCCACGCTGCGGGACGTGTACGGCACCGACGACGCGGGCCGAGTGCGCGACGCCTGCGCCCACTGCATCCGGAGGCGGAGCGCCGCGACTTTCGGCACGCGGCAGGCGTTGCCGAGGACCAACTGAGGAGAACGAACATGCGGAAACTTGACTGGAAAGATCGGGGTGACGGCATCCACGCGGCGCGCGTCATGCCCAACCCGATGGGCATGAGCATCGAGGCGGACGACCGTGGCGCATGGCGCCTCTACGTGACGACACCCGACTGCTGCGAGGAGATCGCGAGGGGCGCCGCTGCATACGAGGGCACGCGTCGAACAGCCCTTGACGCTGCGAAGCGCGCGGTCGAGGCGGAAGCCGAGAGGCTGCTCCGCGACCTCGGTCGCAACTTGCTCGCGGCGCTCGACGTCGACGTCATCGAGAACAGCCCCGCGCGGAGAGACTTGTGACTGCGCCCGATGTCCCCCGCGCGGACCATGCGCAGGTCGGCGGTCAAAGCTCGCGATACAACCGGACGCACGTCGACAGGCAGCGCTGGGTGCCGGAAGACGCCTATGCCATCGAGTTCGACGCCATGAAGCTGACCAGTGGCCACTTCGCCTGGCATCCGGCGACGCCCGACGTTGGCGGTCGCTGGGCGACCAAGGAGGACGCGCAGCGGTACGCCATCCTCGCCTGGTCCGACAACGGACAGGAGGGCGAGGACAATTGCTTCTGGTCGTGCCACGCCAGAGACACGTCCGCGCCACTCTACTTCGTGGCCCGCGTCGTGAAGGTCGGAGCTGTGTCCCACATGGGTGAGACTCTCGTCGAGGTCGGCTTCGACTACGGAACGCCGTGGATGGTGGATGGCTCGTATTGTCGCGAGAGACAAGGGCGTGGGCATGACGCTCTTTGACGGGGGTTGCGCAGTCGTTATCATAATTGCCCTCGTATGGGCGGCCATGGTCGAATGGCGTGCCCGCGATAATGCAGAGGTCACGCTCGTGCGCTGCGGCGGCGATGAACCCGTTCCAGACGTCGATTGCGGTAAGATGGTCCCATCTTGGTTTGTCGGCAAGTTGAAGGACGAGAACGGCGCACAATGTGACGCGTGCAGGCTTGGACTTCGCTACCCGCATAGCGGCGAGACAGAGAAGCAGTATAGGCCATACCGCAAAGCAGAAGAAAAAAGGCGTAGAAATCAGGACGCCATGGCGCAGCGAGCGCTGTCCGGGCTTCACGTACCGCCGCGGCCACCTACTAGGCCAATTCCGCTTCCTCCGCCGCAGCCGCTTGGCCTTGACGTGGCAAGCGAAAGGCTTATTGCCGCGTTGGCCGAGCGAGGGATTAGCGTCAAGAAGGTTGCGTTCAGAGAAAACCCTCCAACGTGGGGCATCGAAAGGTATTGGCCCGAAAACCCATCCGTGTCTCGCATCGACGAAGTGGTCGTAAAGGCTGGTGCGGACCCGTTTGACTACGACACGCTGATGGATGTCGTTGCGCACGTGGTGTCCATGGACGACAAAGTTAGCGTTGGACCGATGATGGCAAATTAGACGCGCTGCGCAGAGATCCATGGCCCGCACGTCGAACGCCGCCGCGACCCTCGCGAGGGGCGCTTCAGGGTGAGGTTCTGCAAGCCTCGCTCGATGCGCTGGTAGCCCTTCAGGCTCATCCCGAGGCGCTCCGCGGTGGCCTCTTGGGTCAGATCGAGGCCGAGCCTGATCTCGCTGATTCGTCGCGCGACGTCGCGCACGATCTGGTCCGGATCGTCGTGGGCCATCCGGGCACCCTGCGGCGACGCGCGGCGGCGAAAAACAGAACCGTGGATCCCCTGCGCGCGGGGGAGGTTTGGGCCGCTCGCTCCGTTCCGCAGCCCCCACAGTCCATAGCGGCCCTCGCGCGGTCCGCCCGTAGACGCCTGCGCTCGGCCGCTTTCTTGACCGGCGTTTACGCCGCGCCGTACGGTTCGCGCGATGTCGACCGATCCCAAGACGCAAGTGCCGCCCGCCGCGGCCCCACCAGCACCTCCTGCGGCCCCAAAGCCCGACGTCGTGGTAGAGCCCGCATTCCCCGCCGAGAGACTCGCGGCGCCGTACGCGAACGCGACGTATACGTTCCCAACTGGCTCGGACGTTACACTCGTCTTCATGCGCTTTCCCGCCTTGAGCAAGAAACGCGTGGAAGAGATCAAGAAAGAGCCCGGCCCGTACGAGGCTCCCATCGTCGCATCGGTCACGCTGCCGAAGGACGTCGCTCTCGTCCTGTACCAGACGCTCAAGGAAAATCTCGGCCTGCCATGAATGGGATCGGCTTCAACCTGACGGCAATCCAAGCGACCATCGCTGTACATGCGGCGTCGGCTTCCGGAATCACCTTTGGCTCCGCCGCCTCGTCGCGTGCGACTCTACCCGAACGTGCTACAGAAGAGCCCGTGATACTCCACGCCTTCACGGCGCAGATGTCGGTGCTTCCGGACATGCTGACACCGAAACACGGGCCGCTCCTCGTGGTCATCGAAACATGGTCCGACGGCGTAGTCGTGGCGCGATGGCCAGAAGGAAGGCTCTACGGCGAAGCTGACAACGACTCCGATGCGATTCGCTCACTCGCGGACAATCTCGGCGAGTTCGTAGCCAACATCGTCGAGATCCAAAAGACGCATCCGCTCGGCGGCGCGGCGCTGGAACAATGGCGCGCTATCACCGCCATGTTCAATGTCGTCGAGCCCTAACCGGGAAGCGCCTCCATGAACTGGACCGGCATTCGCAGGATGCTGCGTGGGAAGCTCGGGGCCGAACCGAAGAACGGAGCCAAGCACGACACGTGGGACGTAAACCACTGCCTCTTTTGTTTGCTCATGTCGTTCTTGCTCATGGCGACCGTCATACGCGACCTGGCGATCCGCGGGTAGACGAGCATCCGTTCATGCGCCCGCACGAGCAGTGCGCCATGAGCAAGCCAGCGGATCGTTTCAAGGCGCAGGCCGCTCGACTGCTCGGGCGTGCAACGGCGGCGAAACGTTCCGAGGCGCGATCCAAACTCCGGGAGCTACGCGTGAAGTGCACCACTCGATCTCCAGCGCACCCGAGATCGGGTCTCAAAACGGCTACGTCACATGGCGGCGCAAACACCGCTGGACCGCACCCGAGCGAGATCAGCGGCCCGCGTCGATCTGGACCATCAGCTCCAAAAGTCGCCGCCCGTCGCTCATCCCATCTTACATTTTAGCAGTCGCTCGTTCCCGAAAAGAACGAAAGACATTCGTCGCACGGCGCTGGCGAGCGCATCAATTTTGCTGAAGTCCGCGCCCCATCCGTACGGGATTGGTGGACGAATTCGTAGATAACTCGGCACGGGGACGATGAGCCCGTACTTGCCGATGCGGTAGCCGGTCGCCGCGGACACGAGGTCGAGGTCGAGGCGTTCCCGCGAGTCTTCCGAAATTCGGTAGAGAGCGACCTCCCATGCGCCGCTCAGCGTTCGACTCATCCCGACGCCGCCCACTGTGTCACCCCTCTTGAGAAGGGAGAGGAGCCGTTCGACGGCACCGATCCGCTGACGCTCTCGTGACTTCGCGATCGATCTAGCCCGCGCCTTCGTCATGCGAGGGCATAGCACGTCTCACCAGGGCGCCCCGTCATGACCGGACTGGCACTCAAGGACGTCGCTCGATCTCGGCCAGCGTCTCAAGAGTCGCCCTGAACGCGTCGAGCTGGCCGCGGAGGTAGGCGAGATCCTCCGGATCGGCGCCGCCCCTAGCGCGTGCATCGTTCAGCTTCGCGCGAACGGCGCGCAGCTCGCGGCCGATGGTCTCGCGGAGGCTCTCGCGGTTCGTTCTCTCCGTGGTCGCGGCTTGCGATGCGCGAAACTCGGCTTCCGACCAGTCGAAGATCGCGCGCCGTAGCAGCTTCATGTCGCCATCCGACGAGAAGAACCCAGTGCCGAAGTCCCTGGCCCGGACGGGCCTCGCGTTGTTACTCACGTCGCGCCCAGCTTCCGCAGCCCGTCGCGCACGGTTCAGCACCTCTTTGGCAGTTGTCATGGGCGAACCATACCACGTTGCGGATCAGGTTCGCGGAACCAGTCGCGCCGCCGGTTCCACGCCGTACTCACGGATGACGGCCGACGGATTTTTGCCGGTGGACCACGTGAGCGTGTCGACTCCCGGCTGGTACAGCGTTCGGCTCATGCCTGGGCGGTCGATCCCTGACGAACGCTATCGACCCCTGAAAACATTCTTGCGGCGCTCGTCGTGCGCGCCAACGCGTCGCGATTCCTTCGCGACGGCCGACGCGCGGCCCCTAGCAGCCATCTCGTCGGCCTGCTTGCGCACGGGCAACAACGCGTCCCAGAGGTACTCGCTCGTCGTGTCGGTCGTCCCGACAACGAACGTGGCGATCTTGCTCATCGCGGGCCGAGCACCGGCCGAGGTCGGCGCGTCCGCCGGAGCCTGCCCACCGCGCCGATGCCGACGGGAGGCGTTGCATGGCAGCTCGACGAGGCCGAGCCCGCGGAACGCGAGCTGCCGAGGCCATGGAACCCGCTCCAGGCGGGCCATGCTTGTCGTGTCGGGTAATTATTACCTGTGCCCAGCAGGATTACAGCCCATAATACTTATTGCAGGCGCAGCCACGGCTGGTACCGTCCTGGTCATGGAAAACGGCGGAAACGAGGGCCGTGGAGCGGGCTACGTTGAGCGGGCGCCCGAGATCGGCGAGTGGGTCCGTAGCCTAGATGGTCTGCGAGAGGGCCGGATCGTGGAACTCAGCGCCACCGGCATCGTCGAGATCCAGCTCAGGTCTGGTCGAATCACCTCGACCACCATCGACGCACTCTGGGAGAGGTGGGCACGCGTCTGTGCGGCAACGGCACCCCGGATTCAGGGCGAGCGCTGGGAGTACGAGGTCATGGAGGCCGTCGACATGCCATGGTCGATCGGCTCCGCCTCCGAGGAGACGCGAAGACAGTGGCGCCGCGAAGCGATCGCGAGAACGAAGGCGCGCCTGGATCAGGCGGGTGCGCTTCGGTGGGAACTTGTCTCGATTCACGACGGGCTGGCGTTTTTCAGGCGCCGGATCATCGAAGACCGCGTTCTGCGCTCCGCGATGGGAGGAGCATCGAGCCCGGGGCTGAGCGACATCGCCAACGAGCGAGGTCCCCGAGAAGCCGGCGAGCCTGGCATGGTCAGGCTCGGCTCCCTGACCGAGATCATCGCCGAGCGCATCGCCGAAGCGCTCAAAATCATCGGCGACAGACTCTCGGCGGTAGAGCTAGCCCATCAGACTGCGGCGAACGCCATCGACGAGATAGAACGGGCTCGCCGCGAGAAAGACGAGGCCTTCGCCAGAATATTCGTACCCGATCGCGAGACGGAGGCCGCTGCACTCCGAACCGAGCGCGACGCGGCGAGGCGAGACGTCGCGACGCTGATCACGTTCATCCGCGGACAGGTCGGAGGACCGCGACTCTCCAACGCGGAGGTCGCCGATGCGCTCGGGCTCCCTGACGAGGTGCGAGAGATCCTGGAGAGGGGCTAGCGATGAGCGGACCGGCGGCCGACAGTGCGCTGAACGAAATGCTCGACCGGGAAAAGGACTGGAACGGCAGAGACTACGAGGCGCCTCGTCACGGGGCGAGTGATGAAGAATGATTACCAGGATCGATCGTGAAAACAGGAAGCAGCCACCAATCGGCGACCGACAAGATGTTCGACACGGCGATACGGCTCAGTCTGAGCGTGCTGGCTGGCTTTGGCTCTGGCCATAGCGCCCGAGCCGACGCGAGTGCGCTCCTCGACATGGTAAGGGACGCGGAGATAGCGCGTGGCTTTGCCATTGCCAGCCGACACGGACTCGCAGGCAAAGCGAATGCCTTCGCAGCGGCCTACCGATACGCCGTGCGCAAGCTACAATGGTTCGCGCTGCTGAGACAGATCGCATCCGACATGAATAGGCCGGCGGTAGAGCTGGCCCATCAGACTGCGGCGGACGCCATCGACGGTCTGCGCGCGGGCAAGAAAGGAACGGTGACGCCGTGAGCTTCCCCTTGACATGCTCTGTCGCCACCCTCGCGGCGGCACTTTTATGGCTCGGCACTCGTCACCATCTTGGCGTTGACGACGCACGCGCATTGGCAGGCGCACTGTGGGTTATAATCGTCGCGTACAAGCTGGACCGGAAGCTAGAGGCGGACCGATGAACGGCGCCCATCCGTACCGTTCGACTTGCACGGGGTCGAGACCGCGGCGCGCAGCGCGACACCGTGTCGCCTGGGCCTGGTTGCTCGGCAGGCTCATTCGGTACGGCCGCAAACGGACGCCGCTTGAGATCGTCTTGGATCGCTGGTGGTTTCTGGCTCTGGCCATCTGCGCCATCGGCGCAATGTCCGCGCTATGGGGCATCACCATCGATCCGCATAGTGGCGCAGCGCCTTTGCTCTGGTGCGAGGTCGCACTCAACGTTATCCTGTTCTTGCTGCACGTCGGGCTCGCGGTACAGCGTCGCGTGCTATTCAATCGGCGAAAGCCATCGATCCGGGCTCGATATCAGGACGCGGCTCGCGCATGATGCGCGAGACGCGGAGACGCAGGCGTCCGTAACAAGTCCCCGCAACACGTGACGGGCGTCGCTCAGTCTCATTGCGTAACAGTCGTCACTCGGAAGCCAATATTCCCGCTGATCCTACGCGGCACGATGCTTGCAATGATACCTCTGGCATGAAGACGAACGTTACGACAGCGAAAAAGGCTCGGATCATTTGGGTCACTTCTGTGTCCGCATCGATCGGCATGCTTCGGCGCCGCGCTGAGCAGATCGCGGCCCGCGAAGGATCGGGGGCGCGGGTGCGCGGCGTCGGGCTGACGCCGGTCCCCGCCGGGAAGCAGGCGGCCCTTGCGGAGAAGCTGCTGGCCGACCTCCCGAAGGGCGCCACCATCGTGGCGTACAGCCTCCTGGAGCTTCCGTTGCTCCGGCTGATGTATGGAGTGCGCCACGGACACCTCCCCAGCGAGGCGCTCGTCGTGGTCGTCATTTCGAGCGACGGCAAGCCGCACAGCATCGGCGTCGACTCCACTGGAGAGTTCCTGGCTCATTGGCCCGGAGGCTTCTTCGAGGAGCGTGCCCATCTTCTATTTGACTGACGATCCCGAAGTCAATGGAGCAGGCAATGAACGAAGCTCAGATCGAAGCCCCGACGCTGCCTGGCGAGGTATGGCGTGGTCTCCTCGCGGAGGACGACGACAAGATCCTCGTCTGCGTCGCTGATGGGCGCCCCAAGTTCTACTATCCAGGCCGCTGGGCTCCCGGTTGGCGCGACCCAGCGCCCGATTTCGGGTACCGTATTCTCGCGACATGGGCGCTCGCCAGCGTCGCCCGCGCCAAAGCAGAGGAGGCCTTTCGGCGCGCCGAGAAGGCGTTGTCCGGGGTCCCGTCGTGGACCGATCAGGGCTTGGCGCGGAGGCTTGCGCGGATCGCCGCGTTCGAAAAAGCGAAAGCGGAGCTGCTCGCTCTCGGTGGCGTGCCGTGAATAAACCAGACGCGTCTGGCCAGCTCTGCGTGTGCGGCCACACGAGAGCAGCCCACGGCGGCGCGACTGGACGCGGCGCCTGCAAGGCGACGTTCTGGGGCTACTGCCAGCACATCTGCGCTTGCTCGCGGTTCGTGAACGCGGATAGCCCCGAGGGACGGAGGCGACTGGAGCGGGCCCGGGAAGCCGCAGCGCGCAGCGTTGCGCTGGACGACGAAAAACTCACAGGCGATGCCGATCCACGGCACGCTATCGAGCGAGAGAAACCAGTGGAAAACGGCGCGAATTTTCTCGACAGTTGTCCGTTCGATCTGTCCCACCCCAGCGCGAAGGAGCTGCTGCGCATTCTCGTTGACACATATCCGTTGGAGCCCGATGCAATTCGGATCCTTCGCGCGGCTTCCATCCCGCCAGCGAGCGTGAACTGGAATCAGCCGATGAGGACGGCGTGGCCCGAGATCCTCGTTGTCGCACGAGGACAAAACAAGCTGCGGTCGCTCGTTTCCGCCGTGGCGAGCGATCCATGTCTGGCACCCGAGATCGCGACGGAAGTGCGGCGGCTGGCGGACGACTCGACGGCTACGGCACCGGACGGTGGCTTGGCCGACCTGGAGCGCCGCTGGGCATTGGAACGCCGCGATGTGTCGACGTGGACCGATGCCGAACTGGTGGATGTGCTGACGGAGCGCTATGCGCCGTCAGCGATTCCACCGTGCCGCGTCTGCGGCGGGCGCCTATCGGTCGCGGCATCCGGCGGCGGATGTCCCACGCTGTGGGCGTGCTCCGCGCAGGAGGATGACCCCGATAGGCCCGGATGGCTCCGCCTGAAGGCCGGAAGGGGTGGACTCGGCGAACTTGAGCCCGGCGGACACTACTCCAGGTCCAGGCACGAGGACCCGAGGCGCGGCGGCGACAGGGCGGTGATGGAGGCGATGAAGCGACTCGATCGGGCGCTCGCTCGCGAACGCGCGGCACTGGACGAGCGCGACGGGTACGCCGCGTCGCTGGCGGAGCAGCGCGATCGGCTCGCCGCCGCCGAGCAGGAGATCGCCCGCCTGCGCGCGCTCGTGCCGCAGGTCGCGGAGACGGCAGAGGCATACGGTGAGGTTGACTACGACGAGCAGCCGGTGACCGCCTCCGCTCTCCGGCGAGGACTCACCACGCTGCTCGACGACGCCGCGCGCGACGGGAGGCGGCCGTGATCGGATCCACGATCCGCCCTGCTCGACTCGCTCAAGTCGTCGCGCTCCTGACGCTCACCTCGGGCATGAACATCCTGCCGACGCCGCCGCCCACCGTGGACGCGGCCCCCGATCCGCCCGAGATCCCGCCACCCGATCGCGAGGCCATTGCGCGTGCCGAGGCGAAGCGCGAGCGCAGGCGTCGCAGGAACAGGGGGGATGAGCGAGTGACCGCCCAACTCGTTATCGCCGCCGCGATCCTCGTCCTCCACTTCGGGCTGCTCTTCGCGATATCAAAGAGATATCCGCCTATTCCCATTACGCGCCTCGGCGCGATCGTGCTCTAGCCTCTGGAGGCGGACGACTGCGCATTAAGCCAGGATGTACGTGCTCATCGTGCGCGAGGATCGTGCTCCTGCGCGATGTAGCTCAGCTCAGCGGTTTCGAGATGCCGGAAGTCCACGAGAACGTGAGGACGACGTAAGATAAATAGGACGCCGTGGATGTGCCCGCAGGCGTAACGCTCGGACTTGTTACGCAACGATTTGCGTAACGATCGCGACGCGAAGGCCTCAAATATCCGCGATTCCCGCGTGGCACATCGTTCGCAGTGATGGCCGGCCATGAAAACGTCACGCCGCAACGCAAGCCGCCCCCGCACCGCCCCTGTGTCCGCAACGGTCTCTCGCCGCCCCGACGGCGGGCCGATGCTCGACGCGGCGACCGCGCGGGCGAGCGACGCCGCCCCGATCACGCAGCCGTCCGGCTCGATCGTGACCCCCCCCGCGCCGGTAGCGCTCCCGGTTGCATCGGCCAACGGCGAGCGCGCCTGGTCGTTTTTCCAGAGGGCCATCTTCGCGGACGTCGCCGAGGGCGACGGTCACACCGTGGTCCAGGCCAGGGCTGGCTCGGGCAAGACGTCTACGATCGTCGAAGCGTTTAAGCACGTCCCCGCCGGGCTCACGGTGCTCATGGTCGCGTTCAACAAGCGGATCGCCGAGGAGCTTCAGTCGCGGGCGCCGGCCGGCGTGACCGTCTCGACGCTGCATTCATACGGCTTCCAGGCCGTGCGCAGCGCCTTCGGCAGCGTCCGCATGGACAACCGCAAGGCCGATCGTCTCATCGCCGAGCGGTGCGGCGAGACGAAAGAGAATTTCGAGTATCGTCGCAATCTCGCGAAGGCCGTCTCTCTGGCGAAGGGGCTGCTCCGCGATACGCTCCAGGGCATCGGCGAGATCATCGACAGCTTCGGTCTGGAGGTAAAAGACGCGGAGCGCGAGGGGTTCTGCTACGACGCGCTCGCCGTGCTCCGTCGGTGCGCCGACGAGACGAGCTGCATCGACTTCGACGACATGGTGTGGTTCCCGGTACGCCACGGACTGCGCGTCAAAAAGTACGACCGCGTGTTCATCGACGAGACGCAGGATCTCAACGCGTGCCAGATCAAGCTCGCGCTTGCCGCCTGCAAGGACAAGGGCCGGATCTGCGCCGTCGGCGACGACCGCCAGGCGATCTACGGGTTCCGCGGCGCCGACTCGCGAGCGATGGGCAGGGTCATCGAAGGCCTTTCGGCGAAGGTGCTTCCGCTGTCGACGACCTATCGCTGCGCGTCGAAGATCGTTGACGTCGCCAGGAAGATCGTTCCTGACTTCGAGGCGGCTCCGACCGCCATCGAGGGCGAGGTTATCGACATGGACATCGAGAAGATGATGAAAGAGGCCCGCCCCGGCGACTTCGTTCTTTCCCGCTCCAACGCGCCCATCGTCGGCCTCTGCCTCCGTTTCCTCAAGATGGGCGTCTCGGCGACGGTCGCTGGGCGCGACGTTGGCGCCGGGCTCATCTCCCTCATCGACCGCAGCGAGGCGTCGACGGTCCCGGCGCTCACGGAGTGGATCGACGCGTGGCTCAAGACCGAGGAGGAGCGTCTCGCCAAGAAGAAGAACGCCGAAGCGGCCATCGATGCGGCAAACGATAAGGCGGAGTGCATTCACGCCCTCTGCGAGGGAACGAAGTCCGTCGCGGAGGTCAAGGCGAAGATCGAAAGCCTCTTCTCTGATACGGACGACGCCCGCCGCATCGTTCTTTCGACGACTCACAAGGCGAAGGGCCTGGAGCGAGACCGCGCGTTCGTGCTCGCGGCAACGTATCGCGCCTCGAAGAACACGGAAGAGGCGAACCTGTGGTACGTGGCCGTGACGCGTGCGCGCAAGAGCCTGTTCGTGGTGTCTCCGTAGGATAGAACGCGAGGAATCGATGACGGACCATGGCCGGACAGGCGCAAGCGTGGCGATCGTCGCGTGGTACATCTGGATATGCTCTGCCGTTGGCGTCACGTTGGCCGCGGTGACGCGCGAAGCGTCAGCGGCGCACGGCATCGCTGGTCTCCTTGGTATCTTCGCCGGGTTCGCGAAGCGCATGCACGAAATCAGTCGACGCCAGCGACTCGAAGACCATCGCGCCGAGCTGTACGCCATCGTCGCCGATGCGCTTCACGACAGGAGGCTCCCCGCGTGATGCCATGGACCGGATGACCCGGTGGCATCTGTAACTTGTTACGAACAGTGACGCCGCTGCTCGTAACAAGTTGCGCGGTATCCGCTTGTTTTTGCAGTTGCCACGTGGCACGACGTTCGCATCGCACCGAAACATCGGGGCGACTGGCCCAGAGAGGTGGATGAGGCGATGACGAGCAAGATCAACGCGAATGGGACGCAGTACGACATCGTTACCTTCGCGGAGGCGCTTTGCCGCCTCGGCATGGACGGGCGGGTGGCCGATGTCGACGCTCGCATGGCCGAGACGCTCGTGGCGTACGCGCCGTGCGTGAATGCGGATGCACGCACTGGGCGCCTCTTCATGTCTTGCTCGGGCCACGTGCTGTTCTCGTTCTGCTCCGTCCGCAAGGCGGACCACCTGCCGGACGAGCCGTGGGCGTGGCGTCAGGCGCTACCGTCGATCTACGTGGTCGTGGACTACAAGGAGACCGCGATCGGCGACAAGGGCTACGTCTACCGCGAGCCATTCCTCAAGGCGGTCATTCCGGGCTGAGAGCGGCCTGCGTGCCGCGCGGTCCATCCTGACGGTCAGCCGAAGTCGGGCTCTAAGAAGAGGTCCAAATGAACGAGCCGAACATCATCCATCTGCATTCGCAGTGCTACGAGCACGACGACGCGCACATCGTCGGCGACGCGATGGCCCTACGGAGGCTTCGCGACGCCATCGATCGGGCCCTCGCGGAGCCCGGCCGCGCCGCGCCCGTGGGTGCCTTTGCGGCCGACGGGGAGGGCTACGACATCATGATCCGCGTCGTGGAGGACATGTCCGACATGCGCCTTCCGTATGCCGAAGAGAAATGCACCGACTGGACGCACCCGGCGATGCTCATTTCTCAGGAACGACCCGCAAGCCGAGCCGTTCGCTGACCAAGGTACGTCAAGTTGACAGGTTCGAGAGGAGATGACCGCGATGAATGAAATTCCGCCGTGGGGCCGGATCCTGATCGGGATCCTGATCATCGGAGTCCTGTTTTCGCTCGTGCGATCGCTAGCCGATGCGATCGGCGACGCGATCCGCGCGCTGCCTCGATCTCCGGAGTTCCCGGAGCGTATCGAGGTCAGGCTCTCTACGCCGCCCGAGGAATCGAAGCCTCCGCGGCGATGCGCAATGCCGACTGGTCAGTGGTACCGCGTCTCCTTCAAGGAAGGCGACGACATCGCAGGAGAGGTATACGAGGCGTGGATCGGAGATCGACATTTCCTGTGGATCACGATGGCCGTCCGCGTGGACAGAGAGCTGGACAAGATGGTCCTTCTTGGCTCGTTCCCAGACGACGTACTTCGCCCGAGCGTGGAGATGCGCGAGATGCGCGGCTTGTCGTCTGATGAGATCGAAGAGATCGAGGCCGCGTTCGAAGAAGACTCGGGCGAGGAAGACGAGCCCGCTGAATCGGAGACGGACTGAGGGGACTGGCCATGTCATCCGATGGGAAAGGTAGCAGGAAGCCGCATCGCGCGGCGCAGTGCCCGAAGTGCAACGACACTGGTCGCGTCGGCGGACCCATGCCTTCGAGCAGGCGGAAGTTCGGCGCGCGGCTCGGGTCCGAGTACAAGGATACTTCGTGCCCGAAGAACTGCCGCACGGCCAAGCTGCGCTCGACGCCGGCTGGGGAAGCGGCGTACCAGGCGCAGCTCAGTGAACGCGACAGAGCACGGAAGCTGGAGGTCGAGGTCACCAACGCCAAGCGGCGAGCGATGACGACGCTGCGTGACGCTGAGAGGCCGCTCGCGATCTTGCAGCGATACGCCGACGACCTGATGCGAGCCACGAGCTTCCGCGCCGTCGCCACGCTGGAGCCGCGTGAGTACGCAGACGGTGTTTCGCACTGGGTGACCCTGCTGGTGCCATCGCTCGGTGGCTGCATATTCCGTGACTTCCTCGTCGAGCAGGGGGACGCGCCGTATCCGATCCGCGTGGCCGATGCTCCAGGGCACGACTACACTATCATCGATAGTGAGAATGAGCTGCGCGCGTTCCTGGAGACGAGGCGCAAGAATCAAGGCGCACGCGTCGTCCTCATGATAAACGACGCGCTGTCGCGCGGGAGATGACATGAAGAAGCTGATCGAGGCGCTGACCATTTTCGCGAAGTACAAGGACCTCGAATATCCAACGAGCTGCGACCACGATGTGCTCCACGTCGTCGGCATCACGCAAGAAGAGGTGTCGCCGGAAGACGCCGCGCGGCTCGACCGACTCGGGTTCTTCTGGTCTGAAGACAAGGGCTCATGGATCTCGTTCGAGTACGGGAGAGCGTGATGCACATCGGACTCGAACCCAACAACAAAGTGTCACCGTGCCCGTTCTGCGGCGGCGACAACCTGGATCTGCACAACACGCACACGGCCTGCTACACCGTCGAGTGCATCTCTTGCGGTGCGAATGTCACCGGGAAGTCGTTTGGGACCAACAGGCGAAGCGAAGACCTGACGCTGCGCGATCACAGGAATGCGAAAAGCTCTGCGCTCGCCGCGTGGAACAGACGAGCGCCGGGTAAGGCGTGCGACTGTCTCAGAGGTGCGAAGTGACCGCGCGCCTGAGCGAAGCTCAGATCGCGGAGGGATTGGCCGTTGCGCGCGAACGGTCGTGTGTGGGCGACGGTTCGTGGGAGGATCGATACGCGCAAGCGCTCCTCGATCGCGACGCCGACCTGCGCACGCTCGCGGCGTTCGTCGAATGGCGAGGCATGCGCACGGCGCACGGCGACGTCTACCCCGACAACATCGCCGCGATCCTCGCGAAGGTGAAGCCGTGACGCCGGAGCAGCGCAAGACGGCACAGCGCGCGCCGCGGCGGTTGGCTATTACGTCAGGACCGAAAACGGGACGCGCGCGGAGAGGCGCAGCGGTGCTGTCGCTGTAGAGATCGCGGGCGCTCGCGTCGTGCGCTTATTCGAGCGAGAAGGCAGTCATGACGCCGTCGCCTGGCGCGCGGGCACTAGTTTCGCGGGAAGAGGCAAATTTATGAGCAAAACGCCGGTTTTTGACTCGCTCGCGCCGTTTCCAGAAGACCTGTGCGACGAACAGGTGGAGGAAGCGGCTCGTGTGATCGTGGCCCTCCGCGAGCGTGGGGACTTCCGCCTGGAGGGTTTGGTGCGCCATCTGAAGGGCCAGATCGCGCGACTTGCGACACAAGCGCTCGCATCTGGCCCGATGGCCAATGCGACGAGAGATGTTCCTCCGCACCTCGCAGAGGTGCTAGCGGAGGTGAAGCGCTTTCACATGGGCTACGACGATGCCATCGGCCGAGCGCTGGACGTCGCAGGGCGAGCGGAGTGCGCGGCCGGAGACGCTCGCTCCGACGTCGTGAACGGGCATCATGACGAAGCGCGTGAGGGCCTGCGTGCCGCGGCGGCGTGGGCCCTGATCGGGCTCGATGCGCTCGGTAAGGCGCCGCGATGATCGACTGTCAAACATGCGGGAAGCCGGCAACGTGTTTCGGTGAGCACGACGGACGGCCCGCTCATTCCTGCGACGGCTGCTGCGGGCACGACGACAAGACCGGGTGGTGCGAGCCTCTTCCGTCGCCAACGACAACTGACGAGGAAGTCCCCGTCGCAGTGCTGTTCGCGGTGTGGTCCGGCGAGATGCGAATCGGCCCAAACTTTCTGCGGTGCCACGTGCTCGACAATGGCAGGCGCGTCATCGACGCCGAGGACATGGCCAAGCTCATCATGTGGATGGAGTCCCCAGGAGACTGGAGCGAGACATGCGCCGCGGACATGGAGGCTTTCACGCGCCGGGCGCAAGGGGCGCAGTCGTGAAAGACATCGGCCTCATGTACAACGCCGCGACTGCCATGCGTACACTGGTGCTCGTCCTCTCGGGAGATCGCTCTCTTTGGCGAATCGAACCTCGTGCGCGCGGCCGACAGATCGATGCGGCTCGTCAGTGTGCGAAGGACCGCTTGACCGATCTCGCATTGACATTTGACGAGCGGAGCGACTATTACCGAAGAGCGGCAGAGCAGGCGCGCGCCGCTGGAGAAGCGCAGGATTCTCACTCCGATCTCGCCAACCTGCTCCACTGGGCGAACGAGTGGGACGCCGTCGCCGAACAACCTGCCTACGAGACCGAGGCCGCGTTCCGCGCACGCGTCGCGTCGAACGCATGGCCTGCGCAGCTCCAGCACGGGCTCGACGCAAACGGCTGGTACGACTACAGGACCGTACGTGTCCGCTGGTCGGAGGACGAGAGCATCACGTACCGCTTCGACGGCGAGCTGGACGGACAAATCGATCGACACGGAAAGCGACGCTGCGCGCTCGCTCGCGCCAACGAGATCCTGTCGCTTCATGCCAGTGGGTTCGACGTCGCGAGCCAAATCGCAGCCGCCACCCGCATGGAGCCGATTCCGTGAAAACGATCATCGACGTGCACGGCAGAACGATGTATCTATCCGATGACATCTACGTCGTCAGACGCGACTATTCAGGCGCCCACGGGAAGCAGTACGCTAACGTTCGTATGCGCGCTACCTTCAGGCGTTGATGGAAGCCACGCACCTGGATTCCACTGCCGCGATCGTTGGCCGCAATGTGTGTGGGCCGTGCTCCGGCACGGAGGCCGACAGGCCGACGTGTGGCGCGTCGTCGCGACGAGGCCAAAGAGGGTCGCCCGGGAGAGATACAGGCGCGAGGCCGAGGCTCTCCGGCGAGGCCTCATCCGGCTCTACAATTCATCCGGTTCGTGCGTCGCATCGCGCTCGGCTCCGGGTCAGCGAAGGCCACGATCATGAATGCGCCGCGAACAGGCTACTCACGTCGGGTCGACTGGTCAGGATCGGTAAACGGACATGAGTGAATTTGAACTAATTCAAGGGACGGTCACTGGCGAAGCGCACTTCGTCAGCGGCAAACCGAATCAGGACGCAAGCCTCGTCGTGATGGCCGACAACTACATCGTCGCGATCGTTTGCGACGGCTGCGGAGAGATGCCACGGTCAGAGGTTGGAGCCTACCTCGGGACTCGGATCGTAGCGCGCGCAATCAAGCTGACGCTGAGCACGTACGGGCTGCTCGGTTGGTCACTCGTGCAGAGCTTTATGACTCATGGCTTGCGTGATATCATGTGGCAACTGGCCGGTGATGATCGGCAGGCGGAGCGCGACATCGTCAATGAAGCACTCCTGTTCACGATCGTGGCCGCCGTGATCGGACCCGAACGCGCATCATTCGCAGCCATCGGCGATGGCGAAGTCATCGTCAACGGCGAGCGCGCGACGCTCGGGCCGTTCGAAGGAAATAGGCCACCGTACGCCGTCTACGGGCTCGTCGGCAGCTCGCTTCCTGCTTCAGCGCTCGGGTTCCGCGTGGCGCGCGAGCTGCCGACCGAGGAGCTACGGCACTTCGTCATCGGGACCGATGGCGTCGGCGACCTCATTGCAGCCGCGGATACACCGATTCCAGGCCGTGACACACCAGTCGGGCCAGTCTCGCAGCTCTGGACCGACGACGGGCTCTACACGAATCCGTTCGCGCTCGGGCGACGCTTGACGATGATCAACGGCGGGATCGTGCAACCGATCCACGGGCCCGCAGGAAAGCGGCTCGGGAAGAGACCAGGCCTGCTTGGTGACGACACGACGATCGTCGCCGGACGAAGGAGGTCGCAGTGACGATTGTGTACGCGGCGGCGGCAACGCACCCACTTATTCGGCCGTGGATGAAGAAAGGCCAGCGCGTCCTCGCTCCGCTGCACCTCGCGTGGGACTATTCATACGCGCGAATTGAGGCCGTCGAGCCGGTTCTTGGGTCGTTCGTGTTGCGAACCGAGGTGTTCATGGCGCCATCCGGACCGAGGCCGGAACGCCTTGTCCTAGTGACCGGCGACGACATCGCGCGATATTTCCCGATCGACGAAGCGGGCCAACCGATCGATCAGAGTGGCAGCGGCAATGTCTGACGTTATCATCGGCGGGAAACGCGTCAGGCTCGATCCGGCGCGCGCTTTCGGCAAGGGCGGCGAAGCCGACGTGTTCGACATCGGTAGCGGCGTCGCGGTCAAGCTCTTCAAGCCGCCGACGCATCCGGATCTGTCGCTCGATCCGGCAGCTCAACGAGCCGCCGCTGAGCGCATCGCGGTTCACCAGCGCAAGCTGCCGGCATTCCCGAAGGGTCTCCCGTCGCGCGTCGTGACCCCAGTCGACCTGGCCACCGACAAGGCCGGTAAAGTCGTCGGCTACGCGATGCCGCTCTTGGCCGGAGCGGAGCCGCTCATGTCCTACGGACAGCCTGCGTTTCGGCAGCACGTGTCTGTCGCTGACGCGCTGCCTGTCCTGCGCGACCTCTGCTCGACCATCCCGAAGGTGCACGCGGCCGGGTGCGTTATCGGCGATTTCAACGATCTCAACGTCCTCGTCCGGAACAGCGAGGCGCACCTCATCGACGCCGACAGCTTCTCGTTTGGGCCGTTCCAGTGCCGGACGTTCACGAGCACGTTCGTCGACCCGCTCGTATGCGACCCAAGCGCCGCGGCTCCAATGCTCGTTGGGGCCCACTCGCCGGACACGGACTGGTACGCGTTCACCGTGATGGTCATGCAGACGCTTCTATGCGTCGGCCCATACGGCGGCGTCTACCGGCCCACGTCTCCGGCGAAGGCCGTTCAGCACGCGGCGCGTTCGCTGCATCGGATCACGGTATTCAACCCCGATGTCCGCTACCCGAGGCATGCGACGCCGATTGATCGGCTACCAGACGACATCCTTCACCGATTCCAGGAGGTCTTCACGCGTGATGTTCGAGGAGCGTTCCCCGCGGCGCTACTGGAGACTCGCTGGACGAAATGCGACTGTGGCGCAGAGCACGCCAGGGCGACATGCCCGGCCTGCCAGAAGCAAGCCCCGGCGGCCGTCGTGACCACTACGGCCATCCGCGGCAAGGTCACCGCGACGACGCTTCTGCGGACCTCTGGCGCCATCCTGCGGGTCGAGCGCCGTCCCGATGGGCTCGACGTACTGTTGGCCGAAGGCGGCCATCTGAGACTGGCCTTCGTCGGCGGTGGCATCGTCCAGAAGCAGGTTGACCTCGGCCAGTTTCAGCCGGAGCCCGGCATGCGCTACCGGATCGGTCCCAAGAGACGCGTCTTCATCGGCATGGGGGCCGATGTTGTCGAGATCGTGCCAGGCACCGGAGCGAAGAAGTTCGCCGTTGACGTTCACGCGCAGTCATCTATGATTGATGCGAACGCAGAGAACTTTTTCTGGGCCAGAGGCGGCGTCTTACTGTTCGATGGATCGATGGGCCCGGAGCGAATCGGTGACGTCCTCGAAGGACAGACGGCGTTCTGGGTAGGTGACCGCTTCGGGTTCGGCTTTTATCGTGCCGGCAATCTGTCAAGGGCCTTCACGTTCACGGCGCAGACTGGTTCGCTCAACGACTCTGTTAAGATGCCGCCGATTTGCGGTAAACTCATCGACGCCGAGTGCTACTTCGCTGGCGACCGCGTGTGGTTCCTGACGACGACGCAGGAGAACGCGTCTCGCGTCAACCGCTGCTGCGTCATGCGCCGCGATGGCACCGTCGAAGGTTCCGCTGAGACATCGTTCAGCGATGGCTCATGGCTCGGGCAGCTCCACGGCGGATCGGCTGTTGGCGGGTCGCTCTTCATGCCGACGGACGACGGGATCGTGCAAGCAAAACTCGACAAAGGAATGGTCTCTGTCGCGAAGACGTTTCCTGATACGGAGCTGTTCGTCGACGGCGGCGGTCATATCTTTGCCATGCCAGACGGCATGTATGTGATCAGGGGCAAGACGATCACGAGGCTCACGATCGGACCGTGACGCTGGTACGACTGAAAGGTAGATACGGGTATGGATTTGCCGACGACGTTTCCGGACGCGCTTGAGCTGTGGAGGACCAGGAAGCTGGCGTTCAACGCCGCCTCGGAGGTCTTCGCGACGGCATGGCGAAACGCGTTTCTTGCCAGTCGTCTCGAAGGGGAGTTCGAACGGAAGAATGACGCCGACGCTCGGGTGAGAGACGAGCGCAGAGCGGCACAGATCGCCGAGGTCGACGCCGAAGAGGCGTATCACCACATGATGTGGCTCCGCGATCGCGGCCGAGAGCAGTAGAAAAAGGGAGAGCGAGCATGAGACTCAGAGAGTACGAGCGCATTTTCAAGGACGGGGCCATCCCGCCCAGGGGCAGCGTGACCGGCCTCGTTGGCCGGATCATTCGTCGCAAGAAGGGCGACCCTTGGGAGATGATCGACGACGCGGACCGCAGGGTCGCGTTCCTGATCGACGGTGGTGGCCTGGAGAAGATGCCCGGCCAGACGTGGTACCAAATGCTGATTAACGTTGGCTGGGACGCCCCGTACATCCAGCAGAAGATCGGCGTCGAGAACTGTGAGGTGGCGCTCGTGGTGATGCCCGAGTGCGCCGCGGCGCTCGGTACGTGGGACAACGTGATCGATCTCATGATCGCGGAGTACGGCCCCGAGATCGGCACGAAGCTGGAGACTCATCGTGCCGCGCTTCGGTCGATGACGCCGGCAGACCTGCCCGCTGTCGAGGCCAGGATGGGCTTCAAGTTCAAGGACGTCAACAAAGGCCCCGATCCGAAGAGCGACCTGCGCTACATGACGCCCGCGCGCTACCGGGACATCCGCGGCAACGGGACGGTCGATCAAGCGCGCGCGTTCTGCTACTTCTCGGCGCACCTCCGCGAGCTGTACTACGGCGACGGCTGGACCCGGAACAACCAGGGTCAGCGCGGCGTCGAGGAGTTCATCGTCGCCGGGCGTCGCGGGCAGCTCCACTACCTCGGCGAGCATCTGCTCATCGAGGGCAACGTCATCCTCCCGGGCGCCGGAGGATCCGCGAAGCGGATCGCCTACGGACTGCCCATGCCGGCGCACTACGATCCGCGTAACGCGGAGAGCTGGGCGTTCACGCCGAACCAGACCGACGTGTTCGATGCGGCGAGCGCGTGGCGCAAGCAGCACGGCATCCGCCCCGCGGCGAGCGACTCGACGAACGTTCATCTGCTGCTCATCGACGTGCAGAAAGACTTCTGCTTCCCGCAGGGATCTCTATTCGTCGCTGGTCGCTCCGGCACCGGGGCCATCGACGACAACAGGCGCATCGCGGAGATGATCTACGCGAACATCGGCCGGATCACGAGCATCACGAAGACGATGGACACGCACTTCGCGTTCCAGATTTTCTTCCCATCGTTCTGGGTCGACGCCAACGGCGAGCCGCTCAAGCCGCATCGCGAGATCACGGTCGTCCAGATCGACTCCGGTGAGGTCAGCCCGAACCAGGCGGTCACGAAGTGGCTCTGCAACGGCAACTACACGTGGCTCAAGCGGCAGGTTCGTGACTACTGCGAGCGCCTGGAGAAGGCCGGGAAGTACAAGCTCTACCTGTGGCCGCCTCACTGCATCCTGGGCAGCGACGGACACGCGCTCGCGGGCATCATTCACGAGGCGCAGATGTTTCACGCGTTCGCTCGCGGCGCGCAGTCCTGGGTCGAGGTGAAGGGCGGTAACACGCTGACGGAGAACTACTCGGTCATGCAGCCGGAGGTGCTGACGCGCCACGACGGCGAGCCGCTCGCGCAGAAGAACACACTGTTCCTGCGCACGCTGCTCTCCGCAGACGCAGTGATTATCGCGGGTCAGGCCGCGAGCCACTGCGTCAAGTCGTCGATCGACGACATCCTGGCCGAGATCACCGCGACCGATTCGGCGCTCGCGAAGAAGATTTACCTGATGGCCGACTGCATGTCGTCCGTCACCGTGCCCGACGGCAAGGGCGGTTTCGTCGCCGACTTCACCCCGCAGGCCGAGACTGCGCTCAAGCGCTTCGCGGACGCCGGGATGAACGTCGTCAAGAGCACCACGGACCCGTCCACGTGGCCGTACTGGCCCGGACACTGACGCAGGCAACCAAGGGGACACACATGAACTCGAACGGAAACATCAACAGTCTCTTCGCAAGCGCCAGCTCGTCTGGCGTCATCACGCCGGAGGCGGCGCAGGTGCTCGCCATCCCGGATCTCGGGGCCCAGATGCAAGCCGGTCTCGGTGTCGGCGCCGCGAACGTGCTCGCCACGGAAGTCGTGCTCGTCAGCGTTCTGCTCGACGACAGCGGGAGCATTCGTGCGCGTGGCAACGAGGACGCTGTGCGCATGGGCGCGAACGCGGTGCGCGACGCGCTCAAGGAATCGAAGCAGGCCGCGGCGATTCTCATGCTCATCCGCTACCTGAACGGAACGATTCTCTACCAATACGGTGAGATCGCTCGCGTTCCGACGCTGGACACGGGCAACTTCAACGCGAACGGCGTCACGCCTCTCTACGATCAGACCGTCGTGCTGCTCGGTTCTGTCATCGCGAAGAAGGCCGAGTTCGCCGACAACGGCGTGCCCTGCCGAACCGCTACGCTCATCGTGACTGACGGACGCGACGAGCATTCGGTGTCGTGCCGGAACGCGCCGTACAAGGTCAAGGCTGTCATCGACAGCCTCTCGTCGGAGACCGATATCGTGGCCGCGATGGGCATCGACGATGGCGTCACGCCGTTCCGGAGCATCTTCCGGGACATGGGGATCCAGGACAAGTGGATCCTGACGCCGAAGTCGTCTCCGAGCGAAATCCGGAAGGCGTTCAACGCTTTTTCGCAGTCCGCCGTGCGATTCTCGCAGGCGGCGCCCGCTGCCGTGGCATCCGTGGTCGGCGGCGGCTTCGCGCCCTGACGATCGTGTCCAATGAAGGCCCAGGCGTCGCGCGCTGGCGGCGCTTGGGTCTTGTCGATTTTCTGGAGACTGACCGCGTATGGACTACATCATCATCTGCGTCTCGATCGCTCAGACGGTCACAATCGCATATCTCTTGCACATCGTCAGACAACGTACTGCGGAGCGCGACGTCGCCGAGGGCATCCTCAAGACGGCGGTCCCAGCTCGTCAGGCGCGGATCGGCATGGCGCTCATCGCCGACGCGGAGGCAACACTGGTCAAGCCGCGCGAGACCGAGCTTCAGGCCGCCATGGCTGCCGGCGGAGCCGCGTGCATGAGGGGGTGGGGCGAGCGACTCGTTGCAGGCGCCGATGGCGCGACCGTATCTTCGCCGCTGTGATAGGCTACAGTGGCGAGCCGTGCGAAAGGACTTGCTTGTGAAAGAGTTCAAGATGCGCCGTTTCTACCTACAGCGCGAAGTCGACGCGACAGGAACGAGCGGGACCGGCAAGGTCGCAGAAGGCGTCATGTTTCAGTGCGGTCGAGTCGCCATGACGTGGCTCTCACACTTCGGCACCGTGAGCGTATACGATAACATCCAGGTAGTTACGCATCTTCACGGTCACGATGGCGCGACCAGCGTTATCTGGATCGACGAGTAGAAGCATGTGGCGGTTGAATTTGAGCGCAGGTGCACCACTGCGGCTGGTGCCATCCGGTTAACGGAATAGGCGATGAAAGTCGAGACGAGAGCGGTGCTCGCGGGTGCGTACTGGCACACGGCTCTGCCGGCGACGTCGATGTTGACACACGCGGTGGAGCTGGACGACGACGGGACACCGCTGCGGGTCCTCGGCAAACGCTGCGTGATCCTCGCGAACCTGGCGGACGCGGCGTCGCTCGATCCGGCCGAGAGAGCGAAGTTGCCGACGTGCCGACGCTGCAAGGCGAAGGACCCTCGCGCCAAAGCGACCAACACTGAAGCGAGAGCAAGGTGAGCAGCCCTCCGGATCCTCGTACGTTCGAGGCGCTCATCGCAGAAGAGTGGCCAGGCGCGCTACGTCGGCCAGACGTGATGGCGATCCTGGAGCCTTGCAGAGAACACACGCAGTATCTTCTGGACGAATTCGATGAGGCGGAGCAGTCGTGGCGTGATTACTGTTGCTGCATCTGGGGCTGGCCTGGGTACGACGGATCCATACCCGCTGGGACGGCGGATCTTGTGCGATCGACGCTTGGTCTCCAAATCATGAGGCGTGTAGAATGATCTGGATCAGAAGCTCAGGCGACCATGCCCGTTGTGGCTCGACTCTTTCGAGTGAGGAGCTAGCTGAAGTCGCTCGCCAGCATCCTGGCCTGTCTCCATGTTCCATCATGCAGGCCCATTGGGCCGCGCACACGGATTCTTGCTTCGATTGGACCGTGGCCCACAGGCGAGAGGCGCGCGCCTCACCGTTCTTGTGGCAGGCCGACCTCATCCGACGAGGCGAAGAAGGCGATCGTCCATGCGAAGTCTATTCGTCGCCGCATCTGTACAATACCGAAGCCGACTTCAGGGAGTCCTGTCTTCGCTGGGGGCGCGATCCGGATGCCGAGGTCGCCCGCGTCCACGCCATGGCCAGCGCGGCGAACGCTCGAATCGAAGGCGGTGGCCTACTGTGAATTACGTGGATTGGGACGCGGTTGACGGGTTCGGCGTTCGCGTAACATGGATTGTCGGTGCCGCCGTGACGCTCGCGCGAAGCGAATCGCGCCGAGATGCGATCGACGCAGCAAAAGTGCTGGCCGACGGGTACGAGGCTTTCTCCTCCGCTACAAGAGCCGCGCAGGCCGCCGTAGACGCGCGGCGATGCAAATACTGCGGCGCGCTCGACTGCAAAATCTACGGCCACGATTGCGGCTGCAACGCGGCAGGCGGCGTACACGCGACAGATTGCCCGTTTCTTGTCGCGAACGCCATGAATGAGTGTAAGCCTTGACAGACACGAACTGGCGCGTTGCTGCACGAGTACGCCGAAATGCTGCCAGCAAGTGGCGATACGAGGCGTACGCGCTGCCGCCTGGCATCGGGCCCGGCGGTACCATCAGAGCTGGCTCGTTCCCCATCGCATCGTACATTTCCGAGTCCCACGCGAGCGAGATCCTGGCAGATCGAGCCGACCTCGACAGAGCGCTCGACGAGCTGGACTGCATAAGCGAAGTGCTGCGGAGCGCGGAGGCGAACCGCCACGAGCACTGTCGCGCGGTGGACACGTGGGCTGACCGTGCGCTCGCGGCAGAGCGAGCCGGTCTCAAGCTGGCGGCAGCCGTCGAGACCTGGCGGCACTGCCCGCCCGGGACCGGAGACGGGGTGCTGCTCGCTGCGCTGCGCACGTACCGCGAAGGACTCGCCGCCGCCGCAGAAGAAACAGGAGACGATCGTCGATGAGCGACTTGAAGTGCGACGTCTGCGGTGCCTCACCCGCGTACGTCTGCTGTTCATCGCTCGGAGCGATGTCGCTGGCATACTGCCGCGAGTGTCTCCACTACGGCTGCGAACCGTACGGCATCTCGGTCGGGTTCTTCGCGATCATGGGTGGAAGCATGGAGGCGTTCACCGATGAGTTCCGGTGGACTCTCTGGGCGACGGTGCTCCGGGCTGGCAAGACAGCCGCCGAGTTCTGGAGCGACGTCGAGTCGGAGCGCGAGGCGTTCGCGAGGAAACGTTAATGTTCCGCCGATCAAGGCAAGAGGATCAATTCCCATGCTGATCCGTCAATTCCTGGCACACGAGCTTGCTTACATCTACGACCGCGAACGTCGGCACGTGACGTTCAACGATTCGGTTGAAGTGACCGTCAGGGCGCTCAACGGCGAACGCTTCGCTGCCTGCGTCGGAGTGTTAGCAATCGAGCGCGAAGCAGACAGTGCGGACGCCGCCGTGGAGGAACTGGCCAAGTGGATAGGGACAGAAGCGGCACGGCTCATATCGACACCATCGACGCGCCTCGAAAGAGGAGATGTTGAGATAAAGGGGAGAATCCTATCCGTTGTCGACGCGCTCAACAGCAACATCGGTCTACTTCATCCAAGGCGGAGATGGTTTCTGGGTGTCATCGACGGCAACGCGTTCAAGCCGATCCGGACAGATACGCCAGACGTCGAGATACCGCCAGATATGATGCCGGAGGCTACGAGTGGATTCCACTTCGCGCTGGTGCCGATACACAGAGACGGCACGCCAAGCGGTCCGGTTGAAGAGATCGAGCCAATGGGCGGAGACCACTGATATGGGTGCGCTATTTAATGCAGACCAAGGGAGCGAGCCAAGGCGCGAGTGGTTCATTGGCTGCGTGGTCGGCGGCAAGTTCTTGCACATGCACTCGCCGAGCATGAGCGCGGCGGACGTCCCGTCGGAGCTAATGCCTGCTCCCAGCGGCATCTGCTTCGCTCTTTTGCAGGCGTGGCGCGGAGGAAAACCGAAGCCCGGAGCCATCGTCGAGGCATTCAAAACGTTGGAGTTACCGAAACAGTGGTGACCTGGAGGCCGATAGACGATTCGTCTATGCCGCAACGTTCCGACGCGGCGACAGGATCGAAGCCATGGCTATTTGGCCGACCATCTTCGCGACTATTCGGTGGACACCTCAGAAGGCTTCGCTGTCTGGTACCAGGGCACGGCGCTTGTCGACGCGCATGAGCTGGCGCAGTACATCGTGGAGCCGTCGCTAGCTGGATTTGCACGCGTCGTGTGGCCGATGTTCTCGGAGATGCTACGGTTGGAGCTGGAAGAGGCCGCGGCCGTGTCGCCTGGAGATCAAGTTGATGGCTAAGCTCGATTGGCTGAACCGCATCGCGCGAGCGGCGCGCTGTATGGTGAATCCGGAGCAGGAAGCTCCGGTGGCGGAGACTGCCGTTCCTCTGGATAATGAGTGGAGCGCCATTGTCCATGGCCTTGTGGAGCGCCATTGTCCATGGCCTTTCATACTGGGACTACGGCTACCATGAAAACGTAGCGTTCTTGGAGCCCATCGAAGTTCATGTCGTCGCCTGCGGACACGACGAGTGGTCTGCGCAAGTACGCAGCCTCGATTGCCATGCGCTTGGGGCATCGCCGACGAAGGCCGTCGACGCACTCGCTCGTGCAATATCGTCATCGGCGCAAGCGACAGCCGCCATCGATCAACGCAAGGGCGTCCAATGGACGGAGTGCGTGTTCGACGGCACGGTCTCTGAGATGTGGCCTTTGCATGATCTCATCATCCCAGCGTTCGTGATCGAGCAAGTTGGGTTGCGCGATAACGGCCGTTACTTCGTAGAGACGACGCCGACCGAATGTTGGTGGCGAAGGAAAGTGGCGCGGATCAAGCAAGCGCCGAGCGTACAAAGCCTTGTGTCGCTGCTGCGATTGCTGGAATCGCCGGAGCACATGGCAGCAAACAAGTGGTTTAACGTGTAGAGGAGATGGCATGAGTCTCAGGAGACGAATCATTCAGGCGGTGCACATTCTGCTCGACGAGCAGCCCGAAGACGACAAGGCGACGCCAATGGATCTCGCTTCACAGGCGTGTCCAGCACGGGCGGCGCGTGTGGAGCCCGTTGAGCAACGCGGCCAGCGCCAGCGGCAAGAGACGGCGGCAGCCATCGTGGTAACCGATCTCGTGACCACATCGGCGCGTGTCGCTGTGGCAAAGATCGAGCGGGTGGCACTCGCTGCGCAGCGACTCTTGACGAGAGTCGCTATGCCGCGCGAAATTCTCGACAGAATCGAGCGCGCCGAGCAGATGGCCACGGAGTCCAGGGACGCGATCCGATTCATGCAGGAAACGAACACGTTTCGAAGCGATCCAGATTTGCCATGAGTGCGATGACCATGGCGCGACGCATTCTCCATACGAGGTCACCGTGGACAATGCTCGTCTTCGTGCCGTGGCTGCTATTGGCGTGGTGCGAGGACGAACGCGCTAGTCGAGGCCGCGATCAATGGGCACCGAATTCTACGTCGTCGACACCAAAAACAGGCGCCGACTCTGGCTCGGCAAAGGCTGGCGGCACATGCGTCTGTCCTCCGAACGTGTCCCGTTGAGCGACATGATCAAGCGATGCGCCATCGCCCAAGCGTGCGGACAGTCGTCCGCGGGGCTTTGCCTCAAAGTCCCCGCCGGCCGCAGCTTTCCGACGACTTTCGAGGCAGCGACCTCATCACCCCGAACGTTTTGGGGCAGCGATGGTTGATCACCCGGCCGTTACTGGCCGCACTTCGACTCTCGGCGGGAGAAGTCCCGGGAGCAGGCCATCGAAGAGCCCGAGCTGCTCCGGCGGGCTCGCGTGTGGAGGGGAATTGCGGGAGACGCCTGACGGCCTGTCGCGCGTAGCTCCGATCCGGCGGCACCGGAACGTATCGGAGGATCGGCGTGGCCGGCTCGAAGTCGGCATCGATCACGTGGCCGCGCCGCGCGGGCACGAGAGCCGACGACGTAGACACGAACCTTCCCTGCGCCGGTGTGACCGGCGCGCGAACCTACAAACGGAGAACGCTTGCTGCCCATGGAGCTTCTACCTCCGTGGCCACGCGATCACCGTTGATCCCCGTCAGGCACCACTCCTGCCGAGGGTCGCGTACGCTCGCGCGCCGCTTAGACTGGCGCAATAAGCCTAACAGACGGGTGAGCACGTGCAAGAAGTACACTGGTATACATCTGACCAGGGCAGCCGTTCAGGCTGGAACATGGGCGCGGTGTGGTTCGAACTGGCTCGCGACGGTGGGCGCCGTCGTCCCAGCGTCGCTGCGCGGTCACGGAGCTGCGCCGAGCCCGGTCGCGCCCGGCGGCCATCGCCGCACCGCGCCAAACCGTCATGCTTGACGTGGCGCCGATTCGCGGGCGAGCCTCGTCGCTCCATGGCGGACACGGAACCCGTTGGAATCGCATCGGAACACGCGGAGTGGCCTGCTCATTTCCCGAAGTGCTGCCCGCCTGCCACGGCCGAAGACCTCGGCGGCATAGTCTACATGCTCGTCGGTCATGATCCGCCGACTCCCGAAGACATGGAGTGTGCCATAGATAGAAGGTCGCACAAGGGCAAGGACGAATGCAGGAGCACCTGATAGAATTGCGCCAAAGTGTAACTCGACTAAAAAGCCATCTCGTTGCCTCGTCCACATTTCAGCCGCGGCACGGCAAGATTAAGCGAACCGGGAAAAGGCCAGGCCATCACTCGACGTGGTTGCGTAGGGCAACCTTGGAGATCGCCCACACGCTATTCAAGGTGGACGAATGAGAGAGTCGTGGAACTTGCTCGATGAGCAGATCGTCTCACCGCCGGCTCTCGATGTGGAGCACGTGTTAGCGGAGTACGATGGGCCAGAGCTAATAACGCTTACGGGTATCGGTCAACGATACTTGGGCGTCGCATCCGACAACGATCGCAGCTTTCGCAGGTGGGTATACGCGCCCATCACAAACACTGAATTTAAGGCACTGATTGACGGCGCAGAAACTGTGCGCGACGCGCTACTCAAGGCGAACATATACGTCGTTGACGTGAGCATCGACGACGTGCCCACCAGGGCGTGGCAATGCGACGGAAGGCACCTCACGGACGATAATCTGCCAGAGCGCGGCGCGCTCCTCCCGCGGCTCACACGGGAGCACTTTGCCGAATCACCTGCGAGCGGGGCTTTGCCTCCAAACCCAGGCCGGCCGTCGCGTTTCGAGGCAGCGGCCCGCCCAGCGCGACCCTTTTGGGGCAGCGGCAGTTAACGTGAGCGGCGCCACCGATCTGCTTCCGTTCGCTGGGCGAGCGGCGACCATGAACCGTCCGCGGCTCGCTGCCGACAGCGCCGCCCCCATCGCCGGCGGTCCGACACCCGCCGCCGCCACCTGGCCATACCTCAGACCATTCCCAGGCGTCCGCGGAACACGCCGGGCGACGCGTGTGGGCCTTCTGCCACATGGCCGACTGGAACGTTGCGCTTGGTGACGACTCGAAGATCGACGGCCCGTACGACGAGTGGCCCACGATCGACTTGCCGATGCAGAAGATTGATGGAATCATCAGGTCGTGGGCGCAATGAAAGACTACGAGACTGAAGTAACGTCGGGCGATGCGATCGATTCCGAAGGGGACCCGAGTGCGCCAGCACGTCCGATTGGACGCGGATGGCGTTTCGTCGGCGTGTACCGCGCCGAGAGGTCCGGCGGAGCACGCGCGATCTGGTACTGGGAGCGCGATGTCGACGTGGCTCCAACGCCGGAGCAGGCACTCGCGGACGTCAAGGACGCGCTGACTCCCACCGAGTACGCCGCGTTCACAAAGCTCGTCCTCGATGCCGCCTCCGGCCGATGACGTATTTAGCGACGCGCCGACACAGGGTCGCAAATGACAACCAAGCTATCGAGCAATGAGATCGACAGGATGCTCCGCGAAACGATCACCCGCCTAGGAGCCATATCGAAAGACCCACTCGCGGGCAGAGACGCGCGGACCATCGCCGCTGGCGTATCGCTACTCGCTCTGACGATCGCTGATCAAGAACGGCGCCTTCGGGCACTGGGATTGAGCGCACAATGAGCGACGGTGCGTCTCATCTCACGCTCTACGTCGACCGGCTTCGCCGCGATGGAGCTGAGCGCTACGGGCACCTGAGCAACGCGGAAATGCGCGAGGAGGTCGCTCGCGTCGAGCGAGACCTCTCTTCGGCTCGTGAGCGACTTGAGGACGCGCGACGCGCCGTTGGCTTGCTCGAAGAGCAGAAGCGCATGCTGGACAGGCTCCTCATCGACGCCATGCAGGGACGATGAGCCGGAAGCAAGGCAAGCCAGCTCTGCCAGAAGAGGCGCCACTGGACGCGCTACAGCTCGCAACGCCCGAAGGCGTCGCGCTGCGCCCAGATGACCGGAATCCGGCGGCGGTATACCTGGCGGCCAGAACCACGGACAAGAGCCGAGACTCGTGCCGAGCCGCCTTAGCGCGAGCCGCGCAGGCTCTCGGGTTCCCGACCGCGAACGTTGTGGCGCTGCCCTGGGGCAGCCTCACCTATGCGACCGTGAGCCGCATTAAGGCGGGCCTCATCGCGTCCGGGGCCGCTCCGGCGACGACGAACCAGACCCTCGCCGTGGTTCGCTGCGTCGCAAACGAGGCGAAGAAGCTGGGCCTCCTGTCTGCGACCGAGTATTCGCTGATTCGCGACGTCAAGGGCGTAGTCGGCAAGCGTTCGCTCAGCGGCAGGCTCATCGAGCCAGGCGAGCTGGAGAAGCTCATCGCAGCCTGCGACTCGTCTCCGCTCGGCGTCAGGAACGCGGCGTTGGTCAGCTTCATGGCCATCACGGGGATGCGCCGTGCCGAGGTGTGCAGCTCCAACATGGCCGACGTCGACATGATTGCCGAAGAGGTCGTCGTCGTCGGCAAGAACAACAAGCAGCACACGCACCATATCGGCGACGCCATGGACTCGCTCCGTGAGTGGCTGGTGCTCCGAGGCGATGCGCCCGGCCCGCTGTTTATGTCGATCGACTCAGGCGGCTCCGTTTCCGGGAAGCGACTCAGCGAGCGCGGCCTGTCCGAGGCGCTCGATGAACTAGCGGAGAGGGCTGGTGTGAAGTCGCTGTCGCCGCACGACTTCAGGCGAACCGTCATCTCGTCTCTGCTAGACGAGACTGGCGACCTGGCTCTGGTTCAGAAGATCATAGGGCATACGGACCCGAAGACGACTGAGCGGTATGATATGCGCCCGATTCGGATGCAGAAGGCCGCCGTCGGCAAATTGCGCGTGCCGCGCAGGAAATAGCTCCAGGGCAGCCTACCACTCCGGGTCGATGACCTTGTTGCAGTGGACGCACCGCTCCAGGAATGGACCGAACGACACGAAGCGATGACGGCAGCTTGACTGGTTGATCTGCGTCGCAATCTGCGGTGGCATCGCCGATGGCCTCCGGATCGCACGTCTGCTATACCCGAGGTCGCGGACACCCTGCTTTGTCATCCTAACGCTTGTTTTTGACACAATTCACTCCCGCCAGTGGATTCCGATGAACGGCGTCCCGTTCTTGTGGATGTCCAGCCAGATCACGCGGCGACCCTGCTCTTCAGCCATCTCCAAAGCGGCCCGTCGGCGATCCTCTGCGTCGCTGTACGGGCCCAGCATGCTGGGTTGGAATCGCGGATCGGTCACGTCGATGATGTAGAACTTCGGCCACGCATTCGGTTCGCTCATGGTCTACTCCTCCGCGTCATTCTCCCGCTGCGAGGTGCCCGCGTCGAGACGACACGTCTCCACCGGCCCACTACTTGCCAGCCAGATCGCATTGACCTCGGCGAAGTCCTCCGAAAATACACCCGGTGGCCACCACGATACATCGCCGTGTCCGTCCAGCTCGATTCGGCGCTCGGTGGCCCCGTCGATCCAGTAGATCGCCACCTCGTCGGGGCGCAGCGAGCCCTCCGCGACGCGCCGTCGAATCCTGAGCACGATGACCTCGCTGTGGGTCACGATCAGTGCCGGCGTCTCCGCCGATTCGGCGATAAGATCGTCGGCGCGGTCACCGTGGAAAGCCGGATGCATCGGACGCTGGCTTCCGATCGCCGTCTCCGGCCAGTAGGTCGGGATCCCGCCATGGGGTCGTAGCCGATACGCCGCCGTCAGCAGGTCCAGATTGTTCAGTACGGGCAGGATCGTGACGCGCGTCGTCTTCATTTGTCCCTCGTGTTCACAAGAAACATGCCGATCAGTTCAGCTCGCTGTTCCCAGCCGGATCGGCACATGGTGTGTCGGAGAGCAATTGCTGTGCCATTGTATTCTGCCAACGAGTTCACCGAGCCCAGCTCGCTCGCACAGCGGCGGCTGTGCGTAACATCGTTACGAATGTTCGTAACAATTTAGCCTACACGAGCGAACGGCTTCTTAAATTACCGCGATCGGAGCCATGGCACGGCGCTCGCTAGAGTGGCACTCGGCCATCGTGAAACGACGAGCTGGCCGACCTGCCAGAAGGGCCCACGGCGGCCACCCGAGCCCCGACGCGTGCGCGTGTCGGGGCCTTTCGGGTAGGAGGACTTGACCATGACACGCAATGGCACGATCGATGACGTCGCGCGGCAATTGGCGGCATCCCCGCTGGGGGCTGCGTCACTGGCCGCGTTCGCGAACCTGAGACCGCCGAACGGAGAGGACGTCCGGAAGGCGTGGGCCGTCGAGATGTACGACCTCGCGGAGGCGCTCGTAAGCGAAGGTGAGACGCGCAAGGGAGGTGCCCAGTGAACATCCCCGCTGATTTGGACATCGCCATTCAACGAGGCGCGCGGCTTCACGCGTTCATGTCCGGTGGCGGTCTCCGGGTGATCCGCTTGGAGCACAAAGGCCGCCTCGTGGCCTACGGCGAAGCGCCCGACGTCTCCGAGGCGCTCACCATCGCCGCCGAGGACTACGCCGCGGGCGGGCGCCCCTACGGTGACGTGTACGGCAAGACGCGCCCGCACTACCTCACGGGGCAGTCGGAGCCGAGCGGCCCCGTGGACGCGTGGCTGCGCCAGGGCCGCACGTTCGACGCGTGGCACGACGGGAAGGCAATCGTGGTCGAGATGCGTGGACTTCAGGACACGAAGGTGCCCGAGGGCACCCACGATCGCGTACTCGCTGGCGAAACGGTCGCGTGGGTGTCCCGCGGGTACACGTACGAGTCGACGCCTTCGCGCTTCCCGAACAGCGAGCCGTGTGTGAGTACGCGCGTCGTCTACTCACCGCCGGGCCGCAGCGGATCCGACCCGTGGATGTACCGCACGGCGCAGCGCGCGACAGCGCCCTGTCTCGCGGATGCCCTCGTCGCCGCGCTCAAAGCGGCCCCGGCGGAGGTGTCGCCGTTGACCGCTGCAATCAATGGAGAGCAAAAGGACCCGGAATGAACATTCTCTACTACATCGCCTTCGGCGTTCTCATGGCAATCGTCGTCGCGGCGCTCCGCGGACCAAACATGGCACCTGGGATCGCGGCTGCCGGCGAAGCGATCGGGCGTGCCATCGCCAAGCTGGCCGACGAGATCGGCGCCGCCAATCGGCAGGCGCTCGACAACGCAAAGGCCGCCGAGCGCGCTACGCCCGCACCTCTCCGAGGCTGGTACAGGGTTCGCTTCCGTCGCGGCGGAGACATTCAGCGACCATTGGACGACATCGGCGGCCACGTCATGACCATGCGTGTCGGAGACGTTGATTTCATCCGCATTACGAGCGCAGCGTGGCTCCCGTTTGCAGAGCAACCTGCGTCGCTGACGGATCCGCGCGTGGCGGCGGACGACGCCATCCGCGGGAGCGTTCTCAGACCCCTCCGGGAAGTCGTGGAGATGTTCGAGCTGTCGCGACAGGCGACCGATGCCATCGTGGCCGCACGGACCAAGGAGCCTGGGGCAGGCAACCATGGCGCCTAGTGAATGCCTCGACTGGGCCCGCGCCGTCCAGGCCGCGCTGGAGAGCTGCGACATGGCGACAAGCGACGGAGCCCCGACGACCGCAGCTCGCGAGGTGACGCGGCTCATCGACGAGCTGGAGATGCTGGCGCGGAGAGGGTCCGTCGGCGCAACCGCCGTGGCCTGGATCCGATCGGCGAACCCGCTCTTGCGTCAGTGGATCGCGTTCGCGAACGAGCAAGGAAGAGGCGCCGACGCGCACGCGTATGAGGCGATCGTGGCCATCAGGGAGATGCTGTGAAGACGCAAGATAAGACCGTGGAAATCGTCGGCTCGACGCCCGCAGAGAAGCTGATCGCGGCGGCGCTCGCGTGGGAGGACGCGCCGTGCGCCGCCGATGCCGCGCTCGGGGCCGACGATGCACTACTCGCGGCCATCGACGCATACCGCGCTGCGCCGCCCGACCCGTGGGCGAAACTGCTCGCGGATACGCGAGCGGAGATCGAACGCATCCGCGACGACGGCTTCTGCGACGACGCGGCGTCCGCGGTCGGTGCGATGATCGGCGCTGCCGATTCGGCGCGCGATGCGCGGCACAGCTCACCCGAGGAGCGCGCCGCCGCACTGGAGACCGTCGCGCGCGGGCTACTCGCTCTCCGTGCGCTCGACCAGGAGCGCTCACGATGATCATCGAGCACGCGATCTCGATCGCGCTGATCGTTGCGCTTCTCGCTATCGACTTTTGGATCGAGACGCGACGCCCGTGGACGCCGATCGATCGGACCTTCAGCTACCGATCGCCGATGCTTCCACCGTCCGCCACCATCGATCCGCGCTCGGGCTGGCGATCTTGGTGGTACTTCGGCTCGTCGCTCGCGCTGCGAGCCCCCGAGGCGCCGTGGTGGCGCCTGCTCTGGAACTGGCGGAGCGTGATGCGGCTACGTGATCGAGCGCGGTGGGAGTGGAGAACTGTAATGCGGTATGCGCCAGTGCCGCGAGGATTCATCCAGGTGCCGAGATGGCGGACCGCGCGCGAGCGCGTGCGACACTAGCTCACCGGGCATCGCATCCGGCCCGCCGAGCGCCTGCGTTGATCCGAGGCGAGCCGTGCGTTCCTGACCGCGACGTGGGATACTAACAACATGACACTCCTCATCGGTTCCGTGGCGTTGGCCATCGCTGTGTTCTCGCTAATCGTCGCGCTACGACGGAGGCGGCCACCGTTCCGCGGCTGGTACGCGGTCACCCTGGACAGCGGATACTCGTTCGTGGGGTACGTCAGCGAGCGAGCCATCGCGGGCAAATGGTTCCTGAGCGTCCTGTTCTTCTTTCAACCAAGGCACTGCAACGCTGGCACGCCGTTCACCGCTGATGACATCGGGGAGCCCGTGGAAGCGGAGCAGCTCTGGCGGATGCGAAACGTTGCGCATCTTCGCCAGCTCAGCGACGCGGAACGGGATGCCGTGTGCGACAAGCTCGATCTCTGCGAACGTGAGACCGCCCTGTCGCCAACGGCTCGGATTATGGCTCGAACGATTTGGGCTGCGGCGGCGGTCGCCGATGAAGCGAGCCGCGGAAAGTGAGGTCGAGATGTGGAACGTGCTCTGGTTTGCGGCCGGCGTGTGCCTCACGGTGTGGTGCGCAGCCAACGGCGCTTCATGGTGGATCGTTGCGCTCAGTGTCGTACTGGACGCGTGCGCGTTGTACGTCGCAGTGAAGTCGCTTTCAAAGTGAGCGAGTCGACCGTTGTGTTCGCGGCACGACCGAGGTGATGGCATGGGAACCGACCGATCCGTAATCTGGCAAGATGAGGCGCCTACGCGCGAGCAGGTGCGCCTATTCTGCGAGGACTTCCTGAGCGACGCCGGGACCGTCGCCTGGGACGACGGGACTGCGCGGTTCTACATCACGCTACCGGGCGTTCCGTGTGATCCACGGAAACGAGCCCGTCCGGCATACGCGAAGCTCGCCGAAATGTTCGACGACGAGCGCTGGATCGAGGTCTTCATCCACGACGCAACGGACATCCATCCGTTTGGCGAACTCCGAGTGATCACGCGACACGCGGACGCGTTTACGAGCGCCGTCGCCGATGGTCTCGCGCGACGCTTCGCGGAGGCGTGGGGAGGGAGGCAGGAATGAGTCATCGCATCATCGATGTCGGTTCCACCACGAAGCATTACGTTCTTCGCGGACGCTGCTATTCGTGGCTCGACCTATGGACGGCAGGACTCGCGTCCCACGGCGGATCGGGCTGGTCATGAGCCACGACGTGGAGCGGCTGTCAGGTCCGCCGTCTCGTATCGAAGACGCGATGGCCGAGGACCCGCTGGACGTAACGGCCCGCGTGTTCCGAGACGTGACTGTGCTCCTCGACATGGCCCGCGCCGGTACCATCGACAAGGCGCACGTGTCCATGTTGGCCTGTCTCAGGCACGAGGCTGGGCGCGTGCATTCGAGGCTGTTCACCGCATGGGAAACGAACCGACGCGCGCGAAAGGATGCCGCAGATGGCAACGGCGATTGAGCGTTACAGAAGAGCGATTGCCCGCCTCCGAAGCAAGGCGCTGTCTTGGCGACTCCGGTCCGAGGCCGACGTTCTCGATGTCGTTCTCCGGCCGCCTCGCATGGACGCTGGATTCCTCGGAATAAACGCGAAGCGCTTGCGCGACTATGGTGCCGCGTATCGGGGGTTCGCGCGTGGACCCATGCCGCGGTGGGAAGACGCAGCGTCGTGGGGGAAGACCCGCGACGGCCTTCGTCGAGCTGCGTTTATGTACGAACGGGCCGCCGATGCTGTGTCGCGCCTCGCCGAGAGCGTGACATGATCTCACCACGATGCGTCGACGCCATCGGCGATCTGCGCGAGCTGATCGGTGCAGATGCCACTGACGTATTCGTGACGTCCGTAAGACACGAGCCGGAGCACGGCTACGCCTCAATCAAGGTCGAGGTGGCACGCCTGCGCAGCTCCGGGGTTAGGCCGACCTACCAGCGCTGGATCGCTCCTGCGACAGCATCCGGGAAGGTAGCCGCGGAGCTTGTACGTCTTGGGTTTTCTGCTTTCGCAAGCAGCGGCGAGTGCGGGTACAACGGTGTAACCGTGTTCATCGGAGGGCTTCGCGACGGATTCCCGATCTGGATCGACGTACCGCTCGATGCCGACGCAGATGCAGTCGTCGGCGCGATAGTATCATCACTTGCCATTGGTCAAGCATGAGCGAACGAAGGCGAATCACGTTCGGCGGCAGAGAGAAGGCTCGTCAGCGAGCCATCGAAGAAGTCGCGTCGCAGCAAGATATTCTCTTGCAGATGAGGCAGATCGGTGATGGCTGCACGAATCAGCAGCAGTGCGCCATCATCGAAGAGGCGCTGCGCGTCGGCCGCATGCACGAGTCTGACAGGGCCGTTTTCTCCAGGTGGCTCGATGAGCTGCGCCGGAACCAGTCCATGACGAAGACGCAGCAGCAGCTCCGACTGATCCTGGTCACGACGTCGCAGCGATGGGATGGCAGCGAGCGCCTCACGAACAGTGGCGCCCACCTTCCCCCGTGGATGCGAGACGCTGAGCTTCTGCCGAAGAAGCCGCCTGGCCATCGCTCATAGAACGAATCGGCTCCCAGTGACGTTGAGCGCTCGCACGAAGGCGCGGCCACCGAGCGCGATGCCTACGTCTCGCTCGGATAGCGTGTGACTGGACATGAGCGCGCCGATGAGGCGATAGAAGCGAACCTGATGTGCCACGAGGACCCGTCTTGCCATGCGATAGGCTGCCTCTAGGGCACCCGCGTCGGCCTCGTCGAGCTGGACGTCGTACATGCGTCGGAATGGCAGCGTGGGCCCGTCCAGACGTCCCCATGGCGGGCTCTGTCCGCGGAGCAGCCTGGCCAGGTTGAGCGCCTGTAGCAGGTCAGGCCCGGCGCCAGCGCTCTTGACCTTGCCGTGGACGAAGACCTCGGCGGCGGCACCGGCCAGAGTAACCGCAAGCAGCGTCCAGCGGTTGCCGCTGTGCGCGAACCGGACATACCCGAGCGCGTCCCCGTTTCGCAGCGTCGTGACCAGCTCGACCTTGGCGACGTCGCTACAGTACCAAGCGACGACGGCGTGTCCGCATTCGTGCACCGCCACGCGGGTCTCCTGTGTATCCAGCGGCGCAAGCAGCGGCGCTGGCCGTGGCGCAGCGCGAGACCCGAATAGCCAGGCGACGAGGCGTCGTGCTGCACCGCGGGCCCACTCGACAGGCATCACTCGCTCTTGACCTCGTCGTCAAGCGGAAGCCCATTCGCGAACCGAATCATGGCCACCCAGTAACGCCCCTGTTCAGCAGGCTCGCCGCTTAGCCGCGCCCGGATCACGCTGCGCACCCGCCCTATCGTCTGCTCCGCTTCTTCGTAACGAGAGATGGCCGCGTCGCGCGCGTTCACCGTGCCAGCCAATTCGAACTCTGCGGCATCCGCTCTGGCAATGGCGGCATCGCGCTCCTCATGAGCCATCGAGATCGCATAGTTCGCTTCATCGTGTTCGCGCACGATGAGAGCCTCCGCCGCCTCCGCTCGGGCGCGCCACTCGTCCACGAGGCTCGCGTTTGCGGCGGCCTCGTCTTCCGCCTGTCGGAGAGCGCGAGCGTTCGCGTCTGCGCGCTCCGCCGCCACAGCATACGCGGCGAGCGCGGCGTCGCGCCGATCGGCGAGCCCAGGAGCAAGCGTTCGCTCCACGGCATCTCGCACGTCAGCCGGGGAACGTGGGATACGCGCCAACACACGGGCCGCGCGGTAGATCCAGTCGTGGATGTCAATCATGGCCATGCTTCCGATCGTTGCGTTTGCTCTGGCACGCTGCGACCAAGCTGGCGACACGCTCGCGGAGCGTATCGTCCGCATGAACGACGTCAGGGTGGCTCACCGCCGCCAAGGCATCCAATGCCGCGTCGTATGCACCCAGGCGAAGCAGCTCGTCCTCCGCGCGATCCAGGTACCTCTCCAGGAGGTATCGAGGCGCGTTCCGCATGAGGCGGTATGCCCGTTCGCGATCGGTCAGCAGCCGGGCTCGGTCAGCCTCCGCGGCTGCCGCTCGCTCCTCTTCGAGGAACGCGTATACTGCCTCGATTCCGTTAAGTTCTTTTCCCTGCGCCTCGAACCCGAGCCGCGCGACTGCATACTCTACAGCGGACGGTGGCACCTCGACCGGCGGCATCCGGCGGTAGGGAGGACGCACCAGCAAGATCCGGTCGCCGTCTTTGACGAAAGCCCAGCCGTCCCGGTATGCCGCTGCGACGATGACGAGCGCGCTCACGAGCTTCGCTCTCCAGCGCAGGCTGCGCAGACGTCGCCTCCGGCATGTAGGTCGAGCGTGACGCCACACGACGAGCATGGCTCGAACCTCGCAAGGATGCGGCTGACGTCTTCTGGCAATGTATCGAAGCCGATACCGGCTCCGTTGACAACACGAATTAGGCAGCGCACCAGCGCATCGCGTTCGCCGGCAACGATCCGCTCCGCGGCCTTCGCCGCGTCTCGCTCGATCTCGGCCTGGTTCAGCGCGTATAGATGAAGGATGGCCAGCGCGCCGAGCCCCGGAGCTGACCCATCACGAATCGCTTCCTCGGCCATGATTTGAGCCTCTCGCCTGTGGTCTACCTTCATTTCCTCACCGTCATCGCCGCCACAAGCCTCCGCACGGCCTTGGCCTGGATCTGCCTGACGCGCTCAGCGCTGATTCCGAGCTTCTCACCGATCTCGGCCAGCGTCATCTCCGCAATCCGCATCCGAATGATGTCACGCCATCGCTCCGGAAGCGACTCGAATGCGTCTGGGAGCAGATTCTTGTCCAGCTCGACTGGCCTGCCGATCTTCACTCGGAGCACGAATTGGAGGACGTCATCCATGGCTTACCGCGCCTTCTCCACGCTGAGAAATCGCCGCGCGCCCTCTTCATGGTCATCGGCTTCGCCGTCTCCCATGGTTTTGACCTTGCGTTTCGCGTCTTTCTCGGAGTCGGCCTCGACGCGAAAGGTGTAAACGAACGTCACTCGTTCACGCACGACGTACATCATGATCGCACCATCGGTATCACGTCACCAGTCGCCGTGCCAACGCTGATTCATTTCGTCGACGCAGGCCAGGCAACGGTCGCCGTAGCCGTGATGGCCATCGAACTTGTGCGTCTCCGTGAACTCCTTCCACCACGACGGCTCGCTGAGCGCGTGCCCGAGCAGATGCACCAGCTTGTCCGGACCCATCGACAGCCACATGCCGTGGTGCATACACCGATACTTACCTGTCCCTTAGTTACCCTGTAGAGACCAAGGTCAGCCCACGTGTCTCTCAGTTTTTGAAGTGCAGCATTCATCTTTCCCTCACCACGCTCACGTTGCAACCGATCGCTTCCAACGAAGCCGCGAGCGCCGTCGCTTGCTCTAGCGTGTCGCATTCGACGCGACCGGCATCGATCGCGTTCTTCGCCTCCACGAGGCCCAAGCCGAGCGTTTTTCGGATGACGAGGATCGTCGCTAGCTTGCCGAGCACATCGGCGTTCCCGACCGTGCACGTTTTCGGAATGCAATAGAAGACCACAGCGCGCGCATCGCTGACGTCGGTAGGCCCGGCCAGCGCCGTATCGATCACGGCGAGCGCTCTCATGAGATGCTCACGCGCAACGACGAGCCCATCGCGCTCCGTCTCTTCCGGCGTCGGGCCGAAGGCGAGCGGGTGATGAGTTCGCCCGTCAGCAAAGATCAGATCAGCGCGGTAGCCGATGGTGGCTGGCTCGATCGCCAAGGCCAGTGGCCCGAGCTGGAGATGGCCGGCGACGGTTCGTCCCGGGGCATCGCGCCAGACCCTGCCCGGGTTGGCTACCATTTCGGCGAGAGTCGGGGCGATTTTCGCTTCGGTCATGACGCATGCTCCTCGGCTATGAATCAAGCGATCTCGACGGTGGCCCCGAGCGCAGTCAGCTCGGACGCCACCCGTCCGGCCATTTGCGGCGAGTCGCACTCGATCGCGCGACCATCGATTCCAGCCTCGATCGCGTCCTTCGCCGCCTTCAGATCCCAGCCGGTCGGGAGCCTGATGGCCTTGATCGCCGCGATCTTCTTCTCGCTCGGAAGCCTCGCGAACCTTACTGTTCGGCCCGCCGCCGTCGACCTCAACAGCACGGCGCACGCATCCCGGATCACCGCAGCCATGTTGTCGCGCTCGGCCATCGTCGCGAGCACCTCACGGCGCAGATCGAGCAGAGGATCCGCCGCGTGCCTCGCAGCGTCGGTGGGCTTCTCGGCTTCCGCCGCATCGGACTCGATCCGCAGCACAGAGCGAAGCGTTGCGCGCGCAGCAATGAACGCTCCCTTGCCCTCGTAGACCTCGCGATCGTCGATGCTGTCGAGATACCTGAACGCCGTCGCGATGGCCTCGCGAAGCCTCTGCGCGTCGTGGGCCTTGCCGATCAACTCGTCCAACCGCGCTTCCGTCAACGTCGTCATCGCATCCTCCAAGGCGTGGGTCAGCAATGCGCGTGCCAGATTATTTTCGGCCTATTTGGGCCGACGCCGCTGACTGTTACGGGTCTTGGCGCGTAACTGGCGCAACAGTGTGTGACGAACGGCCGTCGCGTCCGAGGTCCGCCTCGGCTGCGTGCACGACTAGCGCCTCGGAATCGGATCGTGCTGCTCGAAATACAGGAGGAGTCCCTCGATCTCGTCGTCCGTGAACCGCGGTCTACCGAGCCTAGTCATGCGTGACAGCCGCGCGTGATAGTCGACGACGTTTTCGCCGATCCAGCGGCCGTACTTCCGAGCCCTCTCCTCCCATGCGGCGCGCGCGGTGCCAGACGGATCGTGCGCCGGATCGAAAGATGGCGCCACGGCGCGCTCACGCGGACGCAGCCTGATCTCGGCGATGCCTGCGCCGAGCATTGTGATTTCGAGCCGGCCGTCGCCGCTAATGACGACACAGCCCCGATCGGTGAGTCCTTCGACACGAAGTTGCTGGCCATTGGGCGACCACGACAGCGGGAACGTTTGCTCCATGCGGAACGCTGCCATCCGCGCGTGGAGCCGTCAAGCCAGAAGAGCTGACGGATTGTTGCCACGGACGCCACGGTGATGGTAGAACATGGGCCATGGCCATGTCATTCAGTCTCTCACCGAGAGGCAAGCCGTTTATGGTGATGTCGAATCAGGGCGCCTGGCAGCTATTCCGCTGCCTTGGCTACGAGGTCCGTGGCCCAGAGGCGTGGGGCGGCCTCAAGATGCGCGTGTCTGATCTACGCGAACGCATTCCGACGGCGATGAAGCGCTGCCCGAAGTGGATCACCGACAACCTCATCGCATTGTCGGTGGTCGTCGGAAGTCAACCTGACAAGGCGTTCGTCTACACGAGGTGACGCCCATGATCTCCGCAGATGCTCTCTTCGCGCACGCGATCGGCGACTACGTGCTCCAGTCCGACCGCATGGCCACGGACAAGACGAAGGCGTCGCTCTGGGCCGCGCTCCACGCCGTGACGTACGCGCTGCCGTTCCTGGCCCTGACGACCTCGCCGCGTGCTCTGGCGTTCATCGTTGCAACGCACTTCGTGATCGACCGCTGGCGCCTCGCGCGATACGTGTGCTGGGCGAAGAATGCGATCGGCGGGTCGTACGCGCCGTGGTCGGAGTGCTCGGCCACGGGCTACCACAAGGACCGCCCGGTGTGGCTCGCGGTGCCGCTCATGATCATCGTGGACAACTGCATGCACGTCGCCTGTAACGCGGCTGCGCTGCATTTCTGGCCGTGAAGCCGCACGCCGCCTGCATGGTGGTCGTCGGCTCGGGTGGGCGCATCCTCCTGGCCGCCAGACAGCGCTCGCTTCGCGACATGAACCTCGTCGGTGGCTCGATCGAGCCAAGTGAGACGCCGCGTCAGGCCGCGATCCGCGAGACGTGGGAAGAGGGCCGGGTCCGCGTCTTGGCATGCCGGAAGGTCCACGAGGCCAATGGCGTCGTAACGTTTCTGGCCACGAGCTGGGCCCAGCGTCGAGGTGATGGCGACGTTCCGACCGCATGGGGAACCTGGCCCGACGCGTTACGCGGAACGTTTCGCGAACATGCCGTTGACGTCATGTTGACGCTTGCGTCCATGTTAAATCAGTGATAGGGACGAACCATGGCCACCAAAAAAAGGATTTTCGACGAAAATTGCGCGATCATTCCAGAGGTCGTAGCTGATTCTGTTGTATCGGAGGCGTCCAACCTCTTCTTTTCGGTCACCCCGAAGCGGACGTGGTCGCCGTCGGCACGCGCCGCAATGATCGCGCACTTGACCGATCATGCAGAAGCGACGTGCCAGGCAAACGCGACGTTCAAGAAGTCGATCCTTGGCACGCGCGGCAACGCTGGCCGCGACAGGCTGTACATGTGGATGCGGCACTGGCTCGCCAGTTACCTCGCCAAGAAGCATCCGGACATTCGTTCGGCGCTCGGATTTGTTGGATTCGCCAACGGACAGTATTAAGGATGCGCCCTACGCTCGTTCCTGGGTATTCCCGCTGATGGCGCCGCATGCCGTAAGCTAGATCCAAGTTGCAGGGAGGACTAGCAATGAACATGCGTAGATTTTTTGCCACGGCGACGTTTGCCGTCGCCGCAGTTGTCATCGTTCCAGCGTCTGCGGACATGATCCAGGAGCCGGCGCCAGCGTGCTCCGGAATTGGCCCGTGCAACGATGGCGCGGGTCACGGCACATGCTTCAACGGGTACTGCTGCACCGGATGCGTTCTTCGTGACGTGACCGGGGCACCGATCGCGTGTTACGCGAACGGCTCGCGAACCACGTCTGGAACGTTCCTCTGCGGGATCGAGGGAGACACCTGTTCCGAGTGCGGAACGCACTGCAAGGCTGATGGGACCTGCGCGTAAGCGCCTATGCGCCAACGGTATTCGCCTGCGAGTCCGGCACACAGACGCCGAGGTCTCGCGCGATAGCCTCGATACATGCCCGAGGCCGACCCTTGTTGGCGCAAACGTACGGTGTGCCTGCCGCAATGGCCAACGGCTTGATCTTGTCCTGGATACGGTGCGCCATGAATCCCGTCATGGCGACGATAAGCCCGAAGTTGCCCTTGCGAACCGACGCGGCAATGTCGTCGACACGATTCTTCTTGTCGAAGTCGAGATGCTCCGTGCTCACACCGAGCAGGCGCTCCAGTCGCTCGCGAAGCCGCCTGTCGTCCCGTGGCGCCATGACGAGAACACGGGCTCCGCGGACTCGATTCCTGACGGCCATGGTCAACGGGTCGTCGCTCAGCCGCGCCTCTTGATCCTGCGGCTCATGAGCTTCTTCCGTTTCCTCGTCCGATGACGACGCTTCGCGCGGCGGGCCCGCTCGAAGCTCCTCGATGAGCTTCCCGAGCCGCCTCCGGACTCTCTGGTCGGGGTGTGTCGTCACCGTCCCAGCGAGGCCGAGCACGGCTGGCGCAGCTCCGTTGATGGCGACGGCGAGATCCGGCGTCGACCACAAGTCGAAGGCCGTCGAGAGCCAAGTCACGAGCTGCTCCGGGTCGCCCTTCGCCGACTCCAGAGTCCCCAGCATGGCGGCACGACTGGCCGACAGCCCCGGGCCACCGCTCGACTCCGAGTCGGCGCTGCGGCGCTCCTCGTGGAACGGGCCGACGATCGATGCCCACGACGCATGGGGCGCCCGCCGCGGGTGGATCGCCTGTCCGAGCGCGGACTCGTCATCGATCCGACCGTACGTCTTCGCGATCGCCTGCCGGAGCAGGCCCATGGCACGGCCCCACTCCATCCGGTCACAGGCGCCGCGAATCCAGCGCAAGCTCTGCGCAATTCGCAGCATCATGTCCAGGTCCGAGTTCCCGGCGATGGCACCGTCCAGGATAGACGGCAGCAGTCCGTGGGCCCATCGAAGGATCTCATCCGGATCTTTCGGCCTCGGGTCCAGCCGATGCGGATCAGCCCAGCCGTCGACATCGAAGCCACGGGCCGGTGGCCGCACGAGCCAGCGATCCGCCTCGTCGGCGATACGCGCCCACGTGCTCAACGACGGGCCACCACCGGGTACAGCGACGCCCTCTGGACGCGTCCCGACCTGTAGCGCGCGCACGATGCCAGGCCAAAACATCTTCGCCAGCTCGTTGAGCCTGTGCATGACGCTCGTGACGAGTTCACCGATTTCCCTGGAGGACGGCGCACATTCCTCCGCGTCTCTCGTTTCAGCGGCCCAGAACAAGATGCTCGCACGCTGCCGATCGGGGGCCTCCGCGGCGAGCTGAGCCGTGGCGTCGGGATCGGTGAGCGCGCCTAAGATGTCGTTGAGGCGACGCACGCAGTCGTCCTCGTTTTCGTGGTCGTGGTCGTCATCGTCGACGCCGGGCTCGGCGGGATGATGGGGGAGCTGTTCGATCGCAACATCGGTACGGACAACGTTCTCGTGAGCGAGTCGTTGCTCCGCGAATTGCTTCGCCAGCGCCGACGGAAGCATCTGGTCTACGGCCCGCGAGAAGGCCTCTTCCTGACTTTGCCCGCGGCCCACCCACGGCTTTTCATCCGGGCCTGTGATGACGCAGGCGTGCTCGTAAGAGATCGTGTAGCCGAGCTTCGTGAGCGTGGAAAGAAGCTGTTCTTTCATGATCGCGTTCCTGGATACTTACATGTCTTGTCGATTGCGTGACGAATGGCGGCACTAATGTCGCCTCTCGGAAATGGCTTTCTCGGGTCGAGTTCATCGGGCATATCTTCTGGCGCCTCCCACGCAGTAACGGATGACCCGTCGTTGAAGAAAACGACGATACTCGTCGCGAGTGTAGGCTCGCCAGCGCCCAGCCGTGGCCGCGTACCTCGCGCGATAGCTGTCTCGCCGAGAAGCTCACCGAGCGCGCTCCACAGCCATTTGGCATCGAGCGGCGTCAGCACGAGTCGATCCGCGACGCTAGCCGTCGGCGCATTGTTTTTCTTGGACGTCGCCGTCTCCTCGCGGATCTCCCAAAGAGAGAGACCTGGCTCGTCCGGGGAGCCCGGGGCCTCAACCACGAGTCGCTCTCGTGAACGCCGCGGGTTGTCTGACCACAGGACCCGCTTCTCACCGAAGAGCGTTCGCTTATCCTCGGCGGCCTCGATCTCGGCACGCGCAGCGATCGCGATCGGGTCGGTTTTGCGAGCGGACTGCTCGGTGCCGTCTCCGTCGCCTTGCTCTGCGTCGCGTTGCTCATGCCAGACTATCTATAGAGCAACCGTTGTGCCATGGCCGTTGTGACGCTCACTGGCACCCAACCGCGGCGATATTCCGCTGTCACTGCGATTCTGGCGCATCGGAGCGTAACGGCTGGCGTCACACTGTTACGAATGTCTCCCATGTTGGCCATGCCCGACGTGGTAGCATGTGGCGCGCCGACGATGGCACAACGATTGTATACGTTCCGAGACATGAACGCGACCCAAGCGATTGAGATCACGGACGAGCAGATCGAGGCCCTCCGCCGCGAGGCGGACAACGCGTGCGACCAGGTGATGCACTGCGTCTGCCTCGTGGCGCAGGGCGAGGAGTTCGCACGCGCCGCCGAGGCGACGGATCTGGACGACGCGCAGGCAGCGCGGGCGTCGCGATTTCTCACGGAGTGGAAGGCGCGCGCGGAGTGCGCCCGCGTCATCGCCGAGGCCGAGGCGGCGTGAGCAAGGCACGCGACCGCGAGCGACGTTTGCCGGTGATGGCCCCGGGCCCGCACGATCCGGGGCCCATGCCCGCGTGCGTCAAGCGGTCGTTCGCGACGGTGGAACAGGCGCAGGCACAGAGCAGGATGACGCCGTATCGGTGCTCGCTGTGCCGATACTGGCACGTAACGAGCAGACGGCGCGCGGCGCCGACGAGGATACAACGATGACGAAGCGTAGACCCAAAGCGGCGGACGTGGAGCGATGGGTGGCCGACGCGGCGCGCGAGTGGCGCCCGTCTACGGTGGGTGAGCGAGTGATCATGAGCACCGATCGAAACGAGCGCGTCTGCCATGTATGCGGATTCAGGTGTCGCGAGTGGTGCCCCGTCTGCATCGCCGCGTTTCCAAGCCGGCGCTCCGCGGCGGAGATGAGCGTCGAGGAGCGCGTCGCAGAGATGGCCGCGCTCAGCGGACCGCTGGAGATCCCGTTCGCCATGGTCCACGAACGGATCGAGGAATTGGTGGGGCGGCCCGTCTACACCTTCGGCCTCGAAGGTCACGGCACGGGGCAGGCGTGACCGATCGACCCCTGACGGCCGCGGACCTCGACAGGATCGAGGCGACCGCCAAGGCCGCGCCCGACCCGCGACGAAAGGCGGCATGAGCGTCCTCGTGAATCCGCTTCACCACTACTTCACGCCGACCCATCTCGATCACGTCATCGGCGAGATGCGGAAGCGCGGCGCACCCGTTCTCCGCGCGTACCACGATGGCGAGGTGTGGCACGCCCGCGAGGGGACGCACCGACTGCGCGCGGCGCTCGCGTTGGGGTTGACGCCCGTGCTCGTCCCGGTCCCGTGGTGGCGAACGCGGGCGTCGTTGGAGCGAGCGAGGTACGCGGCGATTCGCAACGCGCACACATTCGCGCGTGTCGAGGTGAGAGCATGATCCCGAGTTTCCGATACGTGGACGGTGCGCTCGTGCCGTTCGACACCGAAGCGCGCGACGTCGTTCTCGTGCCCGTCCCCGCGTATCTCTACCTGCCCGCGGGCGAGACGGCGACGGAAGCGCACGGGCGCGACATCGATATGGCGCTTCGTTGCTCAGAGGAGACGCGCGCGTGACACCCGATCAGAGAGAAGACCTGCTGTCGTCGCTCCGCGCGGGCGTGCCGTGGACGCACCGCGATCTCGCCCGAGTTACGAACTGTTACGGTCTGCGTCACGACTCTGGCCACGGCGCCATCGCCATGCTACGGCGAGGACATGGCGCACACAAAGTACGGGCGAGCGATCCGAACCGCGGCCATGCCCATGTCAGTACAAGCTCGCGGTGGAAACCCGAGGACCGGCTCCGTCTCGGCGCGGCGCCCCAGGGCTACCCTCTCGATCGAGGCGCCACGCATCACCAAGCTGCGCCGCGAGGCCGCCGCCGCACTTCGGGCCGTGGGATGGATGAACCACGCGCGCGATGCCTGGACGGATGACGCGACCGGCTGCCTCGTCGTTGCTCATGGCCTATCGCTCGCGATGGAAGATCGGCCGCGGAATCGGACCACGAACTGGGCCCACGTTCCAGCCGCGATCGAGTCGCTCGTGGCTCTCGCTCGGGCGTTGAGCGGATGACGGCCATCGGTGTCACCGACGCCTGCGACATGGCCTCCGATCTAACGGAGGCGCAGAGGCTGCTGAACAAGATCCAGCGCGGAGCCAGGGGGCGCGCTCCGATATTCAAGCTCAGTGCAGCAATGAGAGAATTGGCGAGCGTCGTGGACCGTTCGCTGGCTCGACTCGACTACATCGTCAGTGGTCCACCGAAAACGAATCGTGCCAGTCGAACGATCGAGCCGAAGCTGACGTCGCTCCGCGAATACGCCTCTCGGATCCACGGAATCATCTCAGATCCGCGCGGATATGCCGAGCGTCACAACGTAACGTACTCTATGGAGGACGCAGACGGGAACGTTCGGCGCCACTGCGCCGTGCTCGCCAAGGAGTCTGTTGATGCGCTGCGACGGGCGATGAACGCAGCCTTCTTCGCGACGTCATCGCAATGAGTCGTCCGACAAACCTAGCCGGTCTGACGGTCGACGACTACACGGCGCTGCCTGGCGAAGAGTCGCGCCTGGAGCCGCAGAAGCTCGTCCGCGTCGTCAGAAAGCCGAGGCGAACGATCGTCGCAGACCCGGAGCCGGTCGCGGTCGCTGTCGTCGAGACGAAGACGCCTGAACCAGAGCAGCAGAAGCTCGTTGCTGTCAGGCCGAAGAAGCGAGCTGAGCCGCCTCCGGCTCCGGAGGCGGATCTCGGCGACGACGAACGTACCGCGCTGGACGCGCCGGATCTGGACGATGCCGACGCCGACGATCTCCGCTCGAAGCGCTCCAGGGCCACGATTCGCAAGTACGATCGCGAGTGGCGTCTCTACGAGACTTGGTGCGAAGCGAAGGACTTGACTGCGATGCCATCGGAGCCAGAGACGCTCGCGGCCTACCTCGCCGAGAAGGCTTCCTCTCCGACGTTTTACGCACCCGGAGGCCGAGGTCCGCGTGGTCTCGTCGTGGCCATGTCCGCCATCGCTTTCCAGCACCGCTGCGACGGCAAGCCGAGCCCGCATCGTTCGGCCGAAGTCCGAGCCGTGCTCGAAGGGGTTCGCCGCGCCAAGGGCATGAGTTGCGTCGGCAAGGCGCGCTTCGACCGCGACGGCCTGCTGCAATTTGTGAAGCACGTGCCCGGCTCGAAGCGAGGGCTACGTGACAGGGCGTTCGTTCTGTTGCGTGCCACGACGCAGATGAAGATCGCGGACATGATCGCGCTCAACACGGCCGACATCGGCATCGACGCAGCGGGACTCAGCGTGCGATTGCCGGACCGCGAGATCCTGGTTGAGCGAGAGTCGGATGAGATTTGCCCCGTGCGAGCCATGACGGCGTGGCTTGAGGCGTCCGGCGGGTCCCCGGGCGCCCTGTTCGTCGCCGTTGATCGATGGGAACATCTCGGTGGGCGTCTCTCAGAGAGAGACGCCTCTCGCATCGTGAAGCATCGCGGGAAGAAGATCGGGCTGTCCGTTGCCGACTACTCTGCGCGGTCGCTTCACGTCTGAAAGCGGTTTGACGGCGCAGCCACTGACACCCGAAGCCCGGGGCGATCGTTCAGCGTCCTGTCCTTCTGACCGAGAAAGTCACCCCGTTGCCAGGGTGGGGCGCGATCCGCTCCTGTAGGCGCCGCCGCACCGGGTAGAGCCGAGGGCGTCACGCGGGCGGTCACTGGCAGCCTCCGGCTCGGGCGAGCGCCTCGCGCAGCCGAGCGATCTCAGCATTCAGCGCCGCGATCGTCTCGTCGGCTGCGCGCTCGGAGCCTTCGAGCGAAGCGACCTCGCGACGGAGACCGACGATCTCGATGCGTCGCCTGTTTAGATGACTGTCCAATGTGCCCAGCTCCGCCCGGAGCCGCACCGCTTCATCTTCCCATGACTCAACCCCAACGCGGTACCACTTCTCAATGCCGCGCGCGCCGCGAAGAAGCATGGCCGACTTGCCGCGCAGATCGGAGACGCGAACAAGCGGCACCGGGATATCGCCTCCGCCGTCCATTTCCGACCATAGCGCCGCCCATCCGACACCGTGCTCTCCGTAGCCGTGGAACTCAGCGTACTCGCGCGACTTCACCGAGATGCGATCGAGCGGAACGTCGGGCACTGATTCGCCGAGTATGACGTCGACGGCCAGGCGCGCATCATCGGGAACGATCTCGTGGCTCCCGTTGCTGTAGGTGACCCGGATCATGCTTCCTCCACTGGACCGAGAACGGTACACGCGGGGCAGGCCGGATCACGTCGGTCTGCGCGCTCGTCTCTACCGTCGGGGCATTGCCCGCGGTTGATGTGACGTAACAGGCCCATGCCGACCTTGCGAAGAGCCTCTCGCTGGTCTGTTACATCGGCGATCTGACGGCGGGCGGCGCGCAGGGCGCGCACGAGCTGCGGCACGTGGCCGATTAGATCGCCCCAATTCAGCGATTAAACAGCCGCTCGATCGCATCGATTTCCGCGGGCGTCAGCGACCTACCGGCGACCGAGTTATCCAGTTTCGGCTCTTGCATCGTCTTCCTCTTCGTCCCGCCGCGCTCGCTCCTCGGCATGCGCGATTACAGCCCGCGCAAGGGCAACCTGTCCGCCGGTGTCGATGTTCTGCGAGCCCTTCCCAGCCTGCGGCGACCAGTACTTCCGAGACCAAGCGAGCCACGAGGCGAACGACCGCAAGGCGTCTGCTTCGACGCAGAGCGCAGCGACTTCGGGAGCGTCAACCGATAGATCGCCCACGCCGATACGGCGGGACAGCCCCTCCACGTAGAATCCGAGCCCGCGGACATACGGCGGATCGAACTCCGCCCAGAGGCGGGGGCTAAGATGCCTAACCGCTGCGTCGAGCGACGTGAACGCCGCAGCGTCCCGCAGCATGTCAAACAGCGGATCGGCGGCCCTGTACCAGGAGGACGGCGCGCGCCTCGCGTGCGCTTCGGCCATCGCTGCGTAGATGCCCTCGTGGATGAGCGCGTAGCCGACCAGTCGCGGTTCCTTGCCGCCATCGTCTCCCGCGACCTCGGGATGCTGCTCCACGTACAGCGACCCTCGCTCGGCGGCCCTCAGTAGCCCTTCGATCGTCAGCGCCTTGCGCGGCGGAGCGTGTTCGCCCATGCGGCGGCTCGCCCGCGACGTCATCTCGCTCAGATCCTCAAGGAAGCCGGCCACCACGATCGAAGCGTTCAGTGCGTTCGCCGGGTCGTCCGCGAGAGCGATGCCCCCGTAATCGTCGTAGCGACCACGCAGCGGGACGCACCGCGGCGCCCACAGATCGGAGGCATAGCAGAACCCACCAGCATAGGTCTCGTCCGCATACCGAACGTCGGTCAGAAGCACTGCGCGCACGGGATCGCCGACACGGATCGGCAACTGCGAAGCCATGCACGTCTCATCCCATGAACCCATCGCCTACACCTCTTTTCGCCTTTTTCTTCCACGCCCCAAGCAGGAATCCGCTCCCATGGAGCTTTAGGATCACGCGACCGACCGCCGGATCGAAGCGCTCGTGCACCGGCTTGATCACGATACCCTCGCGGACATGCGCCGCGAAGGAGCTGCTGCCCTCCGCCATCTCGCGCAGATCATGCCGCCACGGCCCTCGGTAGAGAACTGGCGCCATTGGCAGATCGAGCCGCGTGGCCACGTCGATGAACTCGTCGAAATCCAGGTATGCGCGCCGCTGAATCGACACTGCGTCGAAGATGCGCAGGTCCCGTCTGTCGGATGTGGCGCCGTATTTCATCCCAGGCACGTCGCCGAAGATTTCGCCGCATACGCCGATGCCAGGCACGCGTTGCAGTCGCTCTTCGAGCCCGAGTCGTCGAGCGGTATCCCACCAATGGTGCTGCCTAAGTTCGGCTCCTTCGACTCCGCCAACGGGGCCACCGTCGGGAGACTTCCACGCGGTCCGACTGCCCACCCAGAGGCGCCCCTCCGCGTATACAGCGCGCATCGTCTCACCGTGGATCTTCTCGGTGACGACGACCTCTTCTCCATCCACGAAAAGACTCGGATGGGCGCGCAGCCCGGCGATGTCGGTGTACGTCGGCATCAGACCAGGATCGCGCTCATTGCCGACCGTTGGCTCCGGAGCTTCGGCGCGCGTGATCCGCAGCTCGAAAGCCACGTCGCGGCCGACTTCCCACGACGGATCCGCGGCCGTCAGGACACCCATGGAGAAAATGCCGCGGAGCCGCTTGGCCTCGATCTCCCGATGTTCTCCGAGGAAGGCCCACCGCGGGTCGTCCGCGGGCACGTAGACCGCCTTGTCCCCTGGCTTGAACTCACCCGTGCGCAGGATGCACGGGTAGCCCCCTGCGCCGCCGATCGTGGTGACGGAAAGCGAGTCAGCGTTCGGATGCTTCTCGACTGCACCGATCTCGACGACGCGCACATGGAATTCGCTCATGGCACCTCCGTGTTCTCTCCTCTTACGCTCCGCATGTGCTGGCGATGGTGTTCCGCAGCCTCGCCGATCAGTCGGCGGATCTCGGGCGGAGCGCTCTCCGCGGCGGGAAGGCTCTCGACCCACGCAGCGAGGGAGCCGAGCGCGTTCAGGGCGAGCCACAGCGCGCGCCCCGTGGGGCTCGGCTGCGCTGGCGGCATCGGCGCGATCCCAGCCATGGCAAGGTCCCGGGCCTTGGCGATGTCGAAGGTGCCCGGTCGCGGCACGCAGAGATCGGGGCTCGGGTCTGCCGGCTTCTCGGCCATCGCTTCCCGGACCATCGCGGCAGCTTCGTGCCACACCAGCGAGACCCGGACCATGGCCGCGCGCTCCGGCTCGCCATCGGCTGACCAAGCGCGGGCCGCCTGGCCCTGTGCCGCTGTGGCTCGGGCCTCCATCCGCTTCGCTAGGCCTTCGAAGTTCACGGCTTCTCTCCCAGCGCTCTTTCCTGCGCGTCGGCCCATTCGGACCACATGTCACGGATCGCCCGCACGTCGTCGAGAGACGCGGTTCTATCGACCGTCTCTCGTTGCGACGGGAGACACTTGCGCCGCCTGCATGTGTCGCCGACGTCATCGAAGTAATGCGACTGTAGCAGCCAGCCATGAAGCTCCACGAGAGACTGTCGAGCGGCCTCGCGTGTCCCGCTGATGCGGCTCGGCGAGACCAGCGCTTCCAGATCCGCCGCCAGCGCGTCCATGGCCACGATGACCTTACGCGCGGCATTGACGCCGTTCCGTCGGCGTCGTTCGCCGTAGTCGTCCAGGTTCACGGTTTCTCCCATGCTTGGATCAGAAATAAACCCGCCTCGCGAGATCGTCCCTGTACTCCTCGGGCACCACGATTCGCGACCCTTCCCACGCCACACGGAACGGTTGCATGAGGTCGCCGCACGCTACGTAGTGGGAGCGGGCTTTCAGCTCCGGAGCATATGGAGCAGCGTAGCCCGCTGGAATGACCAGCGACGGAAACCCGCACCGCCCATCGCACCAGGAATCCGCACAGCACCGGATCGGCTCCGAAGCCTCCGCCCAGCGAACGTCAATGAACGGGTGCCCGCGAAACCGCTCCTCGTCGGACTTCTCAGTCCGGATGCTCGGGTATCTGGTCGACATCGCAATCCTACTCGCCCGTCAGCCCGAGCGCCTTCTGCATGGCACTCCACTTGTCGCGATTCTCGCGATCGCCGAGCCACGCGATCGTGGTCGCCCGGATCGCGTCCGCCGCCTCCGCTCTGGTCAGGAGCGTCTTCGCCGACGCGAATGGGTCGCCGCCTCCGAGCGGTACCGCGAGCGAGTTGCGCTCCGCAAGCAGCGTCACCTCGCGTTGCTCGTCGCGCTCCCATCGGGAGCGCAGCTCGTCGATGCTGGCATTCGCCGTTGCGAGGGCGCGCCGGTTCTCGCGCGCCTCCTCGTACAGAAGAAGCGTATCCGCGCGCAAATCGGCGATCGTTTTCGACTCTGCGTCGCTTCGGCGTTCGTGCTCGGCCACCTGCGCCTCGGCGAGATCGTGTGCGGCTCGCGCGAGCGACACCGGATCCTGCGCATCGGCGCCGCCGGATACGGCCGCGACGAGGAGTCTGTCGGCCAGGTCGCTCACGCGCTCGGCTCTTGCGAGCCTTGCGTCCTCCGCCTCCTGTTTCGCCCGCTGCTCTCTGCGCGCATCCCTGTCCATCGTCATCGTCTCCTGTTCTGCAATAGTTCGGTCGGGGTAGGTGGATTCGAACCACCGACAACGAGCACCCAAAGCTCGTGCGCTACCAGACTGCGCCATACCCCGGAATGATTCTATCGTATCAAGCGCTACATCCTATTGCACCTGCAAGAGCGCGGCCAGCGCCGCCCGCAGTTGAGGTTTTAGTCTATCGGCCTGCTCCTGACCCGGGATGAACCGATCCGGGTGGTCCCCGCCGATGACCCGCCCGCGGTGCCACGTCTCATCACCGGCCCGGATCGCCGCTTCGACGTCGCCGCTCGCAAGCACGCGCTGGATCAGGCGACATCCTTCGCTCAGGTGGCCTCCCGCCGTGGGACAGTCGCTCATCTCGCCTTCACACACGAGCCAGCCGTGGTCGGTCCGCTTCCACGCATCGGAGACACGGCCGGCGTAGTGCCGCAACACCGCGAGCGCGCACGTAACGGGATGGCCCGGGTAGACGGGCGGAGCGGTCCGGTAGTCGTAGGTGATGCTCATCCGACGATTCTCCCGCAGCGCAGGCACTCGATGTGGTTGACGTCGAGAGGGTCCGGTTGCTTCGGCGGCATCGACAAGATCCTGGGCTTGTGAGGCTTACCGACTCCGGAGAGGTCCGGGACGCCTTGCTTTGTCAGTCGCTTGCTCATCACCGCATCCTTCGCGGTCCCGACGGGATTTGAACCCGTGTAACAGCCTTGAAAGGGCTGCGTCCTGAGCCGGACTAGACGACGGGACCATTAGTGGAACTGGACGGGATCGAACCGTCAGACTCGCAAGGGCGCTCGGTCAGCGGTCCGTGCGTCGCACGATGCCGTCCGCGCCGCAGCGGTATTCCCGCCACTCGCGCCACGGGTGATAGAGCCCGCTGCGTCCCACGGTGCCGACCTTGCACCGCTCGATCCGCGCGGTCCCAAAGCCCGCCGCGGTCAGCTCACGGCGCGCGAAATCGACCGCCTCGGCCGCCGTCAGGCCGGAGTCGAACCCGCCGCGCCTGTGCTCCCACACCACCCCCCTGCCAACGAGCACCCTGTAGTCGTAACTCGCCATGGTCTCACCTAGAGCCGACACCGTCGCCGCAGTGCTCACACCCCCGTGGTGTGCATTCGTGGAACTGGACGGGATCGAACCGTCGACCTCAGGCTTGCAAAGCCCGCGCTCTCCCAACTGAGCTACAGCCCCTCGGCGGTTTCGCTTTAGCATGGGCTATGCCGACCGTGGTACACCAAAAAGGCCGCTTGTTTGCGCGGTTCCCCAGAAGGCGGCTGGCGTAACATCGCAACATGTTACGCAACAGAATCGAAACGGACAGGCGTCACAGATGCCGGATTTGCCGCGCGACGACGCTGGCACGGTTCGAGCAATAGAGCTAAGTCATGAAGAAGACGCTGACGGCGATTCTCCCCGACGGCTACAAGGCGACCCGCACGACGACGCGCCCCTACACGCACGTGGTCGCGGTCCTGTCGATCCGGACCGGCGAGACCGAGGCCGTCTGGCACGACGCCACGTGGACGACGCAGCCGGACAAGGCCGTGCGCGCGTACAAGGGCAAGTCGTGGCTCAAGGTGCTGGAGGTCCGTGCGATCCCGGTTGAGGCGTCCAAGTAATCCCGCAGCGCCACGCATGTCGACGCCGGGGCCGACCTGTCAGAGGAGCACGACGAACCATGAAGACGATCTCTCGCATCGACGCCGTGAAGATGATTCTCGCCAGCGTAGCAGCCGCCAACATCTCCGGCCTTCGCGACCGCGATCGCACCGAGGAGCAGGACGCGCGGAGCGGGACTATGTTCTTCAGGTGGGAGCGCGCGTGGGCGGTCGGATGCGACTTGGATGTCACCATCGACGGGCGCCACGGCGTCGGGGTCCGCATCGGGTGGTCATCCACGGGTAGGTCACCCGCGGCGGCACGCGCATCCGTGGTGCTCTATTCCGCAGTGACGGATCTCGCCTGCCTGATCGAGGCGCAGTTGAGCGGGTTCACCATCGGCGACTGACCCGCACACCCACCCGGCCCACGATGGCCACCCGAGCCCCGGCGCGTGCGCGTGTCCGGGGTCGCGCGCGTAGCAGGACGCGATCTGCGTCATGTCCACGCTCCTCCAGCAGGCAGAGCGATACCCGGACCACACGTGGGAGATCCACTGAGCATGAACGACGTCATCATCATGAGCGGCATCTGCGGGTCTGGCAAAACGACCTGGGCCAGGGCCGAATTCCCGACGGCCACGATCGTGTCCGCCACCGACTTTTTCGAGCGCGATGGCGTGTACAAGTTCGACGGCAGCAAGCTCGATGACGCGCACGCGGACTGCTTCTCCAGGTTCGTGTCGGCCGTCTCCGACACGGACGGCGTTGTCGTCGTCGACAACACGAACGTTTACGCCTGGGAGATCGCGCCGTATGTCGCGATGGCAAAATTCGTTGGGCGCGACTTCAAGATCGTGACCATGCTTTGCGCCGTCGAGGTCGCTATCAGGCGAAACGTTCACATGGTTCCGCGATACACCATCGAACGACAGGAGCTGGCGCTTCGCACGGAGCAGATACCGAGCTGCTGGCGCAGCCACATGCGGACGGTCAGATCGTGAGCCTCGACATGAATACCATCGTCAAAAATCGAAGCGCCATCGCGGCACTGGCGCTTCGCCATCTAGCGCATTTTATCCGCAATGTGGATAGCTCGAACGAGTCACGCGTCTTGTGGCTCGTGCAAGACGATGCGCGACGCGCGCTGATATCGCTCGCGGATGCGCTCAGCACAGGTTCGTCCGATCACCGGACCGCGCTTATACAGTTTGCGGGCATCGGCACGGCGAGCACGACGCCGGAGATCGTAGAAAAGTGGGCTGCCGCGTGGGGTCCGGCGGATGACGGTCTTCCGCCGGATCCATCGGATTTCTGGGAGAGGTTTTGCCAGGAAATGGCTCGCCTCAAGGCGCGCCGTGCCACATGGGCCACGCTCGACGGCGGCGAGCGTGCCGGTATGATCGAAGTAATCCGGTGTAAGGAGGCGAGCCAGCCCGACTCGACCACGCGACACGGATGGGCCGCCATCGCGAACGCTCTGGAGACGCTCAACGGGCTCGGCCAGCTCGTTTCCGACGTGAGGTCAGCCGGTTTGGACACGGATGCCGTTGCGTACGACAGAGCCGTACTCGCGCTTCTCGCGGCGCTCCGCCCAATCGTTCCTGGCACGGAGAAGGCGTGATGGACGCGAGGGAGATCGCGGCGGCGCTAGTGTGTGCCATGTCGCACGACGTCGACGTTCCGTTTGCGCCCAGCGAACCGCAGTGGGTCGCCCTGGTCTCCGGAGTTCAGCGGCTCCTCAATGCGGGAGCCATGTTCGACAAGGTACGCATCGATCTACTGGCCACTGGCGACACGGATAGCGCGGCCGATGCGTTCGTCGAATACGACGGATACGACGAGACACACGACGCGCTCGAAGATATCTTCTCCAGCTTCGATGGCGAGCTGGCGACGCCGTTCCAATGCGCAGTCTGCTCCGGAGCTGCGGCGGCACCATGAGGACGACGGCGCCGTGCCCAGAGTGCGTCGCCGCAGCGCACGCCAAGGCGCCCAGGGCGGGCCTGGAGGCAGCTCGCTTCGTCGCGATGGGGACATGCGCGCACACGCTCGATGCCGCGCTCCAGGCAGCGCTCACGGGGCCGCTTGACCTGCGGCGCGTCCTCCGCTTCGGCCATGCCAACCGCGCTCATCACGAGGCTGCGGAGGCGCTTCAGGGCCAGCTCGAAGCTGGCGCGTTGGCCGTCAGACGCCACGCTCTCCCGGCCGTCGAGGCCTCGGCGGACGAGCTTCGACCATTCGTTGGTCGCACCGACGAGCATCGGCTCCTGTGCTTCCGATTCGCGATGTGGCTCAGCGAGCAGGGCATCACGTGGTCGACGAAGCGCGCCGATTTGAGGTACCCGGGCGGACTCGCTGACGTGTCAGCCGACGGGCTCTTCGCGGAGGTCGGATACGTACGAGCGGACCACGTTCTCGCTGGCATAGATGGTGGCGCCATCGTGGCCGCCGTGCCATACGCCTACGAGGCTGGCAACCAGTGGGACATCGCGTACATCATTGAGCGCAGTGCTGGCGATGCGTAATATGCGCGAGATCGGCGCCAAAATCCGGCGCAGCAGCTAGTCTTACCGCTTGCCCAGCACCGCCTTAGCGGCCTGCCACATCGGAAACCCGCCCCACAGCGCAGCCGCTTGCAGCATCTTGCTGTTGGCCATCGACCGTCCAGCGAACTCCGCGTCTTCGATGGTACCCTTGAACCGAGAGAAGAAGCGGTGGACCCGCATCGCTTCAATCGGCTTTCCGGCGGCGATGTCCTCCGCTTGCTTGACGCCCGAGTAGATGCCGAGCGAGGCAGCCTTCGACTTGTCTAGACCGCCGCGCCGAGACGGCGGAAGCGACGCCCTGACTTGGAGCGCTTCGCGCGCGATCTTGCGCGCCTCCTTCGGAGGCGACACGAGCACTTGGGCACCTTTGCTGATGCTCATCGCTTCTTCTGAAATCTTCATGTCTCGCTCTTCCGTAGCGAACACGTGAGCCAGCGTGCCTGGATCGAAGCGCTCTGCATCAATAATTGGTGCGCCCAGCTCATTCATCGTGACGCCTGTCTTCTGCCGAGATTTTGAAGCGACGCGGCTGTCCTTTGCTCGTGTCCTTCGCAGCAGAATGGCTTGCAGATGCCGCGTTGCGCTTCGGTGGTCGCGATTTTGGACAAGAGACGACTCTGCGCATCCGATAGGCGCCGCATCAGAGGCACTTTTTCCCGCGCTCAGTGAGCGACGCCTCGATGTCTTTGACGGCGACCGTTTTGCCTCGCCACGGAAATCGTATCGTCTTTACTCTCAGCTTGATCAGGCCTCTGCGTTCGAGGGCCCGCAGCGTGTTGATGTTGACCGACGTCGCGCGATTCTTCGCCACGCAAACGAGCCCATCGCCCTGTACTTGATTGAGTTCGATCGCAATAATTTTACTCACGATACCGCCCCTGCCCCGCTCTGGCGCCCGCTGCCTTGCGCCCGTTTTCCGTCGGAATGGCGAACCTGTTGACCGTGGCGCGAGCCGGATGCGCTCCGCCGATCCACGCCCCGAAGTGGCCTCGGCGCAACGGGCCAGACTGGCCCTCGTGCGTCACGATGCGCGTCGTGATAGCGCCGTGTCGTTCCAGTGCGTCGATCGTCCGCTGGCTGTAACCAGCAACGCTGACGCCCTTCTTCGCGACGCGATCGGCACCAGCCTTGCCCCACGTGGCCAGCTCTTGGGCCACCGCTTCGTCGTAGGCGCGAATCAGAGACCGCAGTGTCTTGATCATCGATTCGGAATGTTTCATACGCAGGAACGATCGGCGCGCTGGCCGCGCTCCATCGTGACCCAATCGTCGCCGTGTGGATGCAGGCCAGCCTGGCCGCACGTCGGTGGATCCTCGTCTGTAGCCATCGTGGACCATGTGGCGCGCATGCAGGCCGGGACGGGGCAGACCCAGATCCCACCGACTGGCGCGTACTCGCGCGGCCGAGCGGGTTGTCCGGTGCAATGGTTGGTGCATTGGCTCACGGGATGCATCGGATTCATAGTACACGGTCCCCCGGCGAGCATCGGGCCGCCGCGGAGAAGCTCCTGGCGCTCGGGCTGTGCTCCGACGGCGCCATGATGCAGCTAGAATTCGCGGCCGGTCACCGTCTTGTGCTTTCCCTTGTGCCCGGCGCGTCGAACGCAGATCAACTGCACGCGCGGCTTGTTCGGTGGGCGACTCACGCACGCGCACGGATTCGACCATCTAGAGCGAGCACGGAGGACGGGTTTCCTGATCATCGCGTGGGCATGGTACACGTTTCCGACGATTCGCGCTAGAACGTTCACCGTGGAGCCCACCGAACCCACGGCCCCAGAGCCCGAGCTGCCTCTTCTGCCGCCCCACGTGGGCCCGACCTACCGACTCCGCGCTGGCGGCTCGCTCACCGCCGTCACGGCGAGCCTCGTGGCCGTCTCCGATGACACCGAGGCCCCAGTCGATCCGGATGAGCCCGGTGAACATCGGGCCGCCGCGGAGAAGCTCCTGGCGCTCGGGCTGTGCTCCGACGGCGCCGGGTCGTTCGTGTCGCGGGACGACGACACCGCGATGCGCTTCTGGAGCGATGGTCTCGCCGAGCTGCCGGAACACTGGGAGTTCTACGTCCCCGAGGAGCTGGTCGACGTCCACGTCAGGAAGAAGCCGCTCGGTTCGCATGCCCGCGTAACGAACGGACGCGACTGGATCAAGATCCGGCTCCGGTACGAAAGCGAAGGCGTCCAGGCCGACATCGAAGAGCTGCGCCGGGCCATCGTCGGGAACCAG